>Ga0247737_1000277_pt1 | contig 19206 bp, 17 predicted proteins | sample UWRJL028104C2_FD_180937 | JGI IMG/M metagenome (GOLD analysis project Ga0247737, IMG submission 180937) | Plant litter microbial communities from Arlington Agricultural Research Station in Wisconsin, United States - UWRJ-L028-104C-2 | ecosystem: Environmental > Terrestrial > Plant litter >...
GCTGCACCCCCAGCGGATGCAGATCACGTTGGTCATCGGTCATGAACTTCCTCCTCACCTCACGAGGATCTCCTTACACAGACCATCTGACACCCCCGAACCCGGACAACGCCGCGTTCCGCCGGGCCTTCGAAGCCTGTCTGGCGACGTCGCAGGCCCTGTCCGCGCGGCCCGGCGGCGGTCACGACCCGGGCGCGTTGAAGGCCACCGACATGGACGCCGTCGTCACGGTCATCCGCAACCGGCAGCGCCGCGACGGCAGCGGCCCACTCTCCTACGGCGCCCGCTCCGAGGTGCTCAGCTCGTTCTGCAAACTGCTCGACGCCGGCCGCCGCCTACAGCTGCTTGACCATCTCGCCTCCGCGTTCGCCCGCCAGCAGCACCACACGATCCCCTACGAGGACTCCTCCGAGGACCAGGCCGGCAAGGCCATCCCCGAACTGGTCATCGCCCAACTCGACGCCCACACGCATCTGATCGGCGGAAACACTGCCTACGGAGACTTCCCACTCGAAGCGGTGCAGGCCATGTTCCGCACCATCTACATCCTGCTGCGCGACACCGGCCGCCGCCCCTGGGAAGTGCGCTGGCTGCGCATCGACTGCCTGGACACCGACGCCGGCGAGTACGTCCTGATCTGGGACAACCGCAAGTCCCGCCGGAACCGGCGCCGGTTGGAGATCGGCCGGCAGACCGCGTTCGCCGTACAGGAATGGCTCGCCATACGGCAGACACTGAAGATCCCGGCTCACTCGCGGACCTTCCTGTTCCCCGCGACGAAGAACGGCCACGACGCGTGCATCGACGCAGACACCCTGGCCAGGATGCTCCGCCGCTGGGTCGACAGCTTGCCCGAACTCGTCACCGACACCGCCGACAAAGACGGACAACCGCTGCCCTTCGACCGCAGCCGCGTGTTCGCCTACGCCTTCCGGCACACCTACGCCCAACGCCACGCGGACGCCGGCACCGACCTGCACACGCTGCGTGACCTCATGGACCACAAATCAGCCGATACCACCCTGGGCTACTTCAAAGTCTCCGTCGAACGGCGCCGCAGCGCGGTGGAGACGATGCGCAAACACGTCGTCGACCGCGACGGCCAGCCCACGTCGACATCGTCGGCGACCGCCTACGAAGCCCGCTCGGTCGCCGTGCCGTTCGGCAACTGCACCGAACCATCCAACGTCAAGGCCGGCGGCAGCCAGTGCCCGATCCGGTTCCAGTGCTCCGGCTGCGGCTTCTACCGACCCGACCCATCCTTCCTCCCCGCAGTCGAGGACCACATCCGGGCACTCAAAGCCGACCGCGAGACCGCGCGGGCCTTGGACGTCGCCGCGTTCGTCGTGCGCAACCTCACCGACCAAATCGACTCCTTCCAGAACGTCGTCACCAAGATCCGGACCCAACTCGCCGCCATGCCCGATAGCGAACGCCTCGAAAGCGCGGTTCACGAGGAATTCGCGATGCTCGTCGGCGATAGCGTGGACCCGCTGGCGTTCGGAGGCGACTTCGAGACCCATGTGACGGTGCGCTGCGACCGCTCGGACGTGGACCTTCTGAGGCCCGGCCGCAACGTCAGGCCCGAGCGAGGGCGGCTCGATCGACCTTCCCGTTGGGGCTCAACGGCAGGCTCGACAACAACGTCACCGAGGGAACCATGTGCTCCGGCAACCAGCGGGCGATGCGTCGTTGCAGGTCCACCGGATCGAGGGTGCTACCAGCAGTCGCCACCACGAAGCCGGCAAGCTGTATCTTGTCCGGGCCGCGCCGCCGGACCACCGCCGCCGCCTGGGCCACCCCGGCCTGTCCCCGCAGCGCCGACTCGATCTCCCCCAGCTCCACCCGAAACCCGCGGAACTTGACTTGTTGATCTACCCGTCCGGCGAATTCCAGCAGACCGCCGGGAAGCCTGCGCGCCAAGTCGCCGGTGCGAAACATCCGCTGACCGGGTGCGCCAAAGGGATCGGCCGGGAAGCGCTCGGCGGTAAGGCCGGGACGGTTCCAGTACCCGCGGGCGAGGCTGGGTCCGGCGACGTACAGCTCACCCACCTCGCCGGCACCGACTTCTCGCAACGAATCGTCGAGCAGGTAGATCCGGGCGTCGCCGACCGGCTGCCCGATCGGCACGAACGGCACCGGTGTCCGAGTTCCCGCATGCAGCTGGAACTCGCAACAATTCACGGTCGCCTCGGTTGGTCCGTAGGAGTTGTAGACCGCCACATCGGGATGCGCCGCCCGCCACCCGTCCAGGGCCGGGGCCGACAACGGTTCTCCGCCCAGCACCAGGGCTGCGGTCGGTGACAAATGGTCTGGTAGAGCCGCGAGGATCTCGAGGTGGCTGGGCGTGGCCTTGAGGAGAGTCGATTGTGGAGCCCGTGCCGCCGCCTCGTCAGTAAGCTTCCCCAGCCAGACCTGGCCGCCCGAGCAGAGCTGTGCGTAGAGCGGCGTCACTGTTAGGTCGAAGGCGATCGACGAGTGGATGAGGCTGGATCCAGGCACACCCGGATAACGGGCCGCCGTGCGTTGAATGTGATTGCTCAACGATCGGTGCTCCACCACTACGCCCTTGGGGCGTCCGGTAGATCCGGAGGTGTAGATCAGATAGGCCGCATTCCGATCGTGAAGTACCGCCCGGCGCTCGGCGCGGGTGAGGTTGTCGTCGCGATAGTGGGTGACCTCTGGCATCCGGTCGAGCGCCATGAGGCTATCGGAATCCGCCACCATGTACTCGACACGTTCCCTCGGATACTCGGGATCGATCGGTACGTAGGCTGCTCCCGATTTCAGGATCGCCAACAGCGCCGTGACTAGCTCGACGGACGGCGACAGCAGAACCGCCACCCGGCTTTCGGGGCCCGCACCGCCCGCGATGAAGTGCCGGGCGAGGCGATTGGCGTTGGCATTGAGTTCGGCGTAGCTCAGCGATCCGCCGGCTGCCGCGACGGCCGGCGCGTCCGGCGTCCGTGCGGCTTGCCGCTCGATGAGCTCGTGTACGAACATCAGGCGCATATGGTCACGCCGCGGCCGGCGCGACGGTCGGCGAGCATGCCGCCAGGGAGGTCGGTTCCCCCATCGCGACGAGTATCCGGCGTGTGCCACGGTAGGAATCTCGGCCGTGGGCGGCGAGCACGTTGTCTACCAGCAGGACGTCGCCTGGTCGCCAGCGCTCACGGCGCGTCGCGTGATCGTAGGCGTCGTTGAGCGCCGCGACGTCTTCGGCAGTCAATTCGCTGCCGTCACCGAACGCTGTGTCGAAGGGCAGCCCGTCGTCCCGATAGCTGAGCCGCAAAGCTTGGAGAACCTCCGGCTCTAGCGACCACCGGCTCCAGAACGCCGCATGGTTGAACCAGACTTCGTCGCCGGTCACCGGGTGGCGGACAAGTGCCGAGCGCCGTTGCCGGGTCCGCAGGCCCGAGTGACCGATCCAGTCGTAGGCGATCAGGTTGTCCCGGCAGTACCCGGCGACCGACTCGCGCGAATCCGTGCCGAACGCCGTCGTCCACGGCAGGCCGACGTCGTCGTGGTAGTTGCGGCGAAGCTGCCAGCCGACCTTACGGAATCGGTCGACCAGGGTCTCCGGCAATCGGGCGAGGACCTCGCGGACGTCGGCGACGGTGGTCGCCCCACCGGCGCCGGGGGCTTGCAGGCAGCAGAACATCAGCAGGCCGGGGAACTCGAGGGTGTAGCTGTTCTCGTTGTGCAACCGGAGTGATTGCCGGGCCGGCAGGTCGGTCGAGGAGAAGACGTCCCGGCCGAAGGCGCTGCGCGGAGTCGCCTGCTCTCGGTACACCGCGCGCTGGTCGGTGAGCACGTCCCGGACGGCCGCGAAGTCGTCGGCGCCGGCGATGGGCAGATTACGGATCATGAGCATGCCCCGGTGCGGCAACTCGTCGCGGATTTCCTTCCGGTTGTCGCTCAGCCACTGCACGGCGGCGGCCAAGCCCAGATCCGCTGGGCTGTGGACAATCGGCGGCTTGCCGGGATGGGCCTGGACGTGGATCGACGGCATCGAGTGACGATCTCCCCTCGTTAGCGACCGTCCGAAGTGGATCGTGACGGCGGCGCTCTCGAACGTCGTTACCCTTCGGCAGGCTAACTGACAATGCGACGGGGCACTAGCCCAAGCCGCGAATTTTCTTGATCGAGCAGCCGGACAGATGATCAAGGTGTGCGCACAGTGGCAGCATTTATTGCCCGAATCTGAACCGGGAGAGCGCGCGTTTATCGAGCTTGGCAATAGTTTCATCGAGTACCTGATCTTCGGCATCCAGTAGCGGAGAGTAAGTTTGCGCCCCGGGGCGAATCCGCGTGACGGAGAAATGAGACATACCTCATGCCGGTCGCCTCGGCAGCCGGGCGTAGAGATCACTCTTTGCAGTTTTTCTGCTACTTTTGTCCTGTTTGACGCCAAGTCAGCTACTACTTTCAGCTACATCGTGATGAAAGTTTGTTTGGCTTGTGGCGAGCGGGTTGACATGAACGCGTTGGCGGACTTCTATGTTTCTTGTCGGCCAAATCGGGTGTTATAAGCACTCCGCCGGCCGACTGCCGAGCTGTACGGGGCGAACAGGCGCTGGCAAGTGCATCCAATTCCGGACCATGGCCGGGCGGTTCTTTCCTGCCTATTGATGGGCATCGGTCACTCCACTCATCAATTGTTTGACCCCGGCGTCGGCATTTCCGCTGGCCGCACCGTATTTGTGCAGAGGAGGTGACCAAAGATGACGAACGAGGAGTTCATCGCGTCCCGCGAGGCGGGCGAGCACCGCACGAAGTGGTAATCGACTGAAGCACATCGCGGTAAGCGCTGGTCGATCGCCGCGCGCGATCGTCCAGCGCCCCGACCGCAGCGGAGCACCCACCTGGCGGAGAGGGGAATCAGTGTTCGCCGGCTTGATGGACGAAGACGGACTACGGCAGCTGAGCGAGCGGGAGTATGCGGAGCGCCTCAGGCAGATCGAGAAGACCATCGCCGACCAGCCGGCCGACGAAAGCCTGCTGTCGACGCTCTGCGCCTGGGCCGGCGGGCATGCCGACTGGAACGTCCGGCGAATCGCCGTTTCCGCCCTGGGCGATCGGTTCGTCGAGCACGCCCCGGCGCGCGCAGCCATCTGCGAGGCCACCCACGACGATGTGGACTGGGTAGCGTTCACCGCCATCCAGACCGCCGGGCAGCACCGGATCCCGGAGGCCGTCGAGCACATGATCCGGATCTCCGGCTGGCCGAGCAACTTCAGCCGTCCGGCGTACGCGCGGAAACCGGTCGGATGCGGAGCCGCCTTCACCAAGCAGGCGCTGTGGAACTTCTTCGGCAGTCGCGACCCGCAGACCCTGCGGGAACGCGAGGACGAGCACTTCTCGGACAAGCGCGAGCAGGTCGCGGCGGCCAAACGCGAGCCGGATCTTCGCGACGTGGTGCTGGTGCCGGGCGGGCCGTTCATCGCCGGCGCCAACGTCACCGAGGTCGGGCCGTTCCAGATGGACGACACCGACAACCCGCTCAGGGTCGTTGTGCTGCCGCCCTTCTCCATCGACCGCACCACGGTGACGAACCGGCGGTGGGCCGAGTTCCTCCGCGACATCGGGGAGTCCAAGGAGTTCGCCCACCCCGACGAACGCGACGGCAAGGACTACACCCCCGCGCACTGGCGGGATCCGCGGTTCAACCAGCCTGACCAGCCGGTCGTCGGCGTCGACTGGTACGACGCCTGGGCCTTCGCGCGCTGGGCCGGGGGACGGTTGCCGTCGGAAGACCAGTGGGAGAAGGCGGCACGCGGGACGGACGGTCGAAGCTACCCGTGGGGCGACGAGTGGGACTCGTCGCGCGCACAGAGCATCCTCAGCGCGTACGGGGTGGCGGAGTTGCGCGACCTCGAACAGCTCGAGGAGCTTCTGGTCCGGACTTCCCTGGACTGGCCGCAGCACCCGGTGGTGAACGCTGACTCCCTGCCGGCCGGAGCCAGCCCGTACGGGGCGCTCAACATGGCCGGCAACGTATGGGAGCTGACCCGTACCAACTTCTTCTCCCGCGAAGACATGTCGCCCTTCTTCAAGGGTCGCCGGGGCAGCGACTTCATGAACCGGCCGGACGCCTTCCACGTTCTGCGCGGGGGCACCTGGACCTCACCGCCGGTCTGCCTGACCACTTTCTACCGAGGCAAGGACCTGCTGACCGACCGTCACAACGAAGTCGGCTTCCGCTGCGTCTACGACGCCGTGCCCGCTTAGGAGCCCGCCATGACGACCACAGACACCGATCAGAGCAGCGCGGATTGCCGGGAAGAACTCGTGGCGGCGATACAGCTTTTCGCCCGGCTGGGTTACGGCGAAGGCATCGCCGGCCACATCAGCGTCCGCGACCCCCAGGAGCGGGATTGCTACTGGGTCAACCCGTTCGGCATGGACTTCTACCACGTGCGGGTGCGCGACCTGCTTCTGGTCGGGCCCGCCGGAACGGTCCTGACCGGCGCGGGCCGGCTGAACCCTTCGGTCGATCCGCTGCACGGCGAGCTGCATCGCAACCGTCCCGACCTGGCCGCGTTCGCGCACACCCATTCGCTCTACGGGAAGTCCTTCTCGGCCTTGGGTCGGCTCCTCGACCCGATCACCCAGGACGCCTGCGTGTTGTACCGGCGGCATGGCCTCTACGCCAACTTCCGGGGTCTGGTGAACGACCGGCAGGAAGGCAAGGAGGTGGTCGAGGCGATGGGCGACGGCACCGCGGTCATCCTGCAGAATCACGGCTTCCTCGCCGGCGGGCGATCGGTCGCGGAAGCCGCCTGGCTGTTCGTCGTCATGGAGCGCAGCGCCCAGTCGCAGCTGCTCGCCGATTCCGCCGGCACCGCGATCGTGATCGGCGACGAGATCGCCGCCGCCACTGGCCGGGACCTCAGCCTGCAGGAATACACCGAATTGCAGTTCCGGAACCTCTACGAGACGACCTGCCTGTCGCGTTGATCCTCGTCCCGGCGGAGCGTCTCTCGACGAAAGGAGTGGTTCGTTTGCGCATCGGACTCAACTTCCTGCCCACTGTCGGCCCGTCCGAGACCCCTGCGGACCAGTTCTATCGCGAGTGCCTCGACCTCTGCGTGGCCGCCGATGAGCTGGGCTTCGCGCACGTCAAGGTGGTGGAGCACTACTTCTATGAATGGGGCGGGTACAGCCCGGACCCGGTGACGTTCCTGGCCGCGGTCGCGGCGCGCACCCACCGGGTACGGCTGGTGACCGGGGCGGCGGTGCCGGCATTCACCCACCCGATCAAGCTGGCGGCGAAGCTGTCGATGCTCGACAACTTGTCCGGTGGCCGGCTGGACGCCGGATTCGGTCGCGCGTTCCTGCCGACGGAGTTCGAGGCGTTCGGCGTGTCGATGGACGACAGCCGGGCCAGGATGCAGGAGGGCGTCGAAGCCATCCGTCGCTTGTGGACCGAGGACGGGTTTCGGTTCGGCGGGAGGTTCCACCAGTTCGGGCCGTTGCCGCGGTTGCTGCCCGTCCCGGCGCAGTCGCCACACCCGCCGATCCTCATCGCCGCCACGATGTCCGAGGAATCGTTCGCGTGGGCCGGCGCGCAGGGCTACCACGTGATGATCATTCCGATCGTCGCCAGCCACCAGCGCCTCACCGACCTGCTCGCGATCCATCACCGGGAATGGCAGCGGGCGGAACACCCGGGGACGGCGCGCAAGCACGTCAGCTACCACGCCTACGTCGCCGAGCGATCGGCCGAGGCGCACCGGCTGGCGGAGCAGCACTTCGGCGACTATCAGCGCAAGCAACTCGTCGCCTACGGCAGCTGGCGCGGCGTGGCCTCCGAGCAGTATCCCGGCTACGAAAAGATGGAAGAGGCGGTCCGGCGCACCGGGTACCGGGATCTGGTCGACGCCGGCAACGTGCTCGTCGGCGATCCCCCGGAACTGGTCGGCGCGCTCGAGGAAGTGGGCCGTCGCTATCCCGGCGCCGAGGTCAGCCTGCACGTCCGGTTCGGGAGCGTGACCCACCAGGAGGCCATGCGGTCCGTACGCCTGCTCGGCACCCAGGTGCTGCCGAAGCTCGCCGGCGAGGACGGCGAGGCGCCCCGATGAGCGACGTGCCGTCGACCAGTGTCGCCCGGCTTGTTCGCGGCGTCGCACGCCGCTCTCCGGACCAGCCGGCTGTCGCCGCGGCCAACCACGCGCTCACCTACGGCGAGCTCGACGAGCGCGCCGAGGAACTGGCCGCTCGGCTGACCGCGCGCGGGGTCGGCGCCGAGACGCCGGTGGCGGTGCGGCTGCCGCGTTCGGCCGAGCACATCGTCGCCACCCTGGCGATCTGGAAGGCGGGCGGCGCGTGCGTGCCGGTCGACCCGGCGCTGCCGGCTGGCCGTGCCGCCGCTCTGCTCGCCGTGGCCCGCGTCGCACTCGAGGTGACCGAGGACGGCCGCATCGAGCACGTCGCGGACAGCCCGGTTCCCGCCGGAGGCGGTGGCGAGTTGGGCTGGGCGCCGCCGCCGGGCGAGGGCGACCGCATCGCGTACGTCTTCTTCACCTCCGGTTCCACCGGCGTGCCCAAAGCCGTGGCCGTCCCGCATCTCGGCATCGTCAACGAAGCCGGGTGGACGGGGTCCGCCTTCGGGATCGGACCCGGGCAGCGCGGCAGCTGGCTGTCCTCGCCCGGGTTCGCGATCTCCCGATGGGAAGTGTGGTCGTCACTGGCCAATGGCGCCTGTGTGGCGGTCGCCCCGCCGGGCACCGAGTGGGATCCAGTAGCGGTCCGGGACTGGCTGACCGCGGCGAACGTCACCTGGAGCATCGTGGTGACCGGAATGGGAGAGCGGTTGTTCGGACTCGACTGGCCCGGCCACGGCCGCCTGCGCCTGCTCGTCACCGGCGGCGAACAGCTCCGTATCTGGCCCGACGGTCTGCCCTTCGAGGTGGTCAACTCGTACGGCGTCACCGAAGCGTCCAGCGTCCGGCTGGTCTCCCGGCTCGGCCGGGCCTCGGCCGACGGACGCCCGCCGCCGATGGGGCACCCCATCGCGAACACGACCGTCCACGTCCTGGACGAGAAGCGTGATCCGGTCGCGGCCGGCGTGGTCGGCGAGCTCTACCTCGGCGGACTCGGGTATGCCCGGGGCTACGTCGCAGACCCGGCCCGCACCGCTGCCTGCTTCGTCGCGGATCCCTCCACCATGGAGGGCCGGCTCTATCGGACCGGCGATCTGGTCCGGCAGGATCCGGACGGGGCCGTCCACTATGTCGGGCGGGCCGGCGACGACCTCAAGGTCCGGGGCGTCCGAGTCAATCCGGCCGAGGTGGAAGCGGTTCTGATGGCTCATCCGGCGGTGGGCTCCGCCGCCGTCGCGATCCGCTCGGACAGGCCCGACGGCACGCAGATCGTCGCGTACGTGGTGCCGCGGCCGGGCGTCGATCTCGTCCAGATGAACACTGTTCGCGCCCATCTGGCCGCGCAGCTGCCGCACCAACTGGTTCCCACCGCGTTCGTACAAATGGCGGATCTGCCGACCCTGCCCAGCGGGAAGGTGGACCGGGTTCGCCTGCCGCGACCCGACGCCGAGGTTTGCGGGATGGGTGGGCCCACGCCGCCACGCGACGAGGTCGAGACGATGGTGCTCACGGTGTTGCAACAGGTTCTGGAGCGCGACGTGCTGGGCGTCGACGACGACTTCTTCGCCAACGGCGGCGACTCGCTCGCCGTCGCCCGGGTCGCCGACGAGCTGGCGAAGCTCACCGGGCTCACGCCGTCGGTCGAAGCCCTGTTCGAAGCGCGGACGGCCGCGTCCATCGCCGAGCTGATCCGCCGGCTCCGGGCGCGCGCCGTCGAGCACGCATCCTCGGCCGAAGCCGGCAGTGGCTGGGCCGACGAGTTAACAGCCGACGAGATGGCCGACCTGCTGGCGGTTCTGGAACGGGAAGGGTGAGGGACGTGCCCGAAAATGTCGTCGAAAACGCCGCCGAGCAGCGGTCTGCCGTGCTGAGCGCGCGGCTCAAAGCGGCCTTGGCGAACCGGCCGCCGGATGCGCCGCTCGCCTACCCCGTATCCCGGTTCGCGCGGGGGCTCTGGTTTCTCGACCAGCTCCAGCCGGGTGGCACAGAGTTCGTGCAGGGCGTCGTCGTGCGGCTGTCGGGCGACCTGGACGAGCCCGCGTTGAAACAGGCGTTCCAGCAACTCGTCTCGGAACAGCCCGCCTTCCGCACCACCTTCCCGACCGGCGAGTCCGGCCCGGTCCGGCTCGTCCGGCCGACGGCCGTGGCCGATCTCCCGGTGATCCGCACACCGCGCACAGAGTTGACGGGCGAACAACTGCTGAGCCTGTTGGACGGCTCGGCCGCCCTTGAGCCGTTCGACCTGGCCGCGGGGCCACTGTTCCGGTGCCGCCTGGTCCGGGCGCCGGGCAGTTGGAGCGCCCTCGTCCTGCTGGTCCATCATCTGATCTGGGATGCGGAGTCCGCTCGGATCCTCGTGACCGACCTCGCCGCCCGCTACGACGCCGGCGGGCGTGGCGAGCCGAATCGCCACGGCTCGCCGGCGCCCGAGTCACCCGCGCCGGTCGCCTCGCTGAGCGATGACGACCGCGGCGGCTGGATCGCCGGTCTGGGCCGGACGGCGCCGTTCGTCTGGCCCACACCGGTTCCGGCGCCCGCACCGTGCGCGGTGGTGACCCGTGGCCTGTCCGCCGACCAGGCTGACGCGCTGCGATCCGGCTTCGCCGAACTCGGGTGCACACCGTTCATGGTGGGGCTGGGTTGCCTGTGGCTGGCCCTCGCGCCGTATCGCTCGGACGGTGCGGCCGTGATCGGAGCTTCGTTGTCGGTGCGGCCGCCGGCCGCCGCCGGCACCGTCGGCTACTACGTCAACACCCTTCCGGTACGTGTGGAGGCCGGTCCCGCAATGTCCGGACGGGAGTTCCTGCACGCCGTCCGGGACGCTTGCGTGCATGTCCTGCGGCACCGCCTGGTCCCGCTGGAGGACGTGGTTGCGGCCGTCGCCCCGGCCCGGACCGTCGGCACGACGCCGCTCACCCAGGTAGTCTCCGCCTACAACCGGGCGCCGGCTCCGCTGCGCACGGCCGACGGGCTCATGATGACGCTCGACCGGCTGCCCGCCCGGCGGCCGAAACGCGATCTCGAAGTGGCCTGGAACGAGACGCCCGACGGGCTCGTCCTGCGGCTCGAATACGACACCGGCCGGCTCTCCCGATCGGTCGTGGAGCGGATCGCCGACGAGACCCTGCGGCACTTGACCGCCTTCGCCGAAGACCTCGATCGCTCCGTCGACACGGTGTCCGCCCGATCGCCCGAGGCCACCGCTGTCTGCGCGCAGCCCGACACGGCGACCGCCGCGCCCGCGGACGTGCCGGCCGATCCCTGGTACCGGACGATCGTGGAACTCTGGCGGGACGTGCTCGACGTCGAGGACGTCCGCGAGGAGGACAACTTCTTCGACCTGGGCGGCCGGTCGCTGGAAGCCGCCCGTCTGGTCACCCGGCTGAATCGGCGGCTGGGCACCGAGATTCCCCTTCGGCTGGTGTTCGTCACCGACTCGCTCACCGACTTCGCCGACACGATCATCCGCGAGCACCGGCGGGACACCGCATGACGAGCCGAGGCTTGGCGAAGCCGGCGGCCCCGGCCTTCGCCGGACGAGTCGGCCGGCTCGCCACCTCGGCGATCGGCTCGGTACTGGGCCAGAGCAGCGCGGGACTCATCGGCCTGGCGGCCGGCAGCCCGGCGCCCGAGTCGTTCGGCGCGGATGCCGTCGCGTCGGCGGCGGCCCGGCTGCTCGCCGAGCGTGGCGACGCGCTTCAGTACGGCGACACCTCCGGGCTGCTCGAACTGCGGGAGTGGATCGCCGGCCACGTCGGCGGCCTGCTCGGCCGGGAATGCAGCGCCGCGGAGACGGTCCTCACCCACGGCTCGCAGCAGGGGCTCGACCTGATCTGCAAGGCCTTGCTCGACCCCGGCGACGTGGTCGTCGTCGATCGACCGACCTATGTGGGCGCTCTGCAGGTGTTCCGGCTGTACGGCGCCGACGTTGTCGACGTGTCGCTCACCGAAGGCGACGGCCTGGCCCGGCTGGAGCGGCTGCTCGCCGGAGGAACAGCGGTGAAGCTGCTCTACGTGGTCGCCGACTATGCCAACCCCACCGGCGCTACGCTTGCCCTCGAAGGGCGGCAGCGCCTGACGGAGTTGGCCGCCGAGCATGGTTTCCTGCTGGTGGAGGATGACCCGTACGGTGAACTGGGCTACCGCGACGGCGCCGCCCGGCTGCCGGCGATCGCGTCGCTGAGCCCGTCGGTCATCCGGATGGGCAGCTTCTCCAAGGTTCTGTTCCCGGCCGCACGCCTCGGCTATCTCACCGGCCCCGATCGCCTCGCCCCGGTTCTGCACACCCTGAAACAGGCGGCCGACCTCGGCAACTCGCGCTTGCTCGAGCTTCTGGTCAATGATCTGGTCCGCACCGACGGTTACCTGCAGGCCCGGATCGCCGACGCCCGCAAGCTCTACCGAACCCGCCGCGACGCGCTCGCCGGGGCACTGCGCGACGCATTCGGAAGAGATCTGGAATTCGACGTACCAGACGGCGGCTTCTTCATCTGGGCCCGCCTCCCCGGCGGCGCCAGCGCTTCGCGACTCCTGCCCGAGGCGCTCGCCGAAGGTGTGTCCTTCGTGCCCGGTGCAGCCTTCTACGTCAGCAGTCCGGATGATGCGACGCTGAGACTTTCCTTCTCGCAAGCTCCGTCCGCCACGATGAACGAGGCAGTCCTCCGGCTGCATCGGGCATGGCGTCGAAGCGCGAGGAATTGATGGTGGTACGGATAGGCAAGATCGGCGGGACCTTCGGCTCGTTCGCGAGCGCGTCATTCGCCGTGCCGGAGTTCCTGGCACGGCCGCTGGTCGCCCGGATCAGCACCGGCGCCAACGTCGTTCGCCCGGTTTGGTTTCTCTGGGAGCAGGATTCGTTCTGGGTCCTGATCGGACCTTGGTCGCGGCTGGGTGACCGGCTGGCGCGGGATCCGCTGTTCGAGCTCGTGGTGGACGACTGCGACCTTGCCACCGGCAGCGTCCGGCAAGTGATCGCTCGTGGCCGTGGCACGGTCGAACGGTTCGACGTCGAACGGGGACGCCGCAAGCTGCGCCGGTATCTGGGGAGCGACGAGGAGCGCTGGGACGTCCGGTTCAGCCTGGACGGTGACCCGAACGAGCGCGGAACGCGGTGGGCGCACCTGGCTCCCGACACGATGTGGATTGCCGATCTGTCGTTCGTGCCTGCGTCGACGCCGGCGGGGCGGGGCCGATGAGCACCGTCGAAGACCTGTCCTACCGGGCGGTGCTGCGCAATCGCCGGCTGGGTGCGCTGCTCGCCGGTGACCTGACCGCGTACCTCGGCAACGGGATCGTGCTGGTCGCGCTCCCGATCCAGACCCTGCTCGTGCACGGTGCGACGCCGGCCGCGCTGGCGATCGCCGCGGTGGGCACCAGCTCCTACCTGCTCGGTACGGTCGTGGCCTTCGTGTTCGGCCTCAGCAGCATTCGACTGTCGCCCCGCACCCTGCTGCTCGCCGACTGCCTGCTGCGTTCGGTCGTGCTCGGCGCCCTCGGTCTGCTTGCGCTGCACGGCGATCTGACCCTCTGGACCCTCGCCGGCGGGCTCCTGGTCGGCTCGGCGTTGCGATTGGTGGGTTCGAGCAGCCGGCGATTACTCGCCACCGGCATGGCTGGACCGGAGGGCCTGTTCGCCGTCAACGGCCTGCTGGGCACCGGCAGCAACCTCGCCCTGTACGTGATCGGCCCGGTCCTCGGCGGCGTGCTGGTCAGCACGATGAACCCGGGGGTGGCCCTGCTCATCGACGCTGGCTGTTCCCTGGTGCTGCTTACCGTCGTGCTCCTCGCCGTGCCCGCCCAACCGGCCGCGACCACCGGCACGACGGCCTCGTCGTCGGGATGGCGCATTCTCCACCGCTTCCCGGTCGCGGCCCGGCTGTTCATCGTCGTCTTCTTCTTCAACCTGTTCTACATGCCGGTGGAGATCGCCCTGCCGCTGCTCGTGCAGGGACAGTTGCACTCCGGCGGCGGGGGCCTGGGCGTGCTATGGGGTGGTTTCGGGGTCGGCGCGCTGATCGGCGCGGTCCTCACCGGCCACCTGCGGCGCCTTCCCCGCATCACCCTGCTGGTCGGCATCATCGCGGGCTGGGCGGCGGCGGTCGTAATGCTCGCCCTGGCGCCCGACCTGCTCGTCGCGACGGCCGCATTCGCCGTCGGCGGCCTGATCTGGGCGCCGTTCACCCCGGTCGCGTTCAGCCTGGTGCAGTCGCTGCTGAGCCGCGACGAGCAGCAACCGGTGGTGGTGCTGTGGACCGCCGGCGGAACGGTCGCGGCGCCCGTCGGACTCGCGCTCGGCGGTCCGCTGATCCAGCTGGCGGGCACCCGCGGAGGGCTGCTGGTGTCCGCCGCGCTCACCTTGGCCCTCGTCCCGCTGGCAGTGCGGGGCCTGCGGCAAGCGGAGGTCCGCCAGGACCGTTGACCGGCCACGAGCACCACCGAACCGAGGGGACCCGAATGGACGGATACACGACGTCGACGTGGGGCGACAGCCTGCCGGATTTCGACTCGCTGGTCTGGGCTCAGGGAAAGGACGAGGATCAGGCTACCGAATTCCTCGCCCGGCTCGCCGGTGCGGGACCCGCACTGGAGCTGGGAGTGGGCACTGGCCGGGTCGCCCTGCCGCTGGCCGCCCGGGGCATAGCGGTCACCGGCATCGAAGCCTCCGCCGGCATGATCGAGCAACTGCGCGCCAAGCCGGGCGGCGAGCAGCTCACCGTCGTCCACGGCGACTTCGCGGACGTGCCGGTCACCGGTGAATTCACCCTCGTCTACTGCGTGATCAGCACGTTCTTCCTGTTGTTGACACAGGAGGAGCAGCTGCGCTGCTTCGCGAACGTGACCCGGCGGCTTGCTCCGGACGGCGCCTTCGTGTTGCAGACCTTCTTCCCGGAGCCGTACCAGTTCGAACAGCCCCAGATGACCGAGACGATGCACGTCGACGTGGCCGGCGCCGTGTTGCTGATGTCCCGGCACGATCCCGTGCTGCAACGCATGGACCGTCAGCAGGCGGCCATCACCGCAGCGGGAATCCGCCTCTACCCCATGGCATTCCGGTACGCCTGGCCGACCGAGCTCGACCTGATGGGCCGCCTGGCGGGGCTGCACCTCGCCGAGCGCTGGGGCGGCTGGCGCAACGAGCAGTACCGGGCCCGCGACCAGTACATCTCCGTGTACCGCCGGAGCAGGAAATGAGCGTCCCGCTGACCTGGAGCCAGCAAAGCTACTGGTACACCCACCAGGTCCGCCCGGACCGGGACAGCTCGAAGGTCGCCACCTCCTGGGCTGTGCCGCAGGGGGCGGGTGCCGAGGCGGTTGCTCATGCGTTGACCGAACTCGCCCGCCGGCACGCTTCGCTGCGCACCACGTTTCCGCTGGACTCAACGGGCGTTCCCAGCCAGGTTGTGCACCCGCCGCGGCCGCCGGAGCTGCCCTCGTACGAGGCGGCAGATGCCCGTGAGGTGCGGCGGTTGACCGCGGAGCTCGCCCGCCCGCCGATGAATCCGCAGACCGACCTGCCGGTCCGGGCCGCCCTGGTCACCCGCGACGGCAGGCCGGAGCGGCTGATCGTGGTGTTCAATCACATCGCGGTCGACGGTCTCAGCATGGAGATCCTCTGGCAGGATTTCAGCGCCCTGCTGACCGGTTCGCCGATCAACCGGCCGACCGGCCGGAGCATGGTCGAGCAGGCTCAGGTGGAAGCGTCGTCGGCGCAGGAAGCCCGGCGAGCCCTGAAACACTGGGACGAGTTCCTGCGCGCTGTTCCCTGTACGCCCTTTGCGAACTTCCGCGCGCTTGCCTCAGCCGGTACGGCTACCTATCGCAAGGCGCATCTCGTGGTGGACGGCCTGCACGAGGCGGTCTGCCGGCTGGCCCGGCGCCGGCGCGTCGTCCCGTCGATCGTCTATCTGAGCGTCTTCAGCGTCGTGGTCGCCCGGCTGACCGGCAATCCGTTCGTCGGGCTGTTCGCCTCGTTCGGCGCCCGGCCTCCGGAGCTGGAGAACACGGTGGGCTGCCTCTTCCAGCGTTCCCCGTTCTGCGTCGAACTGCCGCCGTCGTTGCGGATGGTGGAGGCGTTGCACCGCACCCGGGATGCTTACCTGACGGCGTGGGAGCACAGCCACCATCCCTATGCGAACGCCCGTGAGCAACAGGTCCGGGCCGGCGCCGAACGGGGCGGCGAGATCCGGCTCGGCATCACCTACACCTACTACGATTCGGAACTCATCGGCGAGGTGTGGTATGACACCTCGACACCGCAACCGCGGCTGGTGTGGGTCGATCCCGGCAAACGCGACGACGAGGCGGACCTGCGGTTCAACGTCCGGGTGAATCGGGGAGAGGCCACGCTCATCGGCCTCGCGCACCGTTCGGTGCTCGGCGCCGGCGACCTGGCCGCGCTGCTGACGGCGACCGCACGCCTGTTGTCCGAGTGGGCCACCGACCAGGATGTCGACCTCCTGGACCTGACGACCCTGGCATCGTCGTACGGACTCCCGGCGCCGGTCACCGAACCCTCCTGGACCTACCTCGATCGCGGCTGGATCGACCTGTCCGGGCTTCGTGCGGCGCTGGAGGCGGTGCCCGGGGTCGACGCCGCGGATGTGTTCGACGTGGCCGCGACCGCCGGCCGGCACGAGCTGGTCGCCGGCGTAACCAGTGCACAATCGTTGCGGGAAGCGGACTTGCGGGCGCACATCCGGGCGGCCGCTCGCCGGCGTGGCGGCCTTCGCGAGCCGGATCTCTTCCTCCTCAGACACCAGGTACCAGCAGTTCGGACACTCGAGCGGTGGCAGGACGCTCCACCCGCCCGCGCCGGCACGGCACCTTCGCCGAGCGAGAAGGTCACCGTCCTTCGCGCAGCCGTGGGCAAGTGCCATGGCGGCGCCGATCCGGATCCCGCGCTCAGCTACGTGCACGGCGGCGGGCGGGCTGCGCTGGCGGCGGCGGTGCTCGCCGAACTGCGCCGGCAGAACTGGGCCGGGCTGACCGTCGACGACCTGCTGTCGACCGTCCCGCTCGGCCATCTCGGCACGTCGCTGCGGCCGGCGAGCTGATGGAAGTGCGCGCGATCTCAGCGGGACGCCCGGGCCGGCGCGAGAACGAGGATGTCGTCGTCACTGTCGGCGATCTCGTCGCGGTGCTCGACGGTGTCACCGCGCCGGCCGCCCTCGACTCGGGCTGCGAGCACGGACCGGCCTGGTACGCCCGGCAGCTTGCGGGCCACTTGGCGCAGGCGTACCTCCGGCACCCGGCTGCCTCGCTGCCGGATCTGCTCGCCGCGGCCATCGGCGGTGTTCGCACGCTGCACTCCGGATGCGATCTCGCCAATCCGGCGACACCGGCCGCCGCAATCTGCGTTCTGCGCGCCGGGCCACAACAAGTTGACTACCTCGTTCTCTGCGACACCACGCTTGTGCTCGACTGCGGCGCCGAGCCCCGGGTCATCACCGACGACCGGCTCTCGGCGACCATCACGGCGCTGCGCGCCGCGGAGCCGAACGAGCCGCTTACCGGAGTCTCGCCCGAGGAGGTCCGCCGGCGGCATGCGCTGGCGCGCAACCCGTACGCCAACCGCCCCGGCGGGTATTGGATCGCCGCGGCCGACCCCGCGGCGGCCTGGCAGGCGATGACCGGCAGCATGCTCCGGCACGGCACCGATCGGGTACGGCGGGCCGCGCTACTCACCGACGGGGCCCGCCGCGTAGTCGACGATTTCGCGCTGACCGACTGGCCCGGTCTGCTCGACCTGCTGGCGCACCCCGGGCCCGCCACGCTGGTCGACCGGTTGCGTGCCGCGGAGCTGAGCGCGAAACCCGGCCGTCCGGGCGCCAAGACACACGACGACGCGTCTGCCGCCTTGTGCGTTTTCCCGAAGTGGAACACCGAGGAGGGAATCCGATGATGCGGCTGCTGATCACCGGAGGCCACGGCTATCTGGGCTCGGTCCTGGCGCAGAAGGCCGTCAACCGCGGCCATCGGGTGGTCGTGGTGGACCGGGTGCCCGCCGTGCCGGACCCGGAGGCGGCGACGCCCGGCGTGCTGACCGTGGTGAGCGACCTCCGCAACGCGGAGGACTGGCGCACGGTGCTGCGCCACGTCGACGTCGTCGTCCACCTAGCGGCGGTGGTCGGCGATCCGGCGTGCGACGCCGACCCCGAGACCGCTTGGGAGACCAACTATCTCGGCACAGTGCGCCTCGCCGAGGAATGCCGCCGGTACGGCGTGCGACGGCTGATATTCGCCTCCACCTGCAGCAACTACGGTGCCTCCATGGGACCCGTCGCGGACACCTGGTCCCCGCTCAACCCGGTGTCCGGCTACGCCCGGAGCAAAATTCTGGCCGAGCATCACTTGCTTTCGGTGCGCGGGGCGCACCTGCGTCCGACCATTCTGCGGTTCGCCACGCTGCACGGCCTGTCCTCGCGCATGCGCTTCGACTTGGTGGTGAACCGGATGACCGCCGCCGCCGTGCACGAAGGCGCGATCGAGGTGCACGGCGGCGAGCAGTGGCGCCCCTTCCTGCACGTCCACGACGCGGCCGACGCGATACTGTCCACATTGGCCCTCTCGCCGGCCGACACGGTCCTCAACTGCGGATCATCGGACCAGAACTACCGGATTCTCGACGTCGCCCGGCTCGTGCAGGCCGAAATTCCCGAAGCGACATTGATCCGTACGGCCGGCAACGACCGCCGGGACTACCGGGTCGACTTCGACCCGATCTATCGCCAACTCGGGTTCCGCCCGAAACGCGACGTGCCCGGCAGCATCCGGGAGATGGCCGCGGCGTTGCACGAAAAACGTTACCCGCACTACAAATCGGCCCTGTTCAACAACCATGAGGCGGTGCGTACCGGATGAAAGACCAGCGGCTGGCGGTGCTCGGCGATCCACCACGCTTCGCCGAGCGGATTCCTGTTACGAGGCCGTCGATGAGCGCGGACGACCTACTGGTCAAGGAGATCACCCGGATCCTCGATTCCGGGATGCTCACCGCGGGCCCGACCGTGCGGGCGTTCGAGGAAGCAGTCGGCGAGACTCTCGGCGTTGAGCATGTCGTCGCCGTCAACAGTTGCACCATCGGGCTGATGCTGACCCTTCA
>Ga0247737_1000278_pt1 | contig 19176 bp, 21 predicted proteins | sample UWRJL028104C2_FD_180937 | JGI IMG/M metagenome (GOLD analysis project Ga0247737, IMG submission 180937) | Plant litter microbial communities from Arlington Agricultural Research Station in Wisconsin, United States - UWRJ-L028-104C-2 | ecosystem: Environmental > Terrestrial > Plant litter >...
CGTCGCTCACCAGCCGGTGATGCGTAACGACCGCCATCTCCTTGGCGAACCCTTCGACATGCTCCGCTTCCTTCTCGAAATAGGAAAGAGGGATGAACAACGGGAAATAGCAATTCTCATGGCCGGTCGCCTTGATCCGGTCGTCGAGCAGGCGCTGGATGCGTTCCCAGATGCCGTATCCCCATGGCCGGATGACCATGCAGCCGCGCACGCCGGATTCCTCGGCAAGATCGGCTTCCGAAATGACGGACTGGTACCAGGCCGAGAAATCGGCCTCGCGGGTGACGGGGAGAGCATGCTTGATCATGCGAGGCCGGATAGCGGCTCCGGATTAATCCGTCACCCCGGACTTGTTCCGCCGCCCACTCTTCCGCAAGAGCGGGCCAGCCGATGACCACTGACCGCATCCTCCCCGCCATCGCGCTGCGCCTGCTCTCGGTCGCGTGCCTCGCGACGATGGCGGCGCTGATCAAGCTGGCGGAAATCCGCGGCGCGCGCCTGTCGGAGATCCTGTTCTTCCGCCAGGCGGTCGGCGTCCCGCTGGTCGCGACGGTAATCGCGCTCGGCCCCGGACTCGCAACGATCCGCACCGCCCAGTTCCCCGCCCATGTCATGCGCGCGCTGGTCGGGCTGACCAGCATGACGTGCCTGTTCAGCGCCGTGACGCTGTTGCCGCTCGCCGAATCGACCACGCTCCAATTCACCGTGCCCATCTTCGCGACGATCCTCGGCGCGCTGGTGCTGGGCGAGCCCACTGGCTGGCATCGCTGGCTCGCGGTGTCGGCGGGTTTTGTCGGCGTGGTGATCGTCGCCCGCCCGGGCACCGGCCATTTTGTCCTATGGGGTACGGCGGCGGGCCTCGCTGCCGGCTTCCTGACCGCGGTCATTTCGATCCAGTTGCGCCGGATCGGTCGGACGGAGAGCCCGTACACCACCGTCTTCTGGTTCGCGACGCTGTCGATGGTGCCGCTCGGCATTGCCTATGCCTTCGACCATCAGGCGCATTCGGCCGATGTCTGGCTGCTCCTCATCGGCATCGGCGTGGTTGGCAATCTCGGGCAGATCGCGCTCACCGCGGCACTAAAGCTCGGCCCGGTATCGATCGTCGTGCCCATGGATTATTCGTCGCTGCTCTGGGCTACACTATATGGATGGCTGCTGTTCGGCACCTTTCCGGGCCTCGCCACATGGGTGGGCGCGCCGATCGTCATCGGCAGCGGCCTGTACATCGTCTGGCGTGAACATGTCCGGCGACGGACCGAAACCGAACAGGCAATCGTATAGGGCCCCTTGCCTGGGCCGGGTCCCTCATCACATGATGGCCATGCATGGTCGGGAGAGGAAGATGCGGGTCGATCAGGACAGTGCCAGGATCGGCTTCCCGCCGCCCCTCATCTATCTCGGCGTGCTGCTTCTGGGCTTCGCCTGGACTGGCTTCACCGGCAGGCTGGGCCCGGCCGGCACGCTCTCGAACTGGACGGGTGGCGCCTTTCTCCTCCTGGGCGCGGTGGTGATCATCGCCGGCACCGAACGCTTCCGCAGCGTCGGGACCAATCCAAAGCCCTGGAAATCCTCGACCAGCCTGGTGACGACCGGTATCTACCGCGTCACGCGCAACCCGATGTATCTCGGCATGGCGATCCTCTATGCGGGCCTCGCCATCTTCTTCAACAGTTTCACGGCGTTCCTCTTGCTGCCGGTCGCGGTCCTGCTGATCCACACGCAGGTCATCGCGCGCGAGGAACGCTATCTGCTCGGCAAGTTCGGCGCCGACTATGTCGCCTACAAGAAACAGGTCGCTCGCTGGCTCTAGGCCTTCGCTGCCCGGCCCCGGTCGAGCAGCCGCTTCGCGCGCAGATAGATCTCGACTCGTTGCGCCGTGAACAGGCCTAGCGCGAGCACGACGAGGATATCGGTGGCCATCGCGACGTTAAGATGAAGCGCGCTGCTCCCCGCCCGCGCGGCGGCGCGTATCCCGACGATCCCGACCAGGAAGACAAGCCCGGCCAATGATGCCTTCTGGTTGATCTGGTGAGTGTCGGGATCGACGGTGATCCGCATCGTCTTGCCGCGCTGCCAGCCGAGCGCCGCACCGGCCGCCAGCGCCACGCCGCACGCCAGCCACCCGGTCACGGACGGCGGGTGCTGGACCAGCAACCAGACGCAGACCAGCAGATAGATGGTCGGGAATATCCACAGCCGCTCGATCCTGAGCGGTCGCAGCCGAGTCAGGCGCCGCGCGCGAAGGGCGAAGATCAGGACAAAGATTGCGGTCGGGACGGCATATTGAATCCAGCCCTGCGGCTGGCCGGTATGAACCTGCATGCTGTCCCGCCCCCCAGTACCGCCTATTCAGCCGCTTGCGCGAGCTCCTGATCCTTCCACACCAGCACCGGCTTGCGCGCGGCCAGCGTCTCGTCGAGCCGGCTCCGCGGCGCGAAATGCGGCGCCGACTTCAGCGCGACATCGCCCGCCTTCGCCCGCTCCGCCACCGATCGCAACGCGCCGATGAACTGGTCGAGCGCTGCCTTGCTCTCGGTTTCGGTCGGCTCGACCAGCATCGCGCCGTGCACCACCAGCGGGAAATACATCGTCATCGGGTGATAGCCCTCGTCGATCAGCCCCTTGGCGACGTCGATCGTCGAAAAGCCCTCGGCCAGGTTCGAGTCCGAGAACAGGGCCTCATGCATGCACGGCCCCGACGCCCCGAACGGCGCGTCGAGCGTGCCGTCGAGCGAGCGCAGGATATAGTTGGCGTTGAGCACCGCATCCTCGGCGACCTGGCGCAGGCCGTCCGCGCCATGGCTGAGGATGTAGGTCAGTGCCCGGGTGAACATGCCCATCTGACCCTGGAAGGCGACCATGCGGCCGAAGCTGCCTGCATGATGCTCCTCGGCGGTCTCTTCCTCGACGAGGCGGAAGCCGTCCGCCGTCTTCTCGACGAAAGGCAGCGGCGCATAGGGTGCCAGCGCTTCCGAGAACACCACCGGCCCCGAACCCGGTCCGCCACCGCCATGCGGCGTGGAGAAGGTCTTGTGCAAATTGATGTGCATCGCATCGATGCCGAGGTCGCCCGGACGCACGCGCCCGACGATCGCGTTGAAGTTGGCCCCGTCGCAATAGACCAGGCCGCCTGCTTCATGCACCGCGTCGGAGATCTTGCGCATGTCGCGCTCGAACAGGCCGCAGGTATTGGGGTTGGTGATCATCACACCGGCGACATCCGGCCCGAGCCGGGCGGTCAGCGCCGCCAGATCGACCCGGCCTTCGCTGGTCGCGGGGATATCCTCGACTGAATAGCCGGCAAACGCGGCAGTCGCGGGGTTGGTGCCATGCGCGCTCTCCGGCACCAGGATGACCTTGCGATGCCCCTCGCCGCGCGCTTCGAGCGCGGCGCGGATCGCCAGGATGCCGCACAGCTCGCCATGCGCGCCCGCCTTGGGGCTCATCGCGACGGAATGCATGCCGGTGAGCGTCACCAGCCAGTGCGCGAGCTGGTGGATCACCTCCAGCGCACCCTGCACCGTATCGACCGGCGCGAGCGGATGGATGTCGGCGAAACCGGGCAGCCGCGCCATCTTCTCGTTGAGCCGCGGGTTGTGCTTCATCGTGCACGAGCCGAGCGGGAACAGCCCGAGATCGATCGCGTAATTCTGGCGCGACAGGCGCGTATAATGGCGCACCGCCTCGGGCTCCGACAGGCCGGGAAGCCCGATCGACCGGGACCGACCCAGGCTGCCGAGGCGCGACGCGACTTTCGCCGGTGCCGCCACTTCGACGCCGGTGGTTTCGGTCGAGCCGATCTCGAAGATCAGCGCCTCCTCCAGCATCAATGCCTTGTTGCCGGTAAAGGTCGGGGCGGTTGCGGAACCGGCCTCGGGGCGCTCCGGGCGCCAGCCGCTTGCGTTGATCGTCATGCCAGCACCTCCTGCAACGCGGAGGCAAATGTCTCGACATCCTCCATGGTGGTCGTCTCGGTCACCGCGACGACGAGGCCGTTCGCGAGATCGTCTTCGCCGGGATAGAGTCGCCCGAGCGACACGCCGGCCAGGATACCGCGATCGGCAAGCGTCCGCACCACGGGCCGCGCCTCGACCGGCAGCTTCAGGGTGAACTCATTGAAGAAGGTGTCGTTGACCAGTTCGACGCCCGGCACCTGCGCCAGGCGCTCCGCCGCGGCGACTGCACCGGCATGGTTGGTCTCGGCCAGCGCCCGCAGCCCGGCCTCGCCCAGCAGCGTCATGTGGATCGAGAAAGCCAGCGCGCACAGCCCCGAATTGGTGCAGATGTTCGACGTCGCCTTTTCACGGCGGATATGCTGCTCGCGGGTCGACAGCGTCAGCACGAAGCCGCGGCGCCCGTCCGCGTCCTGCGTCTCGCCGCAGAGCCGGCCCGGCATCTGGCGGACATATTTTTCCTTGCAGCCGAACAGCCCGACATAAGGGCCGCCGAACTGAAGCCCGACGCCGATCGACTGGCCTTCGCCAACGACGATGTCGGCATCCATCTCGCCCGGCGACTTGATCGCGCCCAGCGCCACCGGCTCGGTCACCACCGCGATCAGCAGCGCCTTGTTCGCATGACAGGCAGCCGCCAGCTCCGAAAGATCGACGATGCGTCCGAGAATGTCGGGATACTGGACGACCACGCACGAGGTGTCGCTGTCGATCGCCGCGATCAGGTCCGCGATATCGGTTTCGGCCGATAGCGACGGCGTGCCCGTTTCCAGCACATCGCCCGTGAACTTCGCCATGGTCTTCGCTACCGAGACATAATGCGGATGAAGCCCGGTCGACAGAATCGCCTTGGCCCGCTTGGTCACCCGGCGCGCCATGCCGATGGCTTCCCAGCAGGCGGTCGAGCCATCGTACATCGACGCATTCGCCACATCGGTGCCGAGCAGCCGCGCGACCTGAGTCTGGAACTCGAACAGCATCTGCAGCGTGCCCTGCGCGATCTCGGGCTGATAGGGCGTGTACGCCGTCAGATATTCGCCGCGCTGGATCAGGTGATCGACACTCGCCGGCACATGATGCTTGTACGCACCGCAGCCGAGGAAGAAGGGCGCATCACCCGCCGCGAGGTTCTTGCGTGCCAGGGCCGACATGTGGCGTTCGACCGCCAATTCGCTCGCATGGCCCGGAAGGCCGTGGATCGGGCCGTCGAGTTGGGCAATGGCGGGAACATCGACAAACAGGTCATCGATCGATTTGGCACCGATGACGCTGAGCATCGCTGCACGGTCTGTATCTGTAAGCGGCAGGTAACGCATTCACGCAGTCTCCCCCCTCCCGCCTGCGGGAGGGGCCGGGGGTGGGCGCCCGGATAGTTCCGGGCGGAGCGTTGGAGGAAGGCGCGAGCCCGCCCCCGCCCCTCCCGCAAGCGGGAGGGGAGTAAGTCACATCAAAGCTTCGCGACGAACGCCGCGTATGTAGCTTCATCCATCAGGCCGTTGAGCTCATCCGGATCGCTGAGAGTCAGCTTGAAGAACCAGCCTCCGGCCTCGGGGTCCTCGTTGACGAGCCCCGGATTGTCGCCGAGCGCGGCATTGCCCTCGGTCACGGTGCCGGACACCGGGGAATAGACGTCCGACGCGGCCTTGACCGATTCGACCACGGCGGCCTCGTCGCCCTTGGCGAGTTCCTTGCCCTCGGCAGGCACGTCCACGAACACGATGTCGCCGAGCTGGCCCTGCGCATATTCGCTGATGCCGACGGTGCCGATGTCGCCATCGACATCGACCCATTCATGATCTTCGGTGAAATAACGGCTCATGGTCACTTGCCTCCTGCGCGGACGTAGCGGTGGGGAATTAGCGGCATCGCGGTGACGGTCGCCTGATGGACCTTGCCGCGCTGCGTAAGCTGGATGACGGTGCCGATGGCGGCCATTGCGGCGGGCACATAGGCCATGGCGATCGGCGCGCCGAAGCTGGGGGCGAAGCCGCCGCTGGTCACCTTGCCGACCTCGGAACCGTCCGCATCGACCACCGCCGCGCCTTCGCGCACCGGCTGGCGGCCTTCGACGACCAGGCCGACGCGCTTGACCGCGGCTCCCTGCTCGCGCTCGAGCAGGATGCGCTCGGCGCCCATGAAATTGCCTTCCTCGCGCCGACGCTTGGACAAGGCGAAGCCGAGATCGGCCATCACCGGCGTCGTTTCGGGATCCAGGTCATGGCCGTACAGCGGCAGCCCGGCCTCGAGCCGCAACGAATCGCGCGCCCCCAGACCAATCGGCTTCACTTCGACTTCAGCGGTCAGCGCATCGGCCAGTGCTTCCGCAGCTTCGGCCGGTACGGAAATCTCGAAGCCGTCCTCACCGGTGTAGCCCGAGCGGCTGATCCACAGCGGCGTGCCGTTCCACTCGAACGCGCCCGCCGTCATGAACACCAGCGCCTCGACGCCCGGTACCAGCCGCGACAGGACGTCAACCGCCTTCGGCCCCTGCAGGGCGAGCAGCGCCTGCTCGTCCATGATATTGATCGTGATGTCTTCGGGTAGATGATCGAGGAGATAGGAGATGTCGTCATATTTGGTCGCGCCATTGACGACCATGTAGATGCCGTCCTCCCGGCGCGTGACCATCAGGTCGTCGAGGATGCCGCCATTCTCCGCGAGCAGCAGCGAATAACGCATCTTCGTGGTGCCAAGACCCTTGATGTCGCCCGGCAGCAGCGCCTCGAGCGCGGCATCGGCGCCCTCTCCGGTAAAGAGCAGCTGGCCCATATGGCTGACGTCGAACAGGCCCGCGGATTCGCGCGTCCACAGATGCTCGGCCATGATGCCTTCATACTGGACGGGCATGTGATAGCCGGCGAATTCGACCATCCGGCCGTCCCGCGCACGGTGCCACGCATCGAGCGGCAGCGTCTGGATTTCGATTTCGGGGCCTTCGTTGTCGCTCAATGCCGGTCTCCGTCACAAGGTGTCACGGCGTTACGCAGCGCTTGAAGCGCCACGTTTCGCCGCCCCCTCTGTCACGGGAACCTGAGAGCTTTGACCGCCCGCTGCTGCGGTACGGCTTACCCCTTCGGTGGGCCGCGCGAATATCGCTGCAGCCGCTTTCCAGAGTGTCGATAGCCCGCGCGGTCCGGTGTGCCTGAGAGATTCCGGGGCGGTTGCTCCTTCGGCGCCCTGGATCAGGTATCCCTGCCAAGCCATTGCTTTGACAAAGGTCCCACGTCCCGGGTCTCTCCCGCGCGTGCCCATGAAGGTTGCCCCTCATCGACACCCCGGTGTGACGCGGCGCAGCATGCAAGTCAATCGGGCTTGGCGACGCTTTTGCCGTCAGGCCATCAAATTGAGGGCGCGACGGCGCCATCCGTCATACAGCAGCTCCATCCCGGCCAGTTCTGCGAGCGCCCCGGGGTCGTGGCGGTGGTCGCCCGCGACGAGCAGGCCGAACACCCGGCGCACCGTCCAGTCGGGCAAACGGCGATCGACCATCGACAGCATCTCGCCCGGCTCGGCGACGCCCTCCTCGATCACACGATAATACCAGCCGCTACGGCGTTCCTTGACCATCAGCGCCGGCAGCGCCGGCCATTGCAGCCGCTCGCCCTGTTTCCAGCAGGGCTGCCGCCCCTGGCTGATCTCGAGCAGCGCGTTGCCGAGGCGGAATCGGTCGCCAATGCACACCTGGTCCTCGGTCAGACCGCGGGTCGCGACATTCTCGCCAAAGGCACCCGGGTCAGCGAGCACCGGGTCGTCCCCCCTGCCCTCGCCCCAGCGCGCATAATGGTCGTGCGGATAATGGTGCACGGCCTTGTCGGGTCCGCCGTGCACGCTGCGATCGGCCTGCTCGTCGCCTTCCAGCCCGAGAAAGCCGATCTTCACCGGTCCCGCGACGGCCGACTTGGCTATGGCGCTGTTCTCACCCCGCCCGAGATACCGGGCCTTGCCCGTCAGCAGGGCGAAGACCTCGACGCCGGTCACCGCGTCGCGTTGTACTTGAGCTGATCGTCGGTCAGCTGGAAGCCGACCAGCGCTTCGAAGGTCGCGCGAAGCACTGCCTGGCGAATCTCGGGGCGGGTCAAGGGGTCGACCGCCGCATCGCTGCCGCCGGCCTTGCGCTTCTCGGTCAGCTTCTTGCGGACGTCTTCCGACAGGCTCGCGGCAGCGCGAGAAATAGTGCTGCTCGCCTGAGCGCTGGCGGTGGCACGGTCCTGCCCGGCATTGAAATGAAGGCTGACATGGCCAACCCGCTTCGCGACCACGGCGGTCCCGCCGCGCACGACGGTGATGAAGTAGGGCAGGTTCACGTCGCGCGCCGTGTCGGTGCGCGCGCGCCGGGCCTGAATGTCGAAGGTAACAGTGGTGACGATGTCGTCGGTCGCATCGACGCAGGTCGAGCGGACATTGGTCATCACCGCCGCAATGTCGATCGCCGTCGAGGCGGTGCTGGCGGGCGGATCGAATAGGGTGATGTCGCCCGTCGCGGCGGGGACGCCGACGGTGGGGCAGGCCGACCGGATCGCCGTGATACCGCCGGTTTCGTCAATGTCTCCGGTGGTGGAGCAGCCCCCTGCCAGCAGCAGCAGGATGGCGGGAACGGCAAATTTCCGGGCTGTCACGGGCACACGCACCTTATCACATAGGAAGGGGCCTCGCGCTCGCGCGCACCGGCCCCGGAACGGCGCGCACCATAGGAACCGGCTTTCGCACACGCAAGCAATCGCGTAGAGCGCTCCGTAATGACCGATCTCTATAAACCGCCGCTCGAACTGCTCATTGCCGCCCCTCGCGGCTTCTGTGCGGGTGTCGATCGCGCGATCCAGATCGTCGAGCTGGCGATCGAGAAATATGGCGCGCCGGTCTATGTCCGGCATGAGATCGTCCACAACAAATTTGTCGTCGATACGCTGCGCGAAAAGGGCGCAATCTTCGTGGAGGAACTCGACGAGGTGCCGGATGGCGTGCCGGTCGTCTTCTCCGCGCACGGCGTGCCCAAGGCGGTGCCGACCAAGGCGGCACAACGCGGCCTCTCCTATCTCGACGCCACCTGCCCGCTCGTTTCCAAGGTGCATCGCCAGGCCGAGCGGCTGGTCGCGGCCGGCCGCCACATCGTTTTCATCGGGCATGAGGGCCATCCCGAGGTGATCGGCACCTTCGGCCAGGTTCCCGAAGGATCGATGTCGCTGGTCGAAACCGTCGCCGATATCGAGACGATGGAACCTGCCGACCCCGACAACCTCGCTTTCCTGACTCAGACTACCCTGTCGGTCGACGACACCGCCGCCATCGTCGAGGCGCTGCAGCAGCGCTTCCCCAACATCCAGGCGCCGCGCGGCGAGGATATCTGCTACGCCACGTCTAACCGGCAGGCAGCCGTCAAGAAGATCGCCGGCGCCTGTGACGCGATGCTGGTGATCGGCGCACCCAATTCCTCCAATTCGGTCCGGCTCGTCGAGGTTGCGGTGCGCGAAGGCACCCCGGCCGTCCTGGTCCAGCGCGCGAGCGACCTGGATTTCGACTTTCTCGAAGGCGTCCGGACGCTTGGCATCACCGCCGGAGCGTCCGCCCCCGAAGTACTGGTCCGCGAACTCGTCGACCGGCTTTCGGAGCGATTCGACGTCAGCGAGTATGAAGTCGAGACCACGCGCGAAACGATCTCGTTCAAGCTGCCCCGCGGCCTCGAAGTCGCGGCCTGATCCCATGGCCGTCTACACGCAGGTTTCAGCGGAGGCGCTGGGCGTCTTCCTGTCGGGTTTCGACCATGGCGAACTGGTCTCGGCCAAGGGCATCGCCGAGGGCGTCGAGAACAGCAATTACCTGGTCGATACGACGGACGGCCGCTTCATCCTGACGCTTTACGAAAAGCGCGTAAATCTGGACGACCTGCCTTTCTTCTTCGCGATGATCGATCATCTCGCGAAGCACGACCTGCCGGTGCCACGCGCCCTGCCCGACCGTGACGGCACCGTGATCCATCGGCTCGAAGGGCGGCCCGCCTGCCTGATAGAGTTCCTGACCGGCGTCTCGGTCTCGCATCCCACCATTCCCCAGGCTTTCGCCGCGGGCACCGCGATGGGGCGCATGCACGAAGCACTGGCCGATTTCGCCCCGACGCGCCCCAACTCGATGGGCATCGATACCTGGCGCCCACTGTTTGAACGCTGCGGCCGCGATCTGGATGGCATTGCGCCGGGGCTGTACGACGATGTCGCTTTCGCGCTCGATGCCGTCCTCGATGCCTGGCCGACCGATCTTCCGGTCGGTACGGTCCATGCCGATCTCTTCCCGGATAACGTCCTGATGCGCGGCGACGCCGTGACCGGGCTGATCGACTTCTATTTCGCCTGCACTGACATCCGGGCTTATGACCTTGCGGTCATGCACACTGCATGGTCATTCGACGCGACGGGCAGCAAGGCCGACTGGGCGGTCGGGCGCGCGTTGATTGATGGCTACACCAGATCGATCGATCTCACGCTCGCCGAACGAACCGCGCTGATCCATCTCGCCAAGGGCGCCTGCATCCGTTTCCTGCTGTCGCGCGCCTGGGACTGGCTCAATACACCGGCCGACGCCCTGGTGACGCGCAAGGACCCCCTCGCCTATCTGCGCCGCTTCAACGCCTATGCGGCGCGCACGCCCCCGCTGGATATCGCATGACTGAGCTGACCAAAGTCGAAATCGCTACTGACGGCGCCTGCAAGGGCAATCCTGGGCCCGGCGGCTGGGGCGCGATCATCCGCTCCGGCACCAGCGAGCGCGAACTGGCAGGCGGCGAGAAGCTGACCACCAACAACCGGATGGAGCTGACGGCGGCGATCGAGGGTCTGAACGCGCTCAAGCGGCCGTGCCATGTCACGCTGTCCACCGACAGCCGTTACGTAATGGACGGCCTGACCAAATGGATCAAAGGCTGGCAGAAAAATGGCTGGAAGACCGCCGCCAAACAGCCGGTCAAGAATGCCGACCTCTGGCAGGCCCTGCTAGCGGCAGCCAAGCCGCACCGGATCGAATGGCTTTGGGTAAAGGGCCATGCCGGCCACCCGGATAACGAGCGCGCCGACAAGCTGGCCAGCGATGCTGCAGTCGCAGCCGGGCGAGGTTAGCCTCCCCCAACGTTAGGCTGACTCGTTGCGGAGGCCATCGCGCCGCGACCCCGTACGATCAGCGGAGCTCCGCGGCCACCGCAGCCCCGCTTGATTCAACGCAGCGCCTGACCATGTCATTCCCGGGAAATGACCGAGCTTGTTCCCGCCTCCGATGTCATCTTCGGATCACATCGGCGCGCCATGGCGCCGCTGGGTCAATTCCCTGATCCGCCCGAGCGAATTCCCTGCTCCGCGCCGGAATTTCCCTGTTCCGCATTGTCGAATTCCCTGTTTCGCAGTAACAGGGAATTGCCATTCAACCGCTTGTTTTCACGGCTATATTCCAAGCAAATTCGCGCGAAACGGAGCCCGAAAATAAAAAATTCCCTGTTCCACGGTCGGAACAGGGAATTTCGGTCATCTCGCCGTCGATCCGTCACGGCCGCCGACAAACACGGCACGCGCTCGTCAGGAAAGACTCACCCCTCCTCGATCGGCGCGCCCGGTCCATTCTTCAGCACCGACTCGATCGCGTTCTTCGCGCCGGCCTTGCTCGAATAGCCCTCGGTCCAGAAGATGATTTCGCTGTTGTACTTGAACTTGGCCACGTACTCGCCGGCCTTGTTCTGCTCGATCACGAACTTATGCGCCATCGTCGTTCCTCCACCTTGGGATGATGCAGGTTAGCGTTGCCCGAACCGTTACACCAGCGCTCGAAAGCGCTCCGGCGTGTATGGCGCCGGATCGATCGCGGCGATGAAGGGCTCGGCGCTCCTGCCCAGCAATAATGAAGCGGCAAGCGCCGCGGCGGCAGGGGCGGTCTGGATGCCGAAGCCGCCCTGCCCCGCGCACCAGAAGAAGCCGGCGACCTTCGCGTCGAAGCCGTAGACCGGCAACCGATCGGGCGCGAAGCTCCGGAGTCCGGCCCAGCGCCGCTCGACCGCAGTCACCCGCCAGTCCACCACATGTTCGAACCGGTCGATCGCGATGGCCACGTCCAGCTCCTCGGGCTGGACATCGCATGGATCGACCGGTGTCTCGTCATGCGGGCTGAGCCACAGGCGCCCGCCGGCCTCCGGCTTGAAATAGACTTTGCCCGAGATGTCGGAGACCAGCGGAAGCCCGGCCTGCGCGGCAGGATCGGTCCGCAACTGAGTCATGGTGCGGCGATAAGGCTGGATCCCGATCGGCGCGGCGCCTGCGAGGCGTGCCACATCGTCCGCCCATGCACCGGCCGCATTGACGAGGATCGTCGCGGCGAAATCCCCTGCGGTGGTGGTCACGCGCCACTGCCCGCCTTCGCGCCTTGCCGCCCGGACCGGCGCGTTCAGGATCATCTCTCCGCCCGCCCGGCGCGCGCGGGCGATGCAATCCGCGTGGAGCGCGGCGACATCGATATAGGCGCTGCTCGCCTCCATCACGCCAAGAGTCCAGTCGTCGCGCAGGCCTGGAACGACTGTCGCCGGATCGATCCGATCGAGCAGCACATCGGTGCCCTCGAACTCGGCGAGGAAGGCGTCGATCGCCCCTGCATCCGTTGCGCGCCCGATATGCAGCGACCCCAACGGCGCGAGGAAGCCGCCGGCGTCCAGCATCGGGCCGGACGCGCTCGTGAGCGGCTGCACCCCCGGTCCGCCATAGGTTTCCGACCAGAAAGCCGCGGATCGGCCAGTCGCGTGGTAGCCGGCCGCGTCCTCGCCCTCGATCAGCAGGACGGACGCATGCGGCGCCAATGCCGCGGCTAGGCTTGCACCGGCGATGCCAGCACCAACGATCGCGATGTCATACTGCTTCAAGATCGCGCCTCCGCGGGCTCAGCGTTGCGCGCGCGCGGCGAGGAAGATGTCGATCTCGCCGATCGCGCGGTTGCGCACGCCGTCCACCTCGCGAAGCACCTCGTGCGCTGATTCCGGCCCGAAGCGCACGACGCGCACATCGGGCAATTTGCCGGCGACCTGCAGCGCCGCCTTGGCGCTGACCAGCTTGTCCGCCTCGGCGACGAGCATCAGTACCGGGACTGTCATCGTCTTGAGCCGCGGATCCTCGCGCAGGCGCCGGGTCGATTCGAACGCCTTCATCACCCATTTCCAGCTCGGCGGGCCAAGCAACAGCTCGGGCTTGATCGATTGCCAGTACAGTTCGTCTCCATAACGTTCCGGATCATGAGTCAACAGGGCCTGGCGCGTGGTTGTGGTCGCCGGGCGCTCATTGACCTTCCATGCGGGGCGCGCCGAATTGCCGACGCCCCCGAGGAACTTCGCCAGCCGCTCGCCCATCCGGGCGCCGAGGGGGCTGTGCAGGCCGAGCATCGGCGCGATCAGCACCGCGGCAATTGGACGCGCGACGCCTTCGGTCAGCGCGCGCAATATCAGATGCCCGCCCATCGAATGTCCCATCACCACCTGTGGCCCGGCGGCTTCGGACGACCAGTCCGCCCAGAAAGCGGCAAAATCGTCGATGAAGCTATCGAAGGTCTCGACATGGCCGACATGATGGTCGGGTGACAACCGCCCCGATCCGCCCTGTCCGCGCCAGTCAAACGCGGTGATCGACCAGCCCTGGCCGTGCCAGTGCGCGAACGCCTCCAGATATTTCTCGAAGATGTCGCCACGGCCGCCCTGGAAAAGGATGCTGCCGCGCGGATGGCCCTCCGCCGGCCAGTCGAAACGGCGCAGCTTCCACCCGTCCGGCGCGGTCCAGGATGAGATCCGGGCGGTGGCCGGTATCGCGCGACGATAGAGCTGCGGGGAAACCATGCATGCTGGTTACTTTTTAGAAAGCCATGTCGTCTAGGGGTATTGCTGATGGTCGGGGGTCTACCAAACGCTTTACTGCTCGGCGCGCTTGCGCTGCTCCTTGTCTCGGCAGGGATCGAGGACGCGCGTACCCGCGAAATCGCCAATTGGAAGAACATCGCGATCGCCGGGCTCGCCCCCATGTGGTGGTGGGCGAACGGCTGGGTCCTTTGGCCGGATATCGCGATCCAGGTCGGCGTGGCCTCGATCGTCTTCGCCTTCTTCATCGGCGCTTTCGCCATGGGATGGATGGGCGGCGGCGACACCAAGATGATCGGGGCGCTCGCCCTGTGGTTCCCTTTCGATGCGCTCGCCTGGATGCTCATCGTCATGTCGCTGCTCGGCGGCGCGCTCACGCTGCTGCTCATGATCGAGCGCGCGATACGCAAAAAAGCCGAGCAACCCGAGATTCCTTACGGCGTCGCGATCTCGATCGCAGCGCTTCTTACACTTCGCGAACCGATTCTTAACCAGTTCCTGTGAATGCTTAACGCGGGTTCAATCGTACCGCGCCCGAAAGGCCATAAACGTCATGGATAGTCGCAAGATCATTCTTCTGGTGGGCGCGTTGATCGTCGCAGCGATCACGGCTTTCATGGCGCGTAGCCTGCTTGTCGGCGGCGCCGCTCCTCAGGCCGGGGCTGCCACGGCGGCCGCCGCTCCCGTCGATGGTCCCGAGGTGCTCGTGGCCACCCGCGCCCTTCCGGTCGGGACGATCCTGGATGCGACCGCGCTGAAGTTCCAGCCTTGGCCCAAGGAACTGGTCGACAACGCCTATTTCATCAAGAAGGACACCAACCTGCAGTCGCTGCAGGGCACGGTCGTCCGCAACGCGATCACCGCTGGCCAGCCGGTCACGCAGGGCGCGCTCGTGAAGCCCGGTGATCGCGGCTTCCTGGCAGCAGCGCTCGGCCCGGGCATGCGCGCCGTGACCTTCCCCGTTTCAGCGCAGACCGGCGTCGCCGGCTTCGTTTTCCCGGGCGACCGGATCGATCTCGTGCTGACCCAGACCGTCCCTGGCGGCGGCGATGGTCCGCCGCTGAAGGTTGCCGAAACCGTTATGCGCAACCTGCGCGTGCTGGCGACCGACCAGCGCACCGACAACCAGGTGGGCGAGGATGGCAAGACCGTCGTGCGCACCTTCTCCAACGTGACGATCGAGGCGACGCCGAAGATCGCCGAGAAGATCGCGGTCGCCCAGACGCTTGGCTCGCTCTCGCTGTCGCTGCGCTCGATCGCCGACAACAATAGCGAACTCGAGGAAGCGATCGCCAATGGCGACGTCAAAGTGCCCGAGGGAAATGACCCCAAGGCCGAAAAGGCGATGCTGCTCCAGGTCGCGAGCCAGCCCCAGGCGGGCAGTTCGACGATTGCGACGGGCGCGGATGTGTCGCGCTTTCAGCGGAGCACTGTGCCCGGCAAGCCGCCAGCGGGGGCTACGGGCGAACCAGGCCCGGGCGGCTTTCCAGGCGCCGCGGCGCCGGTCGGCCCGGTGGTGCGCGTCGCGCGAGGAAATTCTGTGACCGATGTTCCGGTCGGGGGGAAGAAGTAGGATGCGCATCAGGGACCTTTTGAATCGGTCGGTTGCGGTGACGGCAGCGGCGGCGATGGTCGCCAGTTTGCCCGCGACCGCGATCGCCGGTGCCGCCAAGGCCGGCCCGGCCAAGCCGCGCTCGATCGCCGGACGCCCCGCCCGGATCGGTACGCCGCCGGTCGGCTCGCAGCGACCGACCCGCGAGGTGCTGCTGTCGATCGGTCAGGGCGAGTTGATCACCCTGCCGTCGGATGTTGCCGATGTGTGGGTGTCCAATTCAGGCGTGGCCGACGTCTATGTCAGCAATCCGCGCCAGATCCATTTGTTCGGCAAGGAATTCGGCGAAGCGACCCTGTTCGCGACCAATGCCTCCGGCGGCGTCATCTATTCGGCGAACGTCCGTGTCAGCCAGAACATTACCTCGATCGATCGCATGCTGAAGCTTGCGATGCCTGATGCCGACATCCATGTCAGCACGACCGGCCAGATCGCCGTGTTGACCGGAACCGTCGCGTCTCCCGACGACAGCGCCCAGGCCGAGCGCCTGGTGACCGCGCTGCTCAACCCGGGCGTCGATGCCTCGGCACCGGGCGCGATACTCAAGATCGGCGTGTTCAACCGCCTCCGCACCGCGACGCCGCTGCAGGTCAATCTCCAGGTCCGCTTCGCCGAGGTGAGCCGCAGCTTCATCAAGAATGTGGGCGTCAACATGAAGTCGCTCGACAGGAGCGGCGGGTTCCTGTTCGGCATAGGCTCCGGCCGCGATGCCGGCACGATCACGCCCCCAGTGCCACCGACGGCGACGACGCCGGGCAAGGGCACTGCTTTCGAGTTCCTCAACGGTTCTTCACGCACGACGCTGGGCCTGGCCGGCAAGCTGTTCGGCCTGGATCTGCTGACTGCGATCGATCTGGGCGAGACGATCGGACAGGTGTCGACGCTCGCCAATCCGAACCTCACGGCACTGTCGGGTGAGACCGGAACCTTCCTGGCGGGTGGCGAAGTGCCAATCCCGGTATCGCAGGGTCTCGGCACGGTCACGGTCGAGTATAAGCAATACGGCGTCAGCCTGGCCTATACGCCGACTGTACTGGCGGACGGTCGGATTTCTCTTCGCGTGCGGCCAGAAGTGTCGCAACTCGACTATTCGAACGCCGTCGCGATCGGTGCCACGCGAGTGCCGGGCCTGACCACCCGCCGCGCGGAAACCACCGTGGAGCTCGGCTCCGGCCAGAGCTTCATGATCGGCGGCCTGCTGCAGAACAGCCACAACAACTCGTTCGACAAGACCCCCGGTGCAGGTGACGTGCCGATCCTAGGGGCCCTGTTCCGGTCGAACGCGTTCCAGCGCAACGAAACGGAGCTGGTGATCATCATCACCCCGTATCTGGTGAAGCCGGTCAACGCGAACGAGATCGTCCTCCCGACCGATGGCTACAAGGCGCCGACCGACCTCGACCGTGTCCTGCTGGGCCAGCTCGGCGGCGGCACCAATGGCGGCGATCGGCCCAAGCCGAGCATGGCGCCGCCCGCTGGCGCCGGCCCCGCCTTCGGCGCGTCAGCCCCGGTTCCCGTCCTGCCCACGCCGGCCCCGCAGCGCCGCGAGGAGCAGCTCGTCAAGAACGCACCGCCAGAAGCCAAGTCGAAGTCGAAAAAGGGTGCGAGCGCCGCACCCGGTTTCAGCCTCAATTGACGCCGTCTCGAGGGATAGACTCATGATCAAGCGTACGATCCTCCTCGCAACCGCCCTCGCCCCGGCCTTGGTGCTTGGCGCCTGTAGCGGCACCCAGAACCGCGGCCTCGAATCGGTCCACCAGCCGGTGGTCAGCCGGACCGACTATGTGTTCGACGTCAACACCAGCGGCAACACGCTGGCCCCGGGCGAGGCGAAGCGCCTTGCCGGCTGGATGGACTCGCTGCGGCTCGGCTATGGCGACCGCGTCGCGATCGACGATCCCAATCCCTATGGCGGCGGCATCCGCGACGAGGTCTCGACCGAGATCGCGCATTACGGCCTGCTTCTGTCGGACGACGCGCCGGTAACCGGCTCGAGCGTTGCCCCCGGCACGGCGCGAATCATCGTCAGCCGGATGAAAGCGACGGTCCCGGGATGCCCGGACTTCAGCCGTGTTTCCCAACCTCAGTTCGAGAGCCACACCTCGTCGAACCAGGGCTGCGCGATCAATTCCAATCTGGCGGCCATGGTCGCCAATCCAGCGGATCTCGTGCGCGGCCAGCCTGGCACGGAAGTCAACGACACCGCAGTCTCGACCCGCGCCATCGGAACCTATCGCAAGGCCACGCCCACCGGCGCGGGCGGCCTGAAAGAGGCGGGGAGCAAGTAATATGAACGCCCCCTTCAACAGCAGCGGCCGGGTCGGCCATCGCGAACCCTTCGTCGCCTTTGTCTGCGACGAGACCACCGCCGAGATCGTCCGCCCCGTCGCGGTCGAGATGGGCTGGGTACCCGAGAAGGTGAACAAGGGCGGGCTGCGCAACGCGGTCCAGTCCCTATCGGTCTCGGCCAGCCCGCAAATCCTGTTCGTCGACCTGTCCGAATCCGGCGATCCGCTCAACGACATCAACGCGCTCGCCGAAGTTTGCGAGCCGGGCACCGTCGTAATCGCGGCTGGCCAGGTCAACGATGTGCGCCTGTACCGCGACCTCGTCGTCAGCGGGATCCAGGACTATCTGCTCAAGCCGCTGAGCCCCGACATGCTGCGCGAGGCGTTCACGCACGCGCAGACCGTGCTCAACGCGCCCAAGATGATCGATGCCGGCACCGAGCGCCCGCATTGCTCGACGGCCTTTATCGGCGCGCGCGGCGGCGTCGGCGCGTCGACGCTTGCGACTTCGGTCGCCTGGATCCTCAGCGAGAAGGGCGGACGCACGACCGCGTTGCTGGATCTGGACGTGCATTTCGGCACCGGCGCGCTGGCGCTCGACCTCGAGCCGGGCCGCGGCCTGACCGATGCGATCGAGAACCCCAGCCGCATCGATGGCCTGTTCATCGAACGCGCGATGGTCAAGGCGAGCGAGACGCTGTCGGTGCTGTCGGCCGAGGCACCGATCAATTCGCCGGTCCTGACCGACGGCGCCGCCTTCTACCAGCTGCAGGAGGAGATGCGGGCGGCGTTCGAGTGCACCGTCGTCGATCTGCCACGTAACATGCTGGTACAGCATCCACATCTCATCACTGACGTGCAGGTTGCCGTGGTGGTCACCGAACTGACCCTGGCCGCCGCGCGCGACTCGATCCGGATCCTGTCCTGGCTCAGGTCAAACGCGCCGCAGACCCAGGTGTTCGTCGTCGCCAACAAGATGCACGTCAACGGCCAGCTCGAGATCAGCCGCAAGGACTTCGAGGGCTCGATCGAGCGGAAGATCGACTTCGTCATCCCCTTCGACCAGAAACTGGCGGCCCAGGCGGCCAAGCTGGGCAAGCCGTTCGCCGAGGCTGGCAAGGGCGCGAAGGCGACTCAGCCGATGGTCGAGCTGGCGACGAAGCTGATGGGCGTCGGTGACGCTGCAGCCGAAAGCGGCGACGCACCAAAGAAGAAGGCGTTCGACAAGGGCGGTTCGCTGATGGGCAAATTCGCCGACCTTAAGTCGATGATGCCAAAGCGTTCGACGAAAAAGTGATCCGATCCGTGCCCAAGGCCGGAAAATTCGCGGACGTAAACCGTCCGTCAACACTGCAAGGCGCTTGATACCGCGATGGAACTGATGCCGTTCATCATGCTGTTCGCTGGCGCGGCCACGGTGCTGGTGCTGGCGGTGTTCGCCTTTGCGGGCCCCTCTCCGGC
>Ga0247737_1000280_pt1 | contig 19162 bp, 12 predicted proteins | sample UWRJL028104C2_FD_180937 | JGI IMG/M metagenome (GOLD analysis project Ga0247737, IMG submission 180937) | Plant litter microbial communities from Arlington Agricultural Research Station in Wisconsin, United States - UWRJ-L028-104C-2 | ecosystem: Environmental > Terrestrial > Plant litter >...
GTGAGGGGGTAGGTCGCATGCGCGCGGCGGACGCCGTCGGCCGACGCCTCGGACACGCCGACGCCACCGATCTTGCCTTCCTCGACCAGCCGGCCGAGCTCGCCGATCGACTCCTCGATCGCGATATCGGGGTCGACGCGGTGGAGATAATAGAGATCGATATGGTCGAGGCCGAGCCGGGTCAGGCTCGCTTCGACGGCGTCGCGCGGCTTGACTGCCGGGACCGCGGCGCCACCGCCATTGGGGCGGTGGACGAACTTGCTGGCGAGCACCAGGCCGTCGCGCCGATCCTTGATCGCCTTGCCCAGCAGCTCCTCGTTATGCCCCGCGCCGTAGCCGGTGGCGGTGTCGAAAAAGGTGATTCCGAGGTCGATCGCGCGGTGGAGGGTCGCGATCGAGCTGGCGTCGTTCGCCTGCCCATAAGTGTGCGACAGCCCCATTGCACCAAAGCCCTGAGGGCTGACTTCAAGCTTTCCGATGGCAGGCATGTGCGGATCCCCGAACGAGTTGTTGAACCCGAAGACTGCCTCGCGGCGGTCGATCGGCGAACGTAGGATATCTATCCTGCGCGGTAGAATCCATATCAAACTAGTGGGAATTATGATGTGGGAACCGTTTTGACCCGGGCGCGTTCGCGCGCGCCGCTTATCAAGGGCGTGATGCTATCTAAGTTACTTATCTGGAAGCCATATTTTGCGAGTTGAGGTGCCTCGCAAAGACGATGAATGGCGCCGGGTTTAGAAAATCTTGCCGCGCCCGAAGAATCAATTCCCATTGACTCAGTAGGAATTAAGACTCAGCCTTGAGCCTTCGATCTGGGCGGGTCGGGCCGTCCCGCGGCATGCACACAGCATGGCGTCGAGAGACGGTCGCCCTTTGCCGAGCCGCCTGGAGAGGGGCGGCCGCGACCGGTCGATCAAAAGTTTACCGGGGCAAGGGAGGCCATCATGACCACATTCCGCCAATCACTTCTGCTGTCATCGATTATTGCGGGCGTTGGGTTCGCTCAGCCGGCGTTTGCCGATGCCGGACCAGACGAGCAGGAGGTTATCGCTAAGACCGGGGCGGCGGTGGCAGCAGCGGCGGCGCCCGATCCTGCCGCTACGACGCCGGATGAGGGGGGCGATGTGGTGGTCACGGCGCGTCGTACCTCGGAACGCGCGCAGGATGTGCCGATCGCTTTGTCGGTGGTCTCGGGTGAGACGCTGGAGCGCAAAGGCGGTTACACACTCACTGACATCCAGTCCCAGACGCCGAGCCTTACCGCATTCAACTCCAACCCGCGCAATTCCTCGATCGGCATCCGCGGCATCGGCGTGTCCACGGCGTCGGACGGGCTCGATACCTCGGTCGGCGTCTATATCGACGGGGTCTATCTCGGCCGGCCGGGCATGGCGCTGTCCGACCTGATCGACGTCGACCGGGTCGAGGTGCTGCGCGGACCGCAGGGGACGCTGTTCGGGCGCAACAATTCGGCCGGCGTGCTCAACATCACCACGCGGGGGCCTGAATTCGAGTTCAAGGGCACGGCGGAAATTTCGGGCGGCACGTACAATTACAACCAGGAACGCGTGAGTGTGACCGGCCCCATCATCGACGGGCTGCTCGCGTTCCGCGTCACCGGATTCAACACGCGCCGCGACGGGGTGCTCGACAACATCAAGACCGGGGTCGATGCCAACAGCGTCGGGCGCAGCGGCGCGCGGGTGCAGTTTCTCGCGACGCCCGCCAGCAACCTTACCCTGCGGCTGATCGGCGATTATTCGATCGAGGACGACACCTGCTGCGTCAGCGCGACGAAGCTGGTGCTGCCCGCGAGCACCAGCGCGACCACCGGCCGCACGCTCCAGGCGCTCGCCGCCCTTGGTTATGTGCCGAAGCGGAGCCTCGACTATACGCAGAACAATTCGCTTCAGAACATGAAGACCGACCAGAAGGGCGTGTCGCTCCAGGCCGACTGGGATCTGGGGCCCGTCACGCTGACCTCGATCAGCGCGTGGCGTTACTGGCATTTCAACCCACTGCAGGACAGTGACGGCACGCCGCTGGACGTCATTCAGGTCAATGTGGCGCAGACCAAGGACGACCAGGTCTCGCAGGAAATCCGCATTGCGTCACAGCCCGGACGGTTCACCTGGCAGGTCGGCGGCTATCTGTTCCACCAGGTGTTGCGCGATCACTTCATCCTCAACCAGTTCGGCACCGACGCGAGCAATTTCTACACCACCTATGCCCGGCTCGCGAACCCCGCCGCGGCGGCGATCAACATCGCGCCCGGATCGCAATATCTCGACGATGTCCGCACCACGGTCGACAGCGTCGCGGTGTTCGGCCAGGCAAATTATTCGATCACCGAGCAGCTCACGATCACCGGGGGCATTCGCTACACCCATGACAAGCGCTGGGGCCGATCCGACACCTCGACGGTGGGCACGCCCAATCCGGCGACCTCGATCCCCTTTCACTACAACACGTCGGTGAGCGACGATAACGTGTCCTACCTCGCCAGCGTGTCGTACAAGATCACGCCCGATGTGCTGCTCTACGGGTCCTATTCGACCGGCTACAAGGGCTCGGGTCTCAACCTCAATGCGGCGGTTTCGGCCGGCACGCCGCTGGTCCTTGCGCCGGAAGAAGTGAAGAATTGGGAGCTTGGCCTGAAGACCCAGTTCTTCGACCGGCGCGTGACCCTCAACCTCAGCGCCTTCTCGATCGACCTCTCCGGCCTCCAGGCGAATATCGTGCCGACGAACGGCAACCGTTCCTATCTCGCCAATGTCGGTGACGTACGCTCGCGGGGCGTGGAAATCGACGGCTCGTTCAAGCTCACCGACAGTCTGACGATCGATGGCAACGCATCGTACAATGATGCCAAGTACAAGAGCTATTCCAATGCGCCATGCCCCGTCGGGGTCACCGGCGTGTGCGACCTGACCGGCAAGCCGTTGTTCCAGGCACCGAAATGGGTCGCCAACGCATCGATCGATTATCATCTGCAGCTTGACGGCGGCGTGCGGCCCTATGCGATCGCCCAGTTCAGCTATCGTTCGAGCACGTTCGGCACGGCCGATGCCGGCCCCTATAGCCGGATCGACCCCTATGCCCTGTTCAACTTCCGCGTCGGCACGTCCTTCCGCGACGGGCAATTCGACGTGTCGGCCTGGGTCAACAACGCGTTCGACAAAAAATACTTCCAGAACCTCTCGACCACGTCGATCGTCGGCACCTCGCCCTTCGCCTATGCCGGCCAGCTCGGCACGCCGCGCACCGCGGGCGCGACCTTCCGGGTGAATTTCTGAGGCAGGGAGGAGGACGCGGCCGGGATGTCCCCCCGGCCGCGTCCGTCCCTCAGAAGAACAGCTTGCGAACGCTGATCCGGACGCTCCGCCCCAGCGGATTGAGATAGTCCGGCTGATAGCTGATCGGGGTCGCGCCGGTGGCATCGGTCACGCGCTGCCGTGCGTCGAAGATATTGGTCACTCCGACCGTCAGGCGCGTGCCGCGCAGCCAGGGATGCTTTTTGACGAGATCGAGCCGCTGGCCGAAATCGGCGAACAGCCTCAGGTCGAGCGTACCGAGTCCAGAAAAATTCAGTCGCTCGGGCACGGCCGGCGTGCCGCCGTTCACTTCGGTGCCCGTGCTGTAATTGCCCGACAGGCGGAAGCCCACGCCGTTGTTGGTATATCCCGCCTGCGCTTCGAATTCATGGCGTGGCTGGCCGCCACTGCCGCCGGTCGCGTCGCCGTTGAGCAGGTCGAGCCTCGGCCCGCCATTCTGGATCAGCACTTCCTCCTTGAAATGCCAGGTGTGGTAGAGCGCGAAGTTCAGCCGTCCGCCGCCCTGGCCGCCACCGCCGAACCCGCCGCCACGTCCGCCAAAGCCGCCGCCTCCCGGGCCGCGCCCGCCAAAGCCGCCCGCGCGGGGGCCGTCGCCACCGGGCGGACCGCCCTGCGCGCCTGGTGGCGGCCCGCCGGACTGCCCGGCCGGCGCGTCGCCCGCTGGCGTGCCACCGTTGCGGGCGCTGCCATCAGGCGTGGTGTTGCCGCCCTCGGTGTTCCGCCGCCGGAATCCGCCCGGCGGCTGAAGCCCCGCGAACGGGTTAGGCCCAGTGCCGGCGCGGAAAGCCTCCAGCTCCTTTTGCACTTTCGACTTTATCGATTTGGAGAAATTGATGCCCCAGCGCAGTTGCGACCGGCTGCTCTCGGCGAAGTTGATCGGTCGCATGTCGATGCGCGTCAGCTGGCCACCCGCGTCCCGCGTGAATCGGTCCGGGAAAGCGGCTTCGGTGGTCGCCGTAGCACTGGGAAAGCCCGCGATCGGGTTTTCGGTCCGGCTCGTGACGTAATTGGCGGTGAGGCTCAGGTCCTTTTGCGACCAGGGCTTCAGGGTGAGACCGATCTTGGTCACGTGATTGTTGCTGGCGATCAGATTGGTATTGCCGCCCGTCACCGACGTGACGTCGACCGTCTCGCCCCGGATATAATCGAATACCCGGACGTTCGGCGTCGTGACGATCGGATTGCCCAGCTGCTGCGCGCTCGGCGCCAGCTCCTGGTCGGTATGCGAGACGATGAACCGGACCGCATCGACCGGCACCCAGTTCGCGCCATAGCCGAGCGTCTGCATCGTGCCGAAGTCGGAGAGATGGTCCTCGGCGAGATTGAAGTTTGCCGAAAGCTTGCCGAGGAAAGGCAGGAAACCCTTGGCTTTGCTGGCAATCGGTATGTCGACGTTGATTTGGCCGTTTACCGTGTCGCGCGAGACCGATCCCAGCGTTTCCCCCACCAGGCTATTCTGGTCGGGGCGATAGGATCGTGACTCGAAACTGCTGGTGTCGGCGCCGAGCTTGATGCTGGTCGAGATATCGCCGGCCGGCAGCGTGAACAGCGGGCCGTTGAACAGCGCGTCGAGGCCCGCTTCGTTCGAAATCCCATAAGCGCGGTTGGCCGGATGGGCGCCGAGCCCGCTTGCGGAAACGTCGAGGTCGGTCTCGCTGAAGGTCTTTGTTTCGCTGCGATCGTAGTTGCCGGTCACCGACCAACGCCATTTCGGGCTGATCGAACCATTGAAGGTGGTGCCGAGATGCGTCGTCAGGGTCGATGCGCGCTGTTGCAGCGGCAGAAATCCCGTGAGCGTCGGGTCGGCGATTACCGCGGGCGGCAAGCCGTTGGCGCGAAGGCTGTCGGTATATTCGACCTGGCCGTTGATGGTCGCCGATACCTGTCCGATCGGCCGGGCGTAGACGGTGTTTGCCGTGAAGTCGCGGCTCGACGGAAGAAGGCTGCGGAACGGGTTGGCGTTTACGATGTCGCGCTCGTTCTCGGTCAGGCCCGACTGCGCCTCATATTCCAGATTCAGGTTGAACCGCCCATCGCCGCGAATGTGCAGCAGGCCGAGTTCGCCCTGGGCATCGTTGCGGCCGCCCGCCGTCGGCACCCGATCGGCAAGCTCAACCGTGGTTGCGCGGAAACGGCGGCGCAGCACGATGTTCACGACTTTCTGGTCGGCGCGATAGCCATATTTCAGCGCGACTTCCTCGGGCAGGATGTCGACTCGCGCGATCGCCTCGGTCGGGATGTCGCGTATTTCGGCAAAGCCGGAGATGCGCTTGCCGTTGAGCAGCACCACCGGGGCGCCGCCGCTGCCGCGTCCGCTGGTCGTCTGCGGCGTCAGCTCGGCCAGCAGATCGGAAAGCGAGCTGACCCCGTAAGACCGGATATCGGCCGGGCCGAGTTGCTCCTCGGGTTGGATATCGCCGATTACGGCGCCGGGCAGGTTGCGCTGTCCTCGCACGATGATGTCCGGCTCCTCGGGGTCTGCCTGCTCGTCGCCCTGCGGTGCAGCCGATTGCCCGACGGCAGGCGTTGCGCTCGTCGTTTCCTGGGCTGCCGCCAGGGCCGGAAAGCTGGCCGATGCCAACAGAAACAGGATGCTGATACGCCGCATGGTCACTCCAACTCGAATCACGGTTGGAGCCCTAGACTCCATTTGTCGCAAGAATGTGCCGGTTTGCGTATTGACCTAACATTGACAGTATTCCCGCGAGCGGCGGATAGCATCACCATGACCAGTCCCCTGATCGCCGGCGTTGAGCTCGGCGGAACCAAATGTATCTGCGTCCTGGGCTCGGGGCCGGACGATATCCGCGATGAAGTCCGCGTCCCGACCACGACGCCCGACGAGACCCTCGCGGCGATCGAGGCAGTGCTCGGTCGCTGGTCGGGCTATCGGGCGCTGGGCATTGCGAGCTTCGGGCCAGTGTCGATCGATAGGGCTGCGGAGAATTACGGATTCATCACCGCGACCACCAAGGCCGGCTGGTCGAACACCGATGTCGGCCGCCGCCTCGCACGCCATGCCGGGGTGCCGCTCGGCTTCAACAGCGATGTCGCGGGCGCTGCGCTGGGCGAGGGGCGCTGGGGCGCCGCACGGGATATCGCCGATCATGCCTATGTCACCGTCGGCACCGGCATCGGGATCGGGATCGTCATGGGTGGCGAGCCCACCAATGGCCTCACCCATCCCGAGCTTGGCCATATTCGCCCGGTGCGCTTGCCCGGCGACGACTGGCCCGGCACCTGCTCCTTTCATGGCGACTGCCTCGAAGGGCTCGCGTCCGGCCCGGCGATCAGGGCGCGCGCCGGGAAGCCGGCCGAGCAGCTCGCGGCGGACGATCCCGTGTGGGACGGCGTCGCCCATGCGCTTGCGCAGCTCACGCATACCCTCGTGCTTACCGGTATTCCGCGGCGCATCGTGATGGGAGGCGGAGTGATGACCGGCATGCCGCATCTCTTCCCGCGAATCCGCGGGAAACTGGTCGCCAGCCTGGGTGGCTATGTCGCCGCGCCCGGCCTCGATCCGGTCGAGAATTACGTGGTCCCCGCCGCGCTTGGCAACCATGCGGGGCCGCTTGGCGCGATCGAGCTTGGTATCCGGGCGCTTCGTCCCGCCCGAACGTCGTTTACACCGCTTTAACTGCGTTCGGTTACGTCGTGGCAAGGGGCCGACGCGCCCTCAATGATTAACCACGGCGGTGTATCCATGCGCATTCTGATCGTCGACGACGAACCTGCGATGCACGATTCCTACAGGCGTAGCTTCGCGCCGGTGGGTGGTGCCGATGCCGGTGCTCTGGATGCGATGGCTGCGGAACTGTTCGGCCATGACGACGATGCTCAGGCGGACCCCGCCGCGGCGATGGCCTTCGCGCTGACTCACGCCATGCAGGGCCTGGAGGGCGTTGCCGCGATCGAGAAGGCGATGCTGGAGGGCAATCCCTTCGCCGTTGCCTTTATCGACGTGCGCATGCCGCCCGGCATCGACGGCAAGGAAACCGCCACCCGCATCCGCGCGCTGGATCCCGACATCAACCTGGTGATGGTCACCGGCTATTCGGATTTCTCGCCGATCGAGATCAGCAAGGCCGCGGGTCCGGCCGACAAGATCTTCTACATCGCCAAGCCCTTCGAAGTCGCCGAAGTGACTCAGATGGCCTCGGCGCTTGGTCATCGCTGGCAACTCGACCGCGAACTGGCAGCGGCCCGCGCCGCGCTCGCGGAAAAGATCGTGATCCTGGAGGAACAGGGCCTGGAGCTCGCGGCGAACGAGAGCAAGGCAGTCCATATCGCCAATCATGATTCGCTTACGGAGGCGCCCAACCGCCTCGCGTTCCTGCGCACGCTCGCCGAAAAGACCCGGGGCAACGAAAGCTTCGCCGCTGCGATGGTCGATCTCGACCGGTTCAAGCTGGTCAACGACACGCTCGGCCATCTCGCCGGAGACGACCTGATCCGCCAGATTTGCGCGGTGCTGCAAGACGCCATTCCCGAAGGCGGCATGGTCGCCCGGCTGGCGGGCGACGAATTCGGCCTGTTGTTCGAATCGCCCGGCGAGCAGGCCGCCTGCATGACCTGCGAGCGGCTGATCAAGGCCTGCGCCGCCAGCTTCAAGATCTTCGGCCATTCCGTCCAGTGCGGCGCGTCGGCCGGCTTCGTTTATGTCGAGGCGGGCGAGAAGAATGATCCGATCGATGTGATGCGTCGCGCCGATCTCGCGCTCAACGCGGCCAAGCAGGCCGGGCGCGGCGTGGTCCGTACCTTCGACGACAGCATGGACGAATCGATCCGCTTCCGGCGCCGCATCGAAGGCGGGCTCAGCAAGTCGATCGAGAAGGGCGAGCTCAACCTCGTCTATCAGCCGATCGTTGCCCGCGAAGGGCTGGAGGTCGTCGGCTTCGAGGCGCTGCTGCGCTGGGACACCGAGGAGTTCGGGCCGGTCAGCCCATCGATGTTCATCCCGATCGCCGAGGAATCGAACCTGATTCACGAGCTCGGCACCTGGGTGTTGTGCGAGGCGCTCAAGGAGCTGAAGGACTGGCCCGGCCAATATGTCTCGGTCAATTTCTCGCCGCGCCAGTTCCGCCGGCATAATTTCATCGGCCATGTCCTGGAATGCGTCCAACGCGCCGGGGTCGAGCCCAACCGCGTCCAGATCGAGATCACCGAAACGGCGATCTTCGACGACGCCGATCGCGCGGCCGATACGCTGTACCGCCTGCGTCAGATGGGTTTCCGCATCGCGCTCGACGATTTCGGCACCGGCTATTCGAGCCTCTACAATATCCGCAAGTTCGCGCTCGATTGCCTGAAGATCGATCGCAGCTTCATCGACGGCATGGGCCGCGAGCGAGAGAGCGCGGCGATTGTCCATTCGATCATCCATCTCGGCCGCGCGCTGGGCCTCGGGGTAATCGCCGAAGGCGTCGAGTCCGAAGCGCAGGTGATGGCGCTTCGCGCCGCGGGTGCCTCGCATCTCCAAGGCTATTATTTCTCGCGGCCGGTCCATGCCGATGCCGCGCGTGAGATGGCGGCGGCGCGCTTCATTCCCGATCCGTCGGGGTTCGAGGAAGAATATCTGGAATTGGGTAACGGGACTCACGGCTGATGTCCCCGCTTCTCCGTGCCGCGCGCGGCCGGATCGGGGTGCTGCGCGATCCCAGCTCGCTTGGCGCAAAGCTCGTCCTGATCCTGACCGCAGTCGGACTGATAGGCTCCGTCGCGATTACGCTGTTGCTTGCCAGCGTCATCGTACCCAGCTTCAACCAGCTCGAATCCCGGTCGGTCGACGCCCATGTCGAGCGCACCCGCGCGGCGCTGGCCGAATATGCGTCGAAGGTCGAAAGCGCCGTGCGCGACTATGGCGACTGGAATTCGAGCTACGACTATATGGCGCACCAGACAGCGGCGTTCGAGGAGGAGTCCTTCTCGCCGCTGGCGATGGAGAATCTGGGCGTCAACGGTATGGCCTATATCGCCAGGGACGGCCGCATCCTCATTGCTCGCTGGCGCGTCGGCGACAAGGATGATCCCGGTATGCGCGCCGCGCTTGTCGCGCGGATCGGCGGGCTGGATTTCAGCAAACTGCTCGCCACGCGCAACTCGGCGAGCTTCTTCGTCCGCCTGGGCCCGACCGTATCGGCGGTCGGCGTCGCGCAGGTCCGCCGCAGCGACGGCAGCGGTACCCCGCGCGGCTATGTGCTGATGGCGCGTCGCATCACGTCGCAGCAGCTTTCCGGCCTGCTCCAGCTCACGGCCGGGCTCGATCTCGATAACGTTTCCGACAGGAACCTGATCACGCCCAGCCGCGAAACGATGCGCATTGCCGTACCGATCCTCGGGCCGGGCGGCCACGCCGTGGCCAGCGCTGCCTTCACCGTGCCGCGAGACGTGTCGGTGCTCGGCCGGCGCATGCTGATCCTGGCGGTCGCAGGCTCGACCCTGTTGCTGCTCGTCGTGCTGCTCATGCTGCGCCGGATGATCGGCCGGCTGGTGCTGCGGCCGCTTCGCCGTGTGGAGAACCATATGCAGGTCGTCCGGTCGTCCGGTACACTTGGCCTGCTGCCCGACGAGGCCGCGCGCCAGGACGAGATCGGCTCGCTCGGTCGCAGCTTCAATGCGATGCTCCGCCAGCTGAAGGATCTGCGGGAGCAACTTGAGGTGCAAAGCTTCGCGCTTGGCCGCAGCGAAAGCGCCGTGGCGGTGATGCACAATGTCCGCAACGCGCTCAATCCGATCAGCACGATCCTCAGCCAGGGCATCGCGCAACCGGCGCCGATGGACCGCGGCACGCTCGACCGCGCCGTCGCCGAACTGGCGAAGGACGATATCCCGCCGGCCCGGCGCGCCAAGCTCGTCGCCTTTGTCGCCGCTGCGGTCGAAGCCGAGGCGAAGGACCGCGAGGAACGCCGCCGCCAGCTCCAGATTGGTCGCGAGGCGATGAGCCATGTGCTCGAGATCATCGGCGAACAGCAGAGTGCCGCCAATGGCCGGCCTAAGCTCGAGCCGTGCGACGTGACCGAGATCATCGCGAAGAACGCGACGATCGCGCGCTATTCGGGTGAGTTGTCGATCGCCTTCAGCTTCCCCGCGCGCTCCCACCGGGTGATGGCGAGCCGCGTGATCCTAAGCCAGGTGATCGGCAATCTCTTCGCCAATGCGGCCGAGGCGATCGGCGCCATGGACCTGGGTGGCGGCACCATCGGCGTGACGATAGAGGAAGCGAACGGCCAGACCGTCATCGCGATACGCGACGATGGCGAGGGCTTCGCGCTCGACGGCGCGCCGGCTCTGTTCCAGCGCGGCTTTTCGACCCGCAAGGACAAATCCGGCGGGCTCGGCCTGCACTGGTGCGCGAATTCGATGACCGCCATGCAAGGCTCGCTCCGGCTGGAGAGCGAAGGCAAGGGCAGGGGCGCCGTCGCGATCCTGACCCTCGCGACGGCGGCGGCCGAACAACGGGAACTCGCCGCCTGAGGATCCGCGGGTCAGGGGCTCGTTATCTCGTCCTGCGCGACACCGCCGAAGCGGGCGTACAGCGTCGGGAGCAGGAAAAGCGTGAGGATCGTGGCCGAAAGCAACCCGCCGATCACCACCGTCGCCAGGGGTTTCTGAACCTCCGCCCCGGCGCCATGGCCAAGCGCCATCGGTACGAAGCCGAGCGACGCCACCAGCGCCGTCATCACCACCGGCCGCAACCGCGCCAGCGCGCCCTGTTTCGCCGCGACGGCCCGGTCCGCTCCACCCCGCATCAGCGCCTGGATCGATGCGACCATCACCAGGCCATTCAGCACGGCGATGCCCGACAGCGCGATGAACCCCGCAGCCGCCGAAATCGAGAACGGCATGCCCCGCAGCGCGAGAGCGGCAACACCGCCGACCAGCGCGAGGGGTACGCCCGTGAACACGATCGCCGCATCGCGAATGCTGCCGAGCGCGCCGTAGAGCAGCAGCAGGATCGCGATCAGGCAGACGGGCACGACCAGCATGAGGCGCTCCCGTGCCGAGGCGAGATTCTCGAACTGACCGCCCCATTCGAGATAGACGCCCGGCGGCAGGCGGATCTCGCGTCCGATCGCCGCGCGTGCGTCCGCCACCACACCCGCGACGTCGCGCCCGCGCACATTGGCCTGCACCACGACGCGGCGCTTGCCATTTTCGCGCCCGATCTGGTTCGGCCCGTCGGTCACCGCGATCGTCGCGATGCTGGCCAGCGGCACGAATGCACCCGCCGGCGTCGGCACCGGCACCTGCGCCAGCGCGTCGGGATCGGCGCGCGCCGTATCGTCGAGCCGGATCGTCACCGCGAACCGCCGGTCGCTTTCGAAGATCAGCCCCGCGTCGCGCCCACCCACGGCGGCGGCGATCACATCCTGTACCGTGCGCGCGGTGATGCCCAGCCGCGCCATCGCATCCCGGTCCGGGCGGATATCGAGCATCGGCAGCCCTTCGGTCTGTTCGACCCGCACGTCCGCCGCGCCCCGGGTGCGCCGCAGGATCGCCGCGACCTGGTCGGCGGTGTCGCCCATCGCGACCGGGTCGTCGCCAAAGACCTTCACCGCCACATCGCCGCGGACGCCAGCGATCAGTTCGTTGAAGCGCATCTGGATTGGCTGGCTGATCTCGAAACCATGGCCGGGCAGGGCGCCGATCACCTTCTCGACCTTCTCGACCAGAGCCGCCTTGGGCAGCTCCGGGTCGGGCCAGCCGGCACGCGGCTTCATCACGATGAACGTGTCGGAGATGTTGGGCGGCATCGGGTCCGATGCGACCTCCGCCGTGCCCGTCTTGGAAAAGACGAAACGGACCTCGGGCAGGCGCGCGATCTGCCGTTCGATCCGCGATTGCATGGCCTGGCTCTGCTCGATCGAGGTGCCGGGCACGCGCAATATCTGTGCGGTCAGGTCGCCTTCGTCGAGTTGCGGCAGGAATTCCTGCCCAAGCGTGGCGAACAGCAGCGCAGCCAGTCCAAACGCCCCGATCGCGAGGCTCATCGTCGTCCGTGGTCGTGCCATCGCCCGGTCGAGTCCGGGTCGATAGCGTCTCATGAGCCAGGCGATGACCCGGCCTTCCTTCTCCTCGATACGCCGGCTCAACACGATGGCGATCGCTGCCGGCACGAAGCTGATAGAAAGCAGGAAGGCGGCGGCAAGCGCGATGATCACGGTCAGCGCCATCGGCGTGAAGGTCTTGCCCTCCACCCCGCTCAGCATCAGCAGCGGCACATAGACCAGTATGATGATTGCCTGACCGAACACAGATGGCCGGATCATCTCGCGCGCCGCGCCCGTCACCGTATCGAGCCGCTCGTCGCGGGTGAGCAGGCGCCCGGCGGCATGCTGCCGCTCCGCCATGCGTCTCAGCGCATTCTCGACGATGATCACCGCGCCGTCGACGATCAGCCCGAAATCGAGCGCGCCGAGGCTCATCAGATTGGCCGAGACTCCCGCCTGCAGCATGCCGAACCCGGTCAGCATCATCGCGATCGGGATCACCAACGCCGCGATCAGCGCGGCGCGGACATTGCCGAGCAGCGCGAACAGAACTACCACGACCAGCAATGCGCCTTCGCCCAGGTTGCGCCCGACTGTGGCGATCGTCGCGTTCACCAGCGCGGTGCGGTCAAGCACCGGTCGTACGGAAACGTCCATCGGCAGCGACGCGTTGATCTCCGCCAGCCGTGCCGCGACGCCCGCCGCCGTGTCGCGGCTGTTCTCGCCGACCCGCATGATCGCGGTGCCGACCACCACTTCCGCGCCATTTTCCGAGGCGGATCCCATCCGCAATTCCTGGCCGATCCTGACGCGGGCGACCTGGTCGAGCATGATGGGCACGCCCTCGCGCGTCGCGACCGGGATGCGGGCCAGGTGGGCAATGCCGGTCACGCGCGCGTCGGACCGCACGGCGAGCCCGTCGCCATGTCGGTTCACGATGCCGGCGCCGATCCCGACATTGTTCGCCTCGATGGCGTTGGCCAGGTCGTCCAGACTGATCTTCAACGCCGCCAGCCGTTGGAGATCGGGAATCACCAGATATTGTTTCACATAGCCGCCGATCGAGTCGACCTCGGCAAGCCCATCGACCGTCTTCAGCAGCGGCGCGACGATCCAGTCCTGCGCCGTGCGCAGATAGGTCGCCTTGTCCGCTTCGCTGACCAGATGATCGCCTTCCGGCGTGATATAGGTCCCGTCGGGCTGTAGCCCCGGCTGGCCGATCGCGTGATTGTCCCCCGCGCGGTGCTCCATGCGCACCGTCCACATGAAGATCTCGCCCAGGCCCGTCGCGATCGGCCCCATCTCCGGCACCGCGCCTTCGGGCAGGTCCCGCTCGACCGCGCGCAACCGCTCGGACACCTGCGCCCTCGCGAAATACAGGTCGGTCGAATCGCTGAACACGGCGGTGACCTGCGCAAAGCCGTTGCGGCTCATCGAGCGGGTATAGGTGAGCCCCGGGGTGCCCGCGAGCGCGGTTTCGATCGGGAAGGCGATCTGCTTTTCCACCAGCTCGGGCGATAGCGCGGGCGCGCGGACGTTAACCTGCACCTGGTTGTTGGTGATGTCGGGCACGGCATCGATCGGCAGGCGCGCAAGCGCGACGGCACCGATCGCGGCGGCGATGAAGGTCAGCAGCAGCACCAGCCAGCGCCGCTCGACCGAGAGCGAGACGATCCGTCCGATCATGGCTCAGTCCTCATGCCCGGCATCGCCCTTGTGGAGCTCTGCCTTGAGCGTGAAGCTGTTGCCCGATGCGATCGTCTCGGTGCCGGTCAGGCCGGAGGAGATTCCCACCATCGGCCCGTCGCGCCGGCCGAGCGTCACCGGCGCGACGCGGAAACCCGTCGCGGTGCGCACGAACACGACCGAGCGGTTTTCCACCGACTGCACCGCGCCCGCCGGCACGCTCATACTGCCGCCCGATTGGCCCGCCATGCGGATCGAGGCCTGTACCGGCTCTCCGGCGCGCCATCGTCCGGCGCGATTGTCGAGCACGGCGATCACCCGCACCAGCCGGGTCGCTTCGTCGAGCACCGGGGAGACGAAGGTGACGCGCGCCCTGTCGCGGCGCCCGGCAGCGCTGATCTCGACGCTTGCGCCCGGGGAGAATTGGCCGGCGTCGGTCGGTGACAGCGACAGCGAAACGCTCAGCTGCCGGAGATTGGCGACCCGGAACAGTTCGGCATCCGCCGCCACCGTCTGGCCAAGCACGGCGGTCCGCCCGATCACTTGCCCGCCGATCGGCGCGCCGATCGCGATGCGATTGAGATTGCTGCCGCGCAGTCCGGCCGCTGCAACCTGCTGGCCGGCAAGGCGCAGCGCGACATTGGCCTCGGTCGCCGCCGCGCGTGCGACCAGCACCTCGCGTTCGGGCCGATAGCCCATCGCGAACAGCTTCTCCTCGCGGGCGAGATTGGAATGCGCCAGCACAGCCCTTGCCCGGGCGGTCTCCACCTCTGCATTGAGCGCCGCTGCCTCGCGACTCTCGATCACGGCGAGCGTGTCGCCGCGCCGAACCGTCTCGCCGAGATTGCGGGTGAGCGAGATGATTCGGCCGCCGACCGCGGCCGACACGATCTGGGTCGCCTGGGGATCGCCCTCGATCATGGCAGGCGCTTCGATCGAGCCGCCGCTCGTGCCGGTGGCCGGGGCGGTCAGGATGATGCCCGCAGCGGCGATCTGCTCGGCGCTCAGGGTGATGGTGGCGGCGCGATGCGCCTTTTCCGGCTCGGGCGTTTCCGTGGCGGCTCGCGGCCCGCAGGATGCGAGCGACAGGGCAAGGGCCGACGCGACGACGCGCGACGGCGCGGCGACGAGCGCCGCAGAGTAACGAAACATGGACTATCTCCTGAAGAGGACAGACGCGCCTCGGGCGCGGACGTCGTCGTCAGGCGATGGGGGGACGCAGATCGCGGGTCGGCAGCGCTTCGTGCAGGACCATCTTGCGGGTCTCGATCACCGCTCCCGCGGCGCATGCCCAGGCCGGGGGAGCCCCGGTCTTGAACGGCACACCGACATCATGGCCTTGGCAGCCCGTATGATGGTGCGGATAATTCTTGTCGGAATCGGGCGGCACCTGATCGTGGTCGCCCGCCAGGTGCAGCCATTCCGTCGCGGCCGTCACTTCGCCCTGGCCGGCAATCTCGGCGGCATGCACCATCGCCCCGTTCGCGAGGCTCGCGATCAGGAACAGGGCGGATAACAGACTGAACAGCGCACGCATCATGCCTTCTCTAGCGCGAATCGGTTGGCGGGGTAACTGCCTTCGGAACGGCGGCTACGCCACTACCGGCACTTGGCTGCGGTGTGGGTTCCGGCCTGGTCGACGACGATCCGCGACGGCCCCTTTGGTGTCTGCCCGGACATGATCAGCCGCGCCGTGAAGCTCGCGCCATTATAGGTGCCGGTTCGGGTGACGCGGACCGGATCTCCCTTTTTCTGCGGGCACATCATGACCTGATCGACATGGCCGCCAGCGACCGAGGAACGCTCGATGATGCATTTCGCCTTGGGGTCTGGCGAGAAAAGCGCGGCGGCGCCCGTCCGGGCCTGTTCGGGCACCAGGCATTTATGGTCGGTCTTCGACCGGCCCTTCATCATGCGGAGCATGAAGCCAGGCGTACCGGGCACGACGAGTTCGACGGCGGTGGATTTCACGTCCCAATTGCCGGGGGACACTGCCTGCGCGGCAAGCGCGGACGGCATGAAGGCGAGCAGCAGAAAGGATAAACGGATCATGAGATGCTTTGCGGTGAAACTGGTCAGCAGACAAGGCTTTGGGGTAGAGCGCCAGGCACGAGCCATAATGAACATGGCCGCCACCGCCCGATTGCAGACATGAGCCTTTCTGTTACGTTGCCGAAACCGTCGGGAGGCCTTTGTATGCGTCACGCAGTTCAAATACTCGCAGCTACGTCACTTTGCTTGGTGGCTGGTTGTTCTCGCGAGCCCGCGGATGAGCACGCAAAGGCTGACGTCAAGGCGATCGAGAGGGCCGCACACGGGGGTTATGTCGCGGCCATCAACAGCAATGACGTGGACACGCTGATGTCCGATCTGACTGACGATATCGTGTACCAGGCGCCTGGCGCGCCGGAAGTCGTTGGTAAACCGGCGGTAAAGGCGTGGGTCACCGGTTATCTGGGGGCCTACCGAACTCATTGGGAGAAGACGTCGCTTGGGTTCACTGTCAGCGGCGACCTGGCCTTTGAACGATATACCTACCGCTCGACCGACACGGACAAAAAGACCGGAGCAGTCACGACCGATGTCGGGAAAGGCATCAACGTTTTTCGTCGCGGACCAGATGGAAAGTGGCGAGTTGCGATCGATGGATGGAGCTCGGACAGAAGCCCGGCGTAGCTCGTGTTCCATAGCTGCCACCGCAAGTTCCATTAACAAACATCTGCTTAGGCTATCTGACCGCTCGAAAGCGGCCCGTCCGGTCTCACCACGTCCTGGCCGTTCGCGCTTATAACCCAGGGTGCGAACGGCAGGATGCTTTCGTAGCGCGCCAGTTCGGGTGCCCCGATCACCCGCCGGCCATGGCGCATCAGGAAGGTGTGGCGCACAATCTCGGCCTGTTGCTCGATGCCGTAGCGGTGCAGCGGCAGACCGGGACGGATCGCATAATCATAGCGGCAGAAAGGGTGGCGCCTGATCGGCAGCCTGATGCCTTTCTGGTGCTGCCAGATATGAGTCATCTCGTGAATGAACAGCCCCTGGTCGTCCAGCGACCCCGCCGCGAAATCGTCACGGTAGCGGCTCCCTTCGGGGTGGAAATGGATCGATCCGGTCGGCGCCATCACCGTCTCGCGCGGCTGGAAGAACGCCCATTTGCGCCGCGCGATTCGTACCGGCGCATAATCGATCGCATCGCCGAACACGCTTCGTGCCAGCGCGACCTCGCCCGGGTTGAGCGGGCGGCCGGTCCGGTCGACGTTCAACTCCCCGGTGCGCCCTCGCCCGCGCCGACCGCTGTTGCCTTGTAGGTGATGCGCTGGCCGTCGGCGAAGGTGAGCAGCAGGGGGACTGGGGAACCGGGCTTGATGCCGGGGTTCACGTCGAACAGCATCACATGCTTGCCGCCCGGTGCGAAGGCGACCTTGCTTCCGGCGGGCAGGGCGACTTGCTGGATCGGTTTCATCGACGCCATCGACCCCGACTGCATCGATTCGTGCATCTCGGCCCGGATAGAGACGTCGCTGGTCACGCTGACCAGAGTCGCGTCGGCCGGTCCGCCGTGCAGCGTGAAATAGGCGGCCGCAGGCCCGCGCGGCACCGCGGCGAGCCTCACCCAGGCGCTGGTGACATGGATTTCCTTCGGACTTTCACAGCCGGCGAGCACCAGCAGGACACCAAGGACGGCAGTGATACGCATCATATTCTCCCGCTTCGGGAAATCTTGGACGCCCTCTAGGTTGTCGAAAATCTTGCGGCAAGCGAAAGCCCCCCTATATCGCCAGCAGTGAGTGTCGCGTCGCCCAGTCAGGGGGCGCGGCCGAGAGGCAATTTTTTTTTGAAGACGGGGGCCGAAGAGGACCATGGCTAAAGTAATCGGTATCGATCTGGGCACGACCAACAGCTGCGTTTCCGTGATGGAAGGCGGCAAGCCCAAGGTCATTGAGAATGCAGAGGGTGCGCGTACCACGCCGTCGATCGTCGCGTTCGCCAAGGATGGCGAGCGGCTGATCGGTCAGCCGGCCAAGCGCCAGGCGGTGACCAATCCTGAGAACACGGTATTCGCGGTGAAGCGCCTGATCGGCCGCCGCTTCGACGATCCGGTGACCAAGAAGGACACCGAGCTGGTTCCATACCACATCGTGAAGGGCTCGAACGGCGACGCTTGGGTCCAGGCCGGCGGCAAGGATTATTCGCCCGCGCAGATCTCCGCCTTTACCCTGCAGAAGATGAAGGAAACCGCTGAGGCCTATCTCGGCGAGACGGTGACTCAGGCAGTTGTTACGGTGCCGGCGTATTTCAACGACGCGCAGCGCCAGGCGACCAAGGACGCCGGCCAGATCGCGGGCCTCGAAGTCCTGCGCATCATCAACGAGCCGACCGCGGCGGCGCTTGCCTATGGCCTCGACAAGCAGGACGGCAAGACGATCGCGGTCTATGATCTTGGCGGCGGTACCTTCGACATCTCGGTGCTCGAGATCGGTGACGGCGTGTTCGAGGTGAAGGCCACCAACGGCGACACCTTCCTCGGCGGCGAGGATTTCGACGACAAGATCCTGCGTTTCCTCGCGGAAGATTTCCGCAAGGCCGAAGGCATCGATCTGACCAAGGACAAGTTGGCTCTGCAGCGCCTCAAGGAAGCTGCGGAAAAGGCGAAGATCGAGCTGAGCTCGGCCGCGACGACCGAAGTCAACCTGCCCTTCATCACCGCCGACCAGAATGGCCCGAAGCATCTGGTGAAGACCATCACCCGCGCCGATCTGGAGCGGCTGGTCGAGGACCTGATTCAGCGCACGCTGGAGCCGTGCCGCAAGGCGCTGCAGGATGCCGGCCTCAAGGCAGCCGACATCGCCGAAGTGGTGCTGGTCGGCGGCATGACCCGCATGCCCAAGGTTCGCCAGATCGTGAAGGACTTCTTCGGCAAGGAGCCTCATTCGGGCGTGAACCCTGACGAAGTCGTGGCGATGGGCGCCGCGATCCAGGCCGGCGTGCTGCAGGGCGACGTCAAGGACGTGCTGTTGCTCGACGTGACGCCGCTGTCGCTGGGCATCGAGACGCTGGGTGGCGTGTTCACCCGCATGATCGATCGCAACACCACGATCCCGACCAAGAAGTCGCAGGTTTACTCGACCGCTGACGACAATCAGCAGGCCG
>Ga0247737_1000281_pt1 | contig 19109 bp, 19 predicted proteins | sample UWRJL028104C2_FD_180937 | JGI IMG/M metagenome (GOLD analysis project Ga0247737, IMG submission 180937) | Plant litter microbial communities from Arlington Agricultural Research Station in Wisconsin, United States - UWRJ-L028-104C-2 | ecosystem: Environmental > Terrestrial > Plant litter >...
ATCGGAGGACTCACGGTCAGTCATCATTGCTCCTCTCGCGCCTGCCCCAGACGCGGAAGACAGCATCACCCACGGCATGACAACTAGTCAAGAGACTTCTTGTCGCATGCCCAGGACCGCCGGGCACGCGACCTTCAACTCTCGCGTGGCGACGTGCACGCCTCGCCACCGAAACGCAGCAGGCTGTGGCTAGGAACCCGTACTCATGTGTAGTCACACACCGGGTTGGGCCTCGACGTCACGTCGATGATGTCGTTGAGCTTGTCCCGGGCGATGATCAGCTCGGCGATCTGGGTGTTGATCCGGTCCCGCTCCGCCCGCAGCCGGGCCCGCGACTCCGGCGTGCTCACCTGGGCGTCCACGCATGGCAAGAGCTCCGCGATCGTCTTGCTGGACAGTCCCGCGCCGTACAACTGCTGAATCAGCCGTACGCGGTTGACTGCCGCGTTCCCGTAGAGCCGCTGCCCGCTCTGGCTACGCGTCGAGGCCAGCAGCCCCTGCTCCTCGTAATACCGCAGCGCCCGCACACTCACCCGTGTCTCGACCGCCAGGTCCCCGATTCGCACAGTGATCCACCTCGCAACACTTGCCTCTGACGTCAACGTGAGGATTTAGCGTAGTGGCATGCAGATCAACGGCACAAAAGCTCTCATCACCGGCGCCAACCGCGGCCTCGGCAAGGCCTTCGCCGAAGCCCTCCTCGCCCGCGGCGCCACCACCGTTTACGCCACCGCTCGCAACCCCGACCGCATCAACATCCCGGGCGTCGTCCCCCTCCAACTGGACATCACCGACGCGGCGTCCATCGACGCCGCGGCAGCCCAGGTAGGCGACCTCGACATCCTCGTCAACAACGCCGGCATCTCGACCGACGCCCCCTTGCTCGGCCCCTCCACGGCCAACATTCACCGCGAATTCGACACCAACTTCTGGGGCACCCTCAACGTCACCCGCGCCTTCGCCCCCCGACTTGCCGGGGGCGCCATTCTCAACGTCATCTCGGCCCTGAGCTGGTACGCCTTCGCCCCCGCCAGCAACGGCTACGCCGCGTCCAAAGCCGCGGAATGGTCACTCACCAACGGCGTCAGACTCGAGTTGGCCGACCAGAAGACCCAGGTCACCGCCCTGGCGCTGGCGATAGCCGACACCGACATGATGGCCGCCTACGACATCCCCAAGCTCCCGCCCCACGAGGTGGTGGCGATGGCCCTCGACGGCCTGGAAGCGGGCAAAATCGAAGTTATCGCCGACGCTCCCACCGCCAACGTCAAGGCCGCCCTCTCCCGCGACCCCGCCCTCTTCTACGCCGACATCCCCACCGCCCTTTTCGGCTGACACCACACCTCCCGAATAACGACAACATCCGGGAAGGATGCCTGCTGGTACCGCCCACGATGCGCCTGCTCGGAAACCTGACCTGGTAACTCGCCCGTTGCGCGCGGGTTCAAAACGGGAGTCGGACCACATGTCGTGATCAGGAGCCTGCGGCCGCACCGAGAAGCTCCGAATACCTGGCCGGGTCGACAGTGTCGTGGTGGCAGCGGTCGAGCAGCCACTCGAGTCGTCCGGCGATCTCCTCCGAGTCCAGCTCGAGCCGCTCGCACAGATCCCGGTGCGCATCGACCAGGGGCTCGCTGATCTCCTCAGGATCAATGCGGCGCGCGTGATAGGAGTCGATCAGATGGCCGGCCAACTCGTCCCAGACCGCGATCGCCTGCTCGATCAGATCGAGCAGAGCCGGCGTCACGGGACGGGCGCACAGGATCTCGACCTCGGCGACGAGGCGACGGCCGGCGTCCTCCACATCGGCGATCTCCCACCTGGTACCGGTGGTCACGTTCGACGCCGCACGAATAGCAGCCTGAAAACCGGCCAGGGCCGACTCGTCGACCGGGGCGAGCATCCCCGCCTTCCCCAACAGCAGGGTCGCGAACAGGCGATCCCGAACAGCCTGCTCCACCACCAAGTCGGTCAACTGCCGAGGACCGAGAGACCGCACAGCTCGCAGATAGTCCACGCGTTCCGGCTCGACCGGTCCCGCACCATGCGGCCTGCCCACAGCAGAGAACCTGACACCCACCTCGAACGCGGACAACGCCACCGCGACAGCGTGGGCACAGAAATCGTCCTCACCAGACTCGACCTCGCAATCGCAGTCCCCGATCAATGCCCGATCGACCACACCCACCCACGGCTGGAACCGAACCCCACCGTCGCTGACCACCGCCCGAGCACCGCCGCCCACCACTTCCAGGTCCCCGACGCCGCCGTCCCGCAACAATTGCTCAGCGGCCACGACCACCCGCGCCGAGACCGAACCACGAAACGCGGAAACATCGATACGAACTGCCACGAGCGCTCACGATACCGCCACAGCCACAGCGCTTCAGCGCAGGACAGCAGCGCCATACTCGACCATCTCCCGCGCCCCGCGAGCCACCCCTGCCGACGCCAGACCTAGGCGAACCACCGACCGCACCCGCAACCCGGTCGCCGACAGCCAATCGAGCAGCTGCCGAAGTCACCTGCTCGCTGTAGTGATACTTGCAGGCAACGATCTCCACATAACCGTCCTTAACCCGCTACACAAGACGGTGTTCCCGGTCCCCGAGCCTCGATCGGGCTACTGTCCGGGGGTCCGGTGGACGGATGGTGGCTAGAATTCGGCCGTGCCGTCGCCTGCTGTCCCCCCCGCGTGACCGCTTTGCCAGTCTTCTCCGTGAGGCGGTGACAGCAGGAGCGTTCAGCGCGCGCCGCACTGCCCAACCGGATGATCTCCGGCTGAACGTGGAGGGTGTCGGCCCGATCGTCTTTCCCGTCACGGCCGGGCAGGCGAAGCAGTTGTGCCAGATCGGTCGCCCGGCCCGATTCGGCAAGGGCGAGCAGACCCTGACGGACGCCGGGGTGCGTGACACCTGGCAGATCCCGAAGAGTCGCATTGGCATCGACAAGCGGCAGTGGGATAAGACGCTTCGACCAGTCCTGCAGCACCTGCGGGGCGATCTCGGGCTGCCGCAGGGGTGTGAGCTGGCGGCGGAGTTCCACTCGATGCTGGTGTACGCGCCGGGCCAGTTCTTCGCTGCGCATCAGGATTCGGAGAAGGCCGATTCGATGATCGGCACGTTGGTGGTGACGCTGCCGTCGGCGTCGAAGGGCGGCATGCTGTCAGTCGAGCATGCCGGCCGGACCGAGACGTACCAATCGTCGAATGAATTGCTCACGTTCGTGGCGTTCTACGCGGATTGCCGGCATCACGTCGAGCCGGTGACGTCGGGCTACCGGGTCGTGCTGACCTACAACCTGCTGGTCCGGGGCGACACGGTCGCGTCGGCCGCCGGCAGTGTGGACCCGGGCGTGGTCACGACGTTGACCGGGTGCCTGGCGGAACACTTCGCCGGGTCGGCCGACGAGCCGAGCCGGCTGGTATACCTCCTTGATCACGAGTACACCCAGCGGGCGTTGGGCTGGGATCGACTCAAAGGCGACGACGCCGGCCGGACCGCGGCGGTGCGTGCGGCGGCGCAGGCCGCGGGCTGCGAGGTCACGCTCGCGCTGGCGGAGGTGCAGGAAACCTGGAGTGCCTCCGAGCCTGAGGAGTCGTGGGGCCGGGGGCGTTACGGCCGGTCCTGGGCGGACGAGGACGACGATGAGGATGCAGGCGGCGGCACCGAGTCCAGTGAGTACGAGCTTGAGGAACTGATCGAGTCGTCGATGACCCTCGACTGCTGGCTGGAGGAGTCGGGCGAGGTGGTGCCGACGTCGTTACGGATCTCCGACGACGAGGTGTGCGCGACGACGCCCACTGGGGATCTTTCACCCCATTCGTCGTCGTACGAGGGGTACATGGGTAACTACGGCAACACGCTGGACCGTTGGTACCGGCGGGCTGCCATCGTGGTGTGGCCGCGCCGGTGGTCCTTCGCCATCCGCGCGCAAGCCTCGCCGGGATGGGCCCTGGATCGGCTCGCCGACCTGCTGCGGGTTGGGGACGTGCCCGGCGCCCGAGCGAGCGCCGCCACGCTGGCCTCGTTCTGGCGGGTAGCGGCGGGCGGCGAGCTGGTGGTGGGCAAGGCGCTTGCGGTCGCCTGGGAACTCGACGAACCGGGCCTGGCCGCGATGCTGCTGGCGCCGTTCCGGGTCGAGGCGCTGGCACCGGCGGACGCCCCGGCACTGGCCCGCCTTGCGGCACGCTACGGCGAGTCCTGGACCCGGGAGCGGGTCGAGGGCTGGTTCGGCCAGGACTGGATCACCCGTTCGTCGATCTTCAACCAGGAGGTCCCGAACTGGATCGCTTCGCTGCCCGCGATGACCGCGGCGCTACGGGAGACCCCCGAAGCCGGTGTACTGGTGGGCCGGCTGCTGGTAGCCGGCGTCTGGTCCGAGTTGCACGGCTGGGCCGCCGGGCTGCTCCGTTACGAGGCGCCCGGCCGTCGACGTCAGCATCTTGAGAAACTGGGCCCGTACATCGCCGGGGTCCTGGCCGGTGCGGTGAACCTCGAGGACGCGGATCTGCGGGACGACATGGTCCGGTTCCTGTGCCAAGACGAGGATGACGTGATCCCGTGTGCGATGTCGACGCTGCGGGCCGCCCAGACCGATCCGGCCGTCAGCCCGAGCACGACAGGTCTCGACACGATCGCCTCGCACACCACCCGACGGCTCGAGCAGCGGCTCACTCGGCCGGGCCGGGCCCCCGGCGACTGGTCGATCAGGCTTCCGAAAGGATGCGACTGCGAGTTGTGCACGACCTTGGGCACGTTCCTCGCCGACCCCGCGCGCCGCTCGTTCGAATGGCCCCTGGCCGAACAACGCCGCCGCCACATCCACTCCCGGATCGACCGGGCCGAACTGCCCGTCGACCATCAGACCCGGCGCACCGGACGACCGTACACTCTGGTCCTGCACAAGACCGACGCGCTCTTCACCCGGGAGCAAGAAGCTCAGCGGCGCGACCAGGACGACCTGGACTGGCTCACCCGGACCTTGCTCGACCGATGACCGGGCAACCGGCAGCCGCCTTGATCAGCCTCCGTCAAGAGACAGGTACAGGACTACCGGCATGTCGATCAGGCAGGTCCATCAGATGGCGCCTGGAGCCCGGGAAGGCCGTCCGGTGGACCCGTGCGATCAACCGCCGCAGCACGTTCCGCCGGTTCAAGGACGAGTTGAACGAGGTCTTCGTTGAGTGTCCCGACCCGTCAGTGCTCTGACTCCATTCGTTGAGTGTCCCGACCCGTCAGTGCTCTGACTCCACTTGTGCTCCGGCTCGCGTCCATCGTTCGGGTCCCCGGTTTTGGCGGGCGTCGCGGGTGCGGCTAGCGTTCACGGGGTGGATTCGCAGCCGTTCCCGGTGATTGCTCCTGTCGATGTCGTCACCGCTGCGCGCCTGGCCCGCGGCTGCCTGATGGCCGAGCAAGCCTGTGCGCTGGCGAGGTGGGTGGGCCGGCCAGGTCGGCCGGGTGACGGCTGGCCGGGTGGTACGTCGCGCTGACGTCGCCGCCGCCGGGACCGCGGTGGGGGTGCCGGTGCCGGACCGGGTGCGGACAGCGGCGGATGTGCCGGCCCTGCACCGGCCCTGGAGTTTCGCCCTTGGCTCAGGGCTGTTGGAGATCAGCGGCTCGGTCGCCGCGGCCGGGCCGGTGCTGGAGCAGTGGTCGTCGTTGACTGACGCCGAAACCCTCGACGCGTGGTGGGCCGGGTTCCGTGCGGTGTGCACGGCCGAATCCGACAGCCGGCACGAAGGTAGCGTGATCACCCTGGCGCTCGCGTTCCTGGAGGCCGCAACCATGCCGGACGGCCCGGACCAGGACAGCCTCTGGCGCCGGGTGGTCGCGATCGTCGAGCGGCGCGAGGAGGACGAGGATTCGTCGGAGTGGGGGTACACCCATTCGCTCACCCACTACGCGGATTACGAGACCCGTGATCCGTTCGCCGGCCTGGTGGACCTGCTCAGGCAGCTCGGCGCGGTGACCAGCGACGACAGTGCGACCGTCGTCGTGACATCGCTGGGCCGGTGGTCGCTGGCCGTGTCTCAGGCCGACCGGCCGCGCACCATCACCCTCGACATGCCGGCCGAGGCGGTGGCCGAGGTGCTGGCCGACCATGTGCGCCGGGGCACGGATCCATGGCCGGCGGTCCGGCGATGGCTGGAGTTCCGGCACCCGGCTGACGCGGCCCAGGAACTGCTGACCACAGCCGCCGGCCTCTCGGCGGCGGCCCGGATCGGGGCCGGCGACGTGGCCGACCGGCTGGGCGACGAGGCACCGGCCGTGTGGCAGGCGGTGGCGCATCTACCGAACCTGGGCGCGCATGCCCGGGTGTCCCTGATCTCCCTGGAGGATGAGGATGACGAGCCGAGCGTTGCGCCCGCCGACGCCCTATGGTTGGCAGTCGAGTTCGCCGCAGCCGCCCTGGAGGGGACCGGTCCGGACGAGGCGCTGACCGTACTTTTCGACCGCTTCCCCGGCGAAAGCTTGAAGGCCCGCCTGGACTCGGCGGCAGTCATCGATCACCCGGATGCGGCCCGGGTCACCGCCGCGGTACAGGAGTTTCTGGACTCGGGCGCGGTCCCGTCGATCGACCAGGTGTACCAGCTCAAGGTGAAGCTGTTGCACTGGCGCCCACCGACCTGGCGGCGGATCCTGGTGCCTTCTACCATCACGCTCGGTGACCTGCACGCGGTCATCCAAGTCCTGTTCGGGTGGGGTGGCGACCACCTGCACCAGTTCGAGGTCGGCGGCAAACGGTACAGCGACCCGTTCTTCGACCTGGGTGGCGACGAGAAAGACGAATCCGACGTACGGCTACGGGACGTGTTCGCCGCAGCGACCGAAAAGATCCGCTACGAGTACGACTTCGGCGCGAATTGGCAGCACGAGATCACCCTGCAACGAACCGCGGAACGCGACCCGGACACCACGTACCCGCTGTGCACCGGGTTCTCCGGCGACTCCCCCGTCGAATACTGGTCCGAGGACGATCCGCACGAGCCCGAGCCGTTCGACCTGGCCGAAACTAACCGAAAACTCGCCAGGCTAGACCGTGCCGACGAGCAAGACCTTTGACCCGATACGACACCGAGCCAAGCGGTACCCCACCTGAGGACCGCTCTCCACTCCCTCGGTTCGCGCAGTCACGTGGTCCGCTCAAAAGTGCTGTTCATCAGGGCGCCGGAGGCAAACCGTTCGACCCAGAATTCTCCCAGCAAGCCTCGATCCGCTCACAGAATTCCCCCAGTCGGCGCTCGCCATGCTCGAGGGAGGTGCTCGTCGTCCGCGGCGCCGGGCCGATGAGCGCAAAGGCAAAGAGCAGCACCGAGGAGGAGCTGGGCCAAGGTCGCTGCCGACGCTCTCAACGGCGCCTGAAAACTGACCCCCTACCCGGTCTTGGCTTGCTGGAGGCGGCTGGTGCGTACCGGTCTTGGCCGCCGACCGTTGGCGGTCAAGGGAAGGGGCGTCGATGATGGTCGATGAGTTGGTGCGGCGGCGGTTGCTGCGGTGGTCGGCGGGGGTGCTGGTGCTCTGTTGGATACCCCAGCGCGGGTTGCCGGTGTTGACCTGGACGGTCACCCCGCAGGCGTTGATCGGTCACGCGGATCTGTGTGACGCGGACTCTGGCCCGGGCCGGCGGGTGTTCACGTCGTAGGCGGACGCGTTGCCTGCGTCCGAGGGCGCTGATCCAGCGCCGGTGCTCGACGATGGTGGTGTGACCAGGTTACGGGCGGTCCGGCGGGTCAACGGGGTGCCGGTCGTGTTGACCGCCGCCGTGCACCCGTTCTGACCAAGGGCCGGGTGGTCAGGTGTCGGTCTTGGCGGCGGGAATCCGGCCGAGGTCGCCGCGGTTGCGGAGCCGGTAGCTGTCGCCTTTCAGGGAGATGACCTCGGCGTGGCGCACGAGCCGGTCAATCATGGCGCCGCGACGGTCGACCGGCTGCTGCACCACGCGCACCTGATCACCACCGAAGGCGACTCCCACCGACTGCAACAAGCCCTCGCCTGCAAGGGGGTGAAAACCCTGACCTAAACCCAACCCGGAGATCACCTGCCCACCGGCATGGAATTCTGCGGCTCTGTCCACCCACGAGGAAGACCAAAGGCCATCGGACAGGACTTCGTCCTGACATAGGGCGACCTCGTCGAGCGGGCCTCAATGAAGGGCAGCTCCCGAAGGAGCTGCGACTCTCGAACGGCAATTGCGGGTTCTCGCCGGTCGTGCCTCAATGAAGGGCAGCTCCCGAAGGAGCTGCGACAGGGGCCCGATTTTACCCATGCTGAGCTGGGATTCGGCACCGCTGCTGCGAAGGGTGCTGTGCGCCGGGCGCCCCACCCCGCCGCAGTGCCCTCGACCCGCCTCTCGGGAGGCCGTAACACCTGCTCAGAAGTGCGCGAAGGGTGAGCGCTCAACGGCGGCACAACGGAGCCTTCGCACGTGGACTCGACTCGGACGATGCTGCCGATGAGCGTATGCGCTGCGGCCGGTTAGGTCACAGGATCGCAGGGCCGTGACCGGTGACCGGGCGGCTGCGTCCGATGACGTCGAGGGATCGGCTCCGGCTTTCACGAAGTGCGCCGAGGTTTCCGAAGAGCACCGAGTCGGTGGACTGGTCGATGAGGGCGATCAGCTGGGCTCGCAGCCGCACCAGCTTGGCCGGGCGGATATCCACGACGAAAACACTGTACTGGACTCGGTCGCCGTATGATTCGAGCTTTTTGGCGACCTTTGTACGGCGTACATCGTCGGCCACGTCGTACGCGATGAGGTAGCGCCGGACATCGTCGACGCTCACCGGATTTTGATTCCCTGGTAGCGGGGCTGGGTGCCGTCGATGACGCCGAGAACAAGGCGCGCCTGGATTTCCATAGCGCGCCGCCAGGTCACGTCGTACCCGAAGATGGGGTGGCGGAACCTCCCGGTGACACGACGTTCGTAGCCGGCGATGAGCGCCTTGCGTCCCCGCTCGCCAAGTCGTGTCGTACCCAGGGCCGTCGAGAAATCTCGGGTACGGAGTTCGCCATTGTTGAACGCGTTGACCACCACCGAGTCTGCGACCGGCGCTCTGAACTCCTCTACTAGGTCGAGTGCCAGGGCGGGCTTGTTGCGGCCGCTGCTGTGCAGGAATCCCGCGTTCGGGTCGAGTCCACATGCGACGGCGGCCCGTAGCGCATCCGCCGTGGCCAGGCCGTAGCAGAAGTTCAGGGCAGCGTTGACGGGGTCGCGGGCGGGGCGTCGGGTCCGGGTGGAGAAGGTCAGTTCTTCCGTGTCGATGACCTTCGGCCTGATCATGGTCAGGAAATTTTCGAAGTAGCGTGCCGCAGCTTCTCCTTCGATACCGAAGAGGTCAGTGAGTGACGGCGCGTCGAGGGCATGCCGTTGCAGGGTACGTAGTCGAGCGACGACATCGGTCCCGGTGCTGTGGCGGCGCAGGAGTGTTGCCTGGTTGGCGATCTTCGCGGCGATGAACTGCCGGGCCAGATCGATGCGCCCGTCGTGGGACGCGACGTGTTGCAGCAGCCGGGGACCGCCGTTGGGCCCCTGGGTGGGTTGGGCCCATCCGGTGACCCGGCCGGAGCTGGTGCACCAGACGACGGACAGACTGCGCCACAACAGTTCCCGGATGAGTCCGCTGGAGAGGTCGACGTTGCCGTGCACCACGAGGCCCTGGACCCGTTCGATCGGGAAGGTGCCCAACTTCTCGCCGCTCTTGGTCACCTCGATCCGACCCCGATTGATGTACGCCCGCGAGCCCGCTGTCGTCAGGTGCAGAACCTGGGTATCCGGGTCGGCGACCACGATGCGGCGGGTGACCGGCTCCAGCGCACGCTCGTCGGGCAGGCAGACCGAGATGTGCGAGCATCGGGAACAGCGCCGGTCGTCCTCCAGCGGTGGTGGCGCCTGGTCGGACGCGAGGGTGCGGGCCGTGGCTGCCACCACCTCCCGGGCGCGCGTCTTGTCTTCGGCAGATATGGTCACCTCGACCCGGGTTCTGTGGTTGGTGAAGTAGATCGCTTGTCCGGCTACCGGGTAACCCATGTCGGCCAGTGCCCCGGCCAGGAGCGCGACCTGAACTCGCATCGGCTCGGTGACCTCGGGACGCCGACGGATCGGGGTGGCTTTGTGCTCGACTACCGTCATGGCGGCGTCGTCGTCCAGCTCGACGGTGTCGCAGCGCCCGACCACGCCGAGGTCGTGACTGACGACATCGACGGCCCGGTGCCGCCGGGAACGCGAACCCGCCGGATCGTCGGCCGGCGTGTGCGCCTGGGTGCCGGCCGCCACCTGATGGGTGTCAGTCGCCTCGCCCATCGCCTCAAGCCAGGCACGGCGGGGACAGAATGCCTGATGGGCGACCAGACTGATGGGGATCAGCTCGGACATCAGGACCGGCCGGTTTTCCGGATCGTGCCGCGCGCCGCCCGCCGTTCGGGGGCGCTGGCGCTGCCGAAACGTCGTACCTCGAAGCGGACGACGCTGGTGACTCCCCGGGCTTCCAGCCATTCCCGAGCCGCCGCGTCGACGGTGACGGCGCCGTTCGAGTCGGCTGGCCTGCCGAGGGCGCTCGGGGTGAGTCCGCTCTCGGCGAATCGAGTGATTTGACCACTGGCTACGACGCTGCGGTACCGGGCAGTTCGCCATCGGCCGGACCAGACCGGGAGAGCATAATATCCAGCGGTGCCGCGTCCGATGTGGGCGGTCGTTGCCGCGAAGGCACTCCGGCGCAGCGCGATAGGAAACTGCGAGATGCCCCAGAGCGCACACCAGGCCAGTGCGTTGTCGGTGGGTCCGGGGTCGGCCAGGCCGGTGGGCGTACGGCTCTGGGTTCTGTCCTTGCCGATCTCGTCACGGATGCTGCGGCCGCGCAACCCGTCGCTGATCTGCTTGGGGGTGCGGGCGGCGACCGCGGCGGCCAGCGGGCGGAGCCGGTTGCCGACGAACTCGGACCCCTGCTGGCGGGGTTGCATCTCCATCCGGCTGGCGCCGTCGTCCTGCAGCCGGTCGCCTTTGTAGTTCCGGCGCCAATAGCTGGGCTCGCCGAGCGCGGCGATGAGTCGGAGGTCGAGCATCGCCCGCGCCCCGGTGAGCTGGTCGAGGACGTCGTGCCGCCGGTCCTGCAGCGAACGCCACCCGTCGATGTCGGCTATGACGCTGATCCGGGGGCTCATCAGCGCACGCTTCTCCGTGTCACTGAGCTGCCGGTTCAGCCAGCTTCCGGCGTCGGCGAGCCGAGTGGCGTGCCGCTGGACGGCCGACCCGATCGACTCGGCGGTGGCGTTCTCGGCGCTGAAGACCGGCCGTGCACCCATGCCGGGAGTCCAGGACAGCCGTACGTCCCGCAGCCCCTCCTCCTCGGCGATGGCGGCGAGCCCGCACAGTGCCAGATGCGACAGCATCGTGTGCGGGTCGGCCCTGGCGAGCACGAAGTCGGTCATGATCCCTCCGCGGAGACTTGCCCGTCGGCGGCCCGGAGCAGCGCCTCCAGGTACGCGCAGCCCCACACCCCCCAGCGCAGATGCGTACGTTCGATCAGTTCGTCCCACAGCCCCTCGTCGAACAGGGTGACGGCGGTCTCGCCGGGGTGGCGGATGAGCTGCCTGCTGGTGTGCGGGAAGCCGTGCCGGCCGTACCCGTGGCTGGTGCCGACCAGCCGGGCGGCAAGCTCCCGGTGAGATTCTTCCAGCTCGGACAGTTTGTCCCAGGCTTCGACCACCGAGAGTTGCTCGTGGCGCCACCCGGTCGGCAGTTCCACCTGGGTGCGGAGTTCCCGGTTGCGGCGGGTGCTGCGTACCCGGCTCTTGGCCAGCGGCTCGGGCTGTGTCGAGCGGCCCCGCAGCAGGTACTGGAACCGTTCGTCGATCTTGCCGTCGTCGTGGTGCAGGCCGGCGTGGCTCAGCACCCCGACCAGCCCGGCGTCCAGGCGGAGTCGGTCGGCGACGATCGCGGCCCGGTCTGCGACCGCCTCGGCGTGCTGGCGTAGGGTGACCGGTTCCCGGCTCGGGGTCCAGGTTTGCCGCAGGTCCTCATCGCCGGCCGCCCGGTGCAGGCCGACGACGAGGAGCCGGACGAGCCGTGGTGGGCCGTCTTGCGAGTCGTCCCGATGGAGGGTCACCTCGGCGGCGGCCAGCTGATCGTGGGTCAACCCGAGCTGCTTTGCCAGGTCGCTCAGCTGTTCGGTGAGGTCCTGCTCCGCATCGATGGCGTCGAGCGTCCGGCGGTCGTCGTCCTCCCGTTCGGTCGGGATGCGGTCGATGCGGAACACGAACGTGCCGGCGTCCAAGTCGTTGGCCGCTTCGAGCACGTCCTCGGCCTGCTCGGTGCCGTCCGGGTCAACCACGTCCGCGGTGAACAGCGCGGTGGCGGCGTCGATGACGAGCAGGTCGCCGGGGCGGATCCGATCCTCGGGACGAATCTGGTCGTCGTCGGAGCGAGCCTGACCTCCGGAGGGCTTCCGTTCGCCGGGGGGCAGGAACCGTGGGCGGTCCTCGGTGGGACGGACCAGGATCGCACCAGCTTCCAGCCGTTTGCGGACGTCCGTCGCCTGCCGGATCGAGACCGGGAACACCTCATGTTTGCGGGGCGGCAGGGCCTCGACCAGGCGTACGGCGTCGGCAGGCAGGGCCTGCCGAACCACGATGCCGAATTCGTTGTCGGGATCGTCCACGTCGTCGCTGAGCCACAGGTCCAGGTCGTCCTGTCGGGCCGCGAGGTCGTCGCTGGTCCGGGCGAGGTGCCACGCCTGGGCCAACTCCAGTCGTTGCCACAGGTCCCGCCGCGCCGCCGGGACCGGGGGGCGGTGCTCCCGCAGTGCCCAGGGTGCCAGGCCGGCCGGGTCGGCGGACCTGTCCACCAGCCAGGAGTGAGCCTGCGCGAGGTCGTCGCGGCCGTACGGCCCGGACCTGGCATCGGCGGCCAGCTCACCTGCGGGCACTATCACGGCCACCTCTGTCGCCCGCGAACCGAGCCGGTTGACCCGACCGGCTCGCTGCACGATGGCCCCGCCGGGTGCCAGCTCGGTCACCGCCGCGGCCAGGTCCAGGTCGACGCCGACTTCCAGGCTCTGGGTACTGACCAGCACATCGACCGTGTCGTCGCCGTCGATGGTGAGCAGACTCGACGCGGGCGGGCGCAGCCGGTCGACGTCGTACGGTCGCATCCGCCCGCAGATCAGTCTCGTCTCCAGGCCCCGGCCCCGCAGTTCGGAAACGACGGCCGTGGCCACCTTGACGCTGTTGACGAAGCAGCCGACCGTCCGGCCGTACTTCTCCCGCAGCCGCACCGCCTCATCCGCCAGGGCGGCCACCCCGGTCTTGCGGGCCGGGCCGCTGCGCGGAATCGGCCACCCCGGCAACGGCAGCAGCGTGACCGGTTTAGCCGCGGTCAGCCGCTGCCGCAGGGCCGTGTCCACGTCCAGATCCGCCGGTTCGACGCCGACCGCCACCCCGGCATCGGCGCGTGGGGTGGCGGTGGTCTCCACGACCTGCAGGATCGGCACCTCGAGCGGTTCCTGGGCCACCTCGGCGAGCTCGGCGACCCGGCGAGCCGTCGTGACCAACTGCTGTGACAGATGCGCCTCGTCGACCACCACCACCGAGTCGTACGCCAGCAGCCCGGCCTCCCTCGGCCAGGCCTGCGCCCGCGAACCGTACCCGGACAGCAGCAGCCGCGAGCCCCACATGTCAGGGGTGGCGCAGAGTACCGTGCAGCCGGCCGGGTCCTCCAGCCAATGCCGGGACGGAGGCGCGCCTCCACGCAACACCGCGGTCGTGAGAGCACGGCCACCGACCGCCGTGCGCAATGATCCGAGTGCGCTTGCCATCCGGCCGAGCAGACTCCCGTCCTCGGCCTCGGCCAGCAGATCGGCTATCCGCCGGGCGTGCTCGTGCTGGTCGTCGACCAGGGCCCGGCGGTCCACCACCAGGGCGAGCCGCCGCGGTACCCGGACCGGGTGACCGCACGCCATCAAAGTCACGGCGAACACATGCACGTCGACGACGCTGGTCTTGCCCGCGCCGGTCGGGGCGACCAACTGGTCCGGCCACCGGCCGGTACGCAGGATGTGGTCGAGTAACCGTTCCTGCCAGCGGAAGGGCCGGTGCCCGCCCCGCACCGCCGCGAAGAAGTCGCCGAACTCGGCCCGCTCGACGTTCATCGGCCCATCCTCCGCGCGATGGCGGACGGCAGATCCCGTGGTACGAGCAGGCCACCGCCCAGATGCCGGCTCTGCCCGATGGCGGCGATCGTCCGCGAACCGGCCAGGCCACCGAGGTCGAGCACCGCCCGGTACGGCTGGATCAGCGTGTCCGGATGGACCTTGTGCACGTACCGGCCGAGGTCGCCGCCCAGCACCCGGGATGCCGATCCGACCCGGATCCGTTGTCCCGCCGCCGCGGCGAGTGCCCGGTAGCGGGCATCGCCCCGCCCCGGAGCGGTGAACTCGGCCCGCCACACCAGACCGGCCGACAGCGCGATCGCGTCGCCCAGCGACCAGGGGGCGCCGCGCGGCGGGCGGGTGTCCGGTACCGCGACCGGGTCGGTCTGCCACCATCGTTCGGTGCCGGGAGCCGGCGCCGGCCAGAGCTCGTCGGCGGGGATCTCCACCGGCGCCTCCAGCGAGAACGGCCCGGCCGCGACCCGCACATGCCGAAGCTGCTGTGCCGCCATCCGCACCAGAGTGAGATCGACCTCGTCCGCGCCGGCCGGCAGCAGCACCGCCAGCGCGCAGCCACCGACGTGCGGGGTGTCCGGACCGAGGAAGTGGATCGCGCACCGGTTGGCCGGCTGCGGCACGCCGGGCTCGTAGGCGCCGGTCAGGATCGCGGGCGCCCCGTCTCCGATGATCGAGACCAGCGCCCGGTGGGCGGCCACTGCGAAACGGACCCGCGATTCAGCCGGAACCGCGCCGGTCCGGTTCATCCGGAACAGCAGGACCGACGTCCACGGCGTCGGCGGCAGGGGTTGCGGCGGACGGGTGTACCGGCCAAGATCCAACCTGCTCGTCAGCACCGCCGCAGCGGCGATCGACTCGCTCGACCGATGCGCGTCGGCCTTCAGCGGCGGCGCCTTCGCAGCGCCGGCGTGAGCCGTCTCCAGCGCCTCCAGCCGGCCCTCGACCGCCACCGCCAGATCCAGGCCGTCACCGGTGAACAGGTCGGCCTCCCGGTCCAACAGGTGGGTGGGCTCCGCTTCGGCGACCGCCAGCAACACCGGCGACTCGCTGGTCCCCAGATAAGGCACCTCGGGACAGAGCTCGGACAACGCCGTCACCACCGGTTCGGGCGGAGCCTGCTCCCACCACCAGGCGAACCGCCCGGCCACCGCGACACCCGTCACCGCGGGCTTTCCGGCGAGCTTCTCGCCCAGGGGATTGCGCCCCTCCTTGACGATCAAACCCTCTTTCCGGTACGCCGTGGAAGCGCCGCCCTGAGGCAAAGTGTCCGGGACCGCGACACCGTCCGGCGGGTTCTGCTCCAGCCAACGCAACGCCGCCCGATCGACGTCGCAGGGCCGCAACTCGTCCCCGGCCGCGACGGCGCGCACTCCCTGCGCCGCCGCAGAGACAAGTGCCGCGTGCAGCCGCGCCGGTGACGGCAGCGGATCGACCTGCCCGGCACCCACGTGCCCCTTGTAGACACCCAGCAGGGGCTCGGCGACGATCGCGAAGCTCACGGCCTGTCGTCCGCGTCGACCGCGCCGGAGACGATGTCCGGGTTGCCGGTCACCCGCATCGCCAGGCCCTTCCAGGACACGTCGGCGACCTTTTCGGCATGGGCGAGCGCCTCGGACAGCAACAGGTCGGCGGACTCGATGCCCAGCGGTTCCACCTCGAGGAACTCGCCACCCCGCTGGTCGAGGCGCACCCTCGGCGACTCCGCCTCGACCAGGTCGCAGTTCGCCCGCAGGTAGAGCTCCGCATCGGAGCGGGTCAGCGCGTTGAGCGCCAGCGCGGCCAGCAGCGCCCGGCAGGCGGCGTCGCCCTCCGGGCCGGCCCCGAACCGCATCTGCCGCAGGGTGGCGAAGGACAGCACGTGTGTACGGATGATCGTGTCGCATGCGACGCCGGTCAACTGGTCGAGAGCCGGCGGGATGCCACCGAGCCCCAGCGCGGACGCCGACTTCGTCTCACCCGGCTTGATCCCGCCGGCCGCCTTGACGATCGAGCCATGAGTGGACGGGCTCAGCTCCGCCTGCTGCCGGTCCGCCACCTCGGTCATCACCTTCTTGCCGAGGTTGATCTGCATCCCGACCGGGTCGACCCGGGCCCACCCTTCAGCCCGGGCACAGGCTTCACCAGAAGCCCGTCCGGGTCCCGAACCGCCGCGACGAAACCGGCGATCTCACCGACCAGCGCGCTGCGCCAACGACCCTGCCGACTGCGGCGAGTCGCGTCCCAGCCCCCGAAGATCAGTGTCACCGGACTCGTCTCCAGCAGGGCCCGCGCGTTGGCCGGCCCGGCGTCCCGTACCGCCCGATACTCCGGGGTCTGCGTGGTGGGCGTGCCGTCGATCGTCCCCGCGCGGATGTGGCCGTCGAACACCCGGTGCGGAAGCGTCAGGTCGTAGTAGTGCTCGACCGTCCCGGCCCGCTCATAGGTCAGCCGTACGTGGGGCACCCGCGACAGCAGCGGATGGCCGTCCTCAATCGCCTGGGCCAGCGCCTGCTCGGCCCGGTTGAGCTGCGACTGCTTCGAATCGATCAGCACCGCGTACCGGCTCTCGTCACCGAGAAAACGCTGCTCGTACGCGTACACCCCGCGCTTGTTGTTGCTGTTCGCCTCAGCGAACTTGGCCGGCGCCACCGATGCGTGCCGACCACCGGCCGGCTCCAGCACCGTGGTCGACGTCAGGCAACTCGACCCACCGGCCGCCCCGGCAGCCAGCAACACATCAAGATCCAACAAACCCATCCGAGGTTCCCTTCCTATGCAGAGTTCAGGGGTTTGGGTCGGCTTCGACATCAGCTGATACCGACGATGGTTTGCCAGGACCGGACCAGCACCGGCGATCGGCGAGAAGCTGTTGGAGAAGTGCTAGAACATTCTCGACGTCGTCGAAAACCTGGACGTTGGTGAAGCGGAGCACGACGTACCCGTGGATCTGCAACAGCACGTCGCGCTGCCGATCAGCGGCAAACTTTCCGACCGTACGATGATCTGCGCCATCGACTTCGACAATGCATCGTTCCGTCGCCTACAGGAGATCGACCCGGACCGGATTGACGAGCGTCCCGAGCCGGACCGTGCAGTTCCAGGAACGGCCGGCAGCCCAGGGCCGATCGGCGAGAGCTCCCTCCAGCAACACCTCGGCCGGGCTGCTCGGGTGCGGCTTGCCGGTCACACCGCACGGGCGTACGCCACTTGCCTTCGCCTTACGTAGTGGCCGCTCAGCGACGGGCGGGACGACCGAGACCGTCGGGCGTGGAGGGTCGGCGACAAGCGAAATCGTCTCGGGCGCAGTGCCGGCGGCAGCAGACGACACGGCCATGGACGGACGGGCAACAGCGGGCGGCATCGCCTCGAAGATCCACACCGAGAGCCGACCGTGGTCGACTAGCCATTGCGCTGCCCCGTCCAGGGTGGACGCCGTCCTTTCATCAAGCTTCTTCAGCGGGTGCAGCGCGAGCACACACGTCTGCCGGCCGAAGCTGGCCGCGAGCACCCGGCCCAGCCCGAGCGCCCGGACCTCCGGTCGATGCCGCCGAGTGTTCCCCTTCCGCCCCGCCACGGCCCCGGTCGCCAGATCGGCCAGGAACGGCCCGTACTGTGAGGTCCCCGCAGCGTGTTTAATCGCCAGAGCCCGCACGGCGGCCGCTGCGGCACCAGCCGAGGTGATGATGCCTTCAGCCCCCGGAAGCCACACCGGAAACAATGTCCTGGCAAGTGCCTCCATATCATCCAGAATGGCGGCCACCGTTTCGCTCCGACTCAGCGAAACCATCGTTCGCGTACTGATTATTGCTGGCGCCGATGGTGACGCGCTCGCTATTACGTCGTCCACGCTGCACGACGAATACGATTCGATCCACACGACTCGGTCGGCGGGAATTCCCGCAATATCAAAATCCAACGGTATGCCTCACAGGAGGATCGCGGGGCACTATTCTCGCGTTCTTCTCCCCGAGGCAGCAAGCATCCGCAAGGAGGGTCAGCGACAGCCGTACGGCACCACCGGCAGACCGATCGAAGACTCACAGCTCGGTCCACGGTCGATACCCGATCGGCCGACCCTCCACAATCGCCCACGACCGGGCACCAAAAGTCGCCGGTACCGAGAAGGCACGATCACGATCGGCCGCAGGGGCAGATCGATCGCCGTACCCCGAAGGGACTACTAAGCAGGGGAAGGGGGTGTCGACGGCGCGAACCCCGTCGATCTCGACGATCTGGATCTTCCCGTGATCCCGTCCCTGCCGTCGTACGTCTGGCACCAGGACATGGCGGACTTCATCAACCTCGTCAGCGACGATCGAGCGTCCCGGCGACTTGCCCGCACGATCAACGGCCGCGGTGCGTTCCGCCGGTTCAAGGACGAGCTGAACGAGGAATACCCACACCTCTTGCTGCCCGGGTACGACTTCCGTGACACCCGGGCCGCCCGCCGAGCCGTCGAGTGGCTACTCGACGAAGCACTGATCGACGGCGCCTAGCCGTGAGGTCCACGGCGCCGAACTCGCACCGACGTCCAGCGACCGATGCTGTTGACGGCGGCGGCCGAGGCCCTCGACCGACTGACCCGACCCGTCGCGGTGCACGTTCATGCCGATCAAACCATTGTCGGCCGGCATCGCGACCTCAGGTCGCGGCTGACTGCGGCCGCTCAGCTACATCAGGTCCGGTGGGCCGGGGAGGCCACCTCTAGTGCAGGTCCGCATAAGTACCCGTGTGCCGGCTGGAATACCTCGGCTTCGACGACGTCTGGGGCTTCGCCCTCTACGACCCGGCCACCGACACCTACACCGACAGCCTGCTACCCGACGGGGAACCGGAAGGCAGCCCGCAAGACGCCCTCGACTGCGCCGTACGCCTGCACCTCACCGGCATCGCCGACAAACCCATCGACGAACACGACTAGATTCGCCGCCCACACGACCCGTCAAGAACTAATGCGGGCCTGCACTAG
>Ga0247737_1000282_pt1 | contig 19049 bp, 15 predicted proteins | sample UWRJL028104C2_FD_180937 | JGI IMG/M metagenome (GOLD analysis project Ga0247737, IMG submission 180937) | Plant litter microbial communities from Arlington Agricultural Research Station in Wisconsin, United States - UWRJ-L028-104C-2 | ecosystem: Environmental > Terrestrial > Plant litter >...
AAGGGTACGCTTGCAAAGTATGCACGACAGGTAAGCGATGCAAGTCAGGGTTGTATTACAGACGGTGAAATGATTGAAGGAGGTATGGAGTTTGACGCTAATTTGTAAATAATAACGGGGAATGGAAAAAAAGTTTACTATCTTCATCTATGACTGTTTGTAACATCCTCATCCGTTTCCTGATAAATGTTTACTCCTGTGGCTTATTTTAGATCTCGCCATGATTACTTCTCGTTATACCAAATACGTAGGTACTTGACTGACAAGACTCACCAACCTCGGTGATCTCGTCTGTCATTTATATTCATGGTACCGGTGTTGAGATCACACCAAGATTAGAAAATGTACATGTATTAGCTTCAGATTAAAATCCTATTGCCTCATGAAAGGCATAGCATATCTGTCGGCCACCAAGCCCGTTGCCTTCCACCCTTAGAAAACACATATTGCTTGAAGAGGGAGCGTCAGACTAGCAAGAATATTGGTATGGGTCTTCGAGTCTTAAAACTCGAATTTCATTTCTTAAGCTGGTTATGACGAATCCTTGAATTCCTTTCAATAAAGCTGCCTGCATGCTACTTAAACAAACTTCCATCACCCACGGCCCGATCCGAGAGAACGCTTAATACCAACCATCAAAGAGTAAACCATGCCACACTATACACAGATCTTAAAGTGCAGCATTGATCTTCTCCACCAAGAAATCCACACCCTCACCTGCGCGCCTTCTATAGTCCAAATGCGGCGCTAGGATAACCAACGTACCCACACACACCATATCACCATTGTTACAAATCACCTTGACCTTATCAGCTGGGAAGTTGTCAATCTGGCCATTATCCTGCGCATTTTGGGTATCGCCATAAGTGACCACGCCTGCGATGCGATCCTGGACGCTCGAAGGTAGACTTTCGATGGCTCCGTGGGCCACCGCAGCTCCCTGACTATAGCCACCAACTACGAGCACGGAGTTGGGACAGGTGCTCGCAGCAGATGTAAGAAGGTCTTGCTCTTCTTGGATCCCTGCTGGGTCGGCTGCTCCAGGTAGAAAGTTGGTATCTAAAGCTGCCGCATAGTCGACACCTTCGACTGCAACACGGTCGTCTCCAAAAGCATCTTTGAGACCTTGAGCCGTAGGTGGGCCGACGATAGTTCCCGGGAGTAGATGTCAGTCATATGTATATCATATTTGAGAAGGGAAAGCGACTCACCATGTTGCCAGCCTCAGTTGAACCTCTAGCCCAGATGAAGATAATATCTCTGCACCCACCCTGGGTAAATCTGATTCGAAATCAGCAGGTTGTCCCAGCCCGAAATTTGTCACAATAGTCTGCGTTATATCATGATGAGGTATACATACTCGTTCTCAGTAATTCCAACAGACCTAGTCTGGCGTTTATCTAGAGCTTGGTGCGGAGCTCCGCCAGCAGAGGCAACGAGAATCAACAGAACAGCTTGTAAGACCTGCATGGTGGATGGTATCAGATATGGGGTATGTATAGCTACAAACAGATGAGGAAGGATAAGTGAGTGTGGTGAGTGCTGCTGATATTCGATCACTTCGGCGTTCTTATCGCCTCTTTATATCCAAGGCTCCCGACTCCAAGATTCATCGAGACTCTAAGAATCTTGGAAATTTATCACCCGCTTTTTCGGTGTTTTTGATTCATCTCAAGTGATAGGAAGCTTGCAGTCCCTGGCCCAACGCTGCTTGATTTGTGTTGCATACCCACAGACCATTTCTCCTCTATGGGATAGGCTTGAGAGTGTGGTCTAGTCTCCCCAATTGATGGCAGGGTACCAACACTTTGAGATATCACACAGTGTATCTTGCTTAGACACAAAACTTTTATCTGAATTTATGATGCGATTGGACGATCTGTTAAAAAGGATGGTTGGAACGATGAGTAGCCAAGGCATCAACCGATAAGCATGCCTCAGAAAGGCAAAGAGCAGGCCAGGGCAAGAAAAGAAAAGAAACCAATTCTATATTAGTTTTGAAGTTTAGTTTTGCATGCAAGTTTGATTTTAGTTGACATTCGCAGATTTAGTGGGGGTGGCTTCTCACCGTTGATCAAAGCACAACGGGAATGACATACATCATGATTTCAATGATTTGAAATCATCCTTGGAGGATCAAACAGTTTGAGACGCCAAAAGTAGATATACGGTTTTTACAAAAATAACAAAACAATACTTTACATAGTTGTCATTTAAGAATTACACTCTGCTCAATCAAGTTATAGTATTTGGAGTTCATTCACTCCTTGCACTGTTTGACATATTGAGGTAACCAAAGGCTAAGACTATGCGGAATCACTAATAACAATACAATTAATTAGATGGTGGACAGGTTACCACGTAAAAGGGCATTACGCAGGAAGATATAAAGAGTCTTCTGTCCTTATTAGCTATACCTATAGAGATATTACCAACAGACTACATTTAGAGACATTTCGCCGACACAAAATCCAAAACAACCGAGACAAAACACACAGGTCTACACTCAAACACCCCACGTATTTTTAAAAATATGTTCCGATACATATAGTGCCCACAAATAACACAGATGATCTCTTCGGATTTTTTTCAGGTGGGTGATGCAAGCTTCGTTGCAGTTCAGTAAGAAAAACAAACAACATGTGACAAAATGAAACGCAACTACATATCAAATTGAAACAAGCACTCCGCCTGCCAAGACATATTGATTTGGATCGCAGAGTCTGAGTGTATGAGATCTTCTTACCTTTTTCCGAGATCTGACGGAATAATATAGTCTTGAATCGAGGTAGTGATCAGATCTTGATATTTGCCATGGGTGACAAGACGAATGGATATGCATACATATTAAATGAAAAGGGGTCTAAGCGAATATAATAGACACGTGACTAAACTTAACAGAAAAGATCACAACTTCCAGAGAACACCAAGATATATCTAAAGTAAGGTTCAGTAGGGGCATCTGTATTCTATGGCTTGTTATTTTTGGAATAGCATACGGAGGCTGGGTTGAATTGAACCTCAAATTGGTCAAATAAATGCGAATGTATGTCTATAGTTCATCAACTTCGAATCCATCACGATCTTGAAGTATTTAGATATCACGTGGATATTCCTATTCTTTCTCTTATACTTCCAACAATCATCCTAAGTCCCCTAAGCCGCTGTTCTCTAGTATCTATGGAAAATGTCAGCGTCTCACAATCGTGGATATCGTTGCGAGGCATGGTTTAACAACCAGTGTTTGGATAACATACTACTTAAGAACATGGCAGTCACCGGCCAAGCATGAATGCCACCTTTCTCTTCTCTTGCGTCTAATTCTACATCTCCTAGTTCTAGGAGTTGGACAAGATCGCGAATCTCTGGCGCAAATACTTCCTCAGAACCATAGCAAATGAAGAATCCATTCGGTGGACTAGCCAGGCGCCACAAATCCAAGTCCTTGCAGTCGCCAGGTGAAATCAAAGGGTCATGTACTGCAATTTTAGATCCCGCATATTGCCGTGCATAATGGTGTAGATTATCAGCGTCAAGGTAATCACTTGTGGTGTTTCTGTCTTTCGGAGAGACGAGTGTAACCCAAGGAGAAATAAGTACTGCCATGCCAGGAAGACTCATTCGCCACCTATTGCTTCTGCTGAAGTCGTTGGCGTTCTCTGTAGCTATGTGGAGAAGCAGGCTTAGAATTAATGTTCCGCCTGCAGAATCACCACTCAGGACTATCTTAGCTGGGTCATGATTGACGCAAAGATTTTTGTAAGCCGATACAGCTTGGTGGATCTATCAAAACAAATCATTCGTGTCAGTTTAATTCGGTATGATTTCGTAACGGCTTAAATAAGTCTATCATAGCCTTTTGTAATTTGAAAACAGAACACTTGTAGGGTTGTTCGACTCCGTAGCTCAACCAGCCCGCTCAGCGTGTAGACGCAGGACATTGTGCTTGCAGGATGGGAAACTCACCTGAAATGGATAAGCTTGATCTGGTACAAGGGTGTACTCAAGTGAGAAAATCGCAGGTGCACGATATCCGGCTTGTTTCAACAAGTCAAGCATGGTGATGAGAAATTCGAGGTAGAAGTGACAACTTCCGAGAGAGAAGCCTCCACCTAGACAAAATTGGTAAGCATCTCAATAATATTGCGGTAAAACATACCATGTGCATAATATATAATGATGTCTGGAGTGGTATTAACGCCTTCGGATATCCAGAGTCCTGAAAATGTATTCTGGGAGCAGTTAATTTCTCTACGAGGATCACAAGATGTCTAGACAGACCATTTTTATCTCTTGCCAATGTATTGGCGACCGAAAGTAACCCTGACGTAACATTCTGAATCTCATAAAAGGTAAGGCAACATATTTGGAGAAAAATATTCTGCAGATATCGGCTGGGATATATCGGAATGCATATCGTACACAGCGGATAGTTATATCCTCAAACCAGGTGGATCGTTGCACAAACGGGCTGCGATCTTTACAAGGCGTTCGGTAACGCTCATGAACAAAGTTTAGAGGTAATCTAATAACTGAGATAACTTGTTAGATCGATCCTGCCTGAACTACTAGTAGTAGGAAACAGAACATAGGCCACGTGTCTCAATAAACACTAAGATTTTCGACATACGGAGAAAAGGGAGCGCTTTTAAACCGCAACTCAATGTGCGAAAAAAGCCAATTTGAAAGATCAGTTGCGGTGCCAGGAAAAGTAAGAAAACCAAGCAATCAAGCCAGGAAATCTGTGCCAATATCATTATACGTCCTCTTAAGATATACAAGAACAGATACACTCGGCTTGCAGGTAGTATAAATTTTCGATCAATGAAGCATGCTTCAGAGTAATTCCCGGTCGACAATGGCCTGTATGTCGGGAGATGGGATAAAATAGACGTATTAATAAACACAAGGATGCGTCGAAATTGCCGTCGTTCCTTGCCAAGAAACTGATTTTCGTAACTTCAGCCTTGGTATATAGTTCATGCCAAGCGGCCATTCTGGGTAATTTGTTATATATTAAGACTCGTTCAAAGTAGCATAAAACTAAACTGGATATTGGGGAAAACAGGTATCTTTAGCAAGTGGTGGTTTAGATAAGCTTGGAGGAAAGTTGTAGCGAATTATATGCCTAGCTAGCTAGCAATATAATCTATTACAAAAGGTTAGGGTCAATGTCTTCCATTAATTGAATACGATTTAGATATCTTTCAATAGCTATCCTAACAATTTCCCCTTTCTAGAGGTTGGAGATTAACTATGAATGATCTTGTTGACTCCACATATAAGGCAAGGTCACGTGTCGATCCCTTCGCAGCCATTTTAGCAAAAGTGAGCTCGCGAGCTACCAGTTGGAATCATCCGCCATTTACGCAATATACTCGCCACAGGAGACTGACTTAAAGCTACCTGAGTGCGTCTAGATCAAGAAATCTGGCCCCATTTTCTTGAGGCTCGCCTCCTGGTCATATTCTCGCTCTGTCTTTGATGGCGTGAACTCTGCGACTCAAATTGACAGGTAGGCGCGCGACCTTACACAATGGCAGCTCTCGAAATCACCCCCGCGCTGGCTGAAATTATCAGGTTGGTCACTGCCTACCTTATATCAAAATAATGCTAACAAACGCACAGCTCCCTCACCCAGGACGATATTCCTGCAAAGCTTCGGTGTACAATCTGTAGCAGATTAGCTGTAAATGCGTATCGTCTACCATGCTGCGACCAGGCAATTTGCGAAAAATGTTAGTCTTAAGTTGTATTTGACTGTCAAGCTCAGTTGTACTAATCTAGTATCTGAAAGGTCACGCAACATTACCCTCCTCATGCCCAGTCTGCGAGCATAGTCCCGTATCTGCAGCAGATTGTAAACCGAACAAGTCTCTCCGAACTACAATCAAGGTATTCCTCAGAACAGAAGAGAAAAAACGTGAGGCTAGACTCAAGGAAGTGAAAAAGAATACTCCTCCCGCCACACCATCTGAACATATTGCCTCGCCGAAACGTGTTGAGGATGTGCCAGATGCACCGGCCGCTGATAGCACCGTGGCAGCTCATACTGTAGACTACATTGAAAATACACAAGAGGTTTTAGACGACAGTGAGGGGAAACAACAAGCGGATCAAGACATCCCACAGCCTTCCATAGAGGTAAACAGATTCATTCCCCTTCGAAACCAAACATAGCTGATAAGAAGCAGGAAATTGCCCCTGGCCAGGAGCCAAGACCGGACGGTGAGTTGGATGAGATAGAGGGTGGTGAACAAGTAGATGGCGATGGACAGACCGTGGCTGGGGACGATGGTAATGATCAAGTTACTGCTGGAGTAAACGGCATTTCTGGACTTGCTATGGGACTTGGTAGTGCAGGAATGCCAGGAGGATTTCCAGGCATGGGGTTTGGTGATATGAATCAAATGCAACAAATGCAAATGATGATGTCTATGCAGAATGGTATGGCACCAAATGCCTTTGGTGGTTTCCCTATGATGGGTACGTTGCATGTGATTTAAACTCGTAAAACTCTCTAACGTCCATAAGGAATGCCTGGAATGAATATGGACCCGATGGCTATGCAGCAGATGATGATGAGCGGCGGCTTTGGCGGAGCAGGCATGGGCATGAACAGCATGAACGGCATGAACATGGGCATGGGCTTGGGAGGTTTTGAAGGTGGTGTTGGGACAGGCTTCAATAATGGTTGGAACAATCAGCAATCATGGAATGTCGGCCAAGATAATTACAATCATCAAAATGCAACAGGCATAGGTCATGGTGATTATGGTGCCAATAACTCTGGATATCCTCAATCTACAGGCTATAATCAAGGTAACTATGGACGTGGAAATCATCACAATAACTATCAGAACAACAATGGTTACCATGGACGCGGAGGTAGAGGTCGTGGGGCCTACGGTCGTGGTGGCTACGGGTTTGGTTCGAATGAAGCATTCTCACAACAGTATCCACAAAACGCGATGTCAGGTGGATTTGCCAATGGTACTAGTAATGAGACACCAAATGTTCCAACAGAACCTAAAGCAAACGATGTACCTACCGATCCTAATGTTGATGAGTTTGGTAGAGAAAAGCGCCAAGTCTCTGAATCTGATCCTAAAGATGTGGCGCAACTCGAAGGTACTCAGACGCCAAAGGACAATCCAGCAGCTAAGGATACCACGGGCAATAGAATTCAGGCCGAAACGACTAACGCTCATAGAGATGCATCAGAAAAGATCACCAATAATGGCTTGAATCATATACAGACTCTTGATGATGCGGAAGCTGCATTTAATTCATCCTATAACTCTTACGGACAAAACAGTTATAACAAAAACGGGTTCCACGGACGCGGTATAAGCTTCAGTGCTATGCCACCCCCTAAACCTGTAGATGTGCCTATTAATGCACCTAAAGGTCCAAAAGCTATGCGTGAAGGCTTACCTAACACTGGTATTTCGGGTCTCAAAGCCAGAGGATTTGGAAAAGCAATCTCAGTTCCTGTGGTGAATGGCAATGCAAGCGCGGCGCCTGAAGCTGCCGCACCAATTGTGGCTAATATTAAGGATAAGGAGAGAAGTATATCACCGACAAGAGATAGGTCACGGTCTCGAGATAGGAAGCGGAGTAGGAGTAGAGATCATCATCATCGTAGACATAGGCATCGGTCGACTTCTCTTGTTGATGACAGGGATGAAGACACTGAACGCCGAAGAGAGCGAAGAAAGCGTCATCGCCATGAAGACGAGGACGAGCATGAGAAAGCTGAGTCTAGTGACAAGGCGATCGTAGACGAGAAGAAAGGTGCTAGGATTGATGAAGATAGATCCAGATCCGCCTCAGCTTCTGAATCCAAGCGTTCCAGCCACAGAAGTCGTCGGGATAAGGAAAAATACCGAGAGCGTGAGAAAGATGAGAGAGACAAATACCGGGATCGGGATGACGATAGAGAGCACAGGTCGTCGCATAAGCACCGTTCTAGCCGCAGGCATCACGAGGACCGCTCGCGGAGTAGAGATCGTGAACATCGGCATCGACATAGCCGCCGTGGCTCAGAAGATGCTGACGAACGGGCTTCGAAAGCCGATAAATCTATCCCTCCCACACCAGTAGATTCCGAACCTCCATCTCGCCGACCATCTATGATCTCTGGTAACACAAATGGCCTTGAGATCAAGGGTTCCAGCCTCAAACGTAAAGGCACGATTGACGATATCGTCATACCAACGGGTCCACGTGGTGATCGCAACTCCCATCGCGAGCAGCGCCGTGACGAGCCAAAGGATAGGGAGAGATCGAGCCGATATCATGACGATGATCGACATCGTTCTTCCCGACATCAGCACGAGCGCGAGAAAGTTCGAGGAAAGGATAACGCGGAGCACGCAGATGAAACAGAACGTACCAAATCATCAGCAAGCTCCGCTCAGGATCCCCATACTATTGAGCGCGAAGCCCGCAATCGTGAACGTCTGCTTAAAGAGGCCCAGCGCATGGCTGGGTTAGCTGGGGGTCGCAAGCGCAGCAGAGATGATGGGGATGCCAAAGGTGGTGTAAAGAAGCGTGGTCGTGGTCACGAAAATGAAGAAGCACGTATTTCTAGGCTAGAAGAGGAGCGAGAAAGTGCGCGATGGACTTGATACTTTTATGCAGGCTAATTCCACTACGACTTTCACTAATAGTCGAGGGAAAGGTTTTAGGGGTTTGGTTTTGCTTGTTTCAACAATTTATGAAAATAGGGCTAATTCAAAACGGAAGTCATTGCTTGGACTTCCTATTCTGCTTGAAGCATGGCTTCTTTGATTGAAGGCACAACATAGGGAAAGGCTAGGCTTGCTCGCTACCATAGGTGGCAGAAAATGTACAATCACTACTCCGTAGGCTAATTGGGTTGATATGAAAATGAAAACACTGTAAATCATATATATCTTCTTGAACTTTTTTTGGTAATGTAGCATAATGATTATTGGCAAGTACTTCGACAGCAAACTGTTATTACAACATTTGAATTCACTAATACATTTAATGTTCAGAGATCTCTTGGGGCACTCTTAAACTCATACTCAAAGTTACGACACAACAATTGAATGATTGGACTTTATGTTTAATGAGGCAAAATACAGTGTTATGGATTGGTATTTGATTCTTGAGAAGTTCTATAGACTATTGTTCTGAGCTTGTGACTAGTATACGCCAATAGCTACACCGAGCTATTCTTGACCTATTGATCGGCTACGTCTCTACTGGTGATCTTGGCAGCTCTTGTACAATGCTCCGTTTTGTTTTCTGTTGAAGAGGGCAATGGGCTTAAGTAATCCAGCATCTTTGCTGCAAGGTCGATATCTGCTAGGATCATAATAAACTCCGTTATCTCTGCGTCGAGTATTAATTACCCAACCAGGTGGCCAAATCTGAGGGCCGTGAATAACAGTAGCAGCAGGTGCACCTTGTACAGTGGAGGCAATGCCAGAAGTAGGGGCAGTGATGGCGGCAGAGGGAGCTGAATCAGCAGTTGCTAGTGTTCCGGCAGCTGTAACAGCGGATAGGTTGGAGGTCTGCGTTGTAAGAGGAGTAGAAATTGCAACGGGCGCTGAAGTTTCAACTGGAAGACGGCAGCCACTAGGATGTAGTTTGGCTGCTTTCTGCGACGCGCCGTTGTTTTCTTCAGAACGGCGTGGCCGCTTGTTTCGAGGAATAACCTCGACATCTTTGGGTTATGGTTAGTGAGGTAAGTGAAGCAGTTTCGTAGAGCGTACCCGAACCGTCTTCCTCCTCCTCCATATATTCAGAGTTGGAGTCTGAGTCGATTGATTCGTCCTCCAAATGGCCCGATCTTCGCTTCTTCAGACTGGCTGAAGCTTTGAGGCCATTAGCGGAATATTTCTTTTCGGGGATAGAATCACTAACCTTCTTTGCGCTTTGCAGCGCGCTTTTGAGAACTTGTGGATACCATTATTTTGATGAATCCAGGCGTGCCTCTTCTCGAGAGGGTTTGCCGTAAGAGCTTGCGCTTTTATAGTCCAGTAAAAGGTTTCTCCACCAACCAGGATTACCCAGAAACTAGTCAGTGCCTAATCGGATAGTCAATACTATAAGTCATGTGATTGGAGCACCAAGACAGCATTCGGTGAATGTAAATGTCGAAAGGACGAGACTTGATTGGAAACAGGCTGACCAAAATGAGGTAATATCGGTCACTTTTAACCCTTGCGAGAAGTCCTCGCATCAAGTCTCACCACCGTAAGAGATGCCAGTGACTCTTATAGAACCTTCCTACTCGTTCCTCGGATGAATATTAGGGTCCCTTTATCTAAAACCCTCCAGAAATTCAGGATCCTTCAAAGACAGCATACCCAGTCGGGTAATTCTCTTTTAGATGGATTGAAATTCTGCTTTTTTATGAGCAATTTATGTCTAACTTCATTCTGAGTAGGTTGATAAGCTTTTATGGTGGTTTGACTTTGGAGGTAGATTTCTGGATCATTGTTCTCTCTTTCTCGTGTCATCGTAGCAGATCTGTTGGATGCTGATGTAGATTTGATAAGTTTCGAACATGACGGATAACATCCATGACATCCTCTGAGGATCATGCCCCTATCACCCAACAGCTCGAATTGCTATTGTTGGCTATGTTGAAACTCATTATCCAGATGTGACTTCTCTTGAGAGAGAAGCTCAGACGTCTTGTCTCAGTCATTCTCAAGTCGTGGTCATGGCTCAATCTCTCCTTCCTTATAGCCATGCGGTTTCTCTTCTCCATACGGCTCTGCTTTTCGAATCGATCTGAAAGCCGCTTCCTTTCACGTTCTCAGTACCAAATGAAGAGGAGCAGCATTATTGCTTCCTACTCTCGTAGGACTCGCTCACTAGAACTAGGTGTCGCTAGCTAGCTAGTCCTCTCAATATCATATTCGTGAATAATTTCGAATCTCTTTCATTGCTAAAAAGAGAGCTCTAAACAATAATAGCAGGTATTGATTCTGGAAGCAGACTTGTAGGCATGGTGAAGTTGTAATGATCTGTAGGAATCATTTCCTACTTTGCTAGATACAGAGTTCTGTGTATCCTAGTTAGCAGTTGTTCTAGAGGAAGCCAATGTTGCTTTGAGAGTATACAGATCTGACAATGTTATCAAAATATAGGGTGTCTGCTAATCAAAGCAGTTCGAGCGTATGATTATTGCTTGCTATAATGACTTGTGACACTTTACTAGAGAATTTGAACTTTTTGTGTTTTGAGACTGTGGTTTGTTGTGATGTTGTTTAGAACAAAATTGATCCTTCGGCAGAAGCCAGTAATGGTTGCTTCGGGGTCCATAATTGGCGCTAATGCAAGTTCGGTCAGGTGAGTAGAGGAACAGTTTTACCGCAAAGTTTTGCTTTATTGATCTAGAGCCTAATTAACGAAATTATGGTAGCTAGAACCTACCCGAAGTTTTACCGTTTCGCCTATGTCTTACGTAGTTCCCCTTACACTCATGGCTCTATTCACAAGCTCTCTAAACCACTAGGACAATCTGGTATTCTCGTACAACTCATATCGTGTATAGAGCGGTCTCTTATTTAGAGAAGTAGGAAAATCTTCACGAGCTATTATTTCTATGCAAAAATATTGAGAGGTGTCTAAAGGTGTTGAGGTTAATAACCCGTAATATCTATTACAGCTACGTCATCCCTCAATTTTCTTTTTTGCTATTGAATGTACCAAGTTACCTTGTAGAAAAGATAAGCGTTCTAATACGATTATGGTAGTTTCGAACTTGAGAAGCTTTCCAGTCACTTTACAATCTTATCTGCCCTGCACAAACGCAGCTGGGAAGTTTGTTGTAGATGATGATGTTCCCAAATCATTATCCACACATTTTTTTTACAAAAAGGTTCTGAAATAAAGAAACCCTTGTTTGGTATTACGAGATACGTCAGAGCATTACTTTCAAGTGTAATCCTGCACTTGACAGAGATTCATATTTCTATCAGAACTTCAAACACTACGTCTCCAACGGGTCCAAAGGGGCTTAAGCGAGAACGGGTCACCTGACGACTGCAAATCACGCAGATGTACCCTTCATGCCACTACTTCTTTCTGTTCTTAATCAAAGTCAAATCCCTCCACCTAATGTGATATGAAACACGTAGCTCCTAGGTTTTCACATTCCAATGTGGAAGTAACTGGTATTTAAAAGAGTTCCCCTTCAAGCACATTTTTCACAGCCATTTACTTCTGCCCTCGTTTTTGCTTTCTCCTTTCTCTTGAAATCTCCTCAAGGAAGTTCACATTTCATATTTACGTTACAAGTACAGATTATAAAGCATCAAGATGTTGAGCAAATTAGCTCAACTATTATTTCTACCCGATGATAATCTCCTAATGATGCCTGCACTATATGATTTATAGGCAGTAGTACTAAACTCATTGAGACCTGATGAGAAATGAGCTTAAAAAGATTGTGCTAGGGACGGTTAATAGATAAAGATTCTTTTGGGTCAATTTGGTGCAAAGAACTTCTTTTGCTGCCCTACAAGGTAAATAAATACTGACACAAGAACCTCTCCACTTTCAAAATATTTTGTCAGCCCTATTACAACTTGGGTCAAATGCTACTTAACGGAAATATACTTGCCATAGGTGGAACGCCACGAAGTCAATTGCGCAACAAAGATAAGCGTATGTGAAATGTGGATGTCTTCTCATTGAATTTCTATATATTTCTGGATAGATTGATCACAGTGAATATTGAGTGATGGGAAAACCGAAGATGGGCATTATTGTTGTAGGAGTTCTGAGATTCAGGCAAGTTTGAAATGCGGAAAGAGCATGTAATCATTATTAGATGTAGAGTTTGAAAGTCAAAGCTTGAATTGGGGACTAGGATGGGGCGACGTACTTCTTTAGGTTTGAATATGATATTGCACTACTTATGAGTCTGATCTGATGAGATATATTGAGTTCCTTGATCAGCGCTTTCGAAACAAGAGACAAGGCCTTTCTGGCGATCGTACAGGAGCTTATGGGGTCGGGCCCAGCAATGTTATATCTGATACCATGTCTGCCAACATCGATGACGAGGATTATCTTTAGCATATTCCGAAAAGCTTTAACCTATCGGACGAATCTTAATGTAAGAGCATCACCACAGCATTTACCTGCGTGGGACAGGTATGCGAATATTTTTGTTTAGGAATGTATCTCTGGTATGTTGTGATTTAGACTATTCTATTCGAGATTAGTAAGAGCATCACAATTTTGAATTGGAGCAAAAAGACTTGACTAGTTATTTAAGTTGGGACTGAGGGATCGGGTTACGTCCATGTTTGAAGGCTTGATCTGCGGATATATCTAACAGTACATTGCTCTCCTTAGAGCAACTAGAACAATGTCTCACCTTAAAGTGATTCGTGTTAGTGTTGCGCTTTCTACTGTAGAAGAGATAATCTGACCCTGAAAGTGATCTCTGCCATCTTTCTGAATAGAAGCAAGAGAAGTGTGTAGTATATGATTTGAAGAGTAGCAGAGCGCATAATTTGGTGGCAAGCAAGAATACATCCCTAACAACGTTTTGATGCACTATTGGAGATCTATACGTATTGTGAAGAAAGAGCATGCCTGTAAAGAACAAGGAAGCTGGCGTCAAGGTTTGGAAGCTGTCTCGGTCCTCTGCTTACGTGGAATAGGGGGCGATTTGAGCCGAGCGCACGTAAGCGAGCACGAGCATCCAATGGATAGATAGAATTGTTGAATCTCTTGAGCTTTCCGCATCATGTTGCAGAACTAGATACATCCTTGTTATAGTTGAATATGTGAGATTTATTAGTAAAATGACTAGCGTTTCATGGACTTGCATAAGTCACGAGCTCTAGACTAACTGTTGTTCAAGGGTACTGGAGGAAGATGTTTGGTTTCGCCCCACTTGTGAGTTTCAATACATCCGGCGAACACCTCTCTTCACCCTCCTGGGCATCTCACCCTGGACATCTCACATGAGGCCGGTGCTCAACAAGAGCTCGTCCAAGCGCATCCCCATTGAAGGGAGGATAGAGAAAGCAGCCTCGAAAACTTAAAGCACTCAAAAGCTCGAAATAATATTGATGGAAATATGCCCTGGCCTGCAATAACGTTGCTGCTTCCGCGAGATCAATGGAGGTTATCCTAGACATAACGTGAAAAACTGAGCAGCATGTCGCGACGAGCAGTTTGATGGACTCGGAAAATAGCGACGATCGCGATGCAATATACTCCGTTGTTGTAATGCAATGTTCCCAGCTCTGTCACTTGTGGAGCCTCAGCCAAGAGAATCCGAGCGAGAGGGAACGAACAGGGCATCACCTTTTCTCGGCATCTAAAGTGTCAAAGTGTTACAGACCTTGGCCACAGTCAAGCTTCGCAATGCCCAGTGCCCAGCACTGCTACAGCGTGGGGATGGCGTGGTTTCTGGCAAGAAGCTTTCGCTGAAGTCTTAGTTTTGCCCACTTCACTCTATCGAACATAAGGTTAATTCAACCCCACAGGCGGAGCCAATTCTCCAATATTGGCACTGCAGACGATACTGAAAGTTGAAGCATTTGAAGTCCTTACAAAATCTGTTCACAAGAAATAGAGTACCGTTATTGCCGGCATGTGCATGGTTGGAAGACACCAGCTATTCCCTGCCCGCCTTGCACAAACTTTCATAAATCTACCGAAGACTCATTACCACTCCGTAATTGAGTCGGGTCTCCTTCTCAAAACCAACCAGAAAGCCGAGGAGAGCCAAGCAGTACCAAGCAATACCAAGAGAGCTTGAGAATCTCTGTGACTTCGTCTCGAGTTCTCTAACAAACGTTCGTACCTATCTAGTATGGCCAAGTCTCGCCAGCTCCACTTATAGAAGCATTTCCCTACAAGAATAAGCGTTTATGTGAATGTTGTTTTATGGTAGCGTCCTTGGAAGTCCTTGGCTCTCACTCTCCGTTTGCTGCCTTTCGTCTTTTCTTATAATGCTTTGACGAATGACACTGCTTGGCGCCGATCAAGACAATATCTTGTTTTGTCTTGGAGACGGTCACGTCCATCTAGACTCTTGGCTACCAGAGTGAGTAGGATATCCTCCGTTCTCGCGGGCCATGAAGGCTCCTTACGTCTACCTAGCGTTAGATTAGGGGGAAATATGGAACATGAAGTCTTTTGTGAAAACCAGAGAAATTGCTCGGTAGTTCTTGGTATTTGCTGGGCATCGTCCGAAGAGCATATATAAGATGTAACAGTCCCAATAAAGTGTTTTCTTCTCCAGCTGCGCTCATTCATTTCTTCATACTCCTATATTTCCAGAAGCTAGTCTTCATTCTGCGGCTTGTTCTTAATTCATAATTTCAATATAACCACTCACTATTTTCAACAACCCAACCGTTCGTTCAGTCACGATAATTACCTACAACTACTAAATATCCATTTCAACACCATGCTTCACCTATCAGCCCTCTTGGCCATATTGGCTGCTTCATCCGTCAATGCCATCCCCATACCATTGAATATCAACCTTGGTGCTTTTTCCCCAGCTCTGGTAGTCGGTGATGGAGAGGTACTTGTCCCCACTGTCCTCCTTATTCATCCCATACTAAATTCGATGTTCGCAGATTTCCTTCGGTGGCGAAGCAGATGTAACAAAGCTCATGACCGCTCTCAGCGGTGCCTCACAAGAAGCATCCACCAACAACGCAGCATCCATAGAAAGAGCCGGCGTAGCAGTCCCAAACGGAGCCTCGATAGTTGCACCCGAGACCGCAACCAGTACGTCTGCTGTTGAATCCGCAGTCCCATCCGCTACCGAGTCAGCCTCAGTCCAACTGGGAGTCAACGGCATCGGGCGTGATGTTATTGAACCACGGACTGCTGACACTATGGCAACAGAGAAACGGGATGTCGAGACTCGCGAGGTAGAGATTAAGATCAAGGCTAGAACCTCCGACCAGGAGAAGAGGGATCTGGAGGAGGAGAAGAGAGATCTGGCTGGATTCAATGCCGCGCTCGCCTTTGCCACAGGTATGCTATTTTCACGGCATCACTTTTATCATCCACTTGAACTAACTCTTGTATAACAGGTGCCCTGAAGACCGGTCCTGAAGTACAACTTGGTACTGGGGAAGGCGGATCAGGTGTCGGTATCATCGTCAAGCCTGCATCTGCGGCTGCCGCTGCTACCCCGGAGGCGGCTGCCCCTGCTGCGGCAGCCCCAAAAGCTGAGAAGAGAGCGGAGAGAAGAAGCTTACCTACCGTAACCATGCTCAAGGTCCGCACCATCGGTGATTCATCCAGTAAGTACAATATTCTTGATGGAAAAGCATGAGCTGATGCTGACCAGCTGTCTCCAAGGTAACAAGAGACTTGCAATCTGAGCAAGCTGATGCGGATGAAGTCAACTTGAATGTTGGAGGGGAAGGACAAGCTTACGAATTGACAATCGCTGAGGTCAAACCATGAGTTTAGGATCTGGAGTTTGGTTTAAAATTTTGCAATCAAAGAATAAAATGAAATTACAAGCCCTAGCAATGAAAGCTACATACCACCTCATAATTTGGAGTCTATGTCTGACATAACACACCACCTGCTTGCCTGCACAGAATGTTTTCAATGTCGACAGCTAGACCATACAAAGTAATGATAAGGTTTCGGATAAAAGTCATATACAAGCAGTAGCTATTGAGAAATAGGCTGGGAGATATACAACTCGCAGAGCCCCAAGCTTTCCATGTTAGCGAACTGTGTAAGACGGATTCTCTCGACCTCTGAGATTGCACAACACGGCATTAAACACTTGTCATACCTGTTTCCAAAGCATATAATGCATATAAGAACTAGATTGATAATAATAAAGCAGAGAATCATGTGTTTACTGACGATCGTTTGCATGAATATGTGCTAGCTAGTATGTGGGGTTGCTATGGCCAGATAGGCATATTCTAAATAGATTATCCTGCAATGCATGAAATCCATATGATCAGTCGATAGCTCCTCCAGTGGATTGGATGTTTAGCTTGAACGACATCATCCAGATATTCAGCAATCTGTGTGTTTCCTTGATTGAGTCATTGAACCGCAGTTCGTTTCGCCAACGGCTAACATCGTGTGGTTTGATTGCGGAACACTTTCCGGACCAATGTGAATTGAAGTGCAACCATAGCCGTTTTCATGCCACGAAGTTGCTAGTTGCCATATAGGTGTCAAAAATTTGACATGTCTAGATTTCCATGACCTGATCCTGTGTACCGAACTGCCATTGTAATACCGCGTGCTGACCAGCGGGTGAGGAGCGATGCGCCGACACCCTGGCCCATACTGCAGCCCGCCCAAGTTGCCTTTTCTTAATATGCTTCTAGTGCATCAAGTGGTCTATGCATTATGACTTTAAGGTCGTTTCCGCTATGGCAAAAATACACCATGGAAGAAAATTATTTCCTCATTTTAATGTAAACTTTTGTCCGGCAATCACTGGGGCTGCGCTTGTTGACTTTGAGGATGCCTTTCCACAAATTGCGCAAGCTAGACTATTGTTAGTTTTTTATTCAAACAAACAAGGGTACATAAAGACACATACCATTCGCTTTGTATGCACACTTTTGACAATAGGTCCGGCCTTGATCAATCTTTGTTTTGCAAGTAGTGCAAGAGCTCGAATAGGAGGCGTATGGGTTGCGGGCAGCCTTCGATAACAATTTGCTCTGAAGAATCGTTAGCAAATAAAATGCCAACAAGTACTTCTACCATTACACACCTTTCCTATGCCGCTATTTCCTGCTGTTGCTGACGTTTTGGTTTTGTCACCCGTTTTAGAAGAAGAAGATGACGCTGATGAACCGAAATAGATCTCGCTCTTCTTCTTCACACCTGGAGTAGCTAAAGTGGTAGACTTTGCTAGCTTCTGGCACTTTGCGCACACCATATTTGTATGTGATAACCTGGGATGTTGTGAGTTTGGTGAACTTGTAACAGTGATTAATAACTCCAAACGTGGAGTGAGGTTCGTCACAACTTTGAGCCTCATCACTAGTGCCGGCTACAAAACAACCTACCCTCGGACCCACCTTTAACAACAACATGGTTTGAGCGAGCTTACTTTCTTGCACATATCAATCGCACTGCACCTTGCTGTACTAAGTACCTAACGCCCTGCGGCGTTTATTCAATGGCCAGAAGTTCTCATATTACTTTGAATAACACAAACAGTACCCGCTTGTTCTTCAAAGAACTTGGAAGCGCCAGCCGAGAGTTGTCTTGGAAGTCGCAACTAGCCTCGTAATTACAGGAGGCTGTGCTTCAATACCAGTGGCCGGATCTTCACAGAAGCAACAACATTCCATTCATCAAAAGAACAAGGGGAAATAATTGGTAGTCGCGAATCCGAATGACATCAATTATACAAGAAACAAATAGTTTTACGAGGACCAGAACCGACCTTGCAACATGGCAGGTCAGGCCAACATTCGAAACGATCTCCTCCTCGACCTTGACGACACCCAGCCTGTTTATAGCAATGGACAAAGACCTCCTTTGAATGATGATGATCTTTTGCGCGCTTATAATGCCGACCACGATGAATCCAATCCCCGCCCCTCGACATCCTATGACGAATTTGTTGGAACTGGAGGAGGTCAACCGTCAATAAGACCGTTGCCGGGTGGCCCTGGAACCGTTCCAGTGGCTCCTTATATTTCGGGAGTTGGTGATAGGACATACAGCCAGACATCTGGTTTGAACAATTATCAGCGATATGCTGACGATATGGACGATTTCCCAGACGATGGCCACTCCTACTATAACCAAAGTGCCGCTGTGCCTGGTGACGGATCAGGCGGAAACATCAGTGGGAAACCTAGAAATAGAAACAGCGTGCTAAGCATGGGAGGCGGGTTAGTAGGAAAAGCTAAAAGCATGTTAGGCATGGCTCCTGAATATTCCGAAATGGACTTGCCTTTGACGGAGCCAGGAGGTAGAGGGAGAGTTGACTCGTCTGCAACTGATGGAACGAAACCACCGGGCAAGAAATTCGATGCGAGCAAGTTCAAGTTTGGGTTTGGTAGAGGGAA
>Ga0247737_1000284_pt1 | contig 19043 bp, 20 predicted proteins | sample UWRJL028104C2_FD_180937 | JGI IMG/M metagenome (GOLD analysis project Ga0247737, IMG submission 180937) | Plant litter microbial communities from Arlington Agricultural Research Station in Wisconsin, United States - UWRJ-L028-104C-2 | ecosystem: Environmental > Terrestrial > Plant litter >...
TCGAGAGTCTTCTTCTGCTTCTTCAGAAGATCCTTGGCCTTCTTGAGTGCGTCATCCGTTGCCATGCCGCGCACGGTAGACCGGCTGCGACCCCGGCGGAAGGTGCCTAGAGAGTGAGACGAACGAATAGGGGTGCGCCCCATAGGCTGCTGGCGTGCTCGACGTAGCGACCCCAGGTGGGCGAGTTGAACATGCCGCCGGCGCCGTCGTAGATACCGACGTGGCGGTGCGGCCACCAGACCAGGTCGCCGGCGACGGCTTGCGACTGGTCGATGACGACGCCGAGCGCGGCCTGCGCATCGGCGGTGCGCGGCAGGCTGATGCCGAAGCCGGCGAACACGTACTGCGTGTAACCGTCGCACGAGAAGCTCGTGTCGGGGCTGTTGCCTGTGCCGTAGGGAACCTTGCCGACGAACTGGGCCGCGTACTCGAGCACTGCCGCGCCGCTGTAGCCCTGGTTCGGCGGGGTGGCGCCGGTGAAGCGGTTGATGGTGGAGGCCCGGAAGACGGCCGCGGTCGCCACCGTAGGCTGCGGTTTGGTAACGGTATACGGATCTCGGGCCGCTGTGGCTGCATCGACGGCGTCGAAGGCCGATACTGATTGCAGTGCAGCAGAATGCACGACGAGGGTCTTCTGCGGTCCCAGGCTGGCGTATGCCGGGAGGGCCGCAGTCGCGATGATTGCACTCGCGACGACGATGGCTCCCAACTTGGCGATGGCAGTAGTCATTTGTTCGAGCCTACGTGAGCGTGTCAAATCGAACCTCCGCGTGCGCTGGATCGTCCAGGGACTGTGGCTGATCGTCACGTGCGGATCGGTGCGGCCTCGGCCCAGGCGCTCCGGCGAGAGCCGCAGTCGCCCACAGCCGCCGGCCGCGTGCCGATCGCCGCGCCCCGTAGGCCGTGCCGCTCGCCGTGTGCCGTGTGCCGCGTGCCGCGTGCCCCGTGCGAATCGCGCGCTCCCGTGCGAATCCTCGCGCCCCTGTGCGAAATGAAGGAAATCTCGGCCCATCGCCGGCGCGAGGCGCGACAGTTGCGGGGCGAACGTCCCTCGACTCCTTCATTTCGTGCGGGAGGTTTCGGGCGGAAGACATTTCGTGCAGGGGTCTCGAATGCGTCAGCCGACGAAGTATTTGAATCCCAGGTGCGAGCTGACGAAGCCGAGCCGGTCGTAGAAGCGGTGGGCGTCGGTTCGAGCCGCATCCGAGGTGAGCTGAACGACACGTGCTCCCACCGCGGGAGCCGCGACATCGGTCACCCAGCGCATCATCCCGGATCCGATGCCGTGTGAGCGCTCGCTCGCGGCCACCCTCACTGCTTCGACCTGGAGCCGAGTCGCACCGCGACGCGCCAAACCGGGGATGAGCGTGAGTTGCATCGTGCCTACGACGACGCTGTCACGATCTACGACGAGAAGTGCGTTCGCCGCATCACGGGTGATTGCCTCGAGCGCCGCGAGGTACGACGGGCGGTCCGCCGGAGCAGCGTGGTCGCCTCGGGCCGCACTCACCGGGTCGTCGGAAAGCAGCTCGATGAGCGCGTCAAGATCGCTCTGGGACGCAGTGCGCAGTTGCACCAGCCCGCTGCGGGACTCGAGGGGGTGCGGCAAGCGCAGCGACTGAAGCATCCGCTCAGTCTCCCGTCGTGCGCCTCCCGCTATCAAATGAAGGATGACGCGGGCTTTCGTCGCCGCACACCTCGACGATTGCGGCGGACATCCCGCTCGACTCCTTCATTTCGTGCAGGAGGGCATCGCGCAAGTGCATTTCGTGCAGGAGTGCATCGCGCAAGTGCACCGGCTGCCGCGGCAGCGCTCAGTCGCCGCGGAGCGCGTCGACGGGTTCGATGCGAGCCGCCCGCCGGGCAGGCAGGGTGCACGCGACGAGGGCCACGACCGCGCCGAGGACGACGCCGGCGACGGCCAGCCCGGGATTGGTCACCGCAGACCAGTGGTGGGCGGCGGCGACGATCTCGATCGCCAGCACCCCCAGCGCAGATCCGATCAGCCCTCCCAGCACCCCCGTGATCACCGATTCGGCGAAGAACTGGGCGGCGATCTGCCGGGGCGTCGCGCCCACGGCTCGGCGCAGGCCGATCTCCGGCGTCCGCTCCAGCACCGAGAGCATCGTCACATTGGCGATACCGAACCCACCGGCGAGCAGCACCACGATGGAGAGCACGATGAACACCACGCTCAGATCGGACTGCACGTCGCTCTGCAGATCGCTGACGCCGCCCGGCGCGCTTACCACGATGGTGTCCGGCTCATTCGGCGAGAGCGCGAGCGGGCCCTGGGCGGAGAGAATCGGGCCCGAGTGGGGCGCCAACTGAACGAGCACCTCGTCGGGCGATCCCAGGCCGAAGTCAACGCGTCCGGTGGCGGTGGGCACGATCACTGCGTCCTGCAGCTCGCCATCGTTTCGGGCGTTGTCGTATATGCCGATGACTGCATACGAGGTGTCCCCGATGAACACCGAGGGCTGTGAGGCGATGTCCGCGACTCCCAGACGAGCTGCGGCCCGGGCGCTGACCACCGCGACGCGGTCGGCGCGGTGATCGTGACCGCTGTCGAACATGCGTCCTGCGACCATCGATGCGCCCGCAGCGAGCACGATGTCCGGCGAGGCGGCGTAGACCCGCGGCTGTTGAATCTGCGGAGCCGACGGATCGTCGACGGAGACCGCAGACACCACCCGCTCACCGAGCGCGAGTTGCGAGAGCAGCGCCGCCTGCTCGACACCGGAGATGCGCGAGATCTGAGTCGCGGCATCCCAGCGCAGGGTGGTCAGCGGAACCTGGGTGCCCGATGGCCCGGCCACGGTCGCCGGGGCGACGAGGGCATGCGTGCCGGCCCGCGAGTCGAACTGCTCGGCGATCTGATGAGCGGATGTCTGCGACAGCCCGATCGTCGCAATCAGGGCACTCACCCCCAGCACCGTGCCGATCACGGAGGCGAGCAACCGCACCGGACGCGCACTCACCTCGGAGGTGGCCTCGGCCACCAGGTCGACGAACCGGAACCGGTCGGGGTTCGCACGGGTGCCGGCCGCCGTGCGCCGTATCACCGTCTGGCCTCGCTCAGCTGACCCCGCGAAATCAGAACCGTGCGGTCGAAGCGCCGCGCGACCTCCATGTCATGGGTGATCACCGCGACGGTGAGCCCGTCGTCGTTCAGCTGCTCGAACAGGGCGATGATCCCCTCCGCCATCTCCTGATCGAGGTTTCCGGTCGGCTCGTCGGCGAGGAGCAGGCTCGGGCGGGCGGCCAGCGCTCTCGCGATCGCCACGCGCTGGCGCTCACCCCCGGAGAGCCGTGTCGGAAGGTAGTCCATGCGGTGCGCGAGACCCACTCGCTCGAGCGCCGACGCCGCGCGCTCGAAGCGGCGGGCGCGCGCGGTTCCGTTGTACATCATCGGCATCGTGACGTTCTCGAGAACGGTTCGGCGGGGCATGAGATGAAAAGACTGGAACACGAAGCCGATGCGGTGGGCACGCTCGGCCGATCGCGCCCGCTCGTCGAGCGAGCCGGTGGGTGTGCCCTCGAGGTAGTACTCACCGGTGGTCGGGCGGTCGAGAAGACCCAGGATGTTGAGCATGGTCGACTTGCCCGACCCGCTCGGCCCCACGATCGACAGGGAATCTCCGCGCTGGATCGACAGGTCGACACCGCGCAGTGCATGCACCTCCGGTGGGCCGGGGAACGAGCGGGCGACATCGCGCAGCTCGACGAGCGTGTCCGTCACCGGGTGACCACCACCAGATCGTTCTTGTGCAGAACGCCGTGGGTGGGCGTCACCTCGACGGTGCCCGCCGCGGCGAGGCCCGTGCTGACGACCACCAGACGGGTCGTCGCCTTTGTGCCCGCGCGCGGATCGCCATCCACTACGCGCACCCTGGCTTCTCCGCCGGGGCCGGCGCTGAGCGCCGCAAGAGGCACCGAGAGTACCTTCCCCTTCGTCGCGCCCACCAGAATCGAGACCGGTACGTTCTGCCCCGCCAGGTCGGTGATCTGCTCCGGCGTGAGAGCGTCGGGAGTGAGCGTGACGACCGGTCTGGCGTCGGCGTCCTCGCCCGCGCCCGGCGTGATGGCGGTGATCGTGGCCCCGTGAGTGCTGCCGTCCGGCATGTCGATGGTCGCGGCATCCGTCGTCGTGAGCAGTTTTGCGTCCCCCGGATCGACCGAGCCGGTAATACCGAGCGTGGTTCCCGACAGCGTCATTACGGACTCGCCGACGGGAGTGCCCAGGTGGGCCTCGACCTTGTCGACACGGGCGGGGAGCTGGCTCGCATAGAGGATCTCGCCGAGTGGGAGGCTCGGGAGCGCGCGCTGGGTAGCCGAGGTCAGGGCCGCGGAGGCGTCGGTGAGCGAACGGTTCGCGGACTGCAGGGCAAGCTCCTCGGCCCGGGTATCCGGCGCGGCGTTCAACGCCGCGCGCTGGGTGCTCGCGAGGTGCACCGCGTCGGTCAGGTCGCCGATCTGGTAGGGATCCGCCGGCACCTCAGCCCGTGCGGCATCGAGCGCCCGCTGAGCCGAGCGGACCGCGTTGTCGGCCTGCTCGATGTCGGCGGCGGTCGGTCCGGCCTTCGCCTTGCGCAGATCATTCTGCGCGCTGGCGACGGAGTCGGCCGCCGCATCCCGTGCGCGCCGAGCGTCGGCCACCGTATCGGTTGCACCGTCGGCGTTCGCCGGCGGCGGATAGCCCACCTTCGCGTAGAGCGTGGTCACGGCGGCCGTCGCCGTCTGGTCGAAGACCGGATCGGCCGGATCCCCGGCGTCGATGCCCACCGTACGCATCGCCTGCTTGAACTGGATGACGTCCGGCCCGGACATCGCGTAGGTCAGAGTCCGATAGGCGGTGAGCTGCCCCGGCAGCACGATGAGCGGTCGACCGGCGATCTCGAGGGCGATGGACAGCGCGCTCAGGTCGGCGCCGGCGGTCGGGACCCGCCCGGTCACGACGGGGAGGCCGGTCTGCGCCGATGTGTCGGGGGAGACGACCAGGGGGCCTGCGAAGTCGACCTGCCCGCGCACCGTGACGACATTGGTGAGCTGTTCGTAGTGCACTGGCACGGTGACCAGGCCGGCGGTCGGGGTGGAGTCGGTGGCGCTCGAGGGGAAGGCATACTGCCCGATCAGCACCCCCACGACCAGCAGTGCCGCCCCGGATGCGGCGCCGATCCACAGCGCCCTTCCCCGACGGAACACCGCCCTCCACGCGTCGGGTATTCGCGGCCCCCCGCCACCGACCACCGGGCCACCGATCACTTGTGCGCCGATCGCAAGGCCGCAGCCTGCAGCGCATCGAGCGCCGCCTTGTGGTCGGCGATGAACTGCTTCTGCTGAGCGACCGTGATGTCGCGCACCGTGGAGCGGTATTTCGTCGTGGTCCGGCACTTGAGGTCCGCAGTGGCCACGGCCACTTCCTTCCGAGCCAATTCCGAGAGCTGAGCATCCGACGGCGGGGAGGCAGTGCCTGCCTCCCACAGTGTGGAGTTCGCGGTCAGAATCTCCGTCTCCGGCCGGCTCTGGTTGCGGTAGCCGGCGTAGCCTGCAGAGGTCATGCAGGATGACCACGCCTTCTGCACTTCTGCGATTCCAGGCCAGGTCAGCCACTGGGCGTCGAAGTCGGCTATCGCCTTGTCAACCGCCTCGCCTTCTGGGCTGTGCATGATCGCGCTCGGAGTCTTGATCGCGTGGAGTGCGGCACCGTCGCAGCCGAGCCGCTTCCAGTCGGAGGCGATGGTCAGCGACGAATCGGTGGTGTCGCCGAACAACGCCACGTAGTAGGCCTGCTGTTCGGCGTCGGGCAGCGAAGAGACGTACTTGCCGTTGGCCGACATGGGGGGATTCGTCGTCCCCCCATGCGTCGGATGCTGGCGGTCGAGATCGAGCCGGCCGGTCGCTCCTTCCGGTGTGAACACCGCGCCGTAGCCGTATTTCGCCACCCAGGCCGGCGACTCCCGGTCGCTGTCCGATGGGCCGATCTGTCCGGTGGTGGCGGTGTTCTTCACCGCATCCGGTGTGTAGCGGAAGCCGGCACTCTTCATGCAGGCGGCGACCAGCACCTCCCGCTTCTTATCGAGCTGGTATATCTGCTCCTGCGCTTTGGCGAAGTCGTTGGAGATGCCGGTCACCGAGCTCATGTAGGCATCGAGGGGATACACGAACTCCTTCGTGGTGGAGGCGCCGTCTGCCGTTCCTGCGGTGCTCGACGGATGCGGGGTCGGCGGCACATGCTTCGTGCCGCCGCCGGCCGTGCAGCCGGTGAGCAGCAGGGCCGACACGGCAAGCCCGGCGATCGTCAGGGCGGGAAGCATGCGGTGGTTCGTCGTCATCATTGACTCAGTGTCCGGGTAGCGCGGGGGCGAGGGCATCGGGCGAACGGGGGAACGGACTCCGCCGAACGGATGAGGTGGCTTCACCGGTCGGCCAAGTGCGCGCAGGCGATTCTCGTCATCCCCGTCGCCCCGGTGGCCATCTCGCCCAACCTCGCGGCTCTGCTGCCCTACCGCGACCCGATCGTCGACAGGCGTGCGATGCTCTCGCCGCACCGGCACGGCGAACGTGCGAACACGGGTGGCTGCGGTCATTTCGCGTACGAGAGCGGCTTCGTCACCCGGTGGGCGGAGAGCTGACCCCGTGACGCCGAGAATTAATCTCCGCGACACGCCGAAACACTAGATGTAGTGGAATGACATACCTGTCATTCCGGTTATATAGTGGGAACCCAAGACGGCGCAGGATTCCAGTCCAGGCGTCGTGGGGGCACGATTTTCTACAAACACAGCTTTAGACAAACGAGGAGGTCCACATGGACAACGACAACGACTTCGTCGGCGGCTACGCGGTTCCGGTAGACCCGATGGACGACCTGCAGTGCGACAGCTGCCAGTAGGTCGTCACTAAGACCCCGAGACCCCGGTGCTTCTGAGCGCCGGGGTTTCGTGCATTTAACGGCGGCGTGGTTAGGCTGGCACGCGTGTCAGTGAACCCCGATCTGCAGGGGCGGGTCTTCCCGCCCACCGAGCCCTACCTCGTCGGTCGCGAGAAGATCCGCGAGTTCGCTCGTGCCGTCTACTCCGTCAGCCCTCTCACCACGGATGTCGCGGCCGCCCGCGCCGCAGGCTACGGCGATCTCGTCGCCCCGCCGACCTTCCCCGTGGTCGTGCAGGAGGCGACCCTGCAGCAGCTGCTCACGGAGCCGGACGCCGGCATCGACTTCTCGCACGTGGTGCACGGCGAACAGCGCTTCAGCTACACACGCCCGATCGTCGCCGGCGACGAGCTCACCGCCACCCTCACCGTCTCCAGCGTGAAAAGCCTCGGCGGCAACTCGATGGTCACCGCCGAATCGTCGATCGTCGACGCCACCGGCGCGCACGTCGTGACCGCCATCTCCACCCTCGTCGTCAGGGGAGACGCATGAGCATCGACATCAGCACCCTCGAGATCGGCCAGGTCGTGGCGGGGGGCGAGTTCCCGCTCACGCGCGGATCTCTCGTTCGCTACGCCGGGGCATCCGGTGACTTCAACGACATCCACTACCGCGACGACGTCGCCATCGCGGTGGGGCTGCCCGGCGTGCTCGCGCACGGCATGCTCACCATGGGCGTCGCCGTGCAGCCGGTCGTCGACTGGCTCGGAGACCCCGGCAAGGTGCTCGAGTACGGCGTGCGATTCACCCGGCCCGTGCCGGTCGATGCCACCGAGGGCGCACTGGTGGTCGTCTCCGCGAAGATCGGCACCCTCGACGATGAGGCGAACACCGCCCGCGTCGACCTCACCGTCACCTTCGGCGAGACGACCGTGCTCGGCAAGGCGCAGGTTCGCGTGAGCCTGGCCTGATGCCGCTCTCCGACTACACGACCCTGCGGGTGGGTGGGCCCGCTGACCAGCTGCTGGAGCCGACCACCCCCGGCGACCTCGTCTCCACCGCGCAGCGGGTGTGGGATGACGGCGGCGCCTGGCTCGTGCTGGGCGGCGGGTCGAACGTGGTGCTCGCGGATTCGGGGTTCGGCGGCAGCGTCATCCGTGTCCTGACACGTGGCATCGAGCAGCTGCCGACGGATGACGACGGCCGCACCCACCTCCGCGTGCAGGCCGGCGAACCCTGGGACGACCTGGTGGCGTACACCGTCGACAGCGGTCTGGCCGGCATCGAGGCGCTCTCGGGAATCCCCGGGTCGACCGGCGCGGCGCCCATCCAGAACATCGGGGCGTACGGGCAGGAGATCGCCGCCTCTCTTGTCGCGGTCGACTTCATCGACGCGGTCACCGGCGAGCGTGCCTGGCTGGGCGCCGACGAACTGGGGCTCGCCTACCGCACCTCCGAGCTGAAGGCCGGGCGCCGTGGGCTCGTCGTCGCGGTCGAGCTCGCGCTGCAGAAGACGGGCGGGCTGAGTGCGCCGATCGCGTTCCCGCAGCTGGCTTCGGCGTTGGGCGTTGAACTCGGCGCACGCCTTCCGCTGGCCGACGTGCGCGCGGCGGTGCTCGCCCTGCGTGCCTCGAAGGGCATGCTGCTGGACCCCGACGACCCCGACTCGGTGAGCGTGGGCTCGTTCTTCACCAATCCGATCGTGAGCGCCGACTTCGCCCGCGGGCTGCCGAAGGATGCCCCGCGCTGGCCGTCCGATGAAGGAACGGTCAAACTCAGCGCGGCCTGGCTGATCGAGCGGTCGGGTATCACCCGCGGCTTCCGGCTGCCGGGCTCGCGCATCGCGGTGTCGAGCAAGCACACACTGGCGATCGTCAACACGGGCGGCGGCACGGCCACCGAGGTCGGCGAGCTGGCGCGATACATCCAGACCCGCGTGTTGACCGGGTTCGGCGTCATCCTGCAGCCCGAACCGGTGTTGGTCGGCGTCGAGGTCTAACGACTAGCTGTCCTTGCGAATCCAGCGGAAGGTGTGCCGCGCCGCGATCACGCCCGCCACCAGCCAGATGCCGAGCACGATGGCGACCCCGCCGAGGTTCCAGACCCCGCCCTGTTCCACCTGCTTGAAGCTGTCGGGCAGGAAGACGTAGCGCATTCCCTGCGCCATCCACTTCAGCGGGAAGACGGATGCCACGTTCTGCAGCCAGACCGGAAGCAGCGAGAACTGCAGGTAGACGCCACTGATGAACTGCAGCACCAGCACGATCGGGATGATCACCGCGGTCGCGCTCTTGCCGGTGCGCGGGATGCGCGACAGGGCGATGCCGAGCACGGCCGAGGTCGTGATCCCGAGCAGATACACCCAGACGAAGGTGCCCCAGTGCGCGGCGTCGGTCGGTAGCGTCACCCCGAACGCGACGCGCGCGATGAGCAGCAGCAGCGCGACCTGCAGGATCGACGTGATCAGCACCTGCCCGAACTTGCCGATGAAATACGACAGCACGGGCAGGGGAGTCCCGGCCAGGCGCTTGAGCGTGCCGTCGCCGCGCTCCACCGCGATGTCGACGGCGAGGTTCTGCACCCCGCTCAGCAGGATTCCGGCCGCGATCATGCCGGGCAGGTAGAACGCGGCGGCGCTGATGCCGCCCTTACCGTCCGGGCCGGCGCCGAAGTCGCCGGCCGCGCTGAACGCCACGGAGAAGATCGACAGCATGACGATGGGAAACAGGAAGGTGAAGAAGATGGTGTCGCCCTGACGGAAGTAGATCTTCGTCTCGTAGCGGGCACGGTCTAGGCCGAGCGCGATGGCGTTCATGCCAACTCCTCCTCGATCTGCGCGGCCGACTGTCTGCTGGAGCCGGTGTGACCCGCGACCAGACCGAGGTAGACGTCTTCGAGGCTCGGCCGGATCACCTCCAGCCCGTCGGGCTCGCCACCGAGCTCCGAGTAGAGCCGGGCGACGACGCCGGCGGGGGCGAGGGTGCGCTCCTCGTGAGCTCCGGATGCATCGCGCCACCGCACGACGGGGGTGCGGGCATCCGTTCCCCCGATCGCGTCGATCGCCCCGATGTCGATGAGCTTTCCGCCCGCGATGACCCCGGCGCGGTCACCGAGCTGCGCGGCCTCGTCGAGGTAGTGGGTGGTGAGCAGGATGGTGGTGCCCTCGCGCTTCAGTTCGCGGATGAGCCCCCAGAACTCGTGCCGCGCCTCCGGGTCGAAACCGGTGGTGGGTTCGTCGAGGAAGAGCAACTCGGGTCGTCCGATGACGCCGAGCGCGACATCCACTCTCCGGCGTTGTCCGCCCGAGAGTGCCTTGATGCGCGTCTTCGCCTTCTCGGTGAGGCCGACCGCGGCGATGACCTCGTCGACGTCGCGCGGGTTCGGGTAGAAGCCGGCGAAGTGGGCGAGCTGTTCGCGCACGGTGACGTTGCCGCTCTCGCCGCTCGATTGCAGCACGATGCCGAGGCGCGCCTTCCACGCGAGACCGCCGTGCTGCGGGTCGACGCCGAGCACGGTCGCCTCCCCGCCGGTGCGGTCGCGGTAGCCCTCGAGGATCTCGATCGTGGTCGACTTGCCCGCGCCGTTCGGGCCGAGCAGGGCGAAGGTCTCACCGCGCTCGATGTCGAAGCTGATGCCGTCGACGGCGGTGAACCCGCCCGCGTAGGTCTTGCGCAGGTCCGTCACGATCACGTGCTTCTCGCTCGTCATGAGTACATCGTGGCCGCGTCCCGCCCGTTTGTCTCCCCGCGGCTGCACTCCCCCTCCCGCGAGTTGCATGTTCGAGTGGTTATTTCGCGCTCAGAACCACTCGAACATGCAACTCACGGCCGGCTTGCCAGGATTCGGAGGATGCGGCGGCAGAGTTCGTCCGGGTCATCCAGATCCGCAGCGCCCACCTCCATGACGTACCAACGGTCGGCCTCGATGCGGGACTTGCGCGTGAGGTCGGTCCTCCGAACTTCGTGGCCATGGAACTGGTCGCTCTGATACTCGATCACGAGCCGCTTCTGAGGGATGGCGAGGTCTGCGCGGTAGCGGAAACCGTCGGTGGTGACGATCTCCAGGTTCGCCACCAGGCCGCCGATGCCGCCCAGCGTGAGCAGTACACGCAGGCGAGACTCTTGGGGCGACTCGGATGCGGGGTCGAGGAGGGGCGCTGCAGCAGCGAGGTTTCGTGCTCCTCGTCGTCCAGGCCACCGATCGACCTCGCGGGAAATCCGGTCGATCGTGGTGTGTGGCAGGCGATGATGGACCAGGAAATCGCCAGCCATGACGAGCTCGACCAGCGTCAGGTCACGGGCAACTTCACACCAGATTCGCTCGGGGGAACTGATCCGCAGACCATGCCAGTCGCGGGTGTCGCCAGGGGTCCGGAGAAAGGTGTGACCCCGGATGCCCGTGCCGACGAGAGTGCGATGTCCTCGGGAGACCGCCACATGGACTTCGGATGACCACGCCAGCCGAGCGGGGAGCGGTACGCCGACCAAACGCGCAGCGGTGAGTCCGCAGAAGCGCGCGCCTGCGGGCAGTTTCTCCTGCAGGGCACGGCATCGGGACTCGAGCTCGACCGGGCCCGGAGACAGCAGATTGATCCCCCGAAACGGATGCTGAACATCCGCGCTCCTCAGTCGGTTCTTGCCTACACCCGCGGAGATGGCTTGTGCGGTCGTGAAACCGCGACGGGGGAGCGCGAGAGGGAGGTCGCCGGGTTTTCGCATGCCGAGATGATGCCGCGCTGGGGCGTTTCCGCTCGAAAGTTATTCACAGGGCTCGCCCTCGCCAGTGAGTTGCATGTTGTAGTGGTTATCCGGACGAAATAACCACTCGAACATGCAACTCACGGCGGGATGGGAAGCGATGGGCGGGAGGCGGTCAGCGGCGGCGGAGGCGGCGCACGAAGGCGAGGGCGCCGACGATGAGCAGAATGGCCCCCGCCACCAGCACCACGACGAGCCAGCCCTGGCCCGGCGTGAGGTGCACCAGCCACCCGATCACGGCATCCCGGCGTTCCGCCGAGCCGAGCACCGCGAGCGTTGCGGCACCGACCGCGATCACGATCAGCCCCCAGACGATCGCGCCGATGCGCACCTGAGGCCCGCGAACGGATGCCGCGGGCGGCTCGATCAGGATGGTCTCGTCGGTGCCAGAAAAGTCGGTCACTGGTTCGTTCCTTCGTTCGGAATTGTTGCGAGCGGCTGACGGATCGTGATGGTGCCGGCGCCCTGCCATACACGCACCGTCACCTCGGTCGGGCCGGAGCCGTACTTGTGGCTAAATGTGGATCCGTTCGCACTTCGGTGCGTGCGAAGGGGGAGCGTTGATTTGTCGGCTCCGCTTTCGTCTGCGAGAGCCCTCAGCAGCATGCTGTTGGACGCATCCTGTTGGTGGATCTCGACCAGCGCGCTCACGTCATCGGGAACATCGATGGCTACGCTGCCCGTTCCCTGCCACAGGTCGATCACGATTGGCTCGTCAGTGGTAATAAGACTGAGCCGGACTGATCCATTCAACTGGGCCCATCGCCCAGATTCCGAGGTCACCAGCCCGTAGCCGTCGATCGAGGCAATGACCTGCCGGTCCCGCGGAACGAACCCGACGATCACCGTCGCGAACACGAGCAGCACCGACACGAAGCCGAGGAACCCGGCCTTGCGCTTGAACGCTCCGGCGACCACGATCCCGAGCCCGACGGTGATGGTGGCGACGGCGAGCCCGGTGGCCACCTCGGCACCCTGCCAGTCGCTCGAACCCGTCGCGATGACCGCGGCGATCCCGCCGGCGAGCAGCGCCACGCCGAGCACCATGGCGGTGAGCGATCCCCCCAGTCGGGGATTGTTCAGGCGGCGGATGCGGCGGCGCTCGGCACTCGCGGCCGCGGCCTCCGCGGCTCGGGTGCGGGCCTCGGCCTGGCGACGGAGTCGCTGCTCTTTCGCGTCCGCTGCCTGTGCCGCCTTCCAGGCATCGAACTGGATCTTCCACGCCGCCTGCTGTTCCCGCCAGGCGCTGATCTGCTCCTCCGAGGCGCCCGCCGCGGGCGCGACCGGTTCGGTGGGCGCGGCGGCGGGGGCGCCCGCGGTCTCGCCGGTCGGGATCGTCTCGGGCCGGTCATCCGTTGTGGCAGGCGAGGAGGCGGGAGAAGCGGCGGGCGTCGCCGGGGTCGCAACCGGCGCCGCGGCCGCAGCCTGGGTGGCTCGCGCGATCCAGATCGTCGCGGCGATGGCGCCGGCGATGATGATGAGCGTCCAGAAGGCGCGCTGCACCGCTCCGAAGACCGACGCGTCGCCCCAGTAGCCCGCGCTCAGCGCCCAGAAACCCTGCGCCACCGGCAGCAGCCCGACCACGAACACGGCGACGATGCCGACGAGCGCGCGGTCGAAGATGCCCTCGAACAGTCGCTGCAGATGGATCCGCCCCTCCAGGTCGGGCAGCAGCAGCCACGCGGCGGAGTAGAGCAGAAACACCGGGCCGCCGAGAACGGCGATCACCACGGCAATGCCGCGCACGATCAACGGGTCGATGCCGAGCCGGTAGGCGATGCCGGCGCAGACGCCGCCCAGCCAGCCGGGCCGACGCGGGATGTCGAGCATCCGCATCCAGGTGAAGAAACGGTTGCCCGGCGGTGAGGCCGGGGGTGTCGTGGGAGGTGCGTCGGATGCTGTGGTTGCCATACCTCGATCGTGGCGTGCCCGAGGGTGCGGCTGCCATGGGGGATGACCCTGAGCGCACCCTGACCTTCAGCCCTGAACCCCCACCGAACCGTGCCACTCTGCTTGGATTCAGACATGACCGCAGTGACAGAACGCCGGATGACGCGCCCGCACCGCGTCGTGCTGAGCGGTGTCAGCGCGGCTCTCGCCGACCACCTCTCCGTCCGCGTCGGCTGGGTGAGGTTCTGGTTTGTGCTCCTGACCCTGCTGAGCGGCTCCGGCGCTCTGCTCTACCTGTGGCTCTGGGCCCTCACCCCCGTGCGGCAGGACGGCACCGACCACATGCAGCGCCGCGTGCCGGTCACGGTCATCGCCCTGTCGGTGGCCGTCGTGAGCGCCCCGTTCGCGGCCGCGAACATCGGGCGCGGCCTCAACCCGTTCATCGTCTCGACGTTGTTCTTCGGGGTCTTGGCCATCGTCTGGGCCTCCGTCGTCGACGTGCGCGACGAGCGCCGCACGCCGCAGCGGGCGGCGGTGCTGAGCTGGGTGGCCGAGGGCGTGCTGGTGCTCGCCGGGGTGGCTGTGCTGCTGCAGCCCGAGCCGAAGCTGATCGATGGCATCGCGGCGGTGGTCATGATCGTGGTGGCCGCGATCGCCTTCGTCGTCCCCTACGCGGTGCATGCCTGGGCGGAGCGGATGGGCGCGCGGGCCGCACAGGTGCGGGAGGTGCAGCGCGCGGAGATCGCCGCGCACCTTCACGACTCGGTCTTGCAGACCCTCGCGCTCATCCAGAATCGTGCCGGCGCCTCGAGCGAGGTCGCACGGCTTGCCCGCGCACAGGAGCGGGAGCTGCGCGATTGGCTGTTCGCGGGAACGACGCCGGCCGGCAGCGACCTCGCGTCGGAGCTGCGCGACACGGCCGCTGCCATCGAGCTCGACTACCCCGCCCGGGTCGAGATCGTCGTGGTGGGCGAGCCCCCGAGCGTCGCGAACGCCGCCGTGCTCGCCGCAGCCCGCGAGGCGATGGTGAACGCCGCGCGGCACGTCGGCGGCGAGATCTCGGTGTACCTGGAGGCCTCCCCGGCGGCGGTCGACGTCTTCGTGCGGGATCGCGGGCCTGGTGTAGACCTGGCGAGCCTTCCGGATGACCGGCTCGGCATCCGCGAGTCGATCATCGGCCGGATGACCCGGGCCGGCGGCACTGCCACGGTGCAGCCCGGCGCGGGCGGGGTCGGCACCGAAGTGCACCTGCACCTGGAGGCAGCGAATGACTAGCGTGCTCATCGTCGACGACCACTCGATCTTCCGGTCCGGGCTCCGGGCCGACCTCGACGACACCGTCGAGGTGCTCGGCGAGGCGGCGGATGTCGACTCGGCCGTGGCGCAGATCGCGGCGCTGCGCCCCAGCGTCGTGCTGCTCGACGTGCACCTGCCCGGTGGCGCGGGCGGCGGTGGGGCCGAGGTGGTGCGCCGCAGTGCCGCGCTGCTCGAGTCGACGAAGTTTCTGGCGCTGAGCGTCTCCGATTCCGCGGAGGATGTCGTGGGCGTCATCCGTGCCGGCGCTCGTGGCTACCTCACCAAGACCTCGTCTGGTGCGGAGGTGAGCCGGGCGGTGGCCGCCGTCGCCGCCGGCGATGCGGTGTTCTCGCCCAGGCTCGCCGGGTTCGTGCTCGACGCCTTCGGCGCGGCGGCGGGGGAGCAGGCGGAGTCGAGCGATGAGCTCGACAGGCTGTCGGCGCGCGAGCGCGAGGTGATGCGGCTGATCGCCCGCGGCTATGCGTACAAGGAGGTCGCGACCGACCTGTTCATCTCGGTGAAGACGGTGGAGACCCATGTCTCCGCGGTGCTGCGCAAGCTGCAGCTCTCGTCCCGGCACGAGCTCACCGCCTGGGCCCTGGAGCGCAAACTGCTGTAACCCTCTTCGTGAGTTGCATGTTTGCGTGGTTATGGAGGGCGGATAACCACTCGAACATGCAACTCACGTAGCCTGGGGTGGTCACCCGAGTGGCCGACGGGCAATCCCGTCTTCGGTGAGTGACCGGTAAGGCTCTTTCGTGGCGATCCGTGTTCTGGGTTCCTATTCCGACATCCTGCGGCGGCGGGGAAGCGTGCGTTTCGTCATCGCCGGCTGGTTCGCGCGGCTCTCCCGCTCGACCACGGGCATCGGCACCGTGCTGCTGGTCTCGGCGGCGAGTGGCAGCTACGCCATCGCCGGTGCGGTTTCCGGCGCGATAGTGGTCGGCATCGCACTCTCCGGCTGGCTCTGGGCGAGGGCAGTGGATGCCCGCGGGCAGACGGCCGTCGCCACGATCAGCCTTGCCGCATCCGTCGTCGCCGCCACGGCGCTCGCCCTCTCGGTGGTGCTCGGCGCACCCACCTGGACCTGGTTCGTCTCGGCTTTCCTCGTCGGCGCAACCTCGGTCGACTTCGGCACCCTCACCCGCGCGCGCTGGTCGGCGATCCTCGGCAGACCGTCCGAGCGGCACACGGCTCTCGCCCTCGAATCGGTCGCCGACGAGTCGGTCTACGTGATCGGTCCGCCGCTGGTCACCGTGCTCGCCGCGCTGGTGAGTCCGCTGTTCGGCTTCGCCACCGGCGTCGTCATCGCGCTGCTCGGCGGGATCGCCCTGGTGCTGCAGCGCTCCACCGCGCCGCCGCTGGTGCGGCACGAGGGAGGCCGCCCAGCGCGGTCCGGCCTCTTGCCGCGGGGCGTGCTCGGCGTGCTCCCCATCTACGCGGGGGTCGGGCTGCTGTTCGCGTCGGTGGATGTCTCGGCCGTCGGCATCTCGCGCGAGCAGGGCATCCCGTTCCTCGCCGGGGTCATCGTCGCCTGCTTCGCCTTTGGAAGCGCGCTCTCCGGCTTCCTGTTCGGCCCGCTGAGCGCGCACTGGCCGACGGGTCGTCGCGTGCTGGTGGCCACGCTCGCCTTCGCCGTGGTCGTGCCGACGATGCTGCTCGTGCACGACGTGGTCATCCTGTCGCTGGTGATCTTCGCCGCAGGGCTCGCGACCTCGCCCGTGCTCATCTCCTCGATCTCGTTGATCGAGACCCGCACCGAACGCCACCGGCTCACCGAGGCGCTCACCTGGCCGTCCGTCGGACTCGCGGTGGGCATCACCCTCGGCGCGACCCTCACCGGCATCGCCATCGATGCGGCAGGCGGCTATGCCGGCTACCTGGTCGCCGCGCTCGGAGCCATCGTCGTCGGGGTGTTCGGCATCCTGGGCGCCCTCGTCGACCGTCGTTCGACCCCCGCGCCCGAACCGGAGTTGCAGACCCAGCACTGACCGGCAGCCCGGCGGACGTGGCACGACCGTGGTCGCGGCTATCAGGACCGTGACCGCGGCCGTGCCCGCCGCAGGGAGAGAGCCCGGCCGGTGCGCACTATGACGCCGGATGCCGAAAAAAGTTCTCGGGGCGGCATCCGCTCTGTCCGGGGGCGGCTTTGCGGTGCTCGAACGGGTGACCTACACTGGATGCTGGTAGTTGAAATCTGCCATCCTTTCCTATGCCCATTTCGAAACTTTTCGAGCGGGCGCAGTCATCTCAGGTGATGGAACGGATGGTTTCGACTCCGAAGGGCGGTGGCTCAATTGGTAGAGCAGCGGTCTCCAAAACCGCAGGTTGCAGGTTCAAGTCCTGTCCGCCCTGCAGCTCGGTCGGTACATCCCAGTCCCGACCGGCAGATGGCCTCGTGATCGTCATGAGCACGATTACCAGACCAGATTCCGGAAGGTAGTAACAGTGGCGAGAAATGTCATCGACGAGCCGAGTGAGGACGTCGTAGCGAATGCCAAGAAGGACCGCGGCAACAGCCGGGGCCCCTTCGGTCGCATCGCGCTGTTCATCCGCCAGGTCATCGCCGAACTGCGCAAGGTCGTCACCCCGACCCGCAAGGAGCTGGTCAGCTACACCGGTGTCGTGCTGATCTTCGTGATCATCATGATGGCGCTGGTGTACGGCCTCGACATGCTGTTCGCCTTCGCCGTGAACTTCGTGTTCGGCAACGGCACGGGTTCTTAGACCCGCACCTCCGGCTGCGGCCGACAGGGGATGTGATTCCCCCACAGACAACGTGATGGTGCCACTGAGCGCCGAGCAACACCCAAGAAATGGAATGGATTCAAGTGGCTGGAACAGAGCGCGACGACATCGACCTCTCGACTGCGGCCGAGCAGTCCTCCGAAGAGGACGAGGCGCAGGAAGGCAGCTACCTCGCTGCCGATGAGGCGTCGATCGATTCCGCAGAGAGCGAGGCGCTCCACATCGTCGACCAGGACGGCGTCGACGACCTGGACGACGAGGCCGTAGACCTCTCCGCCGCACAGGACGCCGTCGAGTCGGCAATCGACCCCGAGCGCGACGCGATCATCGAGGACGCGTCGGACATCGACAGCGCCGAGGAGGCTGAGACCACGGTCATGGCCGACGACCTCAGCGACGTCGAGGTCGAGGAGACCGAGGTCGACCCGTACGAGGAGTTCCGCAAGGAGCTGAAGTACGCGCTCGGCAAGTGGTACGTCATCCACTCCTACGCCGGCTTCGAGAAGCGCGTGAAGCAGAACATCGAGAACCGCAAGGTCTCGATGACCATGGAGGACTACATCTTCCAGGTCGAGGTTCCGATGGAAGACGTCGTCGAGATCAAGAACGGCCAGCGCAAGCTGGTCAACCGCGTGCGCATCCCCGGCTACGTGCTTGTGCGCATGGACCTCAACGAAGACAGCTGGTCGGTCGTGCGTCACACCCCGGGTGTGACGGGCTTCGTGGGCAACTCCCACAACCCGACGCCGCTGCGCTTCGAGGAGGCCTTCAACATGCTGAAGAGCCTCGTGCAGATCGTCGAGGCCCCGGTGAAGACCGGCGCCAAGGGTGGCAAGGTCGCCCAGCGTTCGATCCCGCAGGAAGTCGACTTCGAGATCGGCGAGACCATCACGATCAAGGAGGGCTCGTTCGCGGGTCTTCCCGGCACGATCAGCGAGATCAAGCCGGAGAGCGGCAAGCTCACCGTGCTCGTCTCGCTGTTCGAGCGCGAGACCCCGGTCGAGCTCAGCTTCGAGCAGGTCACGAAGCTCTAGATCTCTTCGTCGGATGCCGTCCCGCTGCTGCGGGGCGGCATCCGTCGGTTAAGGGCTCGGCCGCGTGAGCAGCCGTATCGAGCCCCGTGAGTTGCATGTTCGAGTGGTTCTGAGCGCGGAATAACCACTCGAACATGCAACTCACAGGGGAGAGCGGATGTCGGCGGCCGCGGCTCGGTCGCGGCGCCGTCGTGGCGGCGAGTGACACCGCACCCCGAACCGTGTAACCTGTATAGGTTGCCTGGACACCTCTGTGTGCCCAGAACCACCCACCGCATCCCAGACGGGGATGGCGGGAGAGCGGCTGGCGACAGCCTCTCGGACAGATAAGGAAACCCAATGGCACCGAAAAAGAAGGTCACGGGTCTGATCAAGCTTCAGATCCAGGCCGGCGCCGCCAACCCCGCACCGCCCATCGGGCCTGCGCTGGGTCAGCACGGCGTG
>Ga0247737_1000286_pt1 | contig 18997 bp, 17 predicted proteins | sample UWRJL028104C2_FD_180937 | JGI IMG/M metagenome (GOLD analysis project Ga0247737, IMG submission 180937) | Plant litter microbial communities from Arlington Agricultural Research Station in Wisconsin, United States - UWRJ-L028-104C-2 | ecosystem: Environmental > Terrestrial > Plant litter >...
CGAGCGGGTTTGGACAAGGCCGCGGCCATGCGCGCCCTGGATGCTGAGGACGTGCCCGCGCTGACGGGCCTCGGCGGGAGTTGCCGATGCCGCGCCCAGGGCGGCGGCGAGGGCGGCGAAACCCAGCATATGCTTGTACATGATCGACTCCTTTGCACTGGCGGCGATCCGGCCGCCGCGCACCGGCATGTGCAGCCCTAGCGTAAGCCGTTGACGTCGATCAGGTGTCACTTGGTTACAGAGTGTAACAGCGGGGCCGCCGCCTCTTTCGCGCACGGGCCGGGCAGGGCAATCTGGCGGCCATGGAGAATAGCTGCATCGCCGTGGTCGAGGACGACCGCGAGATCCGGTCGATGGTGGTCGACCTGCTCGCGCGCGAGGGCTTTCGTGCGATCGGCTGCCGCACCGCCGCCGAGTTCGACCAGCTGCACGAACGCCAGCGCGTCGATCTCGCGGTGCTCGACGTGATGCTGCCGGGCGAGGACGGCCTCTCGCTGTGCCGCCGGTTGCGTGCGGCGGGCGACGTCTCGATCCTGATGGTCACGGCGCGCGGTGACGATATCGACCGGATCGTCGGGCTGGAGATCGGTGCCGACGATTATCTGCCCAAGCCGTTCAACCCGCGGGAACTGGTCGCGCGTGTCCGCGCCGTGCTGCGCCGGACGCGCGAGCAGCACCGGGTGACCGCCGCCCTGCCGGTCGAGCGTTATCGCTTCGCCGGCTGGGTGATCGATGTCGGCGCCCGCCGCGTGACCTGTCCGGAAGACGTGGAGGTTGATCTGACCGCGGGCGAGTTCGACCTGCTGTTATGCTTCGTCACGCACCCGCAGCGCGTGCTCAACCGCGATCAGCTGCTCGACTGGACACGAGGCCGCAATGCCGCCGCGTTCGACCGCGCGGTCGACGTCCAGCTCAGCCGGTTGCGCCGCAAGCTCGCCGACCGGGCGGGCGGGGCTGCCCTAATCAAGACGGTGCGCGGCGGGGGCTATCAGTTCACGGTCGGCGTGGAACGGGCATGACGATCGCGTCGAACCTTTCGCTGCGCCTCACCGCGATCCTGCTCGCCGCCTTCGTTGCGCTGCAATTGCTGATCGTCGCCGCCACCAGCCTGCCGCGCGGTGACGATCGGCGCCCGTACAATCTGCCACTTCCCGCCCAGGCCCGCGTGATGGCCGATGCGCTCGATCGCACGCCAGCTGGCCAGCGCCCGGCATTGCTCGATGCCTTTAACGGCGGCCTCTACACTGTCGCGCTAACCCCAAGCCTCCCAGCGGCTGCCGCCACGCCGACGCCAGATCTGGAAGTGCTGTCGCTTTATTATGCCCGCGCGCTCCCTGGGCGGGATATCGCGGTGAATGGCCGGCGGCCCCGGCTCGGCCGGCTGATCGGGACGCATCCGCGCCCCGCGCGCTTCTTCGCGCCCGTCACCGTGGCGATCGGGTTGCGTGATGGCGGCGCCATGGTTCTGACCAGCCAGCCGTCGCCCTCGATGCGCCGCTATTTCCGGTCGCGCTCCTGGCTCGGCGCGATCGGCGGGCTGATCGTGCTGGCCGCGCTGGCGCTCGCGGTGCGCCAGACGACCCGGCCGCTGGTCCGGCTGTCGCGCGAGGTGCGGCGGTTCGGCACCAGTCTCGATGCCCCCGATCTACCTGTAAGCGGGCCGCGCGAAGTGCGCGAGCTGTCGTCGTCGTTCAACGAAATGAAGGGGCGCATTCGCGACCTGATAGCCGAGCGCACCCGGATGCTCGCCGCGATCGCGCATGACATGCGCACCTATCTGACTCGGCTGCGGCTGCGCGCCGAGTTCATCGACGATCCGCGCCACCGCGACGGCGCGGTGCGCGACCTGGACGAAATGGCGGCACTGCTCGACGACACCCTGTTCCTCGCCCAGGGCGAGGCCGATCGCACGCCAGTGGTCGAGCTCGACCTGGCGGCGGCCGCGGAGGCGCTGGTCGCGGTGCGGCTGGAACTGGGCGATGCGGTCACGCTCGATGCGGCCAGCCCGCTATCGGTCCGCGCAACGCCCCAGTCGGTCAGGCGTATCCTCGACAATCTGATCGACAATGGCCTGCGCTACGGCACCGCCGTGACGGTGCGCCTCGCGCGCGATGGCGACCGCGCCGACCTGATCGTCGAGGATGACGGGCCCGGCGTTCCGCCCGAGGTGCTGTCCCGTTTGGGCGAGCCGTTCAACCGCCTCGACGCTTCGCGCAATCGCGAGACCGGGGGCGCCGGGCTGGGGCTGGCGATCGTGCGGGCACTGGCGGGCCGCGACGGGGCTGAAGTGATCTTCGCCAACCGCGCCGAGGGCGGGCTGCGGGTGACGGTTCGTTACCCGGTAGCCTGAACCTGGTCGGTCTTGCCCGGCATCCAATTCTGCAGGATCGCGCAGGGCGGACGCCGATCCTCTTCCTTCGCACGCGGCGTGGCGGGCGCCGGGGGGCGCACGTCCGCCTGCGCGGAGGCGAGTCGCGTCATCGGATAGGAGCACGGTTTGGCCAGGGCTGGCTGTGCCGCGCAGGTGACGATCAGGGCAAGAGCAAGTGCGTACCGCATGGTGCCATTATTCACAGTCCGGCCTGCCAGTCCATAACCTCCGTCGCGCCGATCCAAAGCGAGCGCGATCCGCGCGCGTCGCGCTCGACGAGAAGGCGCAGGCCCCAGCCACGAATCGTTTCGATCGGGTTGCTCGCGCCGATCGCGGCGAACTTGCGACGGATGCGGAAGACCAGCACTTCGCAGGTATCGGGGCGGGCATTGCTCTCGCTGAGCAGGTCGCGCAGATCCGACCAGGTCGCGCGCTCGCGCTTGATCAGCCGGGCCATGATCGCGGCCTCGAGCGGCGACAATGGTACGCGGCTGCCGTTCCAGCAGATTTCGAGCGGCTCGAAGGTCGCGGTCAGCGCCCCGCGCTTGATCAGCGGACGGCGCCCTTCCGTCCCCGTCATCGGCGGTGCGACGGGGCTGCGCGATACACTATCGGAACGGGATGCGGTGCCGTGCATGAGGTGTATGATAGCAATGCGACACGGCGTCTCACCTGAGATGCCGCGAATGGCGCTTTGGCCAGGGCGAACGGTATAAATGGTGCGAACGGCACGCTGAGGCCGATCAACGTCACGGCGGTGCTGTTTACCCCTCAAGGTGTCGCTCGCTACGATGGCTGATGCTCGTGAAGATCGAAGACCTGCCGGAAGAAACCGAAAGCATCCGGGCGATCCGGCGCACGATGACCTGGTTCATCCTGCTGTTCTGGACGACTCAGTTCTCCATGCTGACGCTGATGCGCCGGCTGAACATGGGCGAGGAGGAGAAGCTGTCCTATCTGCTGCCGCGCTTTTGCGTGACGGTGGTGGCGATCGGCCTGTCGTTCCTCATCGCGCGGCAGTTGCGGCGGCTGGCCAGCCGCTCGATGCGGGTCAAGCTGACCGCCGCGGTGGCGATGGCGGTCATCGGGTGCGTCATTCATGGTGCCGCGAACCTCGCCATCTTCGAGCTGCTCGTGCCCGAATCGAACATGGAGTCCTTCTCGGTCGGGCTCTATCTTGCCGCGTTGCTGCAATGGTTCTGGTCCTATGCCGCACTGTGCGCGCTGCTGCTCGCGGTAACCTCCAGCCTCGAACTGAGCGACCGCGAGCGGCGGATCGCGCACCTGCAACGCGTCGCCCATGCGGCGCAGCTGCGCGCGCTGCGCTATCAGCTCAACCCGCATTTCATGTTCAACACGCTTAATTCGATCGCCGCGCTGATCTCGCGGCGCGAGGCGGAACGTGCCGAGGCGATGGTGGAGAATCTCGCCGATTTCCTGCGCGCCGGCCTGTCGCTCGATCCGCATGAGGACATTCCGCTCGAAAAGGAGATCGAACTCCAGTCGCTCTATTTGTCGATCGAGGAACTGCGTTTCCCCGACCGGCTGAAGGTCGAGATCGACGTGCCCGAGGACGTTCGCGCGGCGCTGGTGCCGAGCCTCGTCACGCAACCCCTGGTCGAGAATGTCGTGCGCCATGCGGTCGCGGCCAGCCTGGAGCCGATCCTGCTCTCGATCATCGCGCGGCATGAGGGCGGGAGGCTGCGCATCACCGTGCGCAACAGCGCGCCGATCGGCGGCACGCCGTGCAACAAGGGCACCGGCGTCGGCCTCGCCAATATCGCCGACCGGCTGCGTGCGCGCTTCCCGCAGGACAGCCTGTTCGTGGCCGAGCGCCAGGGCGATGGCGGCTTCCTGGTGGTGATCGAACTTCCCTGGTCGACGGCGGGATGAAGCGATGATCAGACTCCTTCTATGCGATGACGAATTGCTCGCGATCCAGCGGCTGCAGGACCTGCTCGGGCGGATCGAGGGCGTCGAGGTGGTCGGCACCGCGGCCAATGGCACCGCGGCGCTTGCGGAGATCGCGGCGCTCGCCCCCGATGCGGTGCTGCTCGACGTCGAGATGCCGGCGCTCGACGGGTTCGACGTGGTCGAGGAGCTGGCGCGCGCCGGCGAATCCGCGCCGCTGATCGTGTTCGTCACTGCCTATCCCCATTTCGCCGCGACCGCGTTCGAGACCGGCGCGATCGATTTCCTGACCAAGCCGATCCGGCTCGGCCGGCTGCAGATCGCGATCGACCGCATCCGCCGCTCGATCGAGGATCGCAGCGCCCGCGCGCGGCTCAACGAACTGGCCGGTCAGCTCGATGCGCTGCGCCTCGAACGGACCGGCGGCGATGTCGCCGAAGCCCGCCATATCTGGGTGCAACGCCGCGGCGAGACGGTACGGGTCGATCTCGACCGGGTCGACTGGGTCGCCGCAGAGGGCGAATATGTCCGGCTCCATGTCGGCGATGCGAACTATCTTCACCGGGAATCGCTGACCGCGTTGCTCGAACAGCTCGATCCGCAGCGCTTCACCCGCATCCACCGCTCCTACATCGTCAACCGCGACCGCATCGCGTCGGTCCGCCGGCTGGCGACCGGCAGCTACCAGCTCGGCACCGATGCGGGGAACAAGCTGCCGGTCGGGCGCAGCTATCGCCGTGTTGTGCGCGACATGATCGCGAGCGATCGAATCCCGTCGGATTGAGCGCCTCCTGTTTCCGTCGTTTCCCCGCGAAGGCTGGGGGACAGGAAGCTCAATCAGCCCCCATATCGCCGCGCAGCAAATGGCTCAGCATTGAATCGAGCCACGCGATCCGTGCCCGGATCGATCGCACCGCATTGTCGTGGACGAAGGCCTTGAACGGCACCGAGACGCCTTCCTCATAGCGCTCCAGCCCCTCGATCTGGGCGGCGAGCTGGTCCTTCGCGCCAAGGATCCATTCGATCCGCTCTGCCTCGCTGAGCAGGCCGAAAGACTGGACCTTGGTGCGCAACGGATCCTCCAGCAACAAATGGCTCGGCCTGATCTCCCTGACCCAGGCGCGCACCGCGGCCTCGCCATCGGCGGTGCAACTCAGTTGTTCGGTGCCGCGCGCGTCGCCTTCGACGATATGCTTGTCGAGCAGGCCGCGGTCGGCCAGCCGGCGGATCAGCGGATAGATCTTGCCCTTGCTGGTGTTGAAGTTGCTGACCGGCGATCCGTCATAGATTTTGGAGACGAGATACGCGGTGACCGGCTGAATCCGCTGCACCAGCGCCAGGAAGGTGCCTTCGTGATCGGTAAGGCTCAGGTCACCATCAGCCAACGGCATTCCCCATGCTGTGGCCGAGGCTTAGCAGCAGCGCGCCGCCGCCAGCAATATGCTCACCGATCGGCGCTTGTTATCCGGGGCATTGCAGCGGAAAGGGTTTTGTCGAGCACGCCGCGACGGTGTTCGTCAGTAAAGCCCGGGCGGCAGACCGATGGCGGGGTGATATGCCGCTTGCCTCTCGCGCGGCGCGCGCTGTGGACCACGGCACATATTGTCCGGCACCCGCTGGGGTGTCGGGACGGAGGGGGGCTTTGAGCGGCCAGCTTCCATGTGATTCACACCTATCGCGACGACAGGCCCGGTCGGCTCCAATAGGGCAAGCGTCCAGCCCAATGTCGCCACCGTCCCGAGCCGTCGCCGAGTGGCTCGCTCGGGCCGACGAACGGCACGCCATGATCGGAATTTCGGCCAAAAACGTCAGGTGAGGCGACGACGTCGGATCGAGAGCGGGTGCCGCCGCCTGATCGTGGCGCGTTATCGTAAACATCGCCGGCCTTGGCGTCGATACGGGCCGGCTCGGCACGATCATAGGATCGGCCGAAAACCAAGCTTTCTGCAGCGACGCGTAAATAGCCGGCGAGAATGTGTGCGCTAACATAAGCTCCAAAGTCTTTCAAAACACGGAATTTTGTTGCGTGAATTTGAGCCTGTATGCAAGTTTTCGCTATCCTATATCCTATCTGTTTTCTATTTAGCCGCTCGATATTCCGATTCGGTCCTTTGTAACCGGACGGCTTTTAGGTGGGAGGAGACACGCGGGCAGGCAGGTGCCGCCGATATATCCACAACAAGAAAACGAGCTTCAGCGTCCATTAGAAGGCGTGGGGACCGGGAGGCGCATCTTGGGGCGGTCTGGCTACCCCTTGAAGCGCGCATTGAACCATCAGGGGAGACTTAAATGATCCAACCGTCGTCACGGTCGATACGCCGCGTATCGGCTCTTTTCCCGATCATGACCGCCATGATCGCCTTGCCCGCCTGGGCACAATCCACATCGCCATCCGCCGCACCCGCGCAGGTGAGCAGCGTCAACGACGTCCCGCAGGATGACGCCGAACCCACCGCCGATATCGTCGTGACCGGCACCAGCATCCGCGGCGTCGCGCCAGTGGGTGCAAACCTCGTCTCGGTCGGCCGGGAGGCAATCGAGCAGACCGGCTCGGTCAACGTCCAGCAGATCCTGCGCACCGTCCCATCGATCACCGGCCTTGGCGGCGCGGGCGTCGGACAGACGGCGGGCAACAGCTATTATGCACCGACGATTCACAGCCTCGGCTCGTCGGCATCGAACTCGACGCTGACCCTGATCGACGGCCACCGCCTCCCGCTCGGCGGCACCAACCATGCGCTGGCCGATCCCTCGATGCTGCCGACCATCGCGATCGAGCGGGTCGAAGTCCTCGCCGAAGGCGCTTCGTCGACCTATGGCTCGGACGCGGTCGCCGGCGTGGTGAACTTTATCACCCGCAAGAATTACAAGGGCTTCCAGGCCAATGCCCAGGTCGGCTTCGCCGATGGCGGCTACCGCACCTATAGCGCGGGCCTGCTTTACGGTAACCGCTGGGATACCGGGTCGGTGATGGTCGCCTATGGCTTCTCGCAGGCCGGTCCACTGGTCAATGACTATGCAGCGCGGCCGTTCCTGCAGCCCAATCACCTTGATGAAGGCGGCAGCAACTTCCAGAGCTTCAACTGCTCACCCGCGACCATTCAGATGGGCACCGCCGGCTCCGCGCCGGTCTATCTTTCGCCGACCGCGACGTCGACCATCGCAAACTCGGGCGCCAATGCGCCCTGCGACACCTCCGGCTTTTCCGATCGCCTGGGCAAGGAAACCCGCCACACCGGCTATGTGAAGATCACCCAGGAGGTCGGCGAGGACCTGACGATCACGGGCGACTTCAACTATTCGAAGCGCAAGAACCTGTCGCGTGTCGCGCGTGGCGGTATCCAGGCGCGCGTGTTCCAGACGGACGGTGCCAACAGCGCGGGCGATCCCTCCAACGCCATTGCCCAGGCCAATCCCTTCTACATCAATCCGCCGGGGCAGACCGGCACGACCCAGACGATCCGCTGGAGTGCGGATGAGCTGCTAGGCCCGGGTGCGACCAGTGAAAATTCGGCACAGACCTGGTATGCGACGCTCAACGCGGAATATCGCCTCGGCGAGAATTTCCGTGTCACCGCGCTCGGCATGATCGGCCAGGATGAGACGCTGGCAATCACCCAGGGCACGCTCTGCACGTCGTGCGCGCTCCTCGCGCTCAATGGCACGACCAACGCCAATGGCGTCGCCAACCAGTCCAACCCGGGCCGCACCGATGTGGTTCAGCAGGGCCTGACCGGCGCCAATGCGCTCGACGTGTGGACTGGCCCGGCCGGCAACCGTACCTCGGCCGCGGTGCTCGCGCGCCTCGTGGACACGCGGTCCGCGCAGCGCGGCAAGAACGTGATCAAGCAGGGCCGTATCGGCATCGACGGGTCGGTTTTCGAACTGCCTGCCGGCAAGGTGCGGATCGCGGTGGGCGGCGAGGTGCTCAGCTACACCCTCGATACGTCGGTCGATCGGCCCAACGGGACCGGACCGTCCAGCCTCGCCAATCAGAGCTTCTTCTTCCCGACCAGCCGGTCGGTGCAGTCGGCTTATGGTGAAGTGCTGGTGCCCGTCATCGGCGCGGATATGGAGATCCCGCTGATTCGCCAGTTCGATATCAGCGCCTCGATCCGCTACGATCACTATAACGACTTCGGCAGCACGACGAACCCGAAGGTCGCTGCGAACTGGGAAGTGTTCGACGGGTTCAAGATCCGCGGCAACTGGTCGAAGTCCTTCGTCGCCCCGTCGCTCCGTTCGCTCGGCGATCCCAATGCCAACGGCCTCTACAATGAATCTGCCGTCGTCCAGCTGAGCGATACGCAACAGGTGCCGATTTCGTCCTTCCCGGACGTTGCTTTGATCCCCGGCATTCCCTGCGCCAATGGCTTCTGCCAGATCAGCGGCACGACGCCGGGCATCCGTATCCAGACGGGCAATCCCGGGCTTGAGCCGCAAAAGGGCACGACCTGGTCGATCGGGTTCGATTTCGCTCCCCAGAATTTCCTCCAGGGGCTGCGGATCTCGACGACCTTGTTCAACAACAAGCTGCGCGGTGGCATCACCTCGCCACCGCTCTCGGCGATCATCAACTCGTCCTCGATCAACAGCCTGCTGAAATTCTATCCGCAGGGCCTGTCGCCGACCGATCCGATCGTGGCCGCCGCCATTGGGAACGTGCCGATCACCACGGGCCTGCCGAGCCGGATCTTCTACATCTATGATTTCCGTCAGCGGAATACGTTGAACCTGACGATCCAGGGCCTCGACATTGCCGCAAGCTGGCGGATTCCTACTGGCTTCGGCACCTTCACGCCGGGCGGTTCCGTCACGCAGTTCCTGAAGTACGACCAGAATTTCTCGGGTGGCCGTACCTTCAGCGTGCTCGGCACGACGGGCTTCAACACCACGTTCCCGTCGATCCGTACCCAGGGCCGCGCGTATCTGATGTGGGATTATCAGGCGATCTCGGCCAGCATCTTCGCCAATTATGTGGGCGGATATCGCAACTGGTCGGGCTCGACGATCGACCCGGTGCAGATCGCCAACGGCGCACCTACCGGCGCCGGGGGAGACAAGGTTGCTTCGAATACGACGATCGACACGCATGTCGCGTGGCGGTTCTCGAAGGGCGGTATGCTCGGCGACAGCGAGATCTATCTCGATGTCCAGAATCTGTTCGATCGTGACCCGCCTTTCTACAACGGGTCGCCCGGCTATGACTCCTACGGTGCAAGCCCGCTGGGTCGCATCGTCAGCGTGGGCCTCCGCGCAAAGTTCTGAGGCACCGGGGTGCCGTCCATGCCTTCGGGCGGGGCGGCACCCTTTTTCAAGACCGACCCATCGGGGAGATACGACCGTGAAGAAGCTTTTCCTGGCGCTCGCGCTGGGCACCACTGCCTGCGTCTCGGCGCTCTCCATCGCGGCGCCCGCCCGGGCACAGACCCAGGCGACCAAGGAAGACATCCTGTTCTACACGTCGGATTGGACGGGGGAGCGCTTTCCCGACGGCCGGCCTAGAGTGTCCGACGCGATCCTGAAGCGGCTGCTCGACGTCAATACCGAGGAGGCGTGGGGCATCCTGCGCCAGGCTGGGTATAACAACCAGTTCGAGGGCGGCTTCCAGATGATCCATAACGACCGGCCGTTCGTCGGCCGGGCGCTGACCGTCCAGTATCTGCCGATGCGCCCCGACATGAACAAGGCAATCAGCGCGCTTGGCGTGAAGGAGAAGCGCTCGGGCGGGCATAACAGCTGGCCGATCGACATGCTTCAGGTCGGCGACGTTTATGTCGGCGATGGCTATGGCAAGATCGTCGATGGCACGCTGATCGGCGACAATCTCGGCAACTCGATCTATGCCAAGTCGAAGACTGGCGTGGTGTTCGACGCCGGCGTGCGCGACGTGGCGGGGCTGGAGGCGATTGACGGCTTCAATGCCTTCACGCGCGGTTACGACCCGTCCTACATCCAGGAAATGGAGATGGTCCGCATCAACGGCCCGATCCGCATCGGCCGCGCGACCGTGCTGCCGGGCGACCTGATCCTGGCGAAGCGCGAGGGCGTGGTGTTCATCCCGGCGATCATGGCCGAGAAGGTCGTGAAGGGCGCCGAATATATCGCGATGCGCGATGCCTTCGGTCACCAGATGCTGCGAGAGCAGCGTTTCACGCCTGGTGAGATCGACCAGAAATGGACGCCCGCGATCAACACTGCCTTCCTCAAATGGACCGAGGAGCACCCCGACCAGATGAAGATGAGCAAGGCCGACCTCGCCGAAATGATGAAGGCGCGCGAATAGCCCGAACGACATTCGCGCAAGACAAGGGGCGGCCTCCCGGTCGCCCCTTTTTCGTCAGATGAATTCCACCCTGAAAATCTTCCCGCTCGACTTGCTCGCCCGGTCCGGCCAGCCCGGGTGAATACCCGCGTCGCAGCCATACATGACCCCGTCCTTGAAGGTGAGGCCATGCGGATCGGCGCTGCCGGGCACGAACTCGGCGGTTTCCAGCAGCCGGCCAGTCGCGAGTTCATATTTGGCGAGACCCGGCTTGAAATTGGGATCGGTGTTCGAATCGCCGGTGACGATCCAGATCGCATCGCCATTCACCGCGAGTCCATGAAGGCGCGGTGCCTGGCAGGGGATGAATAGCTCGGGCGTCCAGTTCTTCGCATCGACCTTCAGGATGCCGCGCATGCGCAGCGCGGTGATGTATAGCTTGCCACCGGCATAGGAGACGCCGTGGCAACCCCCGCCATTGTCGGCGGGCCCAAGCGGAATCTGGCGATGGCTGACGGTACGCCCGTTCAGATCGGTTTCGAAGATACCGTTGGGCGCGGCATTGGCGCCCATCCAAAGGTGGCCGCCGCCAAATGCCATGCCGCTGGTGTTCTGCGACTCGGTCCTGACCTTGCGCAGCACCTTGCCGTTCCAGTCGACCAGATAGGCATCGTTCGACACGCCGACGCCCTCCGCCGTCAATTGCTCGGCGACCCACAAGCCTTCGGGCTGCGCGTCGATCGCATTGGGATACCCCTCCGGACTGAGGAACATATCCGTGGTCCGCACCCTGCGATGCGGGACGCTGGCCGCCGGGCGCGTCTCGCGCGCAATGCGGGCCGCGTCTCTGTCCTTCCTTTCCTGATCGGTGACCTGTGCCGACGCCATCCGGCTCAGACCGAGCCCAAGCCCGACACCAAGGCCGGCCCGCAGAAATGCACGTTTGTCCATCAATCCTCTCCCGTTTTTGCTGTCGGCACGACTCGTTTCGAGCGCCGACCCCCGACTTTAGTCGCGTCTTTTTTCATTCATTTTGCATGTAAAATATAGCGATACATACAACTTGCATGCAAGTTGCGTTAGAACGCTGATCAGGTTAGGTTATTCCTTGATACGAAAAAGGGCGGGAGCGGAATGATGACGGAATCGATCGCTGAATCCGATCAGGATTCGCCGCGCGCGGCGAGGCACATCAGCTTGATATGTCCCCTTCGGCTCTTTAGGTAAACGCTGTCTCACGACGGTAACATCCCAAAAAATCACAATTAGGCGCTGAGATGATGAGCCGACCTGTAAAAACTGGCACCAAGACGAAAGCCGTACGAGCCAAGGCTCCGGCAAAGAATGCCGCCAGTGCTGGGCCACGCAAGGGCAGGCTTCGACTTGATGCGGTTAAGACAATTCGGAAGATGATTCTGCTGGGCGAGTTGCCGCCTGGCGAACGCCTGCGCGAAGTCGCGCTGAGCGAGGCGCTGGGCATGTCGCGAACCCCGATCCGCGAGGCCTTCCGAACATTGGCCGCCGAAGGGCTGATCGACCTGCTGCCGAACCGCAGCGTCGTGGTCAGCGTGCCCGACAAATCGGAGGCTGCCGACGTATTCACCGTGCTCGGCGTGCTCGAAGGCCTGGCCGGACAGCTCGCCTGCCGACGCATGACGCCGGAACAGATCGAGATCCTCGACGAGCTCCAGGCGGACCTTGCCGCCTATTTCGAGAAATCGGACCGGCTCAGCTATCTTGAGGCGAATCGCCTGATCCACGAGCATATCGTGCAGGCGGCCGAGAGCCCGTCGCTGATGCTCGCCTGGCGGTTGCTGCTGCCGCGTGCCGAGCGCGCCCGCCACGTCACCACGCTCGACCATGATCGCTGGGCGGAGGCATTTGCCGAGCATCAGGAGATCAACGCCGCGATCCAGGCGCGCGACGAAAAGCTGCTGAAGCAATTGCTCGAAAGTCATTTCGCCAAGGGCGTCGACAGCATGAAGAAGAACGAGGCACGCGAACGCGCAAGCCGCCGTGCCGAAATCTACGCGGGCGTGGTCAGCTAGTCCCTCCTCCCGATCCACGAGCGGCGGCGCGCCGCCCATAGGGCGTCGTCCCCGCTGCGACCGGTTTATCCGGTGAAAACCCGCATTATCCGGCGATAACCGGTTGTCTGTATGCAAGACGGTTGATATGCATACAGGAAATCGGGCGCATTCACGCGACCCGGAGTCGGGAGAATGACGAGTGCGCGACCAGCTTCCAGCCGATAGCCAGGACGCGACCCTTGTCGGACGATTGACGACTGATCAAGGCCCGATCCCCATCTCCGTCATCGACGGCCATGTCTTCGACCTTTCCGGGGAGGCGGCAACGGTATCGGGCCTGCTGGAGGCAATCCCGCCCGGCGGAAAGCTTCCCGCGGGTCGTGACATGGGCCCGGTCGAATCGCTCGACCTGCGCCCCGCCTGGGAAGAGGGCGGACCGGGTCGGCTGCTCGCGCCGATCGACCTGCACTGCGTCAAGGCGTCGGGCGTGACCTTCGCGGTCTCGGCGCTCGAACGGGTGATCGAGGAGCGCGCTCGCGGCGATTCGGCCGGCGCGGCGCAGTTCCGCGCGGAAATCCAGGCCAAGATCGGTGGCGACATCCAGTCGGTTCGACCGGGGTCGCCCGAGGCGATGAACCTCAAGGAAATGCTCATCGCAAGCGGCGCCTGGTCGCAATATCTCGAGGTCGCGATCGGCCCGGATGCAGAAATCTTCACCAAGGCCCCCGTGCTCTCCGCCGTCGGATCGGGCGCCTGGGTCGGCATTCGCAGCGACTCCCACTGGAACAATCCCGAGCCGGAGGTCGTGATCATCGCCGATTCCGCCGGCAATGCGCGGGGCGCGACGCTCGGTAACGACGTCAATCTCCGCGACATCGAGGGGCGCAGCGCGCTGCTGCTGGGCAAGGCCAAGGACAATAACGCGTCCTGCGCGCTCGGGCCGTTCATTCGCCTGTTCGACGATCGCTTCACCATCGACGACATTCGCAACGCGGAAGTCTCGCTGCTGATCGAAGGCGAGGACAATTATCGGCTGGAGGGTCGTTCCAACATGCGACTGATCAGCCGCGATCCGCTCGACCTGGTCGGACAGACGCTCAACAAGAGCCACCAATATCCCGACGGCTTCGCGCTCTTCCTCGGCACGATGTTCGCGCCGGGCGACGATCGCGGCGAGCCCGGCCGGGGCTTTACGCACAAGATCGGCGACACCGTGAAGGTCTCGACGCCAAGGCTCGGCACCCTGACCAACAAGGTGTGCCACTGCGAGAATGCTCCGCCCTGGACCTATGGCATTTCGTCGCTGATGCGTGACCTTGCCCGCCGGGGCGCCATCCGGACCTGATCGAAGACTGACCGTTAGTACAACGCGCCCGCAAAGACGGGGCGGTCCAACAGGAGAGTGATTATGGGAAACCCCATCATGCGGAAGAACGAGACCGCAGCACGGCGCGGGCGCAGGGCTCGGCTGACCGGGCGCCTGTTGACGGCGACCGCCGGCGCGATCGGCCTGTTTGCCGCCCTGCCCGCGCTGGCGGAAACGCTGGTGGTGAAGAACTTCACCCTGATCGATGGGCGCGGCGGCGCGGCCGAACCGAACTCGGCGATGGTGGTCGAGGACGGCCGTATCGTCTGGGTCGGCCCGTCCACCCAGGCGCCGGCCAATGCCGATGCGGTCGACCTGACCGGAAAATACGTCATTCCCGGCCTGATCGACACCCATATCCATATGGGCAATGTCCATGATCTGACTCAGGACGAGCGCTTCTACACGACCGAAAATGTCGAGGCGGACCTCAAAACCTACGCGTCCTATGGCTTTACCACCGTCGCGGTGATGGGCACCGACAAGGATTCGGTTTTCGCCGTGCGTAATGCCGAGCGTGCAGGACGCCCGACGATGACGCGGCTGTTCACCGCCGGCCAGGGCATCGTGTTCCGCGGCGGCTATGGCGGCGTTCCCGGGGTCAACCGGCCGGTCGCCAATGCCAAGGAAGCGGCAACCGAAGTCGATGCGCAAGCTGCAAAGGGTGCCGACTACATCAAATTCTGGCTCGATGACGAGCTGGCGACCATGCCGAAAATGCCCCCCGAGATCAGCAAGGCCGTGATCGATGCGGCCCACCGCCACGGGCTGAAGGTGTTCGCCCATATTTTCTATCTCGAGGACGCCAAGCGGCTCGCGGCGCAGGGTGTGGACGGCTTCGTGCACAGCGTGCGCGACAAGCCGATCGACAAGCAGCTTACCGATGCCATGAAGGAGAAGGGGATCGTTCAGGTCGCGGCGACGCTTAGCCGCGAGGCGGCGATGTTCGCTTATGCCAAGCCGGCGCCACAGCTGAACGACCCGTTCTTCCAGCAGTCGCTGTCGCCCGAGGCGCTGAGGCTTCTTGCCAGCCCGGAGCGGCAGAAGACCGTCGCGTCCTCGCCGGCCTATCCCCGGCTTCCCGCCTTTTTCGACATGGCGATGGCCAATCTCAAGCGCGAGTCGGCGGCCGGCGTCCATTACGGGCTTGGCACCGATTCCGGGCCTCCCGGACGAGTCGCCGGCTATTCGGGCCACTGGGAAATGGAACTGATGGTCAAGGACGGCTTCACACCCGGCCAGGCGATCCAGGCCGCGACCGAATATGGCGCCGAGGTGCTGGGCGCAAAGGATCTGGGCACGCTCGAGCGCGCCAAATGGGCCGACTTCGTCGTGCTCGATGCCAATCCGCTTCAGGACATCCGGAACACGCGAAAGATCAACTCGGTCTATATCGCGGGCCGCAAGGTGCGTTCGGTCACGCAATGACCGCGGAAGCCACTGACACCCTTCTGCGGCGACGGCCGACTCGCGTCCGCCACGCCGTGCTGTGGATGACGGTGCTGGCCTATATGATCACCTATATGGACCGGGTGGTGATCTCGACCGCGGCACCGTCGATCCAGCAGGAATTCGGCTTCTCCGCGATCACCATGGGGTGGATCTTCAGCACCTTCCAGATCACCTATGCGCTGTTCCAGATTCCGGGCGGCTGGCTGGGTGACCGGTTCGGCCCGCGCCGGGCATTGACCTGGATCGTGGTATGGTGGTCGAGCTTTACTGCGCTCACCGCGATGACCTGGTCGGCCGGATCGATGCTGGTCTGCCGCGCGCTGTTCGGCGCGGGCGAGGCCGGCGCCTTCCCGATCGCGACTCGCTCGCTGTCGCGCTGGATGCTGCCGGCGGAACGCGGCTTCGCGCAGGGCGTCACCCATGCCGGCGCGCGCCTCGGCGGGGCGATCACCCCGGTTTTCGTCGTGCTGCTGATCGCCGATTTCGGCTGGCGCGCGCCCTTCTTCGTATTCGCCGGCGTCGGCCTGATCTGGGCGGCCTGCTGGTTCCTGTTCTACCGCGACCTGCCGAGCGAGCATAAAAGCGTCAACGCGGCCGAGCTGGAGCTCATCACCGGCGCGCTGGGCGCCGCACCGCCGCCAAGCCGCACGGTCAAGGTGCCGTGGTCGAAGCTGCTGGGCAACAGCCAGATCTGGACCCTGTCGGCGATGTATTTCTGCTACGCCTACAGCATCGGTATCTTCCTCACCTGGTTCCCGACCTATCTGAAGGAAGCGCACGAGTTCAACCTGACCAAGATGGGCCTTTACGCCAGCCTCCCGCTGATGGCGGGCGTGGCGGGCGACGTCGCCGGCGGCTGGATTTCCGATCGGATGGCGCACCGGTCCGGCAATCTTACCATGTCGCGGCGGCTGGTCGCGATGGTCGGCTTCCTGCTCGCCGCGGCGACCATCCCGATGGCAGTGATGTCACCCGATCCGATGACCAGCGTCGCCTGGTTCTGCCTTGCGGTGTTCGGGCTGGAACTGACAGTGGGCGTGTCCTGGGCAGTTACCCTCGACATCGGGGGCAATTACGCCGGATCCGTCTCCGCGGTGATGAACACCTGCGGCAACATCGGCGGCGCGATCGCATCGTTTGCGACGGGCTATATCGTCACCTATGCGGGCTGGAATCCGGCCTTCTTCGTGTTGGCCGTTCTATGCTTCGCGGCGGCGCTGCTGTTCCTGCGGATCGACGCATCCAAGCCCCTGTACCGGAACGATCCAGCGCCGGCCTGACGCGCGATTTCGTCTCCCAGTTTGAGAGCTTTGGTCGGAATCGGAACATGAAGACCTTGACACATTCGGCCAATGCCCTGATGCATACAAACGAGTATTTTAGTATGCAACATGATCGGAAACGGGAACGCGGCATAGCCCGCTGCCTCCGGACTTTCGATCTGACCGCGGCGCGAGCGGCGGGTAAAACCCCGGGGAAAGCAATTTCACCCGGGCGTCTGGGGAGGTCCGTCACGGTATGAAGATCAGTGAGGAAAAATGCGTCGGGTGCGGCAACTGCACCTACGCCTGCACGATGGGCGCGATCTACATCGACCCGAAGACGCGCAAGGCGACCGTCAACAGCGACGAATGCGTCGAATGCTATGCGTGCTACAACGGGCTGAGCAAGGAGCATCTGCCGCCGAAGACGGTACGCTTTACGCGCCGCATGATGTCCAAGCTGTGGCTCCGATTCGAACCTGATCCCGATATCTGCCCGACCGACGCGCTCGTGCCCGACGAATTGAGCTGGCCGCGCGTCGTGCGCCGCGCCTTCTCCGATCCGCGCGTGCCGCACGAATCGACTGGCGTCACCGGCCGCGGCACCGAGGAAGTGAAGACCAACGAGATCTCCAATCGCATCGCGGTCGGCATGGTCGGCTTCACCATCGAATTCGGTCGGCCAGGCGTGGGCGTGCGCTTCTACCAGATCCAGGAAATGAGCATGGCGCTCGCGGCGCTGGGCGTGAAGATCCAGCCCAAGAACCCGGTCACCGCGATGATGAGCGATGTCGAGACCGGCAAGATCCGCGACGACATCCTCAACGAGAAAGTGCTGTCGGCGATCCTCGAAATCACCGTGCCGGTCGAGCGGACCGAGGAGATCATCCGTACCGTCTGGGCGGTCGAGAAGAAGATCGACACGATCGTGGTGCTCGGCGTCGGCACGCGCTGCGACGAGGATGGCGAGGAGCGCGTCGTTGCGCCAATCCTGGAAAGCCTCGGCTACACGCTGAAGCGCGCCAAGACCAATCTTGGCCTGGGCAAGCTGCAGATCCGCGAGCTCTCCAATGAAACCCCGGTATCGGCCAAGGAGGCGGTGACAGCATGACCAACACCCTGCACCGCTACGGCACGGCCGAGAGCTTCAAGGACGATTATGTGATCTTCGCATTGCCCGCCAAGGGCGGCGCGCAGAAGGGCGATCCCAAGCCGGCGCTGAAGCGCTTCCTGGAGATCGCGCTCGAATATAATCCGGTCAACATCGGCGACGCGATGAACGGCGGGGCCACCCGCCCGACCGAGCACACCCATGCCCTGGAGCATTTCGCCAAGCGCCCGACCAAGCCCGATTTCCAGCAGGTGATCGACGGCGCCGGCGACCCGACGACCTTTTCCGCGGTCTTCGCGACGCGCGAAGACGCAGAGGCGTTCGTGACGCGCATCGTCGCGGAGGACCTGGGCCTCAGCATCAACATTTCCTCCTCGATCGCCAATGCGCTTGGCTGCTGCAAGGCAGCCGGCATCACGCGGCACAGCGTCGGTTACTCGCTGGGCTTCGAAGGCATTCAGGACAATGTGCCCAACCGCCACGTCCTGTCGCTCTCGACGATGTGCGGCCACGGCATGATCAGCCAGTCGCTCGCCAAGAAGATGATCGACATGGTCAAGGAGAACCGCCTTTCGCCCGACAAGGCGACGGCGTCGCTCAGCCGCTTTTGTTCCTGCGGCATCTTCAACCCCGTGCGCGCCAAGCGGATCATCGAAGAAGCGCGCGGAAAGATATTCTAGCCCCCACGGAGCATATGTTGTGAGCATGTCAGCACTCGACCAACGGTCCGACGTCAACTCCCCAATCGGCGCCCAATCCTCGCTCGGAGACGGCATGATCCCCGCCGGCCGATCGGGCCGGGCGCAGCTTTGCTACGTCCATCCCGACCTGGTCCGCAACGCGCGGGACCGGCTGCGCGCCCAGACAGCGGATTGCGTCATGGAGACGTTCGGCATCAGCGTGAACACCTGGGTCAAGATGCGCGACGGCAAGCCGATCCGCATGTCGGTGGCCGAGCGGTTCGTGCAGCGTGTGGGCACCGCGCGCTGACCGAACGTCCTGAGGCTTCGATGTCGCCATCGCGCCGCTGACAAGACGCATTCCCGCCCGATCATTGGGGGCAGGAGCTTCACCCAAATGAAAGGCAAGGCCGGGCGATTCGCCCGCCTGCTAATCTTGGACGAGCTCAACGCGATTCTCGATCGGCACCCACTCCGCCATACCGGCGGCACTTCGGTCTGCGGGCTGGAAAAATTGGGCAAATCGATTCAACGACAGAGCGGCATTGG
>Ga0247737_1000288_pt1 | contig 18967 bp, 29 predicted proteins | sample UWRJL028104C2_FD_180937 | JGI IMG/M metagenome (GOLD analysis project Ga0247737, IMG submission 180937) | Plant litter microbial communities from Arlington Agricultural Research Station in Wisconsin, United States - UWRJ-L028-104C-2 | ecosystem: Environmental > Terrestrial > Plant litter >...
GATGAATTATCCATCATCGGAGGTACCTCTTAGGTCGGGTTAAACCATGCAAATAAGGGTACCTATGAGGTTCGGAAACCTTATATGAAGTGCTGCCAAAGGTGGATCTTCTTTGTTTTGTCCCCACATTGAATATGGGGATTTGTAGCCTTCATGTTCGTGCTAGTGCATACTAGTGCATACTGGTAGATCATCTAAGCGATATCACATCAAGTCACTTTTGCTCTACGACGGTGCATCGGTTGTGACATTCGCAAGATTTGGCAGATAAATAAGCCCCCATGATATTTACATAAAACTTTAATTTACAAAGCAGCTAGGAAGAGCCCAAAAATGAGTTTAAAAGAAAACAACCTCCCATTTCCACAAATTTATTGCAGATCTGAAGGGTAAACTCCTTACGTCTCGCATTATTAGCAGGAAAGAGTGCTGATATATATCCCTTCGTACGGTCCTAGCTATTGTCAGAACGAACGCGTTAGTACCTCTCATATACGGAGTTAACTTCTCTTACATGGTCCAGAATATTACCCTCAAAGATGTTTGGAACTGACGAGATTTGACATTCGGAATCGGATGCATTGTCATTCCCTTCAGCTCTTGTCAATATCTCTTAAGTGTCAATGGATATAACCTGTAACTGACCAGAACACGAAACAGCTCGTCCGGTAGATAGAATATGGACTTCCCCATGAGGGTGAGAGAAGCCCAGGAAGCGACCGGGTACAATGGGGATTATATCTGAATAGTGGATGTCAAGAACAATCTTAAAGCAGCGAGTAGTATGTCAACGATATACCTTCTCTGTTATTAATTCTCCGGAAGTCTGGCACCTTCAAATCAATGAGTTGCGCGAACGCTGGGTCCCCAACGCGAGGAGTGCCGTAGGTCACTGCTTTGATGGAGGTTGCAGTGGGAAGGTTCAGCGTCAAATATAAAGAGTCGAGTTCGGCCAATGCACCGCCAAGTGAATGGCCAATCTGGATAGGATTTGATCAAGATTTGTGGGGTTTTCAACAGAGGAAAGCTTACAACGGCGACGTTCTTCGTGTTTTTCGAGTTCATCAAGTTCTTTACCTCTGCAAGTATTTTTGAGGCAGTTTTAGCGTGTTGGTCGCGGAATCCTTCATGCACCCGTATTGATGAGGAGACACCAGGGAAGAGAGCCGTGCTCAAAGAGCTCATGTGTATGTTGACATCTGTCAATACAGAGAGTCTGCATAAAATGTAAACTTTCTGCAATTTATTACTTTCGTTCTAACGACAACTCACAACTGGGTCGGATCGGTGCCCTGATGCGACACAATAACAGAGTTCAACGAGGGTGAAAATCCAACAAAGACTGGATAATTTCAATTGTCGATTTTCTAGTTGTAGATGGAAATAACTCACAGTATTGTACAGCATTGCCGTCTCCACCAGTAAGTGTCACCTGGAAGTCAGGGTTCGCCTTGCAGGCGCCTAATTGGGTGTCAGGGGTAATTCTTGTCGTCAAGAGAAAAATAGAACACACCTCCGCAGGTCCAGGTTTTAAGACCACTTGGACAGTATGCAGCGCGCGCAAATTGGGTGTACGGAGCCAAACTCGCCAGATCCGAGGCCGATAATGTAGTCACACTTCGCTCATTCAGACTCGTCGGGGCGGCATGGGCTACTCCTAGAGAAAGTGCGATAGTAACAGCAAAAGACCTGAAGATTGAGCTAAAAAACATGACGATTGATTCTCTGAGAGGGTCTCGAGGGTAGGAGGTCCACAATCTTGCCTTTTCTACGAGCTACCATTTATCTACTTGACGGATCGGACGCCAAGAATTAGTGCGCGACAGAAGGAGCCCTCCAAGTCACCATAGGAGCATGTTTTTGGTGAGCTTCATGCTGCTATCTGCGAAATGGGATAGACTTGTTTCCTGTACACAATTATGAGAGGCTTGGCAAGGTAGAACAGGCTCTTGATGGTCCGCTTATGAGATGACAATTCGCACCTGGGATCCATCGTGACCGACATCCATATGCTAGTCGAGCAGCGGGCCAGCATCATGGGTCGATATCACCATCAGTTGGGGTAAGACGGCAGCGCTTGTATCGCAATATCTCATGCATGTGCATACTATGCGCGGAGAAACGCAGGCGCTCACAGAGCCCGAGTTGGAACAACGGAAGAGCCACATCCTGTTGTCGAGCCAGGTGCAACCAGACGGTGTTCCTTGTCAAGTCACACGATAAGTGCAACGCATGCTACGAGACTGGGACTGTAGTTCTAGATCAAAATTGCTTCCCGTAATTTAACTCAGCACTAATCGGTTTGGGAAATCAGAGGAGCCATCAGAGAGACAACTCGACAGACGCTGGCCAAAACCACAAGGTGACGATCACCGGAACAGGTAAGATCAACAGCGCTCATGGAGAACTTAATCCCAGGCTATATTTACATATTGTATTGTAAAACAACGAGGCTCTGGTCCTGATATATTGCGCTGAAAACAAAGTAGCGAAACTTGAAGGTGGTCTTCCTTCCTTCTCTCATCGAGTACGACGTGAAGCTCAACTTTCTACCGTGGCCTATCGAACACATTTATAGTCCCAACCCAACGCCTATGATATTCGTAACGAGTCAGCGGGCTCAGACTGAGGTATTTCGTAAGAGTGGGTCGGCATGAAGCTTTCTCAATTACTGCAGCTAGACCAGATTGTAATTGAATGCGACTGCTCACCAAGGGACCGTCTACACCAGTCAACGCGCTCTGTTTGCAAATCTGCCGCGTGATCTTGATTGGCATTCACGTCAACCGCCAAGCGTACGTGCCATTTCCGCTGAGATAGTAGGAAAGGACCCCAGAATGAAGACGGAACAGAGCAAAGCTAGCCGCACACATGAGGAATGCGTGTCACCCCGGAGTGAGGTATGGTAGTAACTTGTAAAACCTGAGCAAGCACAGAGAGGCTTCATATCTAGATTCAGTCCGTAGCACTGCATCATAAGTCAATAGTTGCGGTGGATGCCAACAATGAACAAATGCATTGATTTAGTCTTTAAGAGTGGCGTTAACATTGGGTTCTTGTAGGTTCGCTTCTTGGATACGCATTGTACCTAGTTGAGAATGTTCCATCAATATTGACGGGTCTCGGAGTCTGCCTTCAGGGGATTGAAGATGAATGGGAGAGTAAGTCGAAGTCCAGGCGTCTGACGATTTCCCCGCACAGAAGACAAAATCCTAAAATGTTGGTTATGTTGAGGTCGGATCTGTTTAAGGGCCCACTGGCATTGGTTTAAATGGTAGCAAGTTAAGTCGGCACAGGTTGGTAGCAAGTGGGCAAACGTTGACGTTGAGTCTGAATCGAAGATGCCCGCCAATGGTTGGCACTCCTAATTGGGGCTACATGCGAGCACGTGACATATGCACGAGGCGAAGTCGTGCAGAACGCGTTCTCGACTTGACCATTATGGTGACCTCGAACAGGGCTCTCGGACTTACAGAATGGGACCTGGTTTTCTCAACTCGTGTCCTCTGCGTGTTTGCGTTGAATGCAAGCACTTTTAAGCGCTTAAAAGAAGGTTTCTCAGGAATTTCATTGCACCTCAAATTGGCCTACAAACACCGCAACGCATCGACGTCACTTCGCCGTTAGGGATTCACTGTGGCCGCGCATAGCACAGAGGAAGCTATAGCCTCTTTCTTACTTGCCACCACACACGTTGAACTCCCCAGTTTTGATAACCATGCCTATCGAAGATAAGCCCCTGCCAGCTATCTACGTGGATCTAGAGGAAGAGGTGCAGGGACTTCGCCCCACTCAGTGCGTACTACCCATGCATGAATCAGAATACCGTCGTTAATTCAACCAAATAGCGATATTATCGCGCAAGTCCGCGAGGCGACATACTCGCCATCGCCCCTGCTTCGCATTCTGCAGGATCCAACCATTCTGCCTCCAGATACATCAGAGTATCCTAGTCCAAGGCCTAGAGAACGCAGGCGCCCTTCTCGGTCTCCTCGTCGTGAACATCGGGCGGAGGCTGTCGCTGCTATCGCGTTAGCGGAAGAAGAACGGCAAGCCTGGCATCTGAAATCTTTGCTTCGTAGCTCAGGCGACCGACTGGAGTACGAGATTCGGAGAGCCGACGCAGCAACTGCTCGTGCAGATATAGCTGAACGTCAAGAGCGCGAAGCACTTTCCCGAGCAAAAAGTGCAGAAACGGAAAATGAGTTACTGCAGGACGCGTCAATAAGGCTGGAACGAGATATGCGGAACTTTCAGATGCAGCTTGAGACTGCTCAGAGACAGATGAAGCCTCTACAAGCTGATCTTGAAGATGCGCGTCGGGAGATGGAGGAAGTGCAGGACTCTGAGGCGCAAGCGCATTCCACACTCGCCAAGTATCAGTCGTCGGTGACTGAGTTCCAGAAACAACTGAAACAACGAGATGCGGAGATACAGACAGTGGTGAACAAGTGGTACAACAGTGGTCGGGAAGATGGTCACGAGGAGGGCTATGAAGAAGGGTACGAGGCTGGACGGAAGGCAGGGATAAAGGAGGGAATTAAAAAAGGGAGACGAGAGGGTGTGAAAGAAGGAATCGAAAAGGGCAAGCACGAAGAGCGGCGCAATGCGATGGACGCGTTTGACAGATTCCTCTCGGAAGAACTGCCAGATGATGAACGCAGGGTATGTTTTTCAGCGCGAGAATCCTCCTGAATATTGAATGTCTCAATCTTACTTAGTCCGAACGAACACGGCGGTGGGCCCAGTCTATATACAATCCTGATGGTTATTCAGAGACGCTGCATCCACTTGATTCAGGATCAGTGGTTTCATGAAGGTGTGAGCGGTCGCCATGGACTGGCAGGAGCGGGTGGCTGTTGCTGTGATGTCCTAATCAGGAGCGTGATTGATGAAGAGATTAGACATTTGCTTTCGTCCTATATCTTACTTCGCTACTACTCTATACGCTCTACAATATGTCTGTCCCTCAACCTCCTCGTCGCAAGCAGCCTAAGGATCTCCCTAAACTTCCTTTGTCGGTCTTCACCCCGCCGAACACTGGAACGCAGGAATCTTTCTCTTTGCCACCCAGCCCCAGTACTCTCCACCCCGCCCAGGTCATTGATGCCAATGTCGTTTCCAAGGACCTAGGCTACAGCAAGTGGAAGAAAGAGGCCGGACAAGCTTTAGGTAGCAAAATCAAAGGTGTCGTCCTCGCTTTGCCCAGTGCAGAGCTCGAAACCGCCCTGAAAGAGTAGGTTTCACTTTGTAAAAACCCCAGTGTCATGCTCAGATCACCTTTTTTAGGGCCCAGGCATCTTCGACTGACTCTCAGGTTGTCTCTTTCATCGTGCCCTTCGACCTGGAAAAGCCGGATCTTGCCATCGAAAGACTCTTGACCTCCACCACCGTCCGAACATCCTTATCTACCATCTTCACAAAGAACTCCTCGGAGGGTGTCGAAGGATTGCGATGGGCTCTGCAACGTGGATGCACTGTTGACATCGACATCCAAGCCACTCTTTCTGATTCGTTGCTGGAAGGGTTCGAGGACTTGATAGCAAAGGCCACTGCAGATCTCCCGGCCGTTCAGCCTATCGTTTTGTGTATGTCGCTGGGTCTTCCGTTGTCTTTACTGTATCATGAGATCTGACTTTGTGTCTAGCGAACATTCTGCCGCCCCCTCTCAATCTTGATCTTCCTATCGTCAAGCTCATGAACCACCCGACATACCTGGCTTTCCAATCTCAAGTCGCTGCTCTGTCTTTGATCCCACAAGTTTACGTCAAATTCCTTCCTCCTGACTGGGATGCGCCCACCCCACAAACCCCCTTCCCTGGAAGTCCCATTGAGGCTGCAGACACTCAGCAAATAAACGAATGGAAACGTCGAATCAAGATGTACCGTAAGTGCACCGCTTACTGTAACCGTGTAATTAGACCTCATTTTGGTAACAGTCAGCCCCGTGATGGAGGCGTTCGGATACGAACGTATCATCTTTGGATCTTCGCCTTCCTCCTCCTCGAAAGGGGTCTCCAATGCTGGTGATTGGTACGAGATCGCGAGAGAATCTCTTGCTGAACTCGGAATCGACCAAACCTTTGTGGACGGTGTCTTCTATGGAAATGCTGAGAAGGTGTATGGGAAGAAAGCCGAAAAATCATAAGCGGGAATAGAAGATCGCTGAATGAGACCTTGGTCCTATGTACAGCATTTGTAATTTTTGGTACAGAGCTACTTACGGGGAATGTGCGTGAATATCGCAGAAATAGATTTGCACACACGATGGCACCTGCTGGTTATCGGCCTTATCGATAGAACCCGCTGAGAGGGGCATCCCTGTGGCAGGAGTGGCAGTGAAGTTGACTATCGCAAAATTGCCAAATGAAGGAATTTATGGTTACCGTGGGAGCGTTGAGCAGAATTCCGCAACTCATTCGAATTTAGGGCCTGTTTGAGGAAGGAACGCGCTCAGCCACAAAACAGGAGTCGCCTACACACTCTCGTCCACCACTACCATGACTTCCTCACACCCAATATCGGGTCTTTTCTGAAATTCACCCAACAACCGCCGCCGTAACGCAAAGTTCACAATTGCCTTTCTTGTCCCTGGTTGAAGCCATTTCTGTGCTTGGCAAAATCCGCATAAGGGGCACCCTACCGCGGGACTTATCCTTATATTTCACCTTTCTTGACAAAACGACGCTCGGCCTTTTTTCTCTTTCCTTCTACCACAACAACAACGCCTCGCCAAACTCGTGCCATGGCGCGCGTCGCGAGCTTCGATAGTGAGATCGGTCGCGGCAGAAGGCCCGAGCGCAGTGGGAATGCCTCCTCGTAATGCCACACCCTTCACCCGTGTTTCACTGAATCTGATATCTCTCTTCCTCCAGAAGCAGCCGAGAGTCGTCGAGTTCAGGACTTGGCCGATCCGTATGCGTGTACTTTTCCGTAAAACACGACCTGGCTCAAGAATTTCTTTTTTTCTAGTTTCGACCGAGACTTGACCGTCTGGGACCCGATTCCGACGACGATGAGGCTGTCGTGCCACAGGTGGATGGCGACGACACGACACCACCTCCCGCAGAGCGCCCTATCCTTCGGCAGTCACTTGCCTTTCAATCCGATAAACCATCGCAAATCGTGAGCACCTACGAAGCGAGTGTCGAACCCGCACCGAAGACTACCCATTTCTTGCCTGGGCAAGTTGTTCCAGCACCGCCTCGAACCAGAGCCCCGAGAAAAACCAAGACGGGCATCAAGCGGCCCCGAAGGCCAGATGCCTATCCCGGACAAACAACTCGATTCCGGCTGCAGACCTACGATCCGACACCCAGCTCAGAACCACCTATAGCACATGGAAACGGGCCGTATTCTTCTTTGTACCGCGGTGTGGCACCGTCTCAGGACCGTCAGGACTCACCCGATGCGTCGACTACTTCGGGCGGCCCAAGCAGCTCAACAATTGCTCTCTCGAATGGGCCATCGTCTGGCACACAGGATGAGGCTGGACCTCTAGGGATTTCACCAGTGTCTGCTCCTCCTGAATCAAGGGCTTCTACTTCTCGAGACCATTCTAATGCTACCCCCGAAGTTCACGCCCAGACGGTCGGGCTACCACCTCATTCCTATTCCCAGCCTCCCTCCCCTCTTCCACCTCCGCCTTCTTCGGGTCACTCAGTACACGTTACTGACACGAGCCTAAACATGCCTGATCGACCTTCTCCAGGGCCACACTACCGACGCCACTACGATGACAAAGGCTTTTCGCCTACTCGAGAACGTCGTCGGTCTTCAACAAATTCTGGGGCGAAACCTTCGTCGTCTTCAGGTCAAGATAAAGATAGTCCATGTAGGTGCTTTTCTAACAGTAAGCGGTCTCTTATTGACGAACCGTATTTGTGATCCAGCGGCTCAGAAAAGGAAGAAGGCACCTCTGCATCTGATAACTCTCCTCATAGATGATATCCGTAGTGGCACCTCAGATCTTCAACTTGCAGAAATGAGCGTCCCTCTACGACGAAGCGAAGATCCTGTACAAGGATTTTGGGCAGACGCAAAAGACATAGTAAATCACTTTCTCCTTTGATGGGATCCTTGACCGTCTCACATTCTTTTCATCGTTTTGAAAGGCTGAACAACTGCAGTCCGGTCCATCGAGAGTAGATGGTTGGGTTTTATTCTTGTTTTCAAGGAGAGTATCTCATATACCCACTTTCAGGTCCCGCAAGAGCTTTCACCTTGCGCGGCGCGTACCGACAATTTATCCTGAGGGTTTCTGCAGAGAATGTAGATGAGTTTGGTTCAACAAACGTCATCGTCCAGCCAGATAAGACGTTAAATCTAGTAATTGAAACGGTAAAGCAACTTGGTGACACATATTCTATTTTCTCGCTCACACTGCATATTCTGGTTCCAGTTACAACCCCCTGGTGCTCCCCCACGCCCTCCTGCAATTCCGAGAGAAATGTATGGACCGACATACGATGATAATGATGGTCATTCGGTGGAACGAATGGATATCGACCCAGTCCGCAGCATCCCCGATACACGCAAACGTGCCAACTCTCCAACCCTGATTGAACAGGACAACTACCTTGCTCGTGGTTCGCATACTGGCTCGAGTAAGGTTCCTAGGCACGACCGCGCTTGGGAAAGGTCCCCTCGCCACGACCCACTGCCCTACAGTGGACCTCATCGATCTATAAATACTGCTCTCGAACACGACCCTTGGAGAGGTGATCACCCAAAGGATCATCCGCCATCATCCTACGGGCCTGCATACCCGCACCCTTCACCGTCTCCCCCTCTGCCTCCTCCACCACCTCCTATACCTCCACCTCCACCTCTGACTCGTACTCCACCACCTATGATGCCCACTCCTCCAGTTCCAGCTTACCCTCGCCGAGATGAGCCAAGGCCGGCCTATCCGAGGCGTGAAGAGGAGGACGACCTTACACCACCTGATGAACCTTTCATCAGAGCTGTTGATCGATTATTGCGTGAGGATCACGACGGCTGGCACGGATATTTTCGCGCAAGCGCTAGTAATAGAGCGTGTGATGTGGTCAAGCAGTACGACTTCATCCTGCGTCAATGCAATGCATGGGTTGGTAAAAGTCCTCCTGGGTTCAATCAACCCATTGAAGAGGTAAAATCGGCTATCATCCTTAAAGTCTAGTGGCTAACCCTTTGGCAGACTCACATAGTCAGGGCGATGGAAATAGAAAACGGGGAGGCGTTCCTTTCCAGATGCAAAGAAACTATGCGACTCTTGGAGCTATATGGAAGGAACGGACGCGTCAATGAAAATTCTCGAGTCATGGAAATGCTCAATGATATGACCCCTCCTGCGCCTAATGTCGACCACTCTAAAAAGCTTCTGCGGTTGCTTAGAGGGATCGAGGACATGTTCAAAAACAACCGAGGTAATGAGATGCTGGATGGCTTAAACCCGCCACCTAGGAACCAGTTCAGCACACCCCCACCAATCCCGCCAGCCCCCCCTCCTCATGGACATCCATCCGATGGACCACCGCGTAGCGGGCCTCAGAAACCTCATGCAATACACAATTATGCTCCTCCTACCAACCCCCAGCCACCTCCTCCTTCTCGACATCACAGCTCGCGGTCGTACACCAATCCGTCCTCGTACCCTCATGCAAGTGTAAATGCATACCCTCATCCCCATTCTAACTCGCATCAATATCCTCATCCACCGCCTATACCGCCACCCCCCTCATCAGCAGATAGCAATGGGCATGGGGATCCTGCTCGCTATGGGTCAAGAGGTAAAGGGATGTTTGTCCAATAGTTCATGAACCGTTTTCTTTCTGGCATCAATTCTTTCACATCATTTCCGCCATGGCTCGGACGTTTAGATCTCTATCCTTCACGTCAAGCATTATATTTCACTGCCACACATCTATTGTGATTGGCAATGAGGACACCTCACATAATTACAATTTACTAGCATGCATTGTAATTAGAGTCGAATTTAAGATGGCTGATGAGATAACTTCGTTAATTTGGGGCTCCGATCAAATTTGCGAGACGCGTCCGCAGATGTTACTGAATGAGTCTGACCTTGGGACGCGTTTTTCTGCTTTCCATAATCTACAATGTCGAGCATTGAGTTGATCAATCCCAAAGCTGAAAGCGTGCGGCGGGCAGCTGCTCTTCAGGCAAGTCTTCAAGATTCTTTTGTGTATAGTGATGCTCACCTTTCATTTTGTAGGTGAACACGACTGGGGCGATGGGGTTGGCGAATGTTGTGAAAGGGAATCTAGGTCAGTCTTGCGCCGATTAAGCACTTCTATGATACTGAATATATGCTTCTAGGACCAAGGGGAACTCTAAAGATGCTGGTCGATGGTTCAGGGCAGATTAAAATGACGAAAGATGGAAAAGTGCTGCTATCCGAAATGCAGATCCAAAATCCTACAGCTGCCATGATCGCGAAAACCGCTGTAGCTCAGGATGATCAAGTAGGAGATGGCACAACCTCTGTGGTGCTACTTGTCGGAGAGTTGCTGAAGCAGGCGGATCGATTTATCTCAGAAGGAGTCCATCCGACGGTTATTGGTGAAGGGTTCGACCTTGCAAAGAAGGAGGCTCTGGCTGTGAGTGCCGTATGGTACCGGAACATTTGCTGTATAGCTGACTTAATTCTATAGTTCCTTGACACGTTCAAAATGACAGTCAAGATGGACCGAGCGACTCTGATCAACATTGCGAATACATCCCTATCAACGAAGCTCAACGGTGCTCTTGCGAAGCAGCTGGCCGCAGATGTCGTTGATTCTGTTTTGGCCATTCAGCCCCGTCCAGCGGACAAAGGTATGTCCCATTTTTATTACCCCCCTATCTTTAGTTTAGCCAGCTTCAGATGCCAAGGATCAATGGAGAGAACCCATTGACCTTCATATGGTGGAAATCATGAAAATGCAGCATCGAACTGCTTCAGAAACACAATTAATCCGTGGGCTTGTTCTTGATCATGGTGCTCGGCACCCAGATATGCCCAAACGCCTCGAGAATGCCTTCGTTCTCACCCTCAATGTCAGCCTGGAGTACGAAAAAACGTAAGGACTCTCACTGTTGTCGCTATTTCGCTGTTTGCTGACCTTGCTGTAGTGAAGTTAACTCTGGCTTTTTCTACTCTTCCGCCGAACAGAGAGAAAAGCTTGTCGAATCGGAGCGCAAATTCATTGACGCCAAACTTCAGAAAATTGTAGCTCTGAAAAACCAAGTCTGCGATCAAGCCGTGGATTCAAAAGAGAAGAAGAAAAGCTTTGTCATTATCAATCAAAAGGGAATCGACCCCATGAGCTTGGATGTTCTTGCGAAGCATGGTATCTTTGCTCTTCGAAGAGCCAAACGGCGTAACATGGAGAGGTGGGCTTTTATATACGATCTTTGGATGAAATTCTGACATCAAATTAGACTGCAGCTTGTTTGTGGAGGCACGGCGCAAAATTCCGTCGACGATCTTACGCCTTCAGTGCTTGGTTGGGCTGGGTTGGTTTACGAGCACACCCTCGGAGAGGAGAAGTTTACTTTCGTGGAGGAAGTAAAGGACCCTAAATCTGTGACAATGCTCATTAAAGGACCCAACGCGCACACGACCCAACAGATACAGGACGCCCTTCGGGATGGACTTCGCGCCGTGAAGAATGCCATCGAAGACGAGTGTCTGATCCCTGGTGCTGGTGCTTTCGAAGTCGCGTGCTCTGCGCATCTGAGTGGACCAGTGAAGAAGAGTGCAAAAGGACGCGTCAAGATGGGTGTTCAAGCGTTCGCGGACGCCCTGCTCATCATTCCCAAAACCTTGGCGTCAAATGGAGGCTTTGACGTCCAGGACGTTGTGGTGGCACTGCAAGATGAGAATTCGGAGGGCAATGTCGTTGGCATCGATCTGCAGACCGGAGAACCTTTTGATCCTACAGTCGAAGGTATCTGGGACAACTATAGGGTGAAACGGCAGATGTTACATTCATGGTAAGCGGCAGCATCGTACTCAACGGCAGTCATTCTAATACTGTTTCAGCTCTGTCATCGCGGTCAATCTACTCTCTACCGACGAAATCCTGCGGGCAGGACGGAGTTCGTTAAAACCGGATGGCGCTCAATAGTCTACATTTAGATCAACCCGAATGTCTTTGTAGTGATTCCATGATATAGTAATCTGACCAACACGTCATGATGGATGTGATTGTGGTATGAGAGCTCTGGAAACCCAGATCAGGCATTAAGTACATTAGGATTAAGAACTACTAATAACTTGGTGAAATTTGCAAATGAGACAATAATGATAAACAACACTGGATGAAATGATAGCAAGAAGACCAAGAGAAGTCGATAAGCCGGACAAAGAGTCATGAGAATGATACAATGGTTAATTTAGTGTCTTGGTAGAGTTCATGATTCTGAAGCGTCAGACGTATCATCCCAACCAGCATTGATGAAACTAGGTTTCGTCTCAGAGTTGGCCGAGTGGAATTTGGTTCCTTTAGGTATGCAGGGTATAGGTGTTGCGGTAGGTGGAAGCATTGGGTATGTATGTTGAAGTTTAATCGGGATTGATTCGTCGTCGGATGGGTAGTCATCGGCAGGAGGGCTATGAACAATATCGTGCTCATGGGTAGTAACGTCGGAAACCTGCCAAAATCAGAGAAGCGTCAGCGCTGAAGGCGTTGGTAATCAATGCGGGGACTAACCTCTCCATCAGAAGCATAGGCAATGTTCAAAGCTCTGGGTACCATGACCTTTTGTGCTAGTACAGTCTTCACAATAACAGGAGCGTTCCAGCGACTTTTGGCAAAGTTCAACGGAGAAGGTCCATATGCCAGTGGGACTCTAACAAGAACGGGTGGGACAGAAATGAATGAAGCCAGATCTTCGGGGTCAACAATATCAGCTGTTGCAGACTGGTCATCTTGAGGGGTGTCGGGGTGCTTTTCATCCTCGGAAGACGACGAGGACGAGGACGCCAGACTCCCAGCGCTCCAAGCGTGGCGTGCATATTTCAAAGGATTCGGGTTTGAAACCAGCCCTCCTCCGCGGAAACCAGACGTTGGGTGCGGCAAGAATTTCTGTGAGGGAGCAGCTGTCTCTGCCTCCTTTTCCGTAGCTCGCTTCGAGCTCTTCTTCCTAGGCGACTCGTCGAGGTCCTCGACGTCATCACTTGTGCGCTTGTTTCGTGGGGAAGTCCTCGTTGGCTTTGCAGCCTCGTCGTCATCATTATCCTTGGATTGGGACTTGTCCTTCCTTCCGAAGCGCCCGTTGATAGCCCGAGGCTGCTCCAATGCTGGCTTTTCCACCAGCAATGAAGAGTCTTCGACCTTGACCTTTGGTCTATACCTAGGGGAAGAGAGACGTGGACGACCACGCTTCTTCGGGAGTTCAGGGACGGGACTCGCCCTCCGTCGCCGGACAGCACTGGTAGAGTAGGTCTTGGTGACTCGGGGCCTGTGGATCATGGGTTCAGGCAACGACTTTCGTCTTTTCGCAGGGGGTTGTTCCTCGGGTTGTTCCTCCTCCTCCTCTTCGGCCAGGAGACGTTTCTTCCCCTTTTTGCTCGTTGCGGTCGACGCAGCAGCAGCAGCAAGCTTTCGATCCAGCATTGATAAACCCTGACTGGTAACCTTCTTCGTGATGCTCTCAGCCGGGGTCGATTCCTCTCGTGGCGTGACTGAGATTGTACCATAGGGTGGAATGCGGCGTGGCCACGGTTGTCCGTAGATGGCGAAATGGCGAATGCACCTGTGAAAACTATTCAGTACCGTTGTATGCACACATGAAACGACCTTCACATACCGAGGACACTCCTGCTTGAAGTTTTTCTTCTTCTTGCCAGCGTCTGCGCTTAAACCCCAGACTACTTTCTGATCTACAGCGATCAATGGAAGAACGTTTGAACAGGTTGAACATTGAGGCAGAGGTTTTCCATCTGAGCCGCGAGGGACATCGGGTTTCGGAGGTGCCTCTTTAATCACCTCAGGGACGACTGCAGATGGTCTTGCACGGAGCACGCGAGCTTCAGCGTCTTCTTTTTTGACCTTCATCTCATCTTTCGGCGTGCCCTTAGACCGCTTCCCCGATGCTGGTGTAGGAATAGGAGTGGGAGTTGGTTTACTCTTACCCTTCACCTGTTCGGATAACCTGAGGGACGAAGCCGATCGAGTGAGGCGTCGAGGAGCTTCAACACTGATGCTGCGGGATATTTCATTGGCCGGCGTCATGCTTTTACTCGAAGCAGATCCCTGTGTCTTCTGCCGACGGGTGGATATGATCGACCGGAACGGGGTAGAGTCATGACTTTTCGGAGTGGACGCAGTCAATTCTGTTAAGGATGATAGAGATCGCGAAGAATGGCGGCCACGATTAGGAGTCATGAGGTCAGGTGTTGGAAGCTTTGCAGGGCTTGCAGCGTCGGATGGGGCCATAGAAGGTGCTAACGATGTCAAGCCCGACCCTGTGTCGATTTCCCTAGTCAACTCGATCTCCCCACCTGCAGGAGCGTCCACTGCAAGAGGGAGAGTGCCCTCGTCATCAATATCACTCTCGTCACTACTGTCTTCGTCAGGCTTTGCGACTGCGTAGACGCCACGACGGGTGCGTCGCTCATTGAGATTTAGTGCTGGCTTCTCAACATCGCTTTCTGACGAGCTTGATGATGACGAATCTGAATCCGAGTCCGAGTCCGAGTCTGACGAACTGCCTGAATCCGATGACTCTGGATCATCGCGGTTGGGCGCGTATCCACCTCTGCCATTCTTCTCGCAAGTCTCGCATAGACAGTGTTTGTTCTTCTTTCCGACTGACATGGATAAACGAATCAGTGACCCTGTAATCTCCGCTACGGTGGTTAAAAATGGAACTCACAATATCCGTCACCGTAATGGGCCGTGATCTCCTCTCCAATAGCAATAGGCCTGAGCACCCTAAATGTGATATATCTTCCTTCACGAAATAGTTCACAGTTGTTATCGCAGTCATGCTGTCTTCTATATCAGAAGACAGGCGTCATAAGACAGGGCAAGATGAGCTCACGTTGACGAATCGGGCCGGCCCTAAGAACAGGTGGTTCTTCTTCATCGACTTTGAATGAATGACACTGAAATCCCGGCGGATATCCGAGTGTCTGAGGTCCGTCCGCTTCAGTTCCTTATCCTCCTCCTCTGTCAAGTTCGCCATGGAACCCTTGAGCTCGGTAACGACGCTACCAGGGGCGAGATTGCGGGTAGCAAGGATACATAACTCTGATTTGCCTGTATGATGGGAGTATCGAGATGTGTGTGCGATTTCAATGCAACCGGAGGGATGATAGAGCTCAAAGTATCGTGAAGCGTGTCTGTTGAGCAAGTCGATTGAGCAACTGGGGAGAGAAATAACACAATTTGTGGCGGCTCACGTGGCGAAAGCGTTAACCTGCTTTTGGGTATATGACTTGAGGTAATAGCGTATGGCAGGAAGTCTGTAAAACAAGAGTGCCATGAGTAATGATGCATGGAGGCCGACGCGGTGCAGTGCGGGAAAGGTGGAGGAAGGTGCCAGGCACATACATGAGCAATTCATCGACAGCTTGACGGATGACCTGTTGCACGGGGCCTTTGGTACCTACAAGCTGCATTGTTTCACGAGGAGGACAAAAATCGCGTCAGAGGTCAGAAAGGGGTCTAGGAGCACACAGGAGGGGGCGACATACGCGTCGAACTATTTTCATGAGATCCTCCGTGTCAGTCTTGGGTAACCGGCGCGACGAGTCCATCTTATGAACGAGTAGAGGCACTGTGCCGGTTCCCAACTTTTCAACGAGCAGATGACTGAGGAAGTCGTCGTCCTTGGAGAGGTCGCGCATGTGCATGATCTTGGTCGGACGCCAGACAATGGCCCCATGGCTCTGGAGAGAACCACGGGAGGTAGAGGAGGTGAGTGCCATTGCGGCAGGAGAAACGGGGGGGAGGGAGGGAGGGACAGGAAGTGATGGTGGTGGTTGAGGTGAGAGGAAATTGCTGTGGCGGTCAATGCGTGCGCGCTGGACCTGACACCAATCTCAGAGTCGGGAAAAACGTAGCATTAGGTAAGCGGCTCAGGGTCTTTCGTCATTCAATCAATCAAGATTCGTCACAAAGCAAGGCTATTCATTCAAATCGTTACAAGTGCGTAAACCCATCTCCAGACTACAAAACCAAAATCGATGACTACAACACGGTACGCTTAGAGACCGCCACGGAGACGAAGAACTACGGACGTTTCATGAGTGTTTGTTCCCAAATGCGGTAACACCAACTTACCGAGATGCAGAGTCGACTCCTTCTGGATATTGTAGTCGGACAGCGTACGCCCATCCTCGAGTTGTTTGCCAGCGAAGATCAAGCGCTGCTGGTCGGGTGGGATGCCCTCCTTGTCCTGAATCTTTGCCTTGACGTTATCGATCGTGTCGGAGGACTCGACCTCCAACGTGATTGTCTTGCCAGTGAGCGTCTTGACGAATATCTGCATACCTCCACGGAGACGGAGAACGAGATGGAGAGTCGACTCTTTCTGAATATTGTAGTCAGAGAGAGTACGACCGTCCTCGAGCTGCTTCCCGGCGAAGATAAGACGCTGCTGGTCAGGGGGGATACCTTCCTTGTCCTGGATCTTGGCCTTCACATTATCGATTGTGTCCGACGACTCGACTTCCAGCGTGATGGTCTTACCCGTAAGGGTCTTGACGAATATTTGCATGCCGCCACGGAGGCGGAGAACTAGAAACGGCGATGAGAAACATAGCCAATATCAGAGAAGATGAGGCACATACCAAGGTGAAGGGTAGACTCCTTCTGGATGTTGTAGTCGGAGAGAGTGCGACCATCCTCAAGTTGCTTGCCAGCAAAGATCAACCGCTGCTGATCAGGAGGGATACCCTCCTTGTCCTGGATCTTGGCCTTGACGTTGTCGATAGTGTCAGACGACTCGACCTCAAGGGTGATGGTTTTGCCCGTGAGGGTCTTGACAAAAATCTGCATGCCTCCACGCAGACGGAGGACGAGATGCAAGGTTGATTCCTTCTGGATGTTGTAGTCCGAGAGGGTGCGTCCATCTTCAAGCTGTTTGCCGGCAAAGATCAAGCGTTGCTGGTCGGGAGGGATACTATAGGAGTATAGATAAGCCTATCTCTCGTAGGCAACAGCAGTGGGGACATGACTTACCCCTCCTTGTCTTGAATCTTCGCCTTCACATTGTCAATGGTATCAGAGGACTCCACCTCAAGGGTGATAGTCTTTCCAGTCAGGGTCTTCACAAAAATCTGCATGCTACGCGTGATGTTAGATGTGGTCGACTGCGGGGTGGATGTGACCAACGTACTTGACTAATCTGAAGGAAGAAGAACGAGGAAATGAGTATTCAATACAGTCAACAGAAAGAAGTATGAACATACCAAAGGACTCGGAGAGTAATTCGTTGTAAAGTGTGCTGGTAATGGTTCGAGAAAGAGAAGGGTGGGCGGTTGTTTGGGGCACGACGCCTTATTAAGGAGCTGCTTACATCAGCCGAACCTTCGAGATTGGCACAGGACTATGACTCCTCCGACGTCGTCCTTATGAATCTAACCATAACGCTCCATCATAGACCCTCCCAGCGTCTAATTGCTTCATTTTCCGTCATCTATCACTAATACTCATGATTCAAGACGAGTAAAGTTCTAGAATCTTAACAACACTCATGCTCCTTGAATGTCGTCACGGTTCAACTTGAAGCTAGTAGACTAGACTAAGCAGGTCTATATAAGAGTACCATTTTCCAAGATTAACATCCCACTGGCCTGCTGCAATGACTTCAAGTGAGTAAAGATTCCGGGATTCTGCACGATGATTATATGTCTGCTAGGACCCAACTCTGTTCGAACAAGGGTGATGAAGATGCGGATACCACTCCCCAGCGTTTACTTATTATACTTTTATACGCGCATAATGACTCTCGAGTATTGCTTCTTGGACGCGCTCCCAAATAAGGACGGCACTGGCCGAACTATGACAGTTGGGCGCTATATGAATGTCCTTTCAAGTTGTGAAGCGTTCTACGTCAACACACAAGCTTTGGCGCTACACTAACAACACCTTAGATACCGACATAAAGTCTGCTATCGCTATCAGCTTTGCGATGAATACCTCGGCGATACTCCATCCTCGCGTATCGAGCATGGGTATTAATTGAGCATGAGGCAAGCGCCGTTTAAGTACCCTATCTCCAGGATCTACGAGAATCGGCCTCGGACGTTGTTCCACCTGCTCAGCAGCACATGTGGCACAATATTTTGCGAACGTTAGGAGGCTCCGACCGCGACCTCGATCCTCGCCTACTAAGCGCCGAATTGTCTGAATTCCCGATATATGTTTTTCAGCTAAATTCCAACATGCTCCGCAGTTTGGGGACTCCATTCGTCGTGTACCGCTACGTAGCTCCCAGATACACTAACGTGGTACACGCAATGGTAAAACACCATGTTATCCCACGACATCCTCCGCTGATGCCCATTTCTCAACAGATTTATGAATCCTTATCTGAACTCGACTGAGACAGCATGAGGCTCGCATATGCTTGATTATCTCGAAGATCAAGGTGACCTCGCATCCTGATCATCTCGAGATCTCGCCATATTTCCACAAAGCATTTCGTGCTTTCCCCACACTCGATTTTGAATTCTGATTCCCCGTATGTTTTTCGGAAGCGCAAATTTCTGAAAAGCCCATGGAGGCATACCCCATTGGGCGTGAGCTTTTCTTGGACAGCAGTCGGTCCGCTTTATTTGCATATTTATAATAACAATAATGATAATGAATCTGATAATATACACTGAGCATTTTGACCCATAGGGTGGAGTCTTTGAACTTGATCTTTTCTTATTCCTTTTATACTCCCATAAGCAGCATACAAAAAATGACGCGAATTGCAAGTTCGAGAATCACAAAACTATCTTTATTACTAAATCATCCTA
>Ga0247737_1000289_pt1 | contig 18967 bp, 17 predicted proteins | sample UWRJL028104C2_FD_180937 | JGI IMG/M metagenome (GOLD analysis project Ga0247737, IMG submission 180937) | Plant litter microbial communities from Arlington Agricultural Research Station in Wisconsin, United States - UWRJ-L028-104C-2 | ecosystem: Environmental > Terrestrial > Plant litter >...
CTCGCCGGCGAGAACCCCCATTGTCTGCCACGCCTTCCTCGAGCGCGCCTGTTTCCGGCGTACCCGATTCGCCCGGTTCCGCCACCCAGGTCGGGGCTCGGGTCGTGCCGCGATCCGCGAGATCCGTTTGGGGCGAATGTGGTCCCTCCGGAGCCGGGCGTACGCTTCCGCCGGGTGCCGTCGGCTGCCACCCGCAGGATTCATTCCCGTTCATTCAGGGGTCGGATCTCGGACGTTCCGGCAGCGCTCAGCCACCGTCGGGGCTCAGGCTCTCATCAGGACGCTCGGGGTGCCTCGCAAATGGGGCGGCCCGGACGGCCGGACAGGAACGGGGCAGTAGTCTGGGGTCGGTAATCGGTTTCCATACAACGAAAGGCTGCACGGGTGGCCAGTGTCGCCGAGGTCAAAGCGGCTGTGGACGCTGCACTGCAGCAGGTCACCGAGGGTCAGCAGGCGATACAGGCGGCCCGGGAGAAGCTCGGCGAGGCTCAGCAGAGCCTGGCCGCGGCGCTCGACGGCAGCGGTAACGACGCGGTCGGCGCCGCGCACGCCCAGTTGTCGCAGGCCGACCAGTCCCTTGAGGAATGCCTGGGTGCGACTCTGCTCGCGATCGAGCAGGCCCAGCAGTACACGGCAGCCCTCTGACGAGATGTCACTGATCCAGGAACTCGGCGCCCGGCTCCGCGCGACCGCGGACGAGCTGCCCACCGGCCAGCTCACGGTCGTGCTGGAGAAACTGCGCAGCGCCACCGAGTTGCTGATGTGGGTGCGTGAGACCTCCGTCGACCCGGTCGGCGTGCCGCAGCTGGGCAACGCCACCGAACACGCCGAGCGAGCCGCCGCCGCGCTGCGCCTCGCGCAGGACTCGATCGAGCGCTATCTCGCGAGCATCGGCCTCTCCGGCGACGCTCCCGCCCCGGCCGACCGCGACTGGAAGGCCGGCCTCGAGAAGCAGCCCGAGCCGACCGGGGAGGCCGGCCGGACCGCGGAGTCCACCGAGCAGCTCGGCCCTTGGTGGCAGAAACGCGTCACCCAGCTGACCGGCGAGCCGGCCCCGACCGAGCAGGAGCAGCAGCGCGACGAGCCCGACACCGCCGAGCTGCTGCGGCGGGTCGCGTCCGGTGTCCGTGCCGGGGACCGGGCCCGGCTCGGCCGCGAGTTGCACGGGGTGAACGCTTCGACGGGCCTCGCGCTCTCGGCGGTCAGTTCGCCCGTGCTGCACCGCCTCGCGGGTGACCTGCTCGGTCACGAACCACGTCCCGAGGACGTTCCGCGGCTGCGCTCGGCCGTCGAGGGGCGGGTCAAGTCGCTGCTGCCGGGGACGTCGCCGGCCGTGCTCGAGACCTTGATCGCCCGCATCTGCCGGGTGCCCGCCCGGGGCGGCGCCCCGGCACATCCGGCCGACAGCGCGGTCACTGCGGGCGTGCTCACCGGCGTGCTGCTCGCCCGGCTGGGGCGCGACGCCGGGACGCTCGACCCGTCCACGCCCGACCCGGTGCGCCGGCCGGACGAGGCCCCCGACCGCGGATGAGGCCCGACGAAGAGCCGACGAGGGACGAGAGCGTGCTGACCAATGGCTGAGTCGACCGCGCAGCAGGTGATCGGTGTCCGGGCGGGGCTGTCGCACGCCCTCGGTCTGGCGGCGAACGCCCTGGCTGCGGCGCGCGCCGAGTACAGCCGTGCGGTCGACCGCCGCCGCCGGGTGGTCGAAGCCGCCGAGGCCCGGCGCCACAAGATCGCCAGGGCCCGGGACGGCCGGTTGGCCGAGATCGACCAGCAGCACGACGACGATCTGGCCGCGTACGCGGAGGCCGCCGCGGCCGCCGCCGACCGGGCCGCTCCGGGTTCCGCCGGCGACCCGTGGGACGACTGGCAGGCGACCCCGCTCGACCGGGCCGCCGAGCTGCGGGTGGGACGACTGTTGCTGCCGCACCCCGAGGAGGTGCCGGCGCTGGTTCCGCTCCTCGACCGTGGTCACGTGGTGGTGCGCGGCGACCGGGCGCTCGGCGACGAGGTAGTGGCTGGTCTGCTGCTGCGAGCGCTCGGGACGGCGCCGCCGGGTCTGGTGCAGATCATCGGGTACGACCCGGACCACCTCGGTGGTGGACTGGCCCGGTTCGCGCCGCTGGCACCGGCCAACGTGCTCACCTTCGTCGGACCGGGCGGGCTGGGCTCGCTGCTCGACGACCTGACCGATCAGGTACGCCGGATCAACGAGACCGTGCTGGCCGGTGAGTACACGTCGCTGCGCGAGCTGTACGCGGCGACCCACCGGCGGCCCGAGCCGTGGCGGATCGCCGTGCTGCTGGGTGCCGGTGAGCTGAGCCGCGCCGAGCAGTCCCACCTGCACCGGCTGCTGCGCACGGGCGCGGCCTGCGGCGTGCACCTGGTGATCCAGGGCCTGCCGGTGCCGGCCGGCGAGGGCATCGAGTTCATCACCGCGGCCGGGGACGACCGGGCGCGCATCAGCAGCGCGGGGGCTCTCCCCGTACGACTTGACGGGGGTCCGCCGCAGGCGGTGGTGGCCGCGACCTGTCGCCGGATCGCCGAGGCCGTCGCCGCCGGGCCCGCCCCGGTGGCCCTGGACAGCCTGTTGCCGCAGGTGGAGTGGCAGGAGAGCTCGGCCACCGGGCTGACCGCGCCGCTCGGGGACAGCCCGCTGGGTGTGCCCGTGGCCGTGACGCTCGCGGACTATCCACCCCACGCGCTCATCGCCGGGCCGTCGGGCACCGGCAAGACCAACCTGATCTACGCGTGGATGGGCGCGCTGGCCGCCCGCTACTCCCCCGCCGAGCTGGCGTTCTACCTGCTCGACTTCAAGGAGGGTGTCTCGTTCGCCCGGTTCGCGCCGGGCCGGCGCGACCAGACGTGGCTGCCGCACGTACGGCTGGTCGGGGTCAACGTCAACACCGACCGGGAGTTCGGGCTCGCGCTGCTGCGCTTCCTCGGCGAGGAACTGCGGCGGCGGGCCGACGCGGCCAAGCGGTACGAGGTCACGAACTTCGCCGAGCTGCGGGCCGAGGACCCGGAAGGCTCGTGGCCGCGGATCGTCGCCGTGATCGACGAGTTCCAGGTGCTGCTCTCGGGCCGCGACGCCGTCGAGAAGGAGGCCGTCGATCTGCTCGAGGACCTGGCCCGGCGTGGCCGTTCGCAGGGCATCCACCTGATCCTGGCCAGCCAGGACGTGTCGGGCATCGAGGCGCTGTGGGGGCGTCCGGCGCTGGTCGCGCAGTTCTCGCTGCGGATCGCGCTGCCCCGGGCCCGCCGGGTGCTGGCCGAGCAGAACACGGCCGCCGAGTCGCTGCCCCGCTATCACGCCGTGGTCAACGCCGACTCGGGCGCGTCCGAGGCCAACCAGGTCGTCCGGGTTCCAGCCGCCGGCGACCGCGAACGGTGGAACGCGCTGCAGCACCGGCTGTGGCGGCGGCAACCGGACGACCCGCCGCGCCTGTTCGACGGCGACGTCGTCCCGCGGCTGGCGGACAGCCCCGACTTCCGGCGGCTGACCCCGGTCGAGGCGAGCCCGGCGCCGGTGATGCTGCTCGGCGAGACGATCGACGTGGAGGCCCGCTCGGCCCGTACGGTGCTGCGCCGCGCTCCCGGCCGCAACCTGGCCGTGCTCGGCACCCGGACCGACGAGGCCTGCGCCGTGCTGGCCACGGCCGCGCTCTCGCTCGCCGCGCAATTCCCGCCCGAAGGCGCCCGCTTCTCGATCCTCTGCCTCGACCAGGACGCCCGGCCCGCCGCCGCCGCGCTCTGCGCCGAACTGCCCGACTGCGGCTGGTACGAGCACGACAACGCCGACTGGGTGCTGGAGGACGCGGCGGCCGAGGCCGAGGCGTCGTGGCCCGCCGACCGGCCGCACTTCGTTCTCGTCTATGCCGCCGACGCCCTGCCCGGCGGCAAGAGCGCGGCCGACCAGCTGCGCACGATCCTGCGGCAGGGCCCGGAGCGACGCATCCACGTGCTGGGCTGGTGGCGGGGCGCGGCGCTGCTGCGCGAGGCGTTGGGCGGCCCGGCGTCGCGCACCGACCCGATCGGCGCCTGGGTGGCGCTCGACGTGCACGGCAGCGAGCTCTCGCCGTTCTATCCGGGCACCGGCGCCCCCGCGTGGTACCCGCGTGCCCACCGGGCGTTGCACTTCGACCGTTCGGTGCATCGGGGCGCCGAAGTGATCATCCCGTACGGAGTTCACCCATGACGGGGAGCGGCGGTTTGCAGCCGGCCGACTTCGAGATCGCCGACTACCGGAGCGTGCTGCGCCGGCTCACCACCCTGGACGAGGAGGCGGCGGGTCTGCGGGCCGAGGCGATGCTCTGGCACGACAGCCGGGTCGCCGCGGCCGACGAGGCGGTGCGCAACGCCGACGCGGCGGTCGAGGAGGCCAAGCAGGACGTCGTGGCGGCACAGCGCACGGTCGAGGAGGTCGACGCGCGCGCGGCCGGGCTCTGGTCGGAATACGTGCACAAGGTGGGACCGGTCGCCGAGCGCTTCGGCCGGATGCCACCGGCCGCCTCGATCCCCCACCAGCGCGGCGACCGCGACGCGGAGGACTACCTCGACGAGGTGGCGTCGAAGGTGAAGTTCACCGCGCCGGCCCGCCCGATCACCGGCGGCGTGAAGATCCTCTTCGTGGTCTTCGGCTTCCTGGGCGGTGTCGCCGGCGCGATCCTCAACCAGGTGCTGCGCGAGACCGGCGGCGGCACGACGGACGGCACCTGGCAGGACGCGCTGCCCGTGGTGGCACTGCTGGCCCTGCTGGCCTGCCCGGTGCTGGCGGTGGTGGCCGCGAAACGGGTCGCCGACCGCCGCGGCGCCGGCCTGGACGCCACGACGGTCGCGACCGTGCTGATCACCGGCCTGGTCACGGCCGGCGTCATCGTGGCCGCCCTGCGCACGGTCTAGCTGGGGACCACCAGCGCCTCGTTGAGCAGGCGGCGGGCCAGCACGAGACGGTCCGCGTCGTCCTCGAGGGGCAGGTCGCCGACCCGCACCAGCTCGCCGCCGAGCGCGATCCGCAGCGACGAGGCGCAGGTGGCCGGGAACCGCATCGTCCGGCCGACCAGGCGCAGCACCACGTGGTCGGGGCCGTCCTCGGTGAGCTGCCAACGCAGGCCCTCGCGGACGCGGAGCTGGTCGTCGGGGCCGAGGCCGGCGGCGAAGTCGAGCTGGGCCAGCGGGCTGACCGGTTCCGGGCGGGCGGACGGCCAGTCCCGGGCCCGGAGCCGCTCGGCGATCTCGGCCGGCTCGACCGAGGTGAGCCAGTCGCGCAGCGCCTCGACGGTCTCGGTCAGCTCGGGCTCGATCGTCTCCGGGTCGGCGACGTCCACCGCGTACGGCAGCGTGGCCCGCAGCCGGGCGTCGCCGGCCGCCAACGCCAGCAGTTCCTCGACCACGGCGTACCGGGTCAGGGCCCGTACCCCGAGGGTCAGGTGCAGCGAGCGGTGACCGAGCGCCTCGGCCGAGTGCAGCCAGCCGCGGGGCAAGTAGAGCGCGTCGCCGGGTTCGAGCACCACGTCGAGCGCGGGTTCGCCCAGCGCGGTGGCGGCCACCTCGTCGGCGTGGCCGCCCCAGGCCTGCTTCTCGAGCGGGTCGGCCAACACCGGCTCGTGCAGGCGCCAGCGCTTGGTTCCGTCGACCTGGAGCACGAAGACGTCGTGGGTGTCGTAGTGGGTGCTGAAGCCCTGGCTGCCCGGCGGGGTGAGGTAGGCGTTGACCTGCAGCGGGCGGCGCAGCTCGGCACCGAGGCGCTGGCTGTAGTCGATCAGCGGCGGCCAGAGGCGGTGCAGTCCTTGGAGGACCAGGGTGGCGCCCTCCGCATAAAGCCGCATCACCTGGTCGTCGATGATCTGATCGCTGATCTCCGCGCCCGCCCCGCCGCCTCCGGTGAACTGCCCGACCGGCAGCACGTTGCCCTGCCGCGCGACGCGCAGGAACGGGGTGCGCAGACCGCGGCGGCTGAGCAATTCGTCGACCGCGTCCGGCGAGAGCAGGTCGCCGAAGCCGCCCGGCCCGGCCAGCTCACCGGCGCGCGAGAGCAGCGGCGCCTTTCCCCAGTACGCCGCGGCGAACTTGCCCGGCTCAACAGCGACGGCACGGGCGAGCGCCGGGCGGGAGCCGCCCGGCGCTTCGTACGTCATGTCGGGCACTCCTCAGGAGGCGGTGCCGTCGGCGCCGCCGTCATGGCCACCCGGGTTCGCGCCACCGTCGGCCGGGCCCTCGCCCGCGCTGCCGTCCGCGCCGCCGTCGTGGCCACCCGGGTTCGCGCCACCGTCGGCCGGGCCCTCGCCCGCGCTGCCGTCCGCGCCGCCGTCGTGGCCACCCGGGTTCGCGCCACCGTCGGCCGGGCCCTCGCCGGAGCCGGGACCCGTGGTCGAGGTGATGTCGTCGTTGCTGAGTGACATGTCCGCTCCTTGGCGTCGTGGGATCGCCGGCCGCCTCGCTGCGACCGCCAGCGCCTCGATACCCCGTGATCATCCGGTCTAACCTCGGCCGGGACCCGTAACGCCGGTCACACGTCGGCGGCCGCCCGCGACGGCCGGAGGGGGTGGGGCCGCCGGCGACGCGAGTGCCTAAGGTGGGACTGTGCTGAACATCGAAGTGAACGGCCGGACGCCCGACCTCGCCGACACGCATCGGCTGGCCGGCGTCAACTACGGCCACTTCACCACGATGCAAGTCAGAGACCAGGGGGTACGAGGTCTCGGGCTGCACTTCGCCCGGCTGGCCGACGGCAACGAGGAGTTCTTCGGCTGGCGCCCGGGCCTGGACGACGAGCATCGGCTGCGCGGGCTGATCCTGCGGGCGCTCGGCGGCGCGCGGGACGCCTCGGTACGGGTGTCCTACCTACCCGGCGCCGACCGCTCCGGCCCGCCCGACGTGGTGGTGCAGGTGTCCGACCCGGCCTCCGCGGAGCCGGCCGCGCCGCTCCGGGTCCGGATCGACCCCGACTTCCGGCGGGAGTGGCCCGAGCAGAAGCACGCGGCGACGATGGGGCTGATCCGCGCGCAGCGGCTGGCGGTCGCGGCGGGCTACGACGACGCGCTGTCGGTCGGGTCCGACGGGATGGTGCGCGAGGGCACGGTGTGGAACGTGGCCTTCTTCAACGGCGACGAGGTGGTGTGGCCGCAGGCGCCGATGCTCAAGGGCATCACGATGGTGTTGCTGCAGATCGCGCTGACCATGCAGGGCGTGCCGTGGACGATGCGGCCGGTGCCGATGAGCGAACTGCTCGATTTCACGGCGGCGATCGCGGTCAACTCGCGCACGGTCCGCCAGGAGATCGTGTCGATCGACGACCTGACCTATCCGGCCGGCGACAAGCTGGCCGAGCTGATCGGCGAGGCGTGGGAGTCGGTCCCCTTCGACGCCCTCTGAGTCATCTCGGTCGCGTTGCGCCGGGCGTAGTCGCCGGAGCAGTCATCGACCAAGATGCGCGTGGCGTGTCGGCCACGGGCGGCACCGACGACTTGCGGCCCTACGACATGCCCGGATGAGGTGGGTCCGCCGCTCGCGCGGCGGACCCGGTGGGCATCGGCGATGGCCGCCGGTCAGCCGGCTCGGCGCTCGCGGTTCTGCTTGCAGTGGACGCACGTGGTGGCCGACGGAAAGATCTCGAGCCGCTCCACCGGGATCGGGTTGTGGCAGCCCTCGCAGTTGCCGTAGGTGCCCTCGTCGAGCCGATGGATGGCGTGCTCGGCCTGAGTGCGCCGGTCGAGGAGAGTGCGCAGCAGCGACGTCGCCGCGTCGCGCTCGGCCGTCTTGGACCCACTGTCGGCCTGGTCGTCGCCGGCGCTGTCGCCGATCTCGACCAGCCGGAGTTTCTGGTTCTCGGCCACGGCCTGGTCGTACTCAAAGCTCAGGTCGTCGAACCGGCCGCGCAGGATCGTACGGATCAGATCGATCTCCTCCGGCGTACGCCCCTTTGCGGCACCCTTACCCGTGATCACCGCTTGATTGACGAGCATGCGCTTCCCCCTGCCCTTCCTCTGCCCCTGGCCTGGTCCCCCGCAAGACGACCCCCATCGCACCGTGGAGCCGCCTGATACCCCCCGCCGAAGATCCCAAACGAGGCCTCCGCTGAAAAAGTAACCGGAGCATAACTGTCAGTGGTTAGTTGCGCTACAGAGTCGCATCAGGAAGGTTCGCTCGCATCATGAACGCTCGTCGACGATCGCCGGGCGGCGCGGATCGTCGACCCGGACCACCACGTCGGCGAAGGAGGCCGGCGCCACCTCCTCGGCGTACCGCGCGAAGGCGGGCAGCGTCCAGGCGGCCTCGGGCGGGGTGCGGCGGGTCAGCGCCGGACCGGACATCTCCAGCTGAATCGTGACGTCGAAGGCGAGCCCGCCGCCGAGCAGCAGAGGGCCGCTGACCAGCAGGATCGTGCCCGGCAGAAGCTCGCGGTAGGGCTCACGGGCGGCCCGGTCGGTGGTCCCGTTCCACAGCCTGGTGAGCACTCGGCCGGAGCCGCCGGGACCGGCCGGGTCAAGCACCTCGCGGGCCAGGCCGGCCTCGTCGAACCAGCCGAGATAGTACGAATCCGGGTTGTCCCGGCCGAACTCCAGGCGCAGTGACGCGGGTCTCAGGAAGTCGGTGGTGTCGATCCGCAAAGCGGGACGGCCCCGAGCCCGCAGCGGGCCGACCAGGGCGTCAGCCAGCACTTCGGGGCCGGCCGCCGGGGCGCCGTCGATGGCTACCCGGAGGTTACTGTCGGGTTCCCGACTTGTCAGGAGATCAGCGAGTTCCTGGACCAGATTCTCGACCGAGACGGGACGTACGCGCACCGGGGCCGGTCACCCGTTGGGCTTGATCGCGATGCGCGCGTCATCGGAGAGGCGGTAACCGACGCCGTAGACGGTGGTGATCAACGAGGCCGTGGCGCCGAGCTTGAGCCGCAGGCGCCGCACGTGCACGTCGACCGTGCGCTTCCCGGTGTGGTCGTAGCCCCAGACGCCGGTCAGCAGCTGGGCACGGGTGAAGACCTGACGCGGCCGCTCGGCGAGGAACAGGAGCAGGTCGAACTCGAGCCGGGTGAGCGGCAGCGGCTCGCCCTCGACGAGGACCTGGCGGGTGCCGGTGAGCAGGAGCACCTCGGGACCGTCGGCCGGCTCGAACCCGGGCTCTTCGTCGGGCGCGACAGCCGGCTCGACCGTGACCGTGCCGTGGCTGACCTCGACCAGCTCGCGGACCGCCTCGATGAGCCGGTGGGCCTGCGGGGAGATGGCGTCACCGTCGAGCGGGATGGCCACCGTGACGGTCAGCGCGGATTCGGACGGGCGACGGGTGGCGGTGGTGCCGCGACCCGGCCCGGTGGCATGTCCCGCGAGCCTTGGTGAAAGCGCACTGGCCGGCATTTAGTTTGATCCCCCTGAAATACGTGTCGGCAACCGAATACGATCGGCAACCGAATACGACCGATCACCCTCCGTAAAGCCGCAGACGATATTTCCGCCTTTGCCGTTGCCGGGTCAACCCGTCATCCACACTGTGGGAAAATCGTTCCACGAGAAATTATCTCCAGGTCCACCGTGGCCCGTGGAAATGCATTACGGTAACGGATTCTGTCAGACTCATTAAGTGTTGCCGAACGCCTGCCACGCTGCGGATTTCGGCCGAGACCCGGGTTTACCCTGCTGGGCAACGTTATGGGCGGACCGGCGTATGGAACATTCTGAGACGAGCGCCACACCATTCTTCGCACCGATCAAAAAGAATCCGGGCGCCCTGCTGGGGACGCCCGGACTTTACCTCTGCGGAAGAACTCTAGTCGCCGCGGGAGATGAGCCGACGGCCGATGGCGGCGATGAGCCGGTCGAGCTCGGAGCCGAACGGGTTGTCGTGCACCAGATAGGTCCAGGTGGCGGTAGGCCGCACGATCTTGGCGTTCTCGGGTTCCCAGCCGTCGCTGAAGTCGACTTCCTCGAAGTTCTCGATCGTCCGCTTCTCGATCTCGAGGAGCAGGTTCTGGAACGCCGGCACGGCGGCCCGGTGGAACTCGTCGAGCGGGTCGAGCTTGCCCAGCGCGCGCAGGTGCACGCCCTCGCGCACCTCGGAGAGCTCGGCCAGGTGGTCGACCCAGAGCCGGTCGAGGTGGTAGAGCGCGATCGCCCGGGCCGCGTCGGAGAGCACGTCCTCGTCGACCTCCTTGGCCTTCTCGGGCGTGCGCTCGAGCAGCATGATCGCGGCGACCTCGGAGGTGAGCAGCCGCTCGCGGCGCTCGGCCAGGGCGATGCGCTGCTGCTCGATCACGACGCTGTAGCGCCAGGTGTTGCGGTGGATCTCGTGGTTGACGCCCTCGGCGACCCGCTGGGCGTGCTCAACCGCGTAGTCGACCTGGTCGTCGTGGACGACGCCGTCCATGTCCATCCGCGGCGAGGCCGGGAGGATGTCGCCCGCGTGCCGGGAGACCAGCTCGTCCTCCAGGCTGACGAAGAAGACCGAGCCACCCGGGTCGCCCTGGCGGCCGGCGCGGCCGCGGAGTTGGTCGTCGACGCGACGGCTGTCGTGCCGCCCGGCGCCGATCACGTAGAGCCCGCCGAGCTCGACCACGCGGTCACGGTCGGCCTCGTCGCTGCCGCCGAGGCGGATGTCGACGCCGCGGCCGGCCATCTGGGTCGAGACGGTGACCGCGGCCAGCGCGCCCGCCTCGGCGATGATTCGCGCCTCCTCGGCGTCGTTCTTGGCGTTCAGCACGTTCGCCGGCACGCCGACCGCGGCGAGCTGCTCGGCCAGCAGCTCGGACGCCTTCACGTCGAGGGTGCCGACGAGCACCGGGCGGCCCTTCTCGTGGGCGATCTTGATCTCTTCGACGAGTGCCTCGTCGCGGGTCTCGTGCGCCGAGTAGATGCGGTCGGGCTCGTCCGCACGGATGTTCTCGGCGTTCGACGGGATGACCGCGACCTCGAGCTTGAAGTACTCCCGGAGCTGCTCGCCGACGTGCACAGCGGTGGCGGTCATGCCGCAGACCGCCTGGTAGAGCGCGATGTAGGCCTGCACGGTGATCGTGTCGAGGACCTCGCCCTCGGCGGTGGCGGTCAGGCCTTCCTTCGCCTCGACGGCGGCCTGCAGCCCGTCGGGCCAGCGGCGACGCTGGGCCACCCGGCCGCGCATCTCGTCGATCAGCTCGACCGAGCCGTTGCGCACGATGTAGTCGACGTCGCGGCGCAGCAGGGTCTCGGCGTGCAGCGCGACGTTCACCGCCGAGAGCTGCTGCACCTGGTCGTCGGCGTAGAGGTCGACCTCGCCGAGCTTCTCCTCGACCTTCTTGAGGCCGGACTCGGTGAAGGCCACGCTGCGGCCGTCCTCGGCCACCTCGTAATCCTTGCCGGCCTTGAGGTCGCGCACCAGCTCGGCCGCGTCGAGCACCGGGTCGGCCGCGGTCGCGGTGCTGCCGGCGAGCACCATCGGCACCCGGGCCTCGTCGATCAGGATCGAGTCGGCCTCGTCGACGATCGCCGTGGCCAGCTCGCGCTGCACCCGGTCCTCCACATCGGTGACGAGCTGGTCGCGCAGGTAGTCGAAGCCGGCCTCGCTGACCGACACGTAGGTGACGTCGGCGAGGTAGGCCGCGCGACGCTCCTCGTGGGTCGACGCCTCGGTCACCCAGCCGACGGTGAGGCCGAGCAGCCGGTAGACCGGCGACATCCACTCGGCGTCGCGACGGGCCAGATAGTCGTTGACGGTGAGCACGTGCACCGGTCCGTGGCCGAGACGGACGTGCCCGTACGCCGCGACCGTCGCGGTCAGGGTCTTGCCCTCACCGGTGGCCATCTCGGCGACCTCGCCCGAGAGCAGGGCCATCGCGCCGAGCAACTGGACATCGTACGGTCGCTGCTCGAGGGTCCGCCGAGCCGCCTCGCGGCCGACGGCGCAGATCTCGGTGAAGTCCGCCGCCTCCCGGGCCGCCGCGGTCAGCGCCTCGTCGTCCAGCTCACGCAGCGCTTCCTCGCGAGCTTCGATGTCGGGCAGACGCTTGCGGTACGGGCCGAGATCGACCGTCGTGCCCGGACGCTGCAAAAACTGGCGGAACCGGCTTTTCAGCCGCTGCGACACACCCATGGCGGGCAACGGTACTTCATTTGCCTGAGCGGTTGGCGCCGACCATCGGCTCACGCCGCGTTTGTGTTCCCGGTCCGGCGGGCACGTTGCGACGGTAGATCAGGTAAGTGAGGGAGGCAGGGTGCCGAGTCAGCTCGTGTGCCGGCCGGAACGGGGGTTCCCGGTCGCCGCGCTGCACGTGAGTGGCACCCTCGATCAGGTCACCGGCGACGCCCTGCACCAGGCCGTCCGATTACGGCTGGCCGAGCAGCCGACCGTGCTTCTGCTGGACCTGGCCGAGCTGCGGATCGGAGACCCGGTGGGGCTGTCGGCCCTGAACGCCGTCGTCGGCCCGACCCTCGCCTGGCCCGACGTGCCAGTGGTGGTCTGCGGAGCCGGCCCCCGGACGATCGCCTTGATCACCTCCGCGCCGGAGTGCGCCGCGCTGCGGTTCGAGGACGACTTCGGGGCCGCGCTCGCGTCCGCCCGGGCCGAGATCGAGCCACCGCGGATCCGGGTCCGGATGCGTCCGGTGCCCGGGGCCTGCCGCCAGGTGCGCCACCTCGTGACCCAGACCTGCTCCGCCTGGCACCGGGCCGAACTGGCCTCGACCGCGACGCTGATCGCGACCGAGTTGGTGGCCAACGTGGTGCGTCATGCCCGGACGACGATGGACTTCACGATCCGGCCGCTGTCCGGCGGCCACCTCTACATGGCCGTCCGCGACCACAGCCGGCGGATGCCCCGGCCCACCGAGGCGGGTGTCTCCGACGCCGGCGGTCGTGGCTTGCGGCTGGTCCGCGACCTGACCGACTCCTGGGGAGTCCTGCCGGTGAGCGACGGCAAGGTGGTCTGGACCCGCATGCACACCGACGCGCTCTGACGCGTACGGCGCGGTGGTCCGGGCCGCGCCGCGCCGGACCCGACATCTCACCGTTCCGGCGGATCGGGCGGCCCGGAGTCGTCCTTGTCGGTGAACGGTTTGTTGAGCTGCCCCATGTCGGGAGCCTCGAGTTTGGGGCGGGGCGCCCGTGGTGCCGTCCCGCCGGGCGCCACCGGGGCCGGCCGGCCGGCCGAGGGTGGGCGGTTGACCCGCCCCGGGCCGGCCGCTTCGGCCGGGATCGGGTGCGGGCTCAGCGCGGCGCGGGGGGCGGCGTTCTGTTCGGGGCCGGCACCGCCGAACCGGGCCGAGCTGTTGCCGAGTCCCGGGCCGCCGGTCGGGCGCGACGGCGCGGAGTTCTCGGGGGCCGGGCGGGCGGGAAGGCCGGAGGGTTCCCGGCTTGCCGGCGCGGGCGCGGAGGGTGCCGGGCCCGGTGGGTCGGCGGGCTCGTTTCCCGCTTGCGGAGCGGGGCGGTCGCGCAGGCCCGAGGGCTCGTCACCGCGGTGCGCGCTGAGGCCCGAGGGCGGCCGTTCCCCGGGAAGACCCGGTAGTGGGGCATGCGGTTCGGCGGTCTGCGCCGAGGGGCCGACGTGCGAAACCGCGGGTTCGGGAACGTGCGAGGCGGGGTCCACGGGCGGAGAGGCGGGGTCCACGGGCGGAACAGCCCGGCCGGGGAACCGCGGCGCGGTGTTCTGCCCCGTCGCTCCGGCGACCCGGGGCTGGACGGGCCTCGCGGGGATGAACTCGGGTGCGTCGAGCGGCCGATTCTGGCGCCAGTTCGGCGGCAGGGCCTCGGCCAGGACCTCTGCCTCATCGGCGACGGCTCCCCCGGCGGCCGACCGTCCCGGAACGTCCTCTTCCGCCGGTGCGGTCGCGGTGGACTGGAACGACCCCTCCTTCGCCCCGGGGTCCGGCCCGGCGGACGGACTGGCGTCGTCGTCACGCGCGGCACGCCGGGGCCGGTACTCGGTTCCCGCCGGCTCGTCCGCCGCCGGCTCCCCCAGCCCTTGCCGGGATGCCGCGATCAGCCCCGACTCCTCCGCGAGCCCCGCTGCCGTCACCACCTCGGCCGCGGCCTGTCCGGCCGGGCAGGGCAGGCGGTTTCCGCAGGACGGGCACTCGGTGACCTCGTCCGTGGGCCCACGCCCTCCGGCGTGCGCCGCGAGCACCTCTTGCGCGGTGCGCGCCAGCAAGCTGTCCGGATCCACGAACGTCCTGGTCGGTGCCACGGCAGCCGCCCCCTTCCGCGTAGAGGCACACGCCTCGACGAACACGCGACAAGTTCACCGCCGTTAGGTACCGATTCGTGGGCTTTTCGACATTTGCGCGACAGGGGTGGCCAACGAGCAGGGAGCTGCGACCCGGACCGGCGTCGACCTGCGCGAACGGGCGGAGAGGGCCGGACGCGGCAGAGCGCGCTTCATGCATTCACTCACTGTAGGCATCAGTTAACCCTCCGTATGATGTGAGGATCCTTCAGGAGGTGGTTTCCTTGGCTGACCTCGACCTGCACCGCGAGCAGATCCTCCGGCACGTCGGACCCGTCATCACCGGTCGCTTCGCCGGCTTCCGTACCTCGTACACCCGGGAGGTGCGGATCGGTCAGCCGGCGCTGATGGCCGTCTTCCTCGCCGCGAGCGTGATCCACCTGATCGGCGGGATCCTGCGTATGAAGGCGAGCCACCGCAGCTTCAAGGAGCTCAAGAAGGGCCCCGAGTTCCTCGTGACACCGGTGCGGGTCCGCGACGACCTGGGGCAGACCTACGAGGTCGAGATGCACGGGCAACTGCCCCAGTCCGCCCTGCACCGCGGCGACCTGGTCCAGCTCACCACCGCACCGCAGAAGGACTCGACCCTGCCCGTACGGCTGGTCCGCCTCGTCAACCTGACCACCATGCAGCCGCTCACCCCGCGGATCCCGACGATGTGGTCGCACCTGGGGCCGGCGCTCCTGATTCAGGCCGTGCTGGGCATCGTCGTGGTCGCCGTGCTCACCGCTCTCTGGGCGGCCAACAGCTAGGCCGCCGGGCATCCGCCGTACCGCCGCCCGGGTCGTCTTGCCGTTGCGGCGGCCATCGGTGTGCGCGCCGCCGATAACACGCGCCCTGCCCGCACCCTCCAGGCGTGCCGTGGATGAAAACCCGCACGGCCGGGTATCGCTGCGGTTCAGCATCCGGTGTCACCATCCATGACATCGACGTCCTTGCGAAGGACACCGCGGTCGATCTCATGCTTTGGTGTCGTCTGGCGCGACCCGCCGGGGTGTGGGAATTTGATTCCGGTCAGAAAAGGTGGTGTGCCGTGGGCGAGGACGTCAAGCAGGCCAACTTCACCCGGGAGGACCGTGCCCAATACCGGCACAAGATTCGCCGGAGCCTGGACGTCTTCGCGGCCATGCTGCGCGAGTCGCAATTCGACTTCGAGCGACCGCTGACCGGAATGGAGATCGAGCTCAACCTGGTCGACAAGAACGCCGACCCGGCGATGCGCAACGCCGAGGTGCTGGGTGCGATCGCCGACCCGGATTTCCAGACCGAGCTGGGCCAGTTCAACATCGAGATCAACGTGCCGCCGCGGCGCCTGGCCGGGGACGAGAACGCCGATCTGGAGCGCTCGTTGCGGGCCAGCCTGAACAACGCCGAGCAGCACGCACGGACGGTCGGCGCGCACACCGTGATGATCGGTATCCTGCCGACGCTGCGACGCGAACACATGACGGCCGAGGCGCTCTCGGCCAACCCGCGCTACAAGCTGCTCAACGAGCAGATCTTCGCGGCCCGGGGCGAGGACCTCGACATCCGGATCGACGGGGTGGACCGGCTCGCCGTCACCACCGACACGATCGCGCCCGAGTCGGCCTGCACCAGCACCCAGTTCCACCTGCAGGTCAGTCCGGCGCAGTTCGCGGCGTACTGGAACGCGGCCCAGGTGATCGCGGGCGTGCAGGTGGCCCTCGGCGCGAACTCGCCGCTGCTGTTCGGCCGGGAGTTGTGGCGCGAGACCCGCATCCCACTGTTCGAGCAGGCCACCGACACCCGGTCCGAAGAGATAAGAGCCCAGGGCGTACGGCCTCGGGTGTGGTTCGGGGAACGCTGGATCACGAGTGTCTTCGACCTGTTCGAGGAGAACGTCCGCTACTTCCCCGCTCTGCTGCCGATCTGCGACGACATGGACCCGGGCGAGATCCTCGAGCGTGGCGAGGTGCCGGAGCTGAGCGAGCTGCGGCTGCACAACGGCACGGTCTACCGCTGGAACCGGCCGATCTACGACGTCGTCCGGGGCCGTCCGCACCTGCGGGTAGAGAACAGGGTGCTGCCGGCCGGGCCGACCGTCGTCGACACGATGGCGAACGCCGCGTTCTACTACGGACTGATCCGGACGCTGGCCGAGGCGGAACGGCCGCTCTGGACGCAGATGAGCTTCAGCGCGGCCGAGGAGAACTTTCACACCGCCGCCCGGTACGGCATCGACGCCACGGTGTTCTGGCCCGGACTGGGCTACCTCCAGGTCACCGAGCTCGTGCTGCGCCGGCTGCTGCCGATGGCCCACCAGGGGCTCGAACGGTGGGGCGTGTCCACCGGCGAGCGGGACCGGCTGCTCGGCATCATCGAGCAGCGCTGCCTGACGCAACGCAACGGCGCCGTCTGGCAGGTGCAGAACCTGCACGCTCTGGAGGCCGAGGGCCACGACCGCCAGGACGCCCTGCACGAGATGCTCCGCCGCTACCTGCCGCTCATGCACGAGAATCTCCCTGTGCACAAATGGCCCTACCCGAGCTGACGGCCGCGTCTCCGGCGCCACAGCAGGGGCAGCCACGGGGTCGCCCGGTGTTTCGCCGCCGTCCGCAAGTGGCGGCCGAGGTGGTTCTCGGTCGCCGCGGACGCGCTGACGCGGCGCGGCCGGGTCAGTCGGACCTCGTCAGCCCCGGGCGACCGCGACGGTGACCCCGCCGACCACTCGCTTCGGCACGACCAGCACGCTCGACGGGCCGGCGGCACAGAGGGCCGCGGCCTCCGCGACCCCAGGCGTCCCCACCGCCGCACCCACCACCCCGCTGGGGTTGGGCACCTCCCGGCGGCCCAGTTCGGCCGCCGGAAAAGCGGCGACCGGCCACCCCCGTCCCGACGCCAGCCGGCGGATCCCGGGCTCCCCGCTGCGGCGGTCCAACGTCGCCAGCACGTCGACGTCCGCCTCCGTCAGACCCGCCGCCGCCAGCACCGCGCCGACCGCCGCCCCCAGGTCGGCGACGTCCGTTCCCGGCCGGAACCCGACGCCCACCGCCACGACCCCGATCACGCCGGGGCGACCGCCGCCCGCACCAGGCGGGTCGCGAAGGCCGGGTTCCCGGCCCAGTGCAGATGCAGGAAAGAGGCGTGCACCGAGGGGGACGCGAAGCCCTCCGGGTCGGCCCCGCGCCACGCCCAGGCCGCTCCACCGGCCGGGGAGAGCAGCACCCCCGACCGCGGGTGCACGGTCGTCCGGTGGAACTCGTGACCCGTCACCCGCGTGCCGGCCGGCGCGAGCGGGCTGTCCGAGAGCGCCACCGCGTCCCGGTACCCGAGTGTCAGCGTCGGTGTCATCGCCGCCTCCGCGTCGAGCACGCCGCACATCGGCGCACCGTCGAGCGTGCGGCAAAGCCAGAGCAGCCCGGCGCACTCGGCCGCGATCGGCCCGCCGACCGCCGCCAGCGACGCCACTGCCAGGCGCAGCGGCTCGTTCGCGGACAGCTCCGACGCGTACACCTCGGGAAAGCCGCCGCCGACGACGAGTGCTCGGGTCCCGTCGGGCAGGTTCTCGTCGCGCAGCGGGTCGACCGTCACCACCTCGGCACCGGCCCCGGCCAGCAGTTCGGCCGTCTCGGCGTACGCGAAGGAGAACGCCGGACCGCCCGCGAGCGCCACCACCGGCCGGCCCGCGACCGGCTCGGCGGCGATCGGCGACCAGGGCTCGACGTTCAGCGGCGCCGCCGTACGGGCGATGGCCAGCACCTCGTCCAGGTCGACCGACGACGCGATCAGCGCGGCCAGCGCGTCGACCGAGGTCAGCGCCTCCGCCCGGCGTTCGGCGGCCGGCACCAGCCCGAGATGCCGCGAAGGGGCGGCGACCGCGTCCGCGCGACGCAGGGCGCCGAGCACGGGAGTGCCGACCTCCTCGCACGCCTCACGCAGGATCGCCTCGTGCCGCTCGGAGCCGACCCCGTTGAGGATCACCCCCGCCATCCGTACGGTGCCGAAGCTGCGGAACCCGTGCACCAACGCGGCGATCGAACGCCCCTGCGCGGCCGCGTCGACCACCAGGATCACCGGGGCCTCGAGCAGCTCCGCGACCTGCGCGGTCGACCCGGTCTCACCCGCACCGGTCCGCCCGTCGTAAAGGCCCATCACGCCCTCGATCACGGCGAGCGAGGCGCCCTGCGCGCCGTGCGCGAGGAGCGGCCCGATCAGGTCCTCCCCCACCAGCACCGGGTCGAGGTTGCGGCCCGGCCGACCGGCGGCGAGCGCGTGGTAGCCCGGGTCGATGTAGTCGGGGCCGACCTTGAACGGCGCCACCGGCAACCCCCGGCGGGCGAAAGCGGCCAGCAGACCGGTCGCGACCGTCGTCTTGCCGTGTCCGGAGGCGGGCGCGGCGATGACGACGCGCGGGATACTCACCATTCGATGCCCTGCTGTCCCTTACGCCCCGCGTCCATCGGGTGCTTCACCTTCGTCATCTCGGTGACCAGGTCGGCCGCCTCGAGCAGGGCCGGCGCCGCGTCCCGTCCGGTGATCACCACGTGCTGCGTGCCCGGCCGCGCGGCCAGCGTCGCCACCACCTCGTCGACGTCGACCCAACCCCACTTCATCGGGTACGTGAACTCGTCGAGCACGTAGAACCGGTAGGTCTCGGCCGCGAGGTCGCGCTTGATCTGCGCCCACCCCTCGGCGGCCTCGGCGGCGTGGTCACGAACGCTCCCCGGCCGCTGGATCCAGGACCAGCCCTCGCCCATCTTGTGCCAGGTGACCGGCGCTTCCCCGGTCGCACCGAGGGCCTTGAGCGCGGCCTCCTCGT
>Ga0247737_1000290_pt1 | contig 18910 bp, 17 predicted proteins | sample UWRJL028104C2_FD_180937 | JGI IMG/M metagenome (GOLD analysis project Ga0247737, IMG submission 180937) | Plant litter microbial communities from Arlington Agricultural Research Station in Wisconsin, United States - UWRJ-L028-104C-2 | ecosystem: Environmental > Terrestrial > Plant litter >...
GCCTGGCTCTCCAGCAGATAGCCCTTCTGGCCAACAGCAATGGATCCCAAGCATTGAAAATGATGCCATGTCTGGTTCGGCATACCGAAGCCCACGATCATCGCCATCATCTACATCATCGACTCCAGATGCACGCCCGTCCACTCCACTATACCTCAATTTCTCCTCGATTGATACTTCATCCCAAGTCTGTACCTCTCTCCGGGCTATTCTCGCATCATCCAACGCCACCGATAGATGGGCACAGCTTGCACCGGCTTTAGCGCTCGAGATCCTTCGCTCAACAACCGCGTCCCTCTCACGCCTTCCAAACTTCGAAATTTATTTAGCGTTCCATCTTTCCAATACTAATTCCAGCTTCTATCAGGCTGCAGAAGACAAGATCCTCAAACAACTTTTCCCCACACTTCGCAAATTAGTTGATACATACACACCTTTCACAAGTCAGCAAATCTTCGAAGCAGCAACAGCACCGAGGCCTGTAAACAGTGGATCGACCGTTCGGACGAAAGAACAAGTAGATGATGTAGCAACTAGAATAGCACATATTGGAGTTTTGCACTGGCGTGTATGGGCTCCGCTGGCGTACCTTGTCGATTCAACTTTAGAACAGGAGGAGCAATCCTTTAAGAGAGCTAAAAGCATGCCATGAACTAACTGCTGCTCATGGCAAGCCTAAAAGTTTGCTGTACATAATAGAGTCTTAGCTACTCGAATTTCCTTTGTTCGCACTGCATCTAACGGCGTTGCATAAACTGGCAGCATTGATACCCATGGAAACATGTAATATAGAAAAGGCCATTATCTGGGTTGGCGTTTGGGGTTCTACTTAATTTTGAAGGGCTAGGGGTTCATTCTCAGCAGAATGGTCAGTTAGCTTGCGAGCGGGTCATGCATACAATTTGTTGATTACCATTACCAAACCTATAGGCACTAAGAGAGCTCTACTGGTTTTAGAAATTAGAACATAACATATTAATTTACTCTCTTCTCGCTTTTGTAACATTGCATTTCCAACTTACCAAGACGTTCTTGGTCGGTACTATTCTGCCGTGCCTTAGGGTAAGACCCTAGAATAACCTAAACACCTGACCCACCAAAATACTGTAAGCGAGATCCCCTTTTTGAGTAATCAAACACAGAGAACACATGGTCCAGTCTAGGGTAGACAAGGCAAAACAATGGCACCTTGATGCTTGCCAGCGAGCAGAAATCTCAAAAGATCGTTATGAGTTCTACTCTAAAATTAAGGATCTAGGCACTTTACTTGTTGAGAAGCATCTCATTCGAACGACACTCATCACGGGGATTTTCCAGGATTCAATGCACAAATGGATGATTAAGGTTTTTCTCGGCTTACTTACTTAAGTCGCTTGTCAACTGCAGCTCTGGGGTTTCAGTTAGGCTTTGCATTTAAAATACGATATCTGATTTCTGATTATGGGAAGATGTGGAGCTGTGGGTCTTCGTTAGGTGATGGCTATATTAGATTATTGCAAAGGCAGCTGGGGATGAAGGATATTATGGGAGCATGAATATGTTACAGAAATTAAGACAATATAACAATCCTATCAAATATGATAGAACGTTACCGGCTGTGGGATGAGCTGCTGGTCATATATACCCAAGACGATACAGTGAGGTCCGTTCTTTAGGCATTTTTCTTCTGATTGGTACCTGATATATGTTGTGTTACTTTTACTATTCATATTCCTTTCTGTGATCTATCTCTATATTCTGAAGTTTGGCAAAATAAATTATAAAATCAAAAAGATTGTAGCATTGTTGGGCCAATATTACCAGTTCCCTTATAATTAGAAACTTTCGGAATCGCAAGGTCGGAGAAAAAACGGCTTCGACACATAGTTATCTAATAATAATAGTAATTATAATGATAATGATAGTAGTAGTAATAGGAGGAAGGAAATTTAGGCGTTTATTTAGACAGGACTGCACTTATGGCATACTGTACGTACTTGATAGTTACCAAGAGCTATAAAATTCAACTCCCAAACCTCCGATGACAACAGTTTAATCTCCCAGTGAACCATACTCGCCTACCATAGCAAGCATACCATCTTGACATTTTTTCGATAACTTTACGCTTATCTGAAGAGAAATCTTCTAGTTATCTTTACTATTAAGGCTTCGTGAGGAAGGCTGTCACGAATGAGAGCTGGAACACTAAGTACATAAACATTTGAGGTCTTTTTAATTAGGTAGTCAATAGGGCTTAAGCTGTCAGTAACAGATTCACTATTCCTTGAAGTGATTCAAGTTTTGTTTTCAGACATTGATTTCCACATCCAAGAGAAGGACATTCCCCAAATCGCGAAGACAACTCATATGTCTTACGGGAAGATACTATATAAGTTAGCTTCAAATGCTGAATCTCTACTCTAGATCTTCGGCGTTTTCAGCACGGTAGAGCATCGAATGACGCCTTTCTTGCTGCCTGTATTTCGGAATGATTAGAAAACTTTGAGTGTTTTACAGAGTTTCTCCAGCGATCGATGAGCTCTACAATATTTTAACTGACGTTTGACTGTAACATGAAGAGAGGAAGGGGAGCAAACTCTCAGATATACACGAATTGGAAAGAGATATAATCCTAATCCGACAATATATCTGCACTTGTACGAAAACAAGCATAAAATTTAGAATTCATCTTCACAAATCACAAGAAGTACCAATATTTCGAAATCAATGGATGTTGCGCTCTTGAAGTGATAACTCTATCCACAAGGATATCTACCGAGTCGACGCAAGAGTTTGAAAGTAGAGAACTGTATGCATAAAGCTAATGACTATGATATACTTACTTAATTACACTATTGAAATCAAAAGATCGAGAAAAGACTTGCTAATCGTGGAGAGCCTGAAGTCGTCATATTACTTCATGAAAACCAGTACTTGATTCAAGTCTTGGCTTCAAAGTTCGTTCACTTCATTCCATCAAGAAAGTTAGAAATGATCGTCACTTCATTTAGGATATCTTAATAACCTCTTAATATGCCAGGTTATAGCAACGCGAAGGTCCATCTTCTACCGACCAAATTCCTGATGCAAACAATGCATCTCGAGCCTCAATTCATGATCACTTATTCTATATGAAGTGAAAGAAAAAGAGGAGGCTAGTCGATCAGTGTCTCCTGTTACCAACCTCCTGGCTTTTGACAATGCTAAGGTTGATGTTAAGCGAATCCCCTTTAGTATTATTGTCCCTATCCCATAATGCCAAGGTGGGCACGGGAACAGCACTTAGTCGTATGCGATATCTCTACGTATTCTCTAGATTATAACTACAATCTGTCTACTTCAATCGGACCCGCTTTTTTCTCTCGAGGCTTGAAAATCATCTCCCAATTTGTGGTATAATGGATAACTGCTATGCACCCATCGGGGAACTCTTTTACCAAGAATGGAGGCCCTGACAAGAAGAGAGTCAGCTACATATATGATGAGAACGTGCCACAGTTTTCGTATGGCTTCACTCATTCAACGAAGGCCCAGAGGATTGGATTGGCCCACGGCCTAATTAATAGTTACAGTCTCTACAAGAAGATGGAAATCGTTTCAAGTTCTCTCCTATTCTTGAAGTCATTCTCTCAGCGCTTCGAGGATAAAATCAATTTTTTGTTGTTTAGAAATTACTATTTTATATGTACTAAGAACTATTGATAGCGACCCATCCCAGCTTCGAAATTGGAAATGCCACAATTCCATATGAATAGCTTCCTCGACTTCCTGAGCATGGTCACTCCGGAGAACCAGGCTAATTTTTTCCGTGGGAAATGAACCATTACGAGATGGGTACAACTGACATTCCTATATTTGATGGAATGTATGACCTTTCACGCATCAATTCTGGTGGTAGTATAGAAGGTGCCACTCGGCCCATTCGAGGAAGAGCTGACATTGCTATCAAATGAGCTAGTGAGCTGCACCACGCCAAGAAGAAAATGTCAAGTGGGTTCTGCTATGTCAATGGTACCATCATACTCAGTTTAAAACAATACTTTGAAACATCCCTAACTGTATTTCTCGTAGACATTGTCTTAGGTATTTTAGAGCTCTTACGAATTCACCAGAGGGTTTTATACATCGACATTGATGTACACCATGGCGACGGTGTCGAGGAAGCATTCTATCACACATATCGTGTCATGACTGCTTATTTCCAGAAGTTCGGAGAGTTCTTCCTTTGTACTGGTGACCGTACCGATTGTGATGTAGAAAAGGCAAAAACTACCCAGTGAAGTTTGCCTCTCAAAAATGGAACCACTGGCGATGCGCGTACAAGTCAATCTTCGAGCAAGTCATTGGTAAGAACATGAAGCGATATCGGCCAGGCGCAATTGTATTCCAATGTGGCACCGATTCCCTCTCAGGTGATGCTCTCGGATGCTTCAATCTTAACATGCATGGCCACGCCAACTGCGTCAAGTTTGTCAAGAGCTTCGATATTCCAACCCTTATTCTTGGAGGTGGTGGCTAAACTATCAGTTTTTGCAAGAACATGGGCTTTTGAAACTGGAGTGCTTCTCGACACGCAAATGGATGAAGTTCTCCCCGTTGATAGATACTATTAGTATTACCGCCCAGAATACATGCTCGATGTCAGATCGAATTCTATGATGGATATCAATAGCAGAAAGTATCTATAGAAGGTAACGACGCACCTGATGGAGCAATTGCTGATGGAGCAATTGAGGGATATCCCACTTGTACCATCGGTTCAGATGAGTGACGCCTCATGTAACTCACTGGTTATGAACGAAGAGTTTGAAGAAATTCAGAAGGATGAAGATGAGAATGAGAACTATGACCTTCGTTACACTCGGTATCAGCTTGAGAAGATTGTGGAGCGAGATGATGAGCTGGTCTCAGAAAGTAGCGATGTAGATCATGGTAGTCTTTAGCGCTTCTGAGACGTCAAGGCCTAAGGATATAAGGTGCTTTGCTTGGTTTGTAAGTGGTACTGATATTCCATTGTATAGTTCTAGATTTTGATTTATTATTTGCTTCTGCGCTTCTAGAAGCTATCCCTCATGGCTAACCCTTAACTCTGGTATATGAACCAACATTAGAAAAGTCAATTGGGGGTATTGGATGCTGTTCTTTGTTTCTTCGCATTGTTCACATTGAGATCCATGTTGACTATGAACGAGGCAAGTTTTTGGATGCTTCTTCAATTGAGCGGATTACGCAGGGGTAATGGAAGGGTAAATATAGATAGAATGAGTATCTGATCGGTTTTATGGAAAAAGAACATCTTCTGGTAAAGGCGCGTAGTTGGAACTATTGTTGGAAAGATGAAGCTTAAAGGGAATTCGAACAGGGAGGGAGATAATCTGTGTTATGATACTGTTGAGTGATGGGCTATTTGGTGGATCGGTGGACTCCTTGTAGTGAATAGTGGCAAGCGCAGCATATGTTATAAACATAGACCTGGAACTAATATACTTAGATGGGGATGCCATGCTACTTTTCCTGTGCATTATTGTCTATGGTACAGAAGTAAAATAATGCCTCCGTAAGACCCACGGCTCGATTTATAGTTTAAGTTGATGCCCCAGATTTAAGCATCACATAAAGCGGTGACACATTGATGGATAAGAGGCACAGAAGAAGAAGCCATCTTAGAAGAGCCATAGTATTGGGTATCATTGATGCAGCTCTTCAAAATTGAAATTACCGCACATCATTGGGGCGATAACCCAACTCTTTAAGTCATCTCAAAGAGCCAACTATATGTGCAACAGTTCAACTCCCTTTGATGCCTTGGCTAGCACGATGTATCTCATCCATTGTAACAAGTCTCCTTGAAAGACTGAGATCATTAAAAAACGCCGAAAATGCTACATCGCTTATAAGACGGTTAAATGAACAAGAATTAGGATCTATTCGGATTGGTAGAAAGGCGTATAACCAAGAAGCACGGGACGTTATGACCGAGTTCCTGACGGTGCAGATAAGATCAAACGTGCGGAGTGCTACTCGCAATAATCAGGCTCCTAAGTTTGCTACATCAACTACTTGGCAGTAGGAGCTTGTTGCTTAAGTATCTGGTCTTGTGATAGCAGGTTGGATATGCTGAAACTATGTGAACTTCGTGTGGATGATATCTGGGTTTTCATGCCAATCATCAATACTAACCCACATCTAATTCTGGAATTAGCAAGAATTAACAGTTCAACTCATGGCTCAGATGCTTACCTTTCTGAAAGTGCTTAATCCAGCGAGAATGCTTCCTCCAATCCAGGTTGAGTACTTTCTTTCGGGAGGTGCAAAGATTTTGATTCTCATGTCTTTTACAGCTAGCCGTTGAACCTCATGAAGTAACCTGTCGCCAAACCCTTTGGTCAACGTGCTACCTCCTGACAAGACGATGTTGCCAAATAGGGATTTTCGAAGGTCAAGGTCGGTACGGTTGATGGCGTCAACGACAATTTGATGAATACCCGGATATTCCAGTCCGATAATCTCAGGATCAAAAAGTATCTCGGGAGCTCGGAATCTTTCAGCACCAATCTAGGACTTGTTACCTGAATGCTCTGCACCTATGAAAATGTCTTACCTTGATTCTATTGCCATCTGGTAGCACGTATTCCGCAACTTTTCCATCCCCAATCTTAGCCTGCGCCCAGTCTTTCTCCTCTTGCTTAGGATTTCCTGCTACATAGCTCACTTTCTCCTTAATCATCCGTACAACCTCCTTCTCAGCAGATGTGTGAAAAACGTATCCTGATTTCCGTAACAGCAATTGCATATATTCCGTAACATCTCGTCCTGCAACATCTATCCTCCGTATCGAACTAGGCATTGCAAATCCCTCATAAACTGGCACAGCATGCGATACTCCATCACCAGCGTCCAATACTATCCCTGTCGTTCGTCCCGAAGCATATAGTGAAAGAACAGCTTGTATGGAAGTGTATAATGCGGGTACATTAAAGGTCTCGAAAAGGATCTGAGCGGCAGTATCTCGATTACTCCTAGGATTGAGGGGTGGTTCGGTCAATAACACAGGGTGCTAGAGTCACCAAGTTAGTTATCCGTATTGGTTATCTATAGCGCCCTTACCTCTTCACTCAATGTTTTCAAACCTTCTCCATACACCCACTCCCATATCCTCTCCATATCATCCCAATCCGTAACAATGCCATGCTCTAGCGGGTATTTGATCTTTAGCAGCCCTCTCAAGTCTTGTGCTTTCTGGCCAATAAACACATCTCCTTCCAATGCGCCTGCAAGCACTCGCGTATGTTTCGGTCTTCCTACGAATGAAGGGAAGAAGCATTTGGGAAGGTCATCTCCAGCGAATCCGGCTCGTATTGTTCCGGATCCATTGTCTATAACAATAGGAGCATTGTGGAGAGAGTCTGCCATTCTGCTAAAGTTGGGGGAGAATAGAGCAGTTTGAGAATATTGAATCTGGGTCGCAGTTACAATATTACCTAGTTTCCACTGAAGACTCTGATCGACATAAAGGGTCGCAGAAATGAAGGAATGGGTGGTGTTCGGCTGGTCGGTTTAGTCTTTCTCCTGAATTGAGAGAAATCGCGTACAAGGGAGCTTCACGCGACAATGGAGCTTCTACCGTGGACGGCTTGGCACTTTTCGAGTCACTTCTATATATACATCACAACGTTCACACCAAATCCCTTAAAATCACAGGAAAGTTGGCAAACTACAAATCACTTCTACGCCATTAGAGAGACAATTTTACAACGTCGCATGAATGCGCCTCAAGTCTTTTGGAGATTGCCCCAAACTAAAGCACCTCGCTTTTAATAATGTACTCAATCGTGCCCTCTACGGACTTGTTTCCCAAGGTAAAGAGAAGGTTCCTACCCATTCCTCGACCTCCGCCCGCAGTTGCACAATCTCTCTCTCGCCATTACCGTCGCCTAGATACTCTAGGAACGCTTTCACACTTGCTGGGTTTTTCCTCCCGTTTGACTCGGCTGCCTCCTTTGCAGTCTTGTCTAGTCTCTGGGTAATTGTCACGGCTCTGTTGACGACATCAGCCACTCTAACGAAGTCATCTTCTTGAAAGCCTCGAGTAGTCATAGCTGGTGTGCCCATTCTTAATCCGCCTGGTTTTAGCGCAGACTTATCACCTGGTACTGTATTTTTGTTGCTTGCAATGCCGACTAGCTCTAAGACTCTTTCAACTCTAGCGCCATCTACACCTTGAGGCTTCAGATCTAGAAGAACCAAGTGGTTGTCTGTGCCGCCAGAGACAATAGTGTAACCTAGACCTCCTTTGTCCTTTGATTCGCCCAGTCGCTTAGCAAAGGCTTTAGCATTCAAAAGAACCTGCTCCTGATAGGATCGAAACTCAGGACTCTGTGCTTGTTTAAGCGCAACTGCCAATGCAGTGATTGTATGATTATGAGGTCCTCCTTGGTGGCCAGGGAATACAGAGGAGTTGATAGGCTCTTCGAGATTCCAAAGCTCCTCTTGCTTAGTCTTGGGGTTGACTCTTCTAACTCCCTTACGGAAAAATATCATCGCACCTCTCGGGCCTCGAAGTGATTTGTGAGTAGTGGTAGTAACAACATCAGCATATTCAAACGGCGATGGAATAACTCTGGCTGCAACAAGACCTGAAATATGTGCCATATCAGCCAATAGGTATGCTCCAACTTTGTCAGCAGTTTCTCTCATGCTTTTATAATCGATAAGTCGACTATATGCAGATGTGCCAGCAATAATAAGTTTTGGCCGATATATAGCAGCAAGTTCTTCGAGTTTGACATAATCGATTAGACCTGTAGATTCATCCAGCCGGTACGGTACTGTCTCAAAATATTTTGAAATGGCGGATATTTTCTTTGTTGGTGTTTGGTATCCATGCGAAAGATGTCCTCCGTGTGGTAAATCAAGTCCCATTATTCGATCATGTACATTCAGGAGGGCGGAATATGCCATAAGATTCGCAGGCGATCCGGATAGAGCTGCCCCAGTTAGCATCTGTCAAACGCATTCTCAGGTACTATAGTCGTACGCTGTACATTAACGCCCCATTCTGTATCCTTCAGTCCAAAAGTCTCGAGAGCACGAGATTGGCATAATCTCTCCGACTCATCAATAAACTCGTTCCCACCATAGTATCTTGCCCCAGGATATCCTTCCGAGTATTTATCTATGGAACGTTAACTATAGCTTTAGTCGCCCCTAAGCTTGACCTACTTTGCATGACACTTCCCAACGCGTCCAGAACAGCTTGGGAAGTAAAGTTTTCCGAAGGAATGAGATTAATGAAATGCTTCTGTCTTCTTTTCTCCTGCGACCCATAGTGTAAGTATACGAGTCGTAGCTTCAAGCTTGAGAGTGAGAGAGTGAGGTGTGCAAACATTTTGGAGGATTTGGTAGACGGTAGGGTCTCCATGCTCAAGATGCACAGACAATAGCTGAACTTGTTAGCATTGACAGAGTCTAAAATTTACTTCAGATCTAATATACCTTATGTTGACTCTCTGAAGAAGCTATAGAAGATGCAGCTCGCCAAATCATATATGGTGGCAGGGCTCTAGAACGAGTTACTCTAATGGCCACCCGAGAGGCTCCTTTCAAGAGAGACATCTCTAAGCTAGAATCAGGATGTTACCCCCAGTAGTTCACAGGAAAATATTGTTAGTGAATACTTGTGAATGGTATCACGAAGTGAAGATGAACATGATCCAGTTCTGAGCTTCAAGTTCCCCCGCCACTAGTGTACGATACAGAATGAGATGTACCTTGGCTTGCAGGGGTATACAAAGTAATTCACCGACGACGACCACCGGAGGTTTTAAGTCTTGTCCTTTAGCTTTTCTGGTCTACCTAGATAAATTCGTGAGCATACCATTGATATAAGATACGTGTGCTAGGAGAAGTGCTCATTCATCATTGGCCTTTACTTTTTTCCTGAATGCAATAGGGGAGATGTAATTCCAAACCACAGCGATGCGGGATATTGATGTATTTGACAAAATAGAAGCACCACTTATCAGATAACTCCTTAGACTCCTTGGAATCAGGTATGTGATGCTGCTAATTATAAGTCTTAATGATATCTTATCACCACCAGATATTTAAGCAAATAATTAGTTTTGAGCCACAAAAGAAATTTCGGAAGTAGGTAAGTACACATGTGAGATAAGATTCGCCGGTACACATAAGTATAGTGCACATGAGTATGCTTCTTACATTAGTGAATTGATTACGTCTTAAGATATGACGTTGCCGTTTTGCGATTCTATATCGGCAAGTTATTGAAGAGACCTGCCAGACCCTTACATTTTGCATCTATAAACATCTTTGAGAGCTTTTCGGACGCAAGATAAGTAGCAAATAAGATTGTTATGCGAAGGCTATAAGACTGTATCTTGAAATTGTTACTGGGGTTGGAGAAGTCCAGAGCAAGCATTTGCTCTGCAGACTAGGAGTTGCAGTCATGTTGATATACGCTTCCTGGTGTAGAACTTGTGAATTTTGAGAAATATGGACCACCACTACTGAACGCCACGTGTGCATCACCAGTCCCAAGAAGTCAATTGTAGATCATGATACTATTTGCCCGCGCAAGGAATGCAAGCCCACTAATATCAAAGCAACCGGCTTTCCTTTATCGAAGCCCTTTCATGAAGACCCAAGCCTGATGCACTCCGTATGCTACCAAATCAAAAGCTCAGAATCTACTTGGTCTCAGTCGCCTCCTCTTCTCCGAATTCAGCAGCCTTCTTAGCATCCGCCTTCTCCATCTTCCGCGCACGTGCAGCCTTGGTCTTTGCACGCTTAGCGTCCATCTCCTCCTTGATCACTCTCTCACGAGCCTTCTCGGCCTTAGCCTTGTGAATCTATTGTAATTGTTAGTTCTATTAACAACCTGCAATTTCATATCAACCTACGTGTTCGACCAATGCTCTCTTGTGCTTGAAAGTGTTACCCTTGCTCAGGTGGTAGAGCTCGTGGTAGAGGTGTTTGTCAATCTTGCCGCTGGCACGGTACTTTACAAGGAGACGGCGGAGAACTCTGAGACGGCGCATCCAGATAACTTGGCTAAATTCCAGATCAAAATTGTGACTTTCAACAACTATATAGTGGGGAATCATACCTGGGCATACGAGCATCCGCTGTACCCTTCCGCTTACCGAAACCACGGTGTCTACCAATTCTTCGAGCAGCAGTGAGGTCCCGGGCGCGAGATCGAGAGTGCATAGTGACAGGCTTTCGGATGATGAGTCCATCTGCAACGAGCTTGCGGATGGTTTGGCGGGAGTTGGCATTGGAAATTTCGCTGACTTCATTAGGGTCGAGCCAGATCTTGCGCTTTCCGCATCCAACGACAGATGCCGCGAGACGTTTTTGGGTGGTGAGGTTGACCCTATCGTGAAAGGAAGGTTAGCTATAATTCTCGTTGAAACCAAAATCAATGACGCATCACAATCATAATCGTATCGCAGGAGTCAGAGAGCTGAGGGCATCCATTCCGAAGTAACATGTCAAAGGGGATGTAGAGATGTAGACTTGCATTTTTGCCTGCTGGTGGTCGGTGGTTGTCGATTCGAAGTTGAGCGATCCTAACTTGAAGAGCGAGGGGATGGAGGTTTGACAATTTTTAGCGCGCACAATCAATTTCGACAAAATTGGCCTGGTTCCTGGGGCAAACATCTGTAATCAATCACGTGATTCTGGCACGTGACTACCTAGCTTATACTGGTCTCTTTTTTGTACGCTCATAATACTTTATATATTTTATTATTTCTATTTTTCAGTTTTGAAGCTCAATCGTTTGAAAATGGAAACCTACAATACAGACTTATAATCAAACTCAAGATTTTGCATTGTGTTGTTTTCTTATAGGTTTTTTGGATTCTTTTCCAAACTGAAGGTCTCCTCTAATGTGACTTCATCTGGTGCTCAATCTCATACATCCCAATATGATGAGAGCTTGTTAAGCTTAGTAGAGTTTTAGATTTCATCTCCTAATGTTCTAGACAGTACATTGTCATTTACTTTGTATGCATATTATTTTGTACGCTAAATGCCAACTTTTATCGCTATTGCGTTTATGCGTATGGCACGTTTTACTCAAATGTTCACTCGTCAAAGGCACCCTCCCCAAGATCAACCTTACCAACACTCCAGATTTCTCGCTCGTCATCCACTTCATCCATAGACAATCCTAAGCCTCCCTGTCCTCCTTCAGCCTCTTTCCTCTCTCTTGCGGTATTCCCCAGCCTCAGAGCAACGCGTTTGAAATAATCCTGCATACTTCTCTTCTGGTTTGCAGGTAGATCTTGATTGGTAATATACTTGTCGAAAATCTTACTCTCGTCATCCACAACATTGAACAATGCTATGAATGCTGCTTCAGCGGCCAGCTTGACAGGAATGACAGGATCTCGTACGCTTGCGAATACTGGAACTGCTAGTAGGGAAAGGTGTGGTCGGGCTAGATCCATATGGTGGCGGCAAGTAGTTCGAATGACAACTAGTGCTAGGCGACGAGTGTCAACTGGATTACCTGGTGCAATGAGTCTAGCTAAGGTCTCGAAGATCGATTTGATATTTTCAAAGTCTGTGCTGCGCGTGTCTGTAAGAAGGTACTTGCCAGCAGCCAAAACGCAGTTATCCGTAATGAAAGTCTGCATGGAATATCAGAATTATCCAGAACGAGAGAGGTTGATACTTACGCTTTTGCTTGCCATACCTTGGCAAATGACTCCTGGTAGGTCATAAGCGAAGGCACTCTCAGTCAGTGATGAAGGCGATTCCAGGAGCACAGCATTAAGGGCCAATACAGACGCTTGACTGAAGTGTGTTGTCGTTACCCGATTCTTGATTAAGCTAGTGGCACTCTCTGCCGGTATATTCTTAATGAGCGCTCCTAATAGCTTGGCATTGGTTATAGCCATAGATATATCATTATCCTCGGGGTCAGTATCAATCAGGCTGAGTACAGCAGTACGAGAGGCCTCGCTCATATTGGCACCGGCTTTACTGATAACCTCGAATAGTGCTTTCAGCATAGCATTTCTTACACCAGAATCCGACGTCCTTGACCCAGTTACTAACTCGGCAATCAATGGGTCAATTCGAGGAGTCAATGTGATCAAAGTCCCCAAAGCTTTTGCGGCTCGAGTACGCAGCACTTCGCTTGATGGATCGGCTAACGACTTGGCGAATGTTCGCTGAAGTTGAGGAAGGAATGGCTTAAGGAATGTTGGAATCTTCTCAAGGAGATTATTCAGAGTTAGTAGAATAGCAGCCTTGACTTCTACCGAGCGCTCGGAGACCACTCTTATAAGAGGTCCCGTAATTTGAGTGACGAACGGTTTCAGAGAGTCTGCGCTGGTACGATCAACGATATCTGAGATCGCCAAAGCAGACTGAGTTCTCTGCTCTGAAGTGCCATTCATGAGACCCTGCAGGAAGATCGGCAAAATAGCATTAATGCCCTTGGGAAGAGCAAAACCAGGTAGATTCGATCCAGCAACACCCACGTGTTGTAATATCTGGCGAGTTGAGTACACAAGAGCCTCCATTTCCTCTTTCTTCAAGTGTTTAGTAAACTCACTCAAAGCAGTCCAAGCGGCTCTAACAACTTCTGGATCTCGATCATCGAAGGAGATGAGAAGAGCACGAATGATGTCTTGGTTGTAACGGGAATAATCAACGTTTGCGGAGGCAAAAAACTTGGCAAAATGGTAGCCGGTAACAGCTCTCCTATTGTGATCATCATGCTTCACAAGCGCGAGAAGAACGCTCATGGCTGTGTTTAGCCCATCGAATTCATCAATAGAAAGTATAACAGTATCAAATGAGGCTTCAAGATCTGCTCGAAGATCATCATTCTTGCAAACAATTATATTGTCCATAAGAGAATTCAAAATATTTGGCAAGCGTCTGGTCATGGCAGATCCAGCAACAGTTGACAGAGAAGCAAGTGCTTTCGCATTGAAGGATGATATTGGTGATGTTGTGAGCGTAGGTATCAAGTTGGGAAGGATGATGTTCGACCGTGTAGTTTCCGTTAGCAGGGTCAAAAGTGCTGATAATGCATTATCCGCCTCTCCCTCTATGCGTAAGAGGCTGAGAAGATGTGGCAGGACTTGATCGACAGCCTTCTTGCCAAGAATTTGTTGCAATGAGTCAAAGGCATCAGCAGCGGCTTCTCGGACGTCCTCGTCGGAATCAATAAGTGCAGTGCGCACGACGGAGACTAGAGTCTTTTCATGGTCTTCCAGAGCATCGGGTGATGCAGAAGATATTAACTCCTTCAATGCGATGCATATTCCTTGCTTAGCATCTGTGTCGGTCGACGTCTGTAGACCCTCTTCGAGAGTTGGCAAAAGGGTTGAAAGGACCCCATCCCCAGCTTTCCGAATCAGCTCACCAAGAGCGTTACCAGCAATAACTTTCTGTTCCATATTTGAACTACCAAGGCGCCTTATAATGAGTTGAGTGAGAGTTGGAATCAATTCCTTCAGTATTTTTGGACTGGCCACCAAAGCCTTCCACACGTTGACCGCTGCAGTTCGTACCAGACCGGATGTATCGCAACGGCAAATGTACAAGGAGGACAACACCTTGTTTCGTTTCTCCTCTCCAAGGACCTCAAGTAGTGATGCGCCTGCTTCTTGAGCACCTTCCTCAACCTCATCTTGTTCGGTAGTGGCACTGATCCCCGTAAGGTTGAAGAGTAGATCACCCACCAACTCAACGGAACTCAGACGTATTCTATAACTATCATCTGCAAGACCACGTTCAAGCTCTGGAAGCAGTAGGTCAATGGATTTTGTTGCAAAATTCTTGACTAGGAGTCGACCAGCACGAAGGGACGTGTCACGAATAGACTCAACTTCGTCCGCAAGACCAGAAAGAATGGGCGGAATGATTTTGCTTAGATAGTTGGCAAAACCATTACCAAAACAGACAGGTAAGAATATAAACAATGACATGAAGCCTTCGCGAACAGAGGCTTTAGATGATGCAACGTTCTGTAGAATAGTCGGCAGTGTCTCTTCTAGTCGGCCAGTACCCAGACCGGCGAGAACTTCACTAAGGGCTTGAGCAGATCCAAGCCGGTCTCCAGCTCCTGTGTCTGACTTCAAAGTCTGCATTAGGCCTGGAATGAGGTCTGGTAGCGCATCCTCACCAAGCTTCTCAATAAGAGAGCCTAGGGCTTTTGATGCTGTAGCACGAGTTGTTGGAACTGGATCAACAACGGCAACCTTAAGGCCGGCAACCAATATAGGTAGGTGTGCAACAAGGTCTTTTCGCTCTGTCAAGTGAGCAAGACTGCCAATTACTTGTGCAGATTTCCTCTTAGTTGCTGACCTATCTCCCAGCCCACGCTCGAGAATTCTGGCTACAAGTGCCAAAGAAGGTGCATCCAAGTAATGCACAAATTGCACCTTAATAAGAGAATCTAGGGCATTGTCTGTATATTTAGTAGGGTCACTCAATGCCTTAAGCAAAACATCGACAAGTCCCTTGATTTCAGGGTTGCTGATGACTTCACCAAAGCGCTTCAAACTTCGATTTGCACCAAGGCGAACCTCTTTGTGGCTGTCATTGAGAACTCCAGTCAAAGGTGGAATGATCTCCGGCAAGCTTTGTGCAAGCTGTTGTGGGTCAAGGTACGCCATGGCACCTAAAAGGTCACACGCTCCCTTCTTACTTCGCCATTGTTGATCATCGAGACCATCTAGCAGAGTAGGTAATATTCTCTTGACACCATATGAACTAAGACTCGCGAAACAAGCCTTCGCAGCTGCCAGACAACCTTCACGTACATCTGCGCTGGCATCACCAAAACTAGCCAGCAATTGAGGAACAATCTGGATTACATATGGCTCAAACACACGTCCGAGAATCGTGGATAGAAGTTCATATGCAAGCAAGGCTCCTTCGCGGTGGTTGACATCCTTCTTATTCTCTATTGCGCCTTTTAAAGTTGTCATGATTCGAAATTCCCTCAATGCCAATATACCTCTGCCGTGAACAACACCTGCCAACCCATAGGCTGCACCACGTCTGGCAGCATATTTCTTCGAGTTTAGTAGCTTTTGAAGGATACGTTCAACATAGTCTGAGGTCATGTCGCTTGATGCGCGGACGAGGGGTGGCAGGCATTCAGCAACAGCGTACTGTACAGTTTCTGAAGGCGTGCTCAGGGTTTCGAGCAATCTGTCCACAACTAATGGTACTCGTGAATCTCCTGCCTCCAGATGGCGAGCTAGTGCACCATACATAATGATGACTGCTTCATTGACTCGATCAGCAAATTCTGAACCCTTATCAGGTGCCTCGAGCGTCTGCTCAAAAGTCTTCATCAATTCTTCTACCTTATTCTTCCCATGAAGTGCAATGATTGAGGTAGCAGCATCGACCATCTCCTGGCGGACATTCGTATTGCGATCACCTAGAGGACCCTGCTCAATAAGAAATTGTAAAAACTCATCCAGGTAGGTTTCCTTGAAGAATGGAGCGAGTTCTTTGAATGAAAGGGCAATGCCATTCCTAGCTTCCCATGGGTCTGACAGATCCATTTTTCTAGGCATACCATACTCATCAAGTTGTGGTATTCGTGGCTTAGCCAATTCTTGATAGGATGAACGTAAACGCTCTAGAACGTCAGGGAAGGTAGAAGGTAAGATCTTAACAGACTCAGCCAAAGATCTAGCAGCTGCCCGTCGAAGCTGTTTGTCTACACTTTCAAGGTACGGCAAAATTTTGAAAGGCGCGTCAGTAGATATTTTAAATCCGCTTTCCTCCCAAATCTCGCGACCGAGTTCGATATTTTCATCCACATCATCATGACAAGCTAACCATACATCGTCAGAGAACTCGAGCTCGCTCATATCGACCTCGGCACTAATAGATTGCAAGACCGACGTGCGAACTGATATTTGTGGGACGATAGCACCCTTCGCTAAGGTCGCAATTTCTTCATTGGTAATATTTGGCGCAATACATCGACAAAGATCTGCTAAACAGTCCTTGATAAGCTTGTAATGTTGGTTGTATTTCTGCATTGATGAAATCAATACCTCTAGAACTTCTTGTCGAGGAACTAAAATATCTGAGCAAGCATCCGTGTGAACGGAGAGGAACTCTAAAGCAAGAACCAACTGAGCCTCTGCGTCATCAGTTTCACCAAACCCACCTTCCCGGAGTACCAGAAATACAAGAGGTAGGATATAAGTCAAGGATACGGTATCGAATGGACGTTGTTCTCCTGAAAACCTCAGGCGGTACAGTACTCGTGTAATGAGAGCACCCAAGGGCTCTTGTAGTAACTCTTCAGGAAGTTGTGGAACACTGAGAGCTCTCAATGTTGCAACGCCGATGAACCGGCGAAGAGGCCCGATACGCGAAGCTAGCCTCTCTGCACATAAAATGTATGCGTTAGGACCAACATTTCCGGTTAGAAGCCCTGCACCTGCACCAATAATATCCACCAATGCTTTGACAGCTGGGCTCATCCAAAGACTTGCATCAGTTGGGGGGCCGGTTGCTAGACTTTCTATGATACCTATGCCACGCATGAGTTTTACAACAACGTGTTGAATATTCTGGCGAACGCCAGATTCCTTCTTAATCTGGGTTTTGACTTTGGCAGATTCTTCGGGGGTGAGTTTCTTTTGCTGTCCTTTCTTTTGTGCCAGCTGTGCTCTCAGGTCCTCTTCCCACTTCAAAGTATCATAATCTTTGATATTTTTATCAGGTACATAATTTTGGGACTTCGAAGCAAGAACATCGACAAATGCAGTGCCTTCTGGAGTCCTGAAGATGGCAGCTTCGGTTGGGCCTATATCAGTAAGGAGTTGTGGATCTAGATCTTGCTGGATAAGTTCTACTATACGAGACGTCATAACATCAGGCGCTACAAATGCAAGCTCTGCCGCAGCATTGAAAGCAGCCCTTTGTACGATATCAGATTGAGGTGAAGAAGCCTAACAATTTGAATTAGTACCCAGAGTTCAATTTTAGGGAAACAACATTTACCATTTCTTGAAAATCCGTCAATCCAAGAATCTGCTGGATCAAAAGGTCTCCAGATATCCTTGCAAGCTCACCGGGATCTATTTGCACCTTTAAGCATAGGTTTATCCAGCTCACTCGTGGCAAAAGCTCCGGTCGTGAAAGAACGAACAAGGATATCATTTGTTCTTTGCGTAATGTTTCACTGACATTCCCTCCAAATTTAGATATATCTACAGAAGACAAGCATATTGACTGCACAACTAGATGAAGATGCTGATTTCCGGTCTTCGCTGCAGCTGATGCGCTGTCTTTCTCGCCTGCCTCAACGGAGTTCCGCCAGCGCCAAAGTCCTGATATAATGATTTGAGATATTTTTGCAGGATTATGAACATAGAGCTTGGATAAAGCCAGTGAAGCTTCTGTGCGAAGTAGGGGTGGAATCGCAGAACAGGAAATGCAGAATATGAACGCTTGTGACCAAGCAATAGCGATAGCTGAGTCTGGAGCCCCAGATTTTGCAACATCTCCAGCGATAGTAGTTAGGGCTCGAATAAACCACCGAAACTCATCATCGCTAGTGATTTTACCATAGAGCCTTTGGTTAAGCAGAAACGATGGTTTTGGATCCACGGCTAATACTTGCTGCGCTATCTGAGCCTTTTCAAGCTGGGTTTGTATCTTTGAACTTCCCATAGTAGGCAGCCTTGAATATGACAGTGCCATGAAAACATAAGCGGCTGTGATGAGTCCCGATTGCGCCATAGCTATCGAGTTTGTTGTAGCTTCCCTCCATAGGTCAAGTAGCGGAATCATAACAGCTTCCGCTATAGATGAGAGCTTGGATTTAAGAGTATCAGGCTCGAGTGTAAACCAAATCAGTTCTCCGAGGCGCAGGATCCAAGTTCGTTTAGTGTTGACTTTT
>Ga0247737_1000293_pt1 | contig 18874 bp, 13 predicted proteins | sample UWRJL028104C2_FD_180937 | JGI IMG/M metagenome (GOLD analysis project Ga0247737, IMG submission 180937) | Plant litter microbial communities from Arlington Agricultural Research Station in Wisconsin, United States - UWRJ-L028-104C-2 | ecosystem: Environmental > Terrestrial > Plant litter >...
GAGGTTCGGCTGCTCGCCTCCGTGCGTACGCCCGCGGGAAGCGTCGAGACCGCCGGCGTGACCGCCGCAGCGAGGGCGACCGCCGCTGAGGCCGCGGAGCAGGTCCGCGCGGCCGAGGAGAAAGAGGAGAAGGTCCGCGGGGAGCTCGCGGCGGCCGGCGACGCCGGATCGCTCACCCTGATGCTCGACCGGCACGCCGAGCTGGAGAAGCTCATCGGTCAGGCGGAGTGGTTCGCCGGCGAGGTGTCGGTGGCCGAGGTCGAGCACAAGGACGCCGCGGCCGGTGTCGAGCTCGCCCACAGCGCCCACCTCGGCGCCGCCCAGCTGCTCGAACAGGCCCGGCTCGACTACACCGAGGCCCAGCGCATCGACCGGGCCGCCGCCCTGCGGGCCCACCTCGCCGTCGGCGACCACTGCCCGGTGTGCGAGCAGGCCGTGACCACCGTGCCGCCGGTGCCCGAGGAGTCCGCGGTGCGGGCCGCCGAGACCACCGGCAAGGCCGCCCGCGCCGCCGCCGAGATCGCCGAGAAGGCCTGGCAGCAGCGCGACGCCGTCGCCCGCAAGCTGGAGAGCAACCTCGAACGCAAGCGGGCCCAGCACGAGCATCACCTGACGCGGCTGGCCGAGGCGCGCGTCGCCGTCGGCGAGTCGCCGGGTGTGGAAGCGCTGCGCCGCCGGCTCGCCGAACTCGACAAGCTGCAGAAACAGCTCGACCTGGCGCTCGCGGCCATGCGGACGGCCCGGTCCGCGCACCGGCAGGCCCAGGCCGCGGTGATCGCCGCCGAGAACCGCCAGCGTTCCGCGTGGCGAGAGTTCGACACCGTACGTGACCAGGTCGCCCGCTTCTCGCCCCCGCCCGCCGACCGGGACGACCTGGCCGGCGCATGGTCGGTGCTGGTCGAGTGGGCCGCCGACCTGGCTGCCGCTCGGGTCGTCGAGCGGGCTGCCGCCGAGGCCACGGTGGCCACCGCGCACAGCGAGACGGCCACCGTTCTGCGGGAGATCGCGGGGCTTTTCACGGCGGCGGGGATCGCGGTCCCCGCCTCGTCCACCGCCTCGTCCACCGCCTCGTCCACCGCCTCGTCCACCGCCTCGTCCACCGCTTCGGACGAAGCGACGCTGATCCGGGCCGCGGCGGTCGCGGTGGAGCGGTCGGAAGCGAGCTGGCAGCGGCTCGCCGACCGGCGTACGCAGGCGCAGGAGTTCACCGAGCAGCGGATGACGCTGCAGCTCGAGATGCGGGTGGCCAAGGCGCTCTCCGGTCACCTGCGGGCCAACAACTTCGAGCGGTGGCTGCTCGAGGAGGCGCTCGACCTGCTCGTCGACGGCGCCTCCGGGATCCTGCGCGAGCTGACCGCCGGTCAGTACGACCTGATGCACGACAAGGGCGAGTTCTTCGTCATCGACCACCACGACGCGGGCCTGCGGCGCGGGGTGCGCACGCTGTCGGGCGGTGAGACGTTCCAGGCCTCGCTGGCCCTGGCCCTCGCCCTCTCCGAGCAGCTCGCGGGCATGTCGACCACGGCGGCCAGCCTCGAGTCGATCGTGCTCGACGAGGGCTTCGGCACCCTCGACGCGGCGACCCTTGATGTGGTCGCCGCCACGTTGGAAAACCTGGCCGCGCGCGGCGACCGCATGGTCGGCGTGGTCACCCATGTCAACGCGCTGGCCGAGCGGGTGCCGGTGCGGTTCGAGGTGCACAAGGACGCGCGGACCGCGCACGTGGCGAGGGTGGGCTTTTGACCAGGATGTTCGTGGACGCGTGGGACCCGTCGTACGGCGCGTCCTTCGAGGGCGGTTCGGCCGACGGCGGCGACGGGCCGGCGTCACCGTCGAGCGCCCAGGTCGTCACCGACGTCGAGGTGCCGGCGGCGGAGTGGGCGCCGATGGACGTGCCCGCCGGGGTGCGCCGGCCCGACGTGGTCTTCCTGGTCGACGGGGTGCGGCGCAACGACGCCGGACTGTGGACGGCCGAGGAGGACGGGACGTCGTACGCGGGGCTCGCCGCCTCGTACGCGGCCGGGGTGGTTCGTTGCGACCTGGCCCGGGGAGTGGCGGAGCTGGTGGGCGCGCGCGTGGCTCGGGGCCTGTTCACCGCGAGCCCATCGGCGGCGGACGTGCAGGCCGGATCGGTGCGTTACGAGGTGCACCGCATCCACGGCACGGGCGAGGCGAGCAAGCTGCCGGCGGCAGTGCAGGCCCCGCTGACCGCGCTCGAGATCGACATCTCGTCGGCCGCCCGCGACTTCGGCTCGGACGGCAGCGACCTGCTGGTGGTCGACGGTCCGCTGCGGAACAGGCGGCAGCTCCCGCGCACGATCGGATACGTCAAGACCCAGCAGAAGCAATACCTACCGGCCGCGCTGACCTCGGTCGTGACGTCGCTGAAACCCGGGCAGCGGACTCCGGTGTTTCACCTGGGCACGGTGTGGGGCGGCTGGTCCTGGTATCTGCGGCTGCCCGGCGGCTCCGGGGCGCCCTGGTCGGGGATCGTCCGGGTGGAGTGCTCGCCCGATCTGACCGCCGAGGAGGCGATCGGGCTGGCCGAGATCTCGGGGGCGACGTTGCCGCGGTTCGCGTCGTCGGCCTACAAGGACCCGCGGGCGCCGCAAAATCTGGTGCCGATCGCGGGACTCGAGCGGCGGCTGCGCGGGCTGCTGGGCGACTCGCGGGTGCTGCACCGGGCGCTGACGCTGGCTACCACCCGTACGCGTTGACGTCTCCGGGCGTGATCGCGGCGACCAGCTTTCGCACGGCGGGCTGCTCGGGCAGCCGTACCGCCGCGATCCGTGAAGGCACCGTGACCAGGCTTTCCTGACCTGATCCTCCGAGGCGGAGCAGCACTCGGGCGACGAGGTCGGGACGCGCCCGCCAACCCGACTCTGAGTCATCAACAGGTGACAGGTCGCGTCTCTCGAGCGTGGGTTCGCCAGATAAGACAGAGGGCCCGAAGTGGGATGAATCGGTCAGAGATCCCGCGAATGGGCCGGATGGCGGCCAGACGTCCCCCGAACGGCCCAAACATGAAGCCCTATCGCATCCGGGAGCGCTCCCGTCTGATCGGACCGAAACGCTGCGTCCTGGTTCGCCTACTTAGCGGTAGCACCGCACCGGCAGTGCGTCCAGTCCAGCTCAACTACGTATTTCATGGTGCGCGTGTGGCTGAGTATTATTCGGCTGCCCAGGCAGTCATATCGGTGCAGATCAATTAATTTAGATCGCTCACCGAGGCGCCTCGTGCCCCCCCCACACACGAGACCGGAGGATCGTTTGAGACCGCTCCCGGAAATTTTCCCGTCCGCGTTGATCCCGAGGGCTGTCCCCAGCCGTATCTCAGGCGACGGGGAAAGCTTCGGGCGGAGGTATCGATGCAAGCGGTGGCCGAACATCGGCTGGCGCCGGGCGGGGTGCGCCTGATGACACAGCAGCATTCCGGTGGACGGTGGCAGTCTCTCGACGGGAGCCGTAGTGCGGACGACGGTGGTTCGGTGATTCCCAAGCAGGCGCCGCGGCATGAGGCCGCGAACCCGGGCGGCGCGACTCACGAGGACACTCTGGTTCGCATGCTCTACGAGGAGCACGCCGGCCCCTTGCTGATGTTCGTGCTGCGCCTGACCGGTGGTGACCGCCAGCGCGCCGAGGACATCGTGCAGGAGACACTGCTGCGGGCCTGGCGCAACGCGCACCGGCTCGGCGCTCAGGGGCAGCAGTCGCTGCGCCCGTGGCTGGTGACCGTCGCCCGGCGGATCGCGATCGACGATCACCGCAGCGCGAGCGCCCGTCCGGCCGAGACCTACGACCGTGAGCTCGAGAGCTTCCCGAGCCAGACCGACGACACCGACCGCGTGCTGCAGTCGATGACGGTCTCCGACGCGCTGCGCGAGCTCAGCCAGTCGCACCGCGAGATCCTGATCGAGACCTACTTCCGGGGCCGCACGGTTCCGGAGGCGGCGGAGAAGCTCAATCTTCCGCTCGGTACCGCAAAGTCACGGGTGTATTACGCTCTGCGTGCGCTGCGGACGGCATTGCAGCAACGGGGGGTGACCGAATGACGCAGGAAGACCACTTCGACGTCGCGTCCTATGCCCTGGGCGTGCTCGACGAGCGCGATGCCTCGCTCTTCGAGGATCACCTCATCGAGTGCCCGCGATGCGCGTACGAATTGGAGTCGTTCGTCGAGGTCGCCGATCTGCTGGCCGATGTCGACGCGAACGCTGTGATCGCCGCCGAGGAGACCCGACGCGACGGTTTCATGCTGCAGAAGGTCATCGGCGAGGCCAGCCGTGAGCGGCACCGGGCCAACAGTCGGCGGCTTTATTCGCTGGCCGCCGCTGTGGTGGTCTTCGCGATGCTGTCGATCGGTGCGTTCTTCGTCGGTGGTCAACTGGGCGGCGACAAGCAAGGCCCGGCCACGACCAACACCGCTCAGCGCGACGACAGCCAGCTCGACCCGCTGCCCAACACGGCCGACGGCGGTCCGGGCATCGGTGGTCCCGACCTGAGCGGTGAGCGCTTCGACGGCTCCGACCCGCGGACGGGCGTCCAGGCGTCGGTCGCCTTCGAGAAGAAGGCCTTCGGCACCCAGATCTCGTTCGCCATCTCCAACATCACCGGGCCGAAGGCGTGCCGCCTGGTCGCCGTGCACACCGACGGCACCACCGAGCCGCTCGTCTCGTGGACGGTGGGGGAGAAGGGCTGGGGCACTGCGGCGAACTCCGAGCCGCTGCTGCTGCAAGCGATCACCGCGACCCCACGCGACAAGATCGCCCACGTGCAGGTTCAGGAGGTCACCGCGAACGGCGCCGGCGAGACCCTGGTGCGCGTACCGTAACGGATCTTGCACGGAAAGGGATCCCGGCCGATCGGCCGGGATCCTTTCTTTTTGCTTAGCCGAGCAGGTCCCGAGGGGTACGCGGAAAAACTGGGAAATTGATCGGAACTTTCTTCAACCGCCGCGACCTTGCCCGCGTACTACTGCCCGGAAACGCCAAACAAAAGCAACTCCCCTGGAGGGCTCGTGGTACCGGAGAAGCGAAAGTTGATGGTCGTAGGCGCCGCAATCGCCGCGGCGTTCGCACTGTCCGCGTGCGCCCCGGCCGGATACAACGCCGCCGATTACGGCAATGCCACGGAGCCCGCTTCGGACAACGTCGCGGCCACCGCTGGTGCGACCGCCGCGCCCGACGCGACCAGCGCGCCGGACGCCGAGGCCGACCCCAATGCCACGGCGCCGCCGGCCGCGGCCAACGCCGCCCCGAAGCTCAGCGCGGCTGAGTCGACCGACAAGCTCACCGGTTCCAAGGTGGCTCGGATGGGCAAGGTCGTGGTGAACGAGAAGGGCTTCGTGCTCTACCGCTTCGACAAGGACGGCAGCAAGCCGGCCAAGTCGAACTGTGTCGGCGACTGCGCCGAGGTCTGGCCGCCGGCGCTGACCAACGACGGCAAGCCGGCCCTCAAGGGCGTCGCCTCGAGCCTCGTCGGCACGGTCACCCGGGCGGACGGCAGCAAGCAGCTCACGCTCAAGGGCTGGCCGCTCTACACCTACGTCGGTGACAGCAAGCCGGGCAGTTGGCGGGGCCAGAACGTCAACGGCTCCTGGTTCGTGATCCAGCCGGACGGCGCCAAGAACCTGACCTGCCTGCCCAAGGTCTCCAAGCCCGTCGCGCCGCCGGCCGCTGATTCCGATGCCGATTCGGGTGACGCCGGCGGCACGGGCAGCGACTACAGCTACTGACTTAAAAGTCCTTTAAGAAATCGCTGATTCGGAGGTAGAGATAAATGCTTACCGCTCGGTCTACGCGCCGCTCGACGCGTTGGTTGGTGGGCATTTCGGCAGCGGTTCTGACGTTCCTGGTCGCGCCGATCGCCCCGGCCCACGCGGCTCCGGGCGACGGCGTTCCGGTGCCCCCCAGGACGGGGCTGACCGACAAGGGCGTCGGAGCGGTCAGCGATGCCGACAAGGACTTCGTGATCAAGGTGCGGCTCGCCGGTCTCTGGGAGATCCCGGCCAGCAACATGGCACAGCAGAAGTCGAATGACCCGCGGGTCGTCGCGATCGGCAAGGCGATCGCCGCGCAGCACGTCGTCCTGGACAAGCTCGACCGGGACGCGGCCACGAAGCTCAACATCGACCTGCCGAACACGCCGAACAGCGACCAAATGTACTGGTTGCAGGAGATGCGTGACGCGAACGCCGCGACGTTCGACCAGATCTTCGTCGACCGCCTGCGGGCCGCCCACGGCAAGATCTTCCCGGCGATCTCGACCATCCGGGCCAGCACGCGCAACGACGCCGTGCGCAAGCTGGCCCAAGAGTCGAACCAGTTCGTTCTGACCCACATCACGTTGCTCGAATCGAGCGGCATCGTCGACTACGGGTCGCTTCCCACCGCTCCCGCCCCCGCGAACGTCGGCAGTGGCCCGGTTCCGGTGGACGGGCAGATGCTCGCGGCCGCCAGCAGCAGTGGCGGCATCCCGGGCGTCAGTACCACCGTGATCCTGCTCGTCCTCGCGGCCGCACTCGTGGTCGGCGTCGTCACGTCCATGCGTATCTTCCGGGCGCGGTAACAGCCCAGATCCTCGTCCCATCGCGTTAGAGAAAGGTGTCACCCCCATGCGAAGGTCCAAGTACCGGCGCGCATCCAGGAGCAACAGCTGGTTCTCCGGCAAGCGCCGCATCATCGCGGTGGCTGCCACGCTGGTGGCCTTCGGCGGCATCGTGACCGTCACCCAGGTCTCCAACGCGAGCACCGACAAGACCCAGCGCAAGGCACTCTCCGCCTGTGACAAGGTCGAGGCTCCGCAGCGCGCGAAGCTCTCCACGGAGACGCGCAAGGGCGCCTACACGACCAACAACGGTACGGTGACCCAGCACCCGGACGACGGTGCCGGTGAGACCGTGTCGACCCAGACACTGCGTACGCGTTGCCGAAACTGGGTGATGAACAACGTGGGCGACACCAAGGACGACGAGGCCACCACGCCGCCCACCCAGGCCGCGACGACCGCCCCGGCGGCCGGTGCCCCCGGCACCGACCCGAGCGCGGACACCGGCGCCGGCGGCGACAACGGCCAGGGCAACGTCGAGCAGGGCAACGGTGAGCAGAGCAACGGCGGCCAGGGCAACGTCGAGCAGGGCAACGGTGAGCAGGGCAACGGCGGCCAGGGCAACGGCGGCCAGGGCAACGCAGGCCAGGGCAACGGCGGCAACAACCAGCCCGAGCCCCAGCCCGCCGAGTCGCAGACCACCCCGCCCCCCGGCGCCGGTCTGGGCGTCCTGACCAACAGCTGTGACACCAGCAAGCTGGCGCCGCACACCGGTTTCCAGGAAGGCAGCCGCTGTGTCTCGACCGAGTTCGGTGAGGTCGGCGAGGCCAAGGACAACCCCAGCCTGCTGATCACCCGAGCCCCGCGCCAGGTGGCCGTGAACCAGCCGTTCACGCTGCGGGTCAGCACCCGCAACCTGATCCGTGACCGCTTCCTCGCGGCCGGAGCCGGTGGCTACTACGTGGAGAGCTCGGTCCTGCGCGACGGCCTGGTCCGCGGTCACTTCCACACCGCGTGCCGCCTGCTGCCCAACACGAACGAAGCGCCCGCGCCCGACCCGGTCCCCGCGTTCTTCGTGGCGACCGAGGACAGCAAGGGTGGCGCTACCCCGGACTCGGTCGACATCCAGGTCCCCGGCCTGCCGACCGCCGGCATCGTGCAGTGCGCCTCGTGGGGCGGTGACGGTTCGCACCGCATCCCGATGATGGTGCGGGCCAACCAGACGCCGGCCTTCGACGCGGTCCGGATCACGGTTCGCAACGGTCGCCGCTGATCCTGGAGCCTCGCCGCGGCAAGCCCGGAGGCGATCCCGGACGGGACGGGGTCACCGACATGACCCCGCCCCTGGCGGGACCCCCCCCATCGACTCCGGGTGGTCGCCCTTCCCCCTGACGGACGACAGCGCGGCAGCTCCGTGGGTGTTCCGGACCACACTCGGGTGTCCGGCCGCCCCTTCCGATGGCCCTGACCGGGAGCGCGGTCAGGGCCATCGGCCTGTCCGTCGTCCTGTCCATCGGCCTGCCCTGAAGTGGGCAATCGCCCTGGCGAGTGACACAGTGTTCCGGTGACCCGCAGGCTGAGCACCCCGGAGCGCTACCAGTTCGGCGCCTCGGTCCGCTCGCTGCTGGTGCCCAGGTTCGACCCGTGCGGCCGCTTCACCGGTGACGAGTTCTGGCTCGCGGCGCGTACCCCTGCCGGCCCGGCCACCCTGCACCTCGCCCGCGACGGCGCCGAGCTGGTCGCCACCGCCTACGGCCCCGGCGAGGAGTGGATCATCGACCGCGCCGACGCCATCGCCGGCCTGCGTGACGACCTCACCGGCTTCCGCGACCTCGTCGCGGCCAACCCGCTGATCAAGCGCCTGGCGGGTACGTTCGCCGGCGTCCGGATGCCCGCGACCGGCCTGGTCTTCCGCAGCGTGCTGCGTGCGGTGCTGGAGCAGAAGGTCACTGGTAAAGAGGCCCACCGGGCGTACCGGATGATCTGCAAGAACCTCAGCGACCCGGCCCCGGGGCCGGTCGAGCTGATGCTTCCGCCCGACCCCGCCGTGATCGCCGCGACCCCCTACTGGGCCTTCCACCCGTTCGGCGTCGAGCAGCGCCGCACCCAGGCCCTGCAGCAGGCCGCCGTGGTCGCCGCCCGGCTAGAGCGGTGCGCCGACCCGGCCGAGGCCACCAAGCAGCTGACCGCCCTGCCCGGCATCGGCGGGTGGACCGCCGCCGAGGTCGTCCGGGTCGCGTTCGGTGACCCCGACGCGGTCAGCGTCGGCGACTTCCACATCCCCAACACCGTCGCCTGGGCCCTGGCGGGCGAGGCGCGCGGCACCGACGAACGGATGCTGGAGCTGCTCGAACCGTTCCGCGGCCACCGCGGCCGGGTCTGCGACCTGCTCGCCCACGGCGGCATCGGTGCGCCCAAGTTCGGCCCCCGCATGCCGATCAGGTCGTTCGCCCGCTTTTGACCCAGTGAAGAGCAGTTTCAACCCAGTGAAGAGCAGTTTTGACTCAGTGAAGTGAGCGCTGCCGGTTCGCCTCGTAGAGCACGACGGTCGCCGCCGTGGCCGCGTTCAACGAGCTGGCCGCGCCGGTGATCGGGATGCGGACCAGCACGTCGGCCGACAATTTCCACGCTGTACTCAGCCCGGTCGTCTCATTGCCGATCAGCAGCGCCGTCGGCCCGGTCAGATCGTGGTCGGCGACGTCGACCGCGCCGTGCTCGTCGGTGCCGACGATCTGCACCCCGGACGAGGATGCCCAGTCGAGCACCTCGTCCGGCCCCTCGGCCTGGATCACCGGCAGCGCGAAGATCGAGCCCGTGCTCGCCCGCACCGACTTCGGGTCGTACGGGTCGGCGGCATGCCCGGTGATCACCACCGCGGCCGCGCCGAACGCGTCGGCCGACCGGATCAGCGTCCCGATGTTTCCCGGTGTCGTCGGCCGGTCGAAGATCACCACGAGCAGGTGCGGGTCGGCCGTCGTCGGCAGGGGTGGCGGCTCGGGCAGACCGACCACGGCGATCAGCTCGGCGTCCTCCTTGCCGGCCAGCTCCGCGACGAGCTCGGGGGACATCGCCACCGGCCGGGCCCCCGTACGCGAAAGGATCGAGCGGGCCCACGTCGACAGGGACTGCCGGTCGGGGTAGATCAGGTCGCGGATCTCCCACCCGTGGTCGACGGCGAGGGAGATCGGGCGTACGCCGTGCACGAGGAACTCCCCGGCGCGGTGCCGCTTCGTACGGTTGGTCAGCAGGGCCTGCCACTGCTGGAAACTCGCATTGCGGGTGCTCACCCGGACGGACCTGGACATCGCCGCACGATACCGGGTCACAATCGCTGTGCGGGGAGATGTCCGCCAGGCAAACTGGCGGCGTGGCTTTCACCCTGACGATCGACTGTGGCGGTGGCGGCATCAAGGGTTCCGTGCTTGACGAGGCAGGAACGATGCGCGCCCAGCCGCTGCGAGTCGCTACTCCGTACCCGCTTCCCCCCGACCTTTTCGTCAAGACGCTGGTGCAGCTCGGCGAGCGGTTGCCGGCCCCCGACCGGGTCACCGTCGGGATGCCCGGCATGCTGCGGCACGGCGTCGTCGTCGCGACCCCGCACTACATCACCCGCAGCGGCCCGCGCACCAAGATCGACCCGGAGCTGCAGCAGGCCTGGTTCGGCTTCGACGCCCGCACCGCGCTCGAGGACGCGTTCGGCCGGCCCACCCTGGTGCTCAACGACGCCGAGGTGCACGGGGCCGGCGTGGTCGCGGGCACCGGCAACGAGCTGGTCCTGACGCTCGGCACGGGCCTGGGCTGCGCACTCTTCGACGGCGGCGCGCTCGCCCCGCACCTCGAGATGTCACAGGCGCCGGTGCGCTGGGGCATGTCCTACGACACCTACATCGGCGAGCACGAACGCCGCCGCCTCGGTGACGCCCTCTGGTCCCGCCGGGTGCGTAACGTCGTCGAGGGGTTACGCCCCGTCTTCCTATGGGATCGGCTCTATCTGGGCGGCGGCAACTCGCGCCTGATTACCGCCACCCAGTTGGCCCGCATGGGCGACGATGTCGTGGTGGTTCCGAACACCGCGGGCATCGTCGGTGGCGTGCGCGCCTGGACCCTCGGCCCCGCCCGCTGACATGCGTCCGGCTGCGATCTTGCTCGACTTCGGCGGCGTGCTCGCGGACGCGCCGCCGCGGCGGACCGCGCCACCCGGGCTCGTCCTGCGCATCTTCAACCTGATCAAGGGAACGCTCACACCCGGCGAGATCCAGCGTTCACTCACCGACGGTGCCGCCGCCTACGCCGCCTGGCGGGACGAGGACTGGCCCGACGAGCTGAGTCAGGCCGAGGTGTGGGAACGCTTCATCCTGCCCGGCTGGCCCCCCGCGGCGCAGGTTCCGGTGCGCGGCGCCGCCCGCAAGCTGAGCTACGAGTGGGCTTGGCGCGACAACTGGGCCCTGCGCCCCGGCATCCCCGAGGCGCTGCACACCGCCGCCACCGCGAACATCCCGCTGGCGGTGGTCTCGAACACCCTGTCCGGCGCCGCGCACCGCGACTTCCTCGACAAGGCGGACATCGGCCGCTTCTTCGCCGTCCAGATCTATAGCGACGAGGCCGGCGTCCGCAAACCCAACCCCCAGATGATCTGGAACGCCACCGACGAGCTCGGCCTGTCCCCCGAGGACTGCTGGTTCGTCGGCGACACCCCCCGCCGCGACCTCGTCTGCGCCCGCCGCGCCGGGATCCAGCGAGCCATCCTCATGCCGTCCCCCCGCACCACCGTCGAACCCGACGGCCCCACCCCCGACAACACAGTCGAAGACGGCTTCAGCCTCCAGGCCCTAATAGCGAAAACCTCCTGAAGTACGAGTCCTGACCAGCCCGAAACCAGCAGTCCCAGCAGAGTGCCGACTCCCGGCCGTAGACCCGCTGCGGCCCAGCCGTCGTGCCCGAGCTCCCGAACCGCGCGGCGGCTCATGGGGCTGTGGCGGCTCATGGGGCTCAGGTGGTGAGGTGCCAGACCTTGGTGTGGCGGGTCGGGACGCTTTCGAGTGACACCGGGACGGGGATGTCGTAGGCCGCGCGCTCGATCAGGCCCGAGTCGGGCAGATAGGCGCGGCCCGGATCGCCGACCAGCACCAACGAGCCCCGGCCGGCGGCACGGCGCAGGAACGGCAGCACCCGGGCGGCCATCTCGCGGCTGTAGAAGACATCCCCGGCCAGAATCACGCCGTACTCGTCGTTCGTGTCCAAAATGTCAGCCTCGAGCAGGCGGACGGGGACGTCGTTGGCGGCGGCGTTGGCCTCGGCGGCGGCCAGGGAGTAGGGGTCGATGTCGTTGGCGGTCACCGGGGTCGCGCCCGCTCGGGCGGCGGCCACGGCGACCAGGCCCGAGCCGGTGGCCAGATCGAGCACCGAACGCCCGGAGACCAGGTCCGGATGGTCGATCACGTGCCGGGCCAGCGCCTGGCCGCCCGCCCAGGCGAAGGCCCAGAACGGCGGCGGCTGCTCGGCGCCGGACTGCTCGGTTTTCTCCCAGAGGGCGATCGGCTCGTCCGCCTGGTAAAGCGTGATCTCGGGGACGAACGGGACAGGGGCGGCCGTCGTATTGCCGCGAATGAACTCCAGGAGCACCTACCGATTGTGCCTGGTTGCTCAACTCTCGCCGCGACGGACCGATCAGGGACGCGGCCCCCCTGAGACGATCAAAGGAATACGCATGCCCCTACGGTGGGTCGCGGCACTCTTCGGCAGCTGGATGATTGTGCTCGCGGCGCTTTTCGTGCCCGCGTCATCCGGCGTGCAGGCCGCGGTGCGTCTGCTCGCCGGCGCCACCGCGATCGGCGTCGTGGCCTTCGGTGTGCGGCGACACCGGCCGGAGCGCCGCCTGCCGTGGCGGCTGCTGGCGGCGGGCATCGCGCTGAGCGCCGTCGGTACCGCTCTCTACCAGGCGCCGGACTGGGCCACGTCCGGCGTCCCGGGGCTGGTCATCGCCGGGGCGCTGCTCGTCACCGCCGCCTATCCGGTCTTCGCGGGCGTGCTCCTGCGGCGGCGTACGGCCGGGTCGCACGACCGGGCCGCGCTGCTCGACTCCCTCACGATCACGTCGGGGGTCGCGCTGCTGGCCTGGAGCTTCCTGATCGGCCCGAACCTGCACCGCACCGACTTCTGGGTGACGGTCGCCTTCCCCCTCGGCGATCTGCTGCTGCTCGGCATGGTGACCCGCCTCCTTATGAGCGGCTGGCCCGTGGTCTCCGTCCGCCTGCTGGGCGCCGGGGTCGTCGCTCTGCTCCTCGCCGACATCGGCTACGAGCTCGCCCTGATCGAGGGGCCCGCCCCCGTCGTCGTGGGCCTGGGCCGGCTCGTGCTCTACACCGCGGCCGGCCTGGCCGCCCTGCACCCGTCGATGGCCGAGCTGGACCACCCGGTCGAGACGCCCGACGGGGACCGCGGCCGCCTGGTGCTGCTCGGGATCGCCTCGATGATCGCGCCCGTCGTCCTCGTGGTGCGCATGTTCCGCGCCGGCGAGGGGCCCGACCTGACCGTGGTCGCCGCGCTCAGCGCGCTCACGTTCCTGCTGGTCCTGGCGCGGATGGCCGGGATCATGGCGAGCCACCGGCAGGCGTTGGCCCGGGAGCGGGCGCTGCACGAGGCGTCCGCCGCCCTCGTCTCGGCCGCCGACACCGACCAGGTCGTCGCCGCCGTACGCACGGCCGTTGCCCACCTGCTGCCCCCGGGCACCCCGCACGGCGTCGTGCTGGCCGTGACTATCGCCCAGAACGGGCCGCTCTCACCCGAGGCCGTCGCCCAGGCCGCCGTGGACCGCGAGACCGGGACTGCCGCCCGCGTGCTGCCGACCCGCGACGTCGACTGGGCGGTCTCCGTACGGCTGGCCCGGTTCGCCCTGACCCTGCGCTGCCCGATGGTGCTCGCGGACCGGCCCACCGGCGACCCGCTCGTCGGGGTGCTGCACGTCAGCGCCCCCACCCCGGCGCTGCCGGGGCTGTCGCACGCGATCGAGGTGCTCGCCACCCAGGCCGCCCTCGCCCTGGAGCGGATCGGCCTGAGCCAGGAGGTCATTCGCCGCAACCGTGAGACGTACTTCCGGACACTGGTGCAGAAGACCTCCGACGTGATCCTCATCGTCGGCGACGACGACCTGGTCCGGTACGCGAGCCCGTCCGCGACCGCCGTGCTCGGCGCCGACCCGACCGGCCGCCCGATGGCCGCCGCCGTCGATCCCGGCGAGCATGAACGCCTGGCCGAGGTGCTGGCCGCGCTGCGGCTCGGCACCGGCACCCAGGACGGCCTGGACTTCCGGGGCCGGGCCGGGGTCGTGCTCGAGGTACACGGCCAGGACCTGCGCAGCGAACCGACCGTGGCCGCGCTCGTGCTCACGCTCCGGGACGTCACCGAGCGCCGCCGGCTCGAACAGGAGCTGACCCACCGGGTGTTCCACGACGCGATGACCGGACTGGCCAACCGGGTGCTTTTCCACGACCGGCTCGGTCACGCGCTGGCCCGCAGCGCCCGCGACGGCTCGGTGGTGGGCGTCCTCTTCATCGACCTGGACGACTTCAAGAAGGTCAACGACACGCTCGGGCACGCCGTGGGCGACCAACTCCTGATCGGCGTCGCGAACCGGATCGCGGGTGCCCTGCGCGCCGACGACACCGCGGCCCGCCTCGGCGGTGACGAGTTCGCCGCGCTGATCGAGAACGTGCAGGACCCGGGCGCGGTCGAGGAGGCCGCGCAACGCATCCTGGCCGCGCTGGCCGAGCCGATCCCGCTCGACGACGGCACGATGCTGACCGCGGTGGCCAGCATCGGCATCACCACCACGCCCGAGGCCGACACCGCCGACGAACTGCTGCGCCAGGCCGACCTGGCCCTGTACGTCGCGAAGGGCGCGGGCAAGAACCAGTGGCGCCGGTACGAGGGCCGCCTGCACGACACGATGGTGGAGCGCCTGGAACTGCGGTCGGCGCTGGACCACGCGGTGCACGAGGGTCACTTCCTGCTCGCGTACCAGCCGATCGTGGATCTTGCGACGGACGAGCCGGTGGGCTTCGAGGCGTTGGTGCGCTGGCACCACCCGACTCGCGGGCTGGTCCAGCCGGCCGAGTTCCTGGAGGTCGCCGAGGAGAGCGGCCTGGTCGTGCCGATGGGCCGCTGGGTGCTCGACCAGGCCCTGCACACGGTCGCGCAGTGGCGGCGCATCCTGCCGCGCACCCGGCAGCCGTACGTCAGCGTCAACGTCTCGGCCCGCCAGTTCCGCGAAGGCAACTTCGTCGACCAGGTCGGACAAGCCCTGACGTACGCCGGGGTGCCGCCCCGGGCGCTCGTGCTCGAACTGACCGAGGACCTGCCCGACGCGGTCTGGCACGACCTGGCCAAGCTGCGGGAACTCGGCGTGCGGATCGCGATCGACGACTTCGGCGTGAGCACCTCCTCGGTGGCCGAGCTGCGCCGTCGCCCGGTCGACGTAGTGAAGATCGACAAGTCGGTCGTGAACGAGCTTCCGCAGCGGCTCGCCCTGGTGACCGGCATCGTCGACGCTGCGCGCGCCCTGGACATCGCCGTGATCGCCGAGGGGATCGAGACACCCGAACAGCACGACCTGCTGGCCCGGCTGGGCTGCCCGCTGGGCCAGGGCTACCTGTATTCGAGCCCGGTCGACGGCACGGAGGCCCTGAGCCAGCTCACCGACCGGGTACCGCTGGTCGCCTGATCACTCGGCCGAAGGCCCGTCGTCGTCGGAACCCCCGTCGTCGGCCGGGGGCCGCCCACCGCGGTCCCAGGTCATGCTGATCTCGAAGTTGCCCTCGGTGGCGGCCTTGGCGACGAGCCAGTTGGCTGTCCCGGTCACCTTCACCCCGAACTTCACCTGCACCGTGTCGGGCGCGACGGCCCGGACCTGCTCGAGCACAGCCCGCGCGGCGGTGATGGCCGGCGCGACCGCGGCCTGCACATAGCCGGCCACGTCGTCGATCCCGGCCGGCTCGAAGCCGTCGACCGGTGCGATCTCGATCCCCACGGTGACCCCCTCCCCGACGGAGTAGGTCACCACCTGCGTCGTCTCGGCCACGTCGTCTCCTTCGATGCCAGATGTCGTCAGTGGATGCGCAGGGCCAGCAGCCCCGCCTTGAACCGGACCACGAGCAGGTCGTCCACCGCCGCGCAGGATTCCGCGCTGTGGTGAACCGGAATGGTCAGGTACGGGGTGCCGGAGTCGACGTCCCACAGTCGTACGGTCCGGTCGGCGCCGGCCGAGGCGAGCATCGTCCGCCCACCCACGGTGATCGTGCAGAGCGCCGAGACCACATCGGTGTGGCCGCGCAGTTCGTGCAGCAGGCGGCCGGTACGCGGGTCCCACAGCCGTACCGTGCCTTCCCGGTCGGCCGAGGCGACAACCGGCTGCTCGGCGGTGATCCCGCACAACGCTGTCACCCATCCGGTGTGCCCCGTGAACCGATGACGCTGGAAGCCCGTCCGGAGATCCCACAGCCGAACGTCCTGCATGAGCTCGGTGGCCATCAACGTCCGGCCGTCGACCGTGATCGCGCACATCGCCACGATGGAGTTGCTGCGGCGGAAGAATCGACGGAGCAGCAATGAGCGCAGTGGTCCCAACCGGCGGCGGCCACCGGCGTCCAGGTCCCAGAGCTTGATCGAGTCTCCGTCGGACGACACGAGCATCGACCGGCCGGCGTGGGGCACCGGCGAAAGCAGGTCGGCCCGGTTCGTCGCACCCAGAGGGGTGGGGAGCAACCGGCCGTTCCCCGGGTCCCACATCCTCAAGACGAAGTCGTCGTGCGACACGGCGAGAACCGTGCGGCCTCCGACCGTGGCGGCGACCAAGGCGCGGGCCGAGAGGAAATCGGGATATTCGACGTGCTGCCCGGTGCCGGGCTCGTACATGCGTAGTCCGTGTTCGTCGGAGGCGACGGCCACCAGGGTGCGATCGCCGGTCGCCACCGCGCAGACGGCGTCGACCCGGGTCTGTCGCGGATTCGTGGCCGGCGCCGGCCTCTCGGCTTCGAGGGCCCAGACGTGCACGGCACCGTCGTCGCCGGCCGCGGCCAGGGCCGGGCGGCCACGTACCCGGGTCGCGCACAGCGATCGGAGCCGGAGGTCTCCCGTCGAGATGCTCCGCTCCGTCTCCCCGGTCGCCGGGTCCCACAATTGCAGCTCGCCGTTGTGCGCGGTGACCAGGAGGTCTTTTCCGTCCACCTCGATCCGGTCGAGCGCGGTCCAATATCGACCCGGACCCCGGCCCGTGACCTGATGCGGCCGGCCGGTCACGGGATTCCACAGCGACACCTCGGCCCCGTGCAGAGCCGCAAGCAGCACTACGCCCTCGGCAGTCCTGATCGAAAGGATTCTTCGCGCTGTGTGGCTGGCCTCGCCGAGTTGAAGCATCAGCACGCCGGTCACGGTGTCCCAGAGGCCGATGGTGCCGTTATCGAGAGGGGCGGCCAGCAGGGTGCGCCCGCCCGCGTCGACGGCACAGATGGAGGGCGCCGTGGTGGAAGAGTCGCGAGTCAGCTCGCGAGCCTCGGTATCGTCGGTGAGGTCCCAGATCAACAGGCGCCCGTTGTGGCTTCCCGCCGCCAAGAAGACGCGATCGGCGACGGCGCTCGTACACATCGAGATCACCGCGTCGGTGTGGCCGGTCAGCGTCCGCGTCGGCCGGCCCGTGCGAACGTCCCACAACCGGATCAGGCCGTCCAACCCGCCGCAGACCAGAACGGGCCGGCCGTCGACGGTCGCGGCGCAGACGTTCCACCAGAAGCCGTCCGGTGACTCGATCGTGAACTGCCGTTGCCCGTTGTCGGGATCCCACACGTGCAGCAGGCCGTTCAATCCGGGTGCGGCCACGAGGCTGCGCCCGTCGACCGTGAGCTCACAGACCGTCGGCGCGAAATTGGCCTGGCTCTCGAGCACTGCCCACTCCAGACGCCGCTCGACCTCGGCCCACATCGCCCGATAAGGCAGGCCGTCCTCGGTGATCCCGGTGACGTCGCTGTTCTCCAGCAGACCCGCGACCCGGAGCATCGCCGCCCGCTCGGCCGGCTCCGCGGTGACGGCATGGGGAGTGAGCCGCAACAGACGCGCCCGGGCCAGCCCTTCGGGGGTGACGGCGTCGGCGGCGACCGATCCCAACCGGATGAGATCGGCGTGCAGCAGGTAGTCGCCGTCCAGCAGCAACTCGTCGAGCAGGCCCGCGGCCTCGGCGTGCCCCGGCAGCGACCGCCTCAAGTAGGAGTCGACCGACGCCCAGCCCACCGCGCGGCCGTGCGCGACCAGGGCCCGTACGATCGCTGTTTGATCTTCCTTGGCCTGATCTTTCTCGGTCCGGCCGCGCTGCCGCAGGAGCGCGTCGTTGAGCGCCTGATGGAACAGCCGGAACCGCTTGGTCGTCCCCTCGGTACTCATCTCGACCAGGAAGTTCGCCGCCGAGGACCGGGCGAACGCGACGAGGTCGTCGGACTCGACCCGCACCCCGAGCGCCGCCAGGAACATCCGCCACAGCTCGATCGACAACCCCGGCGCTTGCCCGTAGGCGAGCGCGGTCAGCACGAGCCCCGGCGGGACCGAGCGCACCGGCGCCAACGGCTTCAGGTACGCCGCCAGCGCGGCATCCACATCCGGCGGGAAGCTCACCGACGAAAGCTCGACCGGGTGCGTGTCGTGCAGTCCGTGGCGCCGCGCCACCAGCCCCGCGACGAGGAAGTTCTGCCCGGCCAGCTGGGCGATCCGCGCCGCCACCGGCTCGGCGACCGCCGCCTCGGCGTACGGGTTGCCGATCCGCTCGGCCCCGCTGAGCTGCAGGGTCGCCGTCGCGTAGGCCACTAGATCGGCGACCTCGAAGTAGGCTGCGGTGTCCAGGTCGATGACCGTCCGCGCCGGGCCGAACAGCTCGAGCAGCTCCCCGCCGTTGTCGGCCGGCCGGGTCCCGATGACGATCTGCGCGCCGTCGCGACCGCACTCGCGGACGATCGGCAGCACGATCTCCTCGATGATCTGGCGTGCCTCGGCCGGACTGCTCGCCTCGTCCAGCGCGTCGATCACCAGGTTGAGCCGCACCCCGGGCCGTTTCCGAAGCCGTTTGCGCAGTGCCGGTTCGAGGTCTTTCACCCGCTGCGGCAGGCGCACGGCCGCCGCCCGGGCGATCTCCACCGCCACGTCGAGCGCGGTCTTCCCCTTGACGTGCACCGCGCACGCCACCGACCCGACCTCGGCCCGCACCCCGTCGTCCTCGGCCGGCAGGGTCGCCCGGATGCCCGCGTCGGCCGTGGTGACCACCCGCCCCAGCACAGCCGACTTGCCCACCCCG
>Ga0247737_1000295_pt1 | contig 18837 bp, 12 predicted proteins | sample UWRJL028104C2_FD_180937 | JGI IMG/M metagenome (GOLD analysis project Ga0247737, IMG submission 180937) | Plant litter microbial communities from Arlington Agricultural Research Station in Wisconsin, United States - UWRJ-L028-104C-2 | ecosystem: Environmental > Terrestrial > Plant litter >...
CGCTTGTATGGGAGACTGGCACAGACTGGCAGACTGGCAGACTGGCACAGACTGGCCATCAGGGCATCAGGGGCAGGGCCCGCCGTCGTGCAAGAACCTTGAACCCTGATGCCCTCTAATTTCAGTCTTCAATCCGTGACACACTGTCAAAATTGATGAGCTGAGCTATACAAGCGCAGAGGCGACAGCGAGAGGGCGTCGCGCGGGCGTCCCGCGGGTGGAGTATAACGTCTGGTGACTTGGCTCCTACAGCAGACAATCCTACGTACGGTACCGGGGACGTTACCCATGAACCTTTTCTAATTACCTAGGCCGCTATAGAGCATTACAACTAAAATATTCTTATGTACAGTTTTCGCCTAGTTAGGAATAGATCGTACAATAATGCAGTTCCTACCAGCTTTGGCAAATATGTTGCGCTGGACACTTTTCGCCTAGTTAGGAATAGATCGTATGAATTTGTAATTTCTCGCCAGCTTAGCACGTAGGCACGTACAACCAGGCTGCACGTCTATGATAGACTAGACACAAGCAGCGCTGGCCTGCAAGGTACTGTACGTGCCTTGCTGGGTGAGGTGTATTGTCGGATAACACTCTCGTTTGAAATTTTGAAGCAGCGACTATCCGTGGCCAGCTGCCTGTATGCTAGCAGGGCGAAATCGAGAGGCATAAACATGGGGACCGGAAAGACAGTGGTTCGGGCGCAGATCCAGCGGCAGATCTAGCGGTATGCATCATATGAGACACTTCGAAGAACAAGTTGTCCTGTCCCTGGCCATGTTCACTTCTGGTGGAACTCAGCTGGTCGGAAATAAGGAACTACAAGGGTAACTATGGACACCAGGATCTCGGACTCGTCGCTCTGATCTGTACAATCTCACTCTGGTCTGTATGGTCTCCCATCACGGGTCACTCATCATTTTACGACTGCCGCCAAGATAAGGGGGAGCCCGACGGAGTGACGCCTGCAACCGACTGTACTGCACCTTACAATACTGCACACTAAGAACCCGACAGAAGTTTAATGAGAAAGGGGATGAGATAATGACTTACGCGTTCGCTTCGGTGAGCCCGTGGGTTCAACTTGTCTTCTGTCAAGACACCTCCGGAAGTGGAGGCTAATTGCTGGTCGACTCTCCCGTTCTTGATATTTGGGTACGCTGCTAATGCAACGTTAGTGGGCTTGCTTGCACTCGCCACACCTACGGAGTACATGATCTGGGCTTGAGTTATCCATTACCACATGGCACCCTTGACCTCCACCTAGTTCAGGTACAAGCTTCCACACCCCACCAACGAACAAATTCTTGTTCCCCGGTCCCCAACGCTGCGTTGTAGATCGGATGCTTGTGTGCATTGTTCAAACTATCCAATCCAGATCAACCCAGCAAGACGTATCTTCTAGGTTCTGACGTTTCACCTACACCTTGCTCTATGCCGCTAGGAGCTGCATGGGAAGTAGAACACACCCAGCTCTGCTGGAAAGTTCATGGCCGCCAAAATGAGAAAGAAGAGGAGATAGCGGTGTGCATGGGTCTCACCTGTACTTACCAAACTATGTGATCCAAGACGATCATGACGTGGGCGTAGATGTTGCTTCTCCTTTTAATCTCATAAACTCAACCAGAGGATAGTATGGCACTGCCAAAATATTTAAGGCCCTGTTCGATTGGAATTTTGTCAGAGATTCCATTTCCTAATTAGTTTTAGTGCTCACCTTGATCCACTTCAATCGAACAGCACATATTCGATTTCCTAAAGGAGGTAAAAATATATTATACTTGATTAGGAAATCGAATCTGAAAGATTTCCAGGGTCAATATTATCCCTGTTTTCACATACGAATCGTTGACCCACTTTATCTTTTGCTTTTGAGCAAAAGAAGTGGCCAAAGCCGGCCTAGGCCCTCTTACGATGTTGCCCTGACCCCTCAATTTGTATATATTTTGTAACCTTTATAGAGATCAATTGACTAGAATCATTATAAAGAGTAATCTAGATCTAAAGAATATCTTAATTATTTGAATATTAGAAGCTGAGATTGATAAATAGGCTATTTTTACTATATTGGCCTGCTGTTTATAGCCCGATTGAAAAGCTATATTATAAGTATATATCAATATTAAGAGATCAAAAGCTGTAATGATAAGTATACCGCAGGGCACATGTTAGGTAATGTAAGAAGTAGAGCTTTTATATAGTAGATTAGGTGCATAAGCCAAGAAACTAATATTTGAATCTATGCTAAAACAAGTAATCGAATCAGCCTATAATTCGCACCCCAATCCGGCGAATTGGCCAAATATTCGACTACCTAATTAGGAAACCCAATATTCGTCCAAAATTCCAATCGAACAGGGCCTAAAGTGGAATCGAAAAAAACTTACATGGCATGGCATGGCGGGATTGTTATTGCTCTACTCAGGTGTATTACGAATGTGAGCTGTCGTCGCCCGAGATCCAACCCCCAGTCATGCGTCAGCCCTTGTCCACCTCTTCCTCATCTTATTCAGACTATTGCAGCAAGAGTAGTCCTCAACAGGACGCAGTATTTGCGCTGCAAAGAGCGCTTTCGTTCTTTCAAGCCTCATTGGAAGGGAAAAGAAATCCCAAGTCAGTGCCCAACTTGGGTGACTGGCTCGCCATGAGGGGAATGCCATAATGACCCCTAGAATCTGCCCACCGAGCATTTTTATTACAGCTCTTCTATGAGACGAATTAAGCGTCGTTTCATGTCCCCAATAACGAATGACCATATACGAGGCTTGGCATGGCGGCGTCCTGGCAATCGTAATTGCCATATTTCTGAGCAGAGCATCAACAACAAGGATGCTCGTTAAATGACGAAAAGTTTCCCTGTTCATTTCGTGCGTTTCGTTCAGCGCGATACAACCTGACCTCTTCAGGTTGGCTCTTTCGGCAATGCAGTCAAGGTATAATTCTACAACCAACAAAGCTTGGGACTTTGTTTAAATTGCTGCTCTATGAAACTTGGGAAGCCTTTACGAGCTTAAAAGTCAGGGATTAAGTTGGTGCGGGCTGTAAGGACATTAAAAAGCGATTTCAGATCAGTCTTTCCCTCGATTCCGAGTGGTTCCTAGGTAGCTGGAAAACTCTTGGATGAGGGTACACACACCCATGGCTTGGTGGCTTGGTCCGAGCGGGTGCTGGTGGACGTTCTGGAAAAGGGTGAGGAAGAGCTAAACCCGGTCGAAGAATGTTCCAGCGTCTCCCAAGTGTTCGTATCGGTACCTAATTATCTCCATTAACGGGACATGGCTTGCCCCACGGCTTGCTTTCACCGTTACCGTTGAGACTTGAGACGTGGCAAACCTCACGTACAGAACAGCGACCGCTTGCGCTAGCCTCTCCTTTTCCCTTTAGCTCCCTCCCCCTCCCCCTTTCCCTTTCCCTTTGGGTCACAACTATGCCAGAGCTTCTCAGGACAATCTTCTGTTGCTCCCCCCTTGTCCAACCGACGCTTTTGACCCTCCGATTCACAAGCAGAGGGACGGCAACACCTAACTAATGGTCACGGAATCTGGCCCAAATCCCAAAAGGTAAGAAGAGCTTCTTCAGCGTGCATATTACAAGGAAGCCTAAATCCTCGTACTCAAGCGCACGTTAAATACCAATCAATCCACTGCACATTGTGTGAATTGGCTTTCAAGTACATCCTCTTGGCAAATTTAGAGTGGCAGATGAGCGCAAGACGCTCGTAGCATGAGCATGATCATGACCGGTACCTGGCATTAGCGTTGAAGGTTTCCAATGACCGAGCCTGTTGTGAGACATTGAGCAATCACCCAAGATTCAGAAGCGGACAATTACTTTGTCAGTATGATGAAACCAGGAAGATCCCCTTTGCTCTCCTTTGGGAGATCGTTGTTATCCGAGAGGCCTTGTTGAGGTCTGTTCCTTGCGATGGTACGTATATCATCTCAAGTAATTGCCTTAGCGTCGAGTGTCTTTTGAGGATGCTCGCAAGGGTTCCCATGTAGAAAGTGGGTTTGTAAATTTGCAACGTATTCAAGATACTCATTACTATAGGTGTCCTGCCGAGAACGAATCGATTAGGCTCATTGGCGCATCTGATTGCTATTGACCGCTCTTACTACCGTTCCCCGTCCAATGATCAGACTACTCATACATGGAATTGGCAGGACTTTATGGGGAAGGACTCTATGAAGGACTATTATTAATGATCCGCATTCTAAACAGATCCACAAAACCTGTCAGTCCACCTATTAACCTTTGACTAAAGAAAGCCTGGATATATCCACCCCCACGGGCATCTATGGGCGACCCGTGGTTTGTTCCGACTTTGGTGATTTCTTGGCAGCCCTTGGGATGAGATTTGTTTCTACCGTAGAGATGTGTTATACCATGCGGACTCGAAGCCACACGCCCCGGGGAAACAGAAATAAAGCTACCAATCACACCACCCCGACAACTGTACCACCCTACCACTATCATTATCACTACGGGAAGGGTAGATCCGCGTCTCCGGCTTCCAGGGAGTAGCTGAGAGGCCTCGGGTGTGACTTTAGCTTCTCTCCTGAACTTCCAGTAACCAAGTAAGCCGGTGTATAATAAGTCGTCAACTTTGTAAGCGGTGTGGCCGCTGAATCGTCGGGAAGAAGAGTTGAGCTTTCGGAGATCAACTTAGCACCTTTTACACTTGGCCTGGCCTATGTCTATCTGGACTTGGTGCGCAATGGCTTATCCCTTTAATTTTGCTCTCTGTGGTGGACGGACGGGCATTGATTTGCTCCACCATCACTCGTGCCCAGGTATTCCAGAAACATCTGTAAGTAATAGCTCTTCCCGCATATTCCAGTGAGAAGTCAAAACACCGACATGTTAGCAGCCTCGGCTTGGGAATCCACAAGATAACCTACTGATCCCACACACTAATAATAAATGTACCAAGTTGAAGCTGTCACTAGCCATGTTAGCGCTCCTGCGGATTAAAAGCCCCCTGTGCTCGATATGATGACTGAGGTGGGCCGGCAGGTGAGCTGTAGCTCGTTGTTTCATTCCAACCGACCTTGTTCTCGGGTTGTGTAGAAGCTATGCCATGCTGCCACTCGCGAGTCTGGTATCATCTAGTCCAATAACAAACATGCCATCCAATAGTACAAGGATGCCCCCCCTCCGTCACCTCGCGGGCCATTGACCATCCCCTTGCACTTATTTACATATACATACATGAAGAACGAAGGTACTGAGGTTGATGACGAAAATGACATGTCCCTGAGCTATGTCCACTACTACTATTTCCTTCCGAGACGTACTCGAATATTGCTCTTCCCACCCCTGGACAATCACAACTCATCGAACCATTGCATTCTCATTGTCTGCTGTCCGAGAGAAGACACTCACCGGGTATCCATCTTGGGTAAAGCCCCACTAGATCGCTACCCAGCCACACAACTCCTCCGTCACTGATAACTCGCGGACCTCTATACTTCGCATTTGGAAGTAACAAAACAGCGCCCGTAAAAAAACCAGTACAAGACGAAACATAGACCGCTCACACTACTTAAAGCCAGAAGATCTGCACCTACGACGATACTAATCACAGTATCGTCGCTCACTTGACTTGCATCAAAGTTATACCTCTCGGCATCGTATCAGTAAGCTGGTGTGGTCAACACAACATCCCGTCGCGCCTGTCGACAGCGACTCCCTTCGCTTTGCCTAGGTATCTCGAGTGACAATTTCGAATTTTGACACAGCGAGTCAGCTATGAATCGAATACCGAACTGGGAGGAGGTCCGCGCCCGCGGTGGCCGTGATAATCGACTTCAACTGAGCAATAATGAATGGGAAAGCAAGGTTCTTGCTTTAGCTTGCGAGGGCAAACTATTAGTGCGTATCTCCACTAGTTTCATACCGTTCTAATAGCTCTATGCCTTTCTTCATGTCCTTCTCCATAGAGTGCTATACTGCTGGACAATATGTTCCATGTAGATCTCCCCGCTGTGACTTGATTCATTTCGCTCAAGCTCTTGCTTTGAAACATTTCCATATCGAAACAAAGCACTAAACAAATGGCAGATCCATATCCGGGATATCATGACGGCCGGACACGATGAGGGGATGCGTATAAAATGGGATATCGGAGAAGGGAGGGACGCGAAGTGGAACAAGGCGCAATATCACCATGCCAAATTGACGATCTGGGAGTTCTTTCATAATGACATCGTACAAATGTACCAAAGACGGATCGCACCTAAAGAAATTTCTAACATTATCAGGCTAAGGACAGGATTTATCCTGCCGTAAGTTGTCAAACTTGGCTTCTTCACCACCACTAACTGTTTATAGTGCATCAACAATGCTTAATCAACTTAAAGACTGGAATGTGCCAATATTTGGACGTGGCGGTGGTCCATCAATTGCGAGAGAGACAAGAACTACAAATGGAAATAATAGAGCAACGTCTCAAATACCCGTCTTAAGAACAGGAAGTGTCGGCCCCAGCTCTCCACGACAAACTCCTGTGAGTCAGGGCTCCCTAATCACAGAAAATCAAAGGCCTGGGGCTATGTTCGCCTCCTCATCAACACAACTTGACAATGTATCTGACAGCCTCCCACAACTTGAACCGATTGGTCCTGATATTGCGTGGTCCACTGAATGCCTGAAACAACAAATGTACGAGAGAGATCAGAAACATCACCGGGAGATAAAAACGCGAGAGGAAAATTATGAGCGAGTCTTGACGAAAGCAAAAGAATTCGCTCGTAAACTTGACGAGACTAAAGCTGAACTGGCAAAAACTAAACGGGAAAAGAGCCACATCCAAGAGGACAACAAAGGACTTAGAGCCCAGGTATGTGCCTGTTACCTAGATAACTTCTTCAAGTCCCTTCCGATAAAGTATAGTAATTAAATACTTATCATCCATTCACAGGTTGCCATGCTTCAAAATGCAAACCCAAGTCACAAAAAACCAAACCTAATCACCCAGCATAATCAATACCACGGTAATAAGTTCGAAAACCTTCCACATGCCACCTCATCTGGATTCAAAATGAATGATGCACAAGATCTAGCATATAGCTTGAACATCCCAACTATCGAAGAACATCGTCGAACATTGAGTGACTCGGGATTTTCTTCAGGAGTCAGGACAAATTCCAAGCATCTAAGTGTGGGCTCTCAGAATCTACACACGAATCCGAAGCGACCACGTCATAATATCCTTCCACAGCAAATGGGAAGGAGTGCCTCTGCCCAGCCCCAGCAATGGGAGCAGCCTAGCCCGAGCCAACCTGCTATGGTACAGCGTCCATTTACTGAGCCAGGAAACTATGATATGCAATCCGTGATGGGTTTCTATGACGAGATGGCAATAGGTACTGTAGCATCAGTTGCCGCTCATGAAGATTCTGTCCAGGAAAACTTCTTAAACACAAGCGAGGACCATATAGTTACAGGAGCGCTGGGGGGTGGCTGGAGTGAAGCCTCCCCTTCCAATGCTCGAGTTTTTGATCATCTGGAAAGTTTTGATGGATCCTATGAAACTAGCTCAGTTCCGCTAAGGAGCTTTATATTTGGTAGTAGTGAATAATATTCAGCAACAAGGTACGCTGATGTCTTGGTGGATAATAGCTTTCAATTTAGGTGATGTGACCTGTTGGATATGTATATTAAATCATTGTGAATAGCAATGTTAAGTTCAACCATGACGGCTCTTGGAGAAAATAATATGTTTCAAGCAAGATATTCCTGTTCGAACAATAATTAGCCAATTTCTACCATTGACTGCACCTGCTCCACTTTTTGTATTTCTGTCCGGAGGTAGCACTGGGCTTCACCCGGCTACTTATTTAGATCTCATTGTTTTTCCATTTCTCAAATTATGAATCCGGCGATTAGAAGATATCCAGCAATTCGAAACTAATTAGGGTTTTGAACCCGCGTGGAAGCAAGCCAAGGAGCAGTTGTAGATAGGAATATAAAGCGGCTATTTAAACTTAAAGGGAGGGAAATTGGAGAGCTGGGTTTGGAGTTTGTCGTCCTTGACTTACTGCGAGGCTAGTGAAGCGCGAGAGCCACTGGAAATCGACTTATTAAAACACTCTCGTGAAAGCACTTGAGTACATGGTTCGCTCGACATCTTAAATATGCACATATGCACATGTGTACTAGTGAGCTGAAGTCTGTTGAGTTGGATAGCACGCCTTGTGTTTCGCACTTCGAATGTGATGAAGTAAGATGTAGGAGGAGACTGGAATGTAGGCTATGAGAAGCCCCCACACCTTAGTACATACATACTTGTCTATCCCCGATATTTATGCCTATCTCTCGAGCTTTGGCAAAAGTTAGCGGCGTATTGCGGCAATGTCGGAGGACTCGGACTACCTAGGCACATATGTGCTGTTTGTACCTTTCTCTGTAAGTCTCTTGCGTAGAGCAAAGAGCCAATCCCACGACGAATTCCCACAGTCTGCAGTTAGATATCAAGGTTTCAATTCTTGACTCTGCTGTTGGTTTGATGGTGTTTCTCGGATGTTGGTCTGACGTTAAGGGTTAAGTGTGTTGGTTGGATGTGTGACGAGTGTTTATATGATTATGACTTTCTGTCATTCAAATTTCAGGCAGTCCTCGAGTAGAAACTTCTAAGTGCCATTCTTTCTTAATATATTAATGATTTGTGAAAGGTGCAACTTTTGGGGAGGAAGTTCACTGACTAGGCTCGTATTATAAAGTGGAGTCAAGACCTCAAGGTTGCCTCGTCGGAGCCTTCCAGGATGGATTCTGCTGCATCGCAAGACCAGCTCCATGTTAAAAGAAAATCGGTAAAAACTTTAAACTACAAAGCGAACCACATACGTAGCTTTACGGTCAGCCAATGTGCCAGGAATGTTGAATCTTAAAGTAGATGCATTCCTACAAATCCAGGAATGCAACCAGAAGAAGCAAAGGATTCGAAACTTGAATGCCCTATTTTTCCCCATTTACCATATTCCGAAAGTGAAAAGGTTCCACCAGTTCACAACTTAATCTATCTGCCGGATTGAAAATCCGCATTGTTCATTCTATTCCTGAAGAATCTACTTGTTGTGGATGCTGCTACTGCTAAGGTAAGCTCATAAATACCATACGAACAGGCACGAAACTGTTTCATGTGGTGCAAACGTGCCACCACTAAATGCTTCTTTGCTATTGACAGTGTTTTAATAACCGTGAAGTGGTGATCTTTGGTGGAAGTCTTTAAACTCTGGTCCGATGAAAGTGACCAAGAGACACTTACTATTTACGCTCGCCTAATTCATATAATTTGCCTTCAAACGATATCGTAATACTTGTAACTTTGGTAGATACATTTCTATTAGTGATAGTTTGGCATCTGGAACAAATTTGCTGCATTGATTATGGTATGGGAACTGCAGCCTGATATTCTGATGCTGACACATGGTGTTTGGTCTCAATGCCATGAACCATAATTTCCCAATATCCTGTATGTATTGCTGAAATTTTGCAATTTCGTTGTGAAACAACCTCCGTATCCAAGAGAAGAAATGCCTAGTAGCTGATGCCTATCAAAGTGAAAATTTGTTCTGATGAAATCATCTATTGAAGCTGGGAGGTTATATTATACCCTTTGGTGGTCATAGGTATCACTACACCACCCACTAATCTTAAGGTGAAGGTGATGCAAGATCACAGAGAGAGTAGTGCGTAGCACATCCACGAAATGAGGAGAGTCAATTTCGTTGGACTCCAGACCTTGAATATCTGATGAGGTAAAGCTACAATAAAACGGTGTAAACTTTCTTTGGTAGAGCACTAATGATAATTCTATTTTTCAATGTTTTCAGTCTTTGCTTATCTTTCGTCAGTCTCAGTTAATATAATTCAGTCGCTGCACAGGTGGCCAAGAGATCAAAGGTCTCTTAAACTTTCAGTGCTGGCACAACAGTTTCTAATAACTGGTCCTTATGCGAAATGATGTGATATTGAGAGGTATCTGCCATTAAACAAAAAATATTTTGTACGCCAAGATTATCAAACGTTGCAAAAACTCGGACCTGATTTCTTATATCTTCAACTATCAGCTCAATTTCCACTCTTGTATTTAAATGAAAATTGGTTCTTTAAGCCCACCGAAGAAGTATACCTTGTAGCTATGCTACCTAGTAAGTAAGATTACAGCAGCTCCCCTCTATATTAGCGAGCCTCCCATAAATAGCTGGTTGACTTGAGCCAGGGAAGCTAGCGATTTCAAATTTTTGTTCTACAACCTATCCCAATGTTTTTATTCTGCTGTTTCCTTTATTTAAGTGATGAATTTGGCCTGTCAAGCTGGGCGAAATCAAACAGGAGGTGAGGCAAGATATCAGTCAGAGAGAGATACTGAACCATGTGCCGCTTTAACCCCCACCTCTCAAAGTCTCCTTCGAACCTGCGAACCACAAAAGCTTGAAAGATAGATAGTTAAAACTATTGCGAAATGCGTGGAAACTGAGTGGATATGATAGGCCCGCAACGTTACATGGAGCAACGTTCAAAATATAAAGGTATGCAAGGCTGAACGTCAGGCTGTACCATCTCACGTATATAGCAGCACTAGTACCCTCCGCAAAAGAGATAGAAGACAGCTCACTACTCATTGACAAACGAAAAGTATATGCACAAACAAAAAGATGGCTCCTCATGCAGATTCCTCTCTCGATGACGATGTCGATCGTCTTCCAGCCCCAGCCCGTCCTTCCATGTCTGCAAAACCCCCTCGTCTTCTCATAATTGGTGCAGGATCGCGGGGAAACGCGTATGCAGAAGCTACCAGTGAAGCATCAAATGGTATTGTTGTCGCTGTTGCAGAGCCTATTGCATATAAGAGGAAACGTCTTGGAGAGAAGCACATTTGGGGCAAGTCTGGGCCATCCGAAGGGCAAGAATTCAAGAATTGGACCGATTTCTTAGCATGGGAATTGAGGAGGCGTGCAAGTGCTGCAAATGGCGAAGATGTACCTGAAGGAGTTGATGGGGTATTCATATGCGTACTTGATGAGCAGCATAAGGAAGTGATAATTGGGCTGGCTCCGTTAGGACTACACATTATGTGCGAAAAGCCACTCGCTTGCAGCTTAGACGATTGCGTGGACATATACAGATCATTGCTTCCAGGACTCCCCGAAGTTACCACCCCTTCGAGAATCTTCTCAATTGGCCACGTGCTAAGATATAGTCCACACAATATGCTACTCAGAAAGTTGCTTGTGGAAGATAAGATTATTGGAGAGGTGATGTCGATCAACCACACAGAACCAGTGGGTTGGTGGCATTTTACTCATTCCTATGTCAGGTAAATCTCCTGGTGAGATAGCTTGCAATAGCTAACAAATTTAGGGGTAACTGGCGAAAAGAATCCACAACAGCTCCATCACTCCTCACCAAGTCTTGCCATGATATTGATCTCCTCTTATGGCTTCTTTGCTCTCCCCCTCCTAATGTTTCTACGCCTGCCCACATTCCCAGCTCGGTCACTTCCTCTGGCTCACTGCAATTATTCAATAAGGCACGCAAGCCTACAGCTGCTGGGAGCTCTACAAATTGTTTTAGCTGCCCCATAGAAAGCTCTTGCAAATACTCAGCTAAGAAGATTTACCTGGGTAAGGAACTTAAAGGACTAGGAAGCGGAAACACTAATTGGCCCGTCGATATTGTTTTACCCGAGATTGAAGAATGTATAGCAGCAGGAGGAAGTTCCGGGGGTGAGGCAGCTCTAAGAAGTAAATTACAGGATGATTACACCACGTCCACACCGGCTTCTGAGGTCTCTGCTAGGAACTGGTTTGGTCGCTGTGTATGGGAAGCCGATAATGATGTTTGCGACGACCAAGTCGTAACTATGACATGGAACAATGACCCGCTCCCTGCAGAAAGTAAAGGCAATGAAAGATCCCTCGTGGGCAGAGGGGCGAAAACTGCAATTTTCCATATGGTGGCTCACACAAAGAAGATATGCGAGCGATTTAGCCATATATATGGCTCTGATGGTGAGATTTACGCAGACAGCAGTACTATTACTGTCGAAGACTTCAACACTGGGGAAAAGAAAATCTACAAACCCCATCTAGCTGGGGGTGGCCATGGTGGTGGTGATGCTGGATTAGCACGACAATTCATCTTAGCAATAGATGCTGTCAAGAACCATGGCGCTAATGTGGCGGATTCTCAGAAGCAGCATGTTGGGTGCAGCTTGGAAGAGGTTATCAGAAGCCATGCGATGGTTTTTGCTGCCGAGGATGCGAGGAAAGGAAAAAAGGTTCTTGATTTCCCGAAATGGTGGAAAGAAGAAGTCGAGACTAGTGTTTTGAGGCCTCGTGTACCGTAATTGTATTGGGGAAACAGAATTGCCGTGTAACTTTTGTTGTCAATGGAATACACCGAGACACTAAGTGGTACTTCAGATTTCTATATGTGTCTCGAGAACTGCTTCTCTCTTTAGCATATCAATACTAACTATATCTCAATACGAATGTTCTATTGTTCTGCCTATCAAGTAGACAGGGTCTTATGATATCCACATCCGGATTAAGGCGTACATTTTTAAGCGTAACTATATTGTACAAATTGGTTCCTATTGAAAAGCTCGACTAGATTTACTTCCATGAAAGGCGATGGCGGATCTAGACTGCAGCTAATCTAAACGTGAAAAGCTAGTATAGCCGCTTCACACGATTATACCAAAGTTCTATAGTTATCGAGACAATAGTGACAATTGATATGTACTATTAATTACTTATTAGTACACTAGTTGTCGCTTGTCGGTCTAAATACAAACGTGCCAAGAGATATAGTCCCGCTTTAACCACCATCTTCCGCCACGTTCCATAAGTGCTTGTCAAGTACGTACCAGGAAATCTTCCCCTCTTCACCAGACATAGTTGTTACAAAACCGTCAAAATGGCAACTACAAAACACAGACTAGCACTCGCAATCATCGACTTCCTCTCCACCTCTCTCACTGATGGAACACTCAGTGAGGAAGATCGCGAGTCAATCGAAGTTGCCCAATCATGTATTTCTGAGTCCTTCAAAGTAGATCCCACAGACGCAACTCCCAAAGATTCACAAACACTTCTTCAAATATACGGCGTATATGAGAAGCTGAAGGGAAAGACTCCCGCAGGACCAGGTACCAACGCGGCAGGCGAGAAATCTACCCCACCTACCAAAGAGGTGACAGAAGCACAGAAGAAAGAAGCTGAGGGGTTGAAGAGCCAAGGCAATGCTGCGATGGCAAAGAAGAACTATTCTTCTGCCATAGACTTCTACTCCAAAGCTCTTACGATAGTTCCTGGTAACGCCATTTTTCTTTCAAACCGCGCCGCAGCATATTCTGCCTCGAAAGACCACGAATCTGCTCGTGCAGACGCAGAAGCAGCTGTTGCCTCAGATCCCAATTACACAAAAGGATGGTCACGTTTGGGCCTAGCACGTTTTGCACTTGGTGATGCAAAGGGAAGCCTGGAAGCTTATGAACAGGGTATCAAGTATGAAGGAAATGGCGGGAGTGATGCAATGAAGAAAGGATTTGAGACAGCCAAACAGCGCGTTGCTGAGTTGGAAGCTGATGGATCCGATGACGAAGATCAAGATGTTGCGCGCGGTGCACCTGGCGGCGGAGCCGGTGGTATGCCAGACTTAGCAAGTATGTTTGGTGGAGGAGGTGGTGGTGGTATGCCAGACTTGAGCTCCATCATGAGCAATCCAATGTTTGCCAACATGGCGCAAAGTCTTATGAGCAATCCCGAAATGATGAACAACATCATGAGCAATCCAAAGATAGCTGAGATGGCCAGTCAATTTGGAGGTGGAGGTGCCGGAGGAGCAGGAGGAGCAGGTGGTAGAGGTGGTGGCGGGATGCCAGATCTATCTGCTCTGATGTCAGATCCTAGCATTGCTGAAATGTAAGCAAATATGAAGAATCCTATTTGATGCTAAGCTAATATAAATCTAGGGCCAAGAATATGATGGGTGGCGCGGGACGAGGGCGAGGAGCAGGTCAATAACCTTTTTAGATATTAAACCAACCTAGGATTACTTCACCCAACGGTGGCTGGTAGCAAAACGCATGCCGGTGATTGGAAATAATTACGATATCGTGAACTCTCGAAGCTGACCAACTAAAGAATGTGAGCATGAAAACTAGCGTTTTTTTAAGTAGTATGTTGCCACACGCTAGCAGCTCAAATAAGAATTCTGGGATCTGTTGATATACAATACTTACAAAAACCAAAGGAATCACTTTCAAATTCGCGCAATGTAAGAGACCAAACACACGATTTTGTATGGTCAAGCATATATGTTTCTCAAGTATGGGTTATCAAATTGTTCAATTAAATACGCTACGTGACTATGGTTTCTTCTATTGCATTATTATCTTTTTCAACAATGGCGTTGGCAATTTAGCTTCAGAGAGCTACGCAGGTAAGAGGAATAATTTTGCTCATCAATTCTGACCACCTAATGCAATAAACATAGTAGCTATTGGACAAGGAAGAGTTTCAGTGTGGACAATTGTCCATCTGTTCTCTGCTTTAAAGTGACTTCGTCAACACAGTCATGCCTGTCGCTATGATCAATCGTTCCACGATAAACGTTACCTTATACAAATATGATTCTTTACTACGAGAGCCAGAAATCAGTGGTTTAAGAGAAGCATACAAGGACCTGAAATGTGAGCAATGATCTCCACCGAATTCCCGAATTTGTTATCCTTTTTGTAGAAGTAGCGCTGTGATCGTATTTACACGTCTCCCGAAATTATATCTATTTACCCAGCCAGTTTGACCATTATTTACTGAACAATTGCTCGTGGGTGACTTGCATACTGATTTAGATCCTATCATAGACTTTGATACAAGGTGACGCTTACTCGATTGATTCCCAGCTCGCTGGACTCTGGACTATAGTAGTCGAACGATTCCGTATCCAACGCTTCGTATACGTCGAATTTTTCTGTGTGTATCGAAATCTTTGAAGCTTTTGTCTTAGTCGTAGAATAGAATAATCATTTAAAACTTCTAGTAGGCCCTACTCAATTCCATAGTGAACCTACCACCCGAGCGATTCCTCGTCTGAATCCCGGCTGGCGATATGCTACATCTGTGAAGTTTCTTAAGGAAGTCGACTGAAATCCCAAATACTTCAAAAAGCACTTTTCGATATGAACATATTTGTAAGCTCTAATTCTATAAACAACGGAAACTGATTTCCGGGCCAAGATCTCTACACTTTCCGAGACATTCTGGGAGGCTATTTGCAGTGCAATTTCCTCCGAGGATCTTTAGGGGACACTATTTTCTAGCCGTGCCGACAATCAATTTCTTTGGATATAAGCTATTGTTGTACTGTGGAAGAAGCAAGTTACAAACTGTGGAAGTATTCCAAATTTCATGTCTAAGTTATGATTAGCTAGTGGTGGGTAATACAGATAGATTGCTACTTTGAGAAGATCATCGTTAATGGAGAGACTAGCGTTGCTAGCATTGCTAGCGTACAAGAACTTGGTGTGGATTCAAATCTGATAAGCGGGAAGCTCCTCAGGCCAACACGTGAATGTCTTGGCACCAAAGCATCACCAGCTAGAAACCAGGCGACGGTTGAAATAAAGGTTGAGAACTCTATCCGATTTTCTCTGTCCTTTGAATTGAATCCGTAGATTCTCTACTTTTAGGCACGCGACTCCTCTCACGATCTTTTCCTTCCTAATCCGCGAAGTCCCGACTCCTTAAGCTTGCTTCTCCTCGACCCGATTCTGATAAGGACTCCGAACATATAACGGTTACGTGTCGAAAGATCGTGAATTCAGGATTTGAATCATAGAGCATCACGTAGCAGGTACTACTCCTGCGCAAGTTGTCGCTCAATGCGGCCCGCGAATGTCGAATGAATGCAACCTCTAAACCCTTTTCTGGGTGCCTTCTTCAGGAGCACATTACCAGCTCAGTGTACTCCAGTTCATCACCATGTAATGTCGCAAGGCTTCCTATATACACCTATGAGCATTCTAATATAAAGTCTAGATTTTACTAGTGCCTACGACTGAAGTTCTCCTTACCTCCCGTGATAGCGAATCCGGTGCTCTGTACTCGGATCTTGCTGGATCAGAAGAATTCTTGGGCAGTCATGTCCTTCGTATTCCAGCAAACCAACATGGGCCAGCGGGAGGGAAGGATGTGCCCAACATGCGAGAAAGCAGAGGCAAGGCTAAGCAGTACACAACTGTAAATGGTAGGACGGTAGTCATTAAGGATGCTTTCGTGTATAGCAACAAAGGTACGTGAGGATATTTTGAGGGAGGTGTGGCTGCTAATGAAGCCTGGTAGGTTTCAAGTCTCTTGTTCAAGCACAACTTCTGAGCGATACGCTATGGTATCCAGATACTCTGGAACCGCGCCAATGGCTAGTATACTACATATCACGACCTCTCCTAGGTACATATGAAGAAATCAAGATAAAACCTGCCACATTGTTACCTACACCACCCAGCCAAAGGCCACCGCTTCCTCCAAGAACGTCACTCGAAGGAGAAAGCATATCCTCCCCAGCCAATTTACCAAGAAAGAAGGATATCAAGTCATTCAATGACCTCTTGAACAATTTCCCAATGATCGCTAGGCAGATGCAGCCCGGCTTGGAACGCCTTTTTAAAGAGTTCAGTACTGTCTTTGATAAACCATTACCACCGCCCCCTTCTGCGGACGTAATCCCAGATCCTGAACCTGATGGACCTATTACTGCTGCAATGAAAAGAGCGAGATCTAATAGTATGAGTTCCGCACCGAATTTTTCTTCGAATGGTCACATAGAGAACCGCGTAACGGAAGATTTTTACGCTGATGATGACGAAGATGTTATGAGAGGTGCTCTAGAAACCGCAGTAACAGCTGCAATCGATTTATTCCAAGGAGTAGACAAGACACAACTTTCGCTTCTTGGTGCTACAACCGATTTGACAGGCCCAGTGGTTGAACGCTTGATTGAACGCTACGTAACAGAACATGTCCATGATGCAATACTCTATCCAAGACTTTGCGCTATGAAACGGTTCGATGACCTAGACTTGGAGTCTAAAATTAGACAAATGGAATTTGTTGATATCTCACAAGTCGGTATCCCGATTCAAGGCGGACACAGGGGCAAGAATGAGTTAACGCTCCGCCTGGGACGAGCCGTAGAAGAATTCCGCAAACTGGGTGTTGCCGGAAGTCCTCAGCAAATGATGGAAGTCTTGCTTGTAACTTTGAAAACTGTCACGCAGCTCACAGAGGTTCCAAAGGAGACAATGAATGGAGTCCCATCTTCCGAGAAAGTTAGCCCTGTGCTTACAATCAACGCGGATACTCTCGTGTCACTTTTGTTGGTAGTCGTAATTAGAGCCCAGGTTCGTTATCTCCAAGCACGCTTATTATACATGCGTCATTTTATTTTTATCGACGATGTGGAGAGTGGAGAGATGGGCTACGCTTTAAGCACATTTGAAGCAGTTCTTTCCTATCTTTCGAGAGATTCTGGAGGCCTGAGGAAAGCTAGCAGACGGAATCACAAGCTGTGGCAAGCGACCAAAACCGGTGACATCAAGGAGATTATGAAGATTATGGAGCCAGATAGAGATTACTCTTCGGATGAAGAAGATGAAAATATTTGCGTAAATGGCACTGATCTAGTCGATGAGAACCAGCCTTGGAACTCAACTAAAACGCACTCAGAAAGGTCATCGAGGTCTAATTTTGACGGATTGTCTCAAGCGTCGACTCTTAACCATGTGTTTCCATTCCAGATCAGACACGAAGCGGAGGAAGAGAGGCTTCCGCTCATGAAAAGGCCAAAGTCTGTTACAATGGATGTCCGAAGCATGTCAAGTAACTCCGAAATATCGTTCAGATCAAGAGCAACCACAATTGACTCTATGAGCAGTGGGATTGAAGGTGATACATCTATTGAAAGGCTATCACAAACGGAAGATACCCTCGGTGAATCGGTTCCCATGATGGCTATACAGCACGAGCAACCAGAAGCACTCAAATATCTACTGTCTTTACAAGGATATTATCCCATGGAATCAGTGATGGAGGATACTAACAACGAAGGCACTACGCTACTTAGTGCTGCTGTTCAGCTGGGCCGTAGCGACCTCATTGACATTGTCCTAGATGTTATTTATCGAGCCAAGTCTGAAGTAATGGTGGTAGAATATCTTTCAATGCAAGACATTAGGGGAAGAAGTGTTGCGCACTACTTGTTCAATGCTCCAACGCTTATCGCCCGTATGGGCAGAGTGTTACCTTGGCGGCAGCGAGACAGGAATGGCCAAACACCCTTATTCGCTCTGTGCCGGTCGTATGACCACGGAAATTATCGAACAATGGTCGAGGCTGGTCTTGTAGCAGCTACTAGCGCTCAAGCTGATAATAAACCCTTACATCTCGATGATCATGTGGATGCAAAAGGGAACACCTTATTGCATATAGTCAATGACCCGCAGGTGGTATTAAGAATTCTTCTGCATTGCGATGCCGATGTCAATGCGACCAACGACAAAAAATTTACAGCCTTGATGGTAGCCAGCAAATATGGTCGGATTGAGATGGTTAGGGCTTTATTTGGAGATCCAAGAGTAGATTTGTTGGCCAGAGAGCTCAGAGGTTTAACCGCCGTTGAGCTTGCAAAGGATGATGAAATCCGAAACAAGATTGACGATTTGGTTCTGTTTTCAGGCCAGCCTGCAAGTGACGGTAGATTGACAGCAGTTGTTCGGTCCTTCTTTGTCGAGGATGCTACCATTCGTCTTGTGGTAAAATCTGGAGC
>Ga0247737_1000296_pt1 | contig 18795 bp, 23 predicted proteins | sample UWRJL028104C2_FD_180937 | JGI IMG/M metagenome (GOLD analysis project Ga0247737, IMG submission 180937) | Plant litter microbial communities from Arlington Agricultural Research Station in Wisconsin, United States - UWRJ-L028-104C-2 | ecosystem: Environmental > Terrestrial > Plant litter >...
GACCGGCGCGATCCCCCGGACCATCTGGGCGGTGCAGGATTTCTTTCCGCCCGATTATACGGCAAGGCCGTGGCGGATGTGGCAGGCGAACGACATGCGGCGGATCGACGGGATCAACGGCGCCGTGCGCTGGAACGTGGTGGCACCATGAACGACGATAACGACACGCGCGATCGCCTGATCGCTGCGGCCCGCGAGGCCGCGCTAAAGGCGCATGCCCCTTATTCGCGCTTCGGCGTCGGCGCCGCGGTGCTGCTGACCGATGGCAATATCGTAACGGGCACCAATTTCGAGAATGCAAGCTACGGCCTGTCGCTCTGTGCCGAGACGGTCGCGCTTGCCACTACCAATGCCCAGGGTCGGCTGCGCGACGTGGTCGCGATCGGGGTCATCGGCGGCGTGATGGATGCCACCGGCAGGCCGACCGGTACCAAGCCCGTTGGCCCGTGCGGGCGGTGTCGCCAGGTGATCAACGAGGCCGCCCAGCTGGGCAAGCGCGACATCGTCGTGTGGTGTGCGGGCGCGGAAGGCGATGCCGTTGAAAGGCACCTGCTGTCGGATCTCTTGCCGCATGCCTTTGGGCCGGGCGACCTGGGAATAGACTGATTCATCCTATTCCGCTGACGGAGCGGCTGCTCAGCCCCCCTCGTCGGCGCGTTCGCGTCGAAACATCGATCATCGCCAAAGCGCGCGCTCCATAGGCGACACCGGCCAGGTTACATATCCCGTTGTTGTAGCGAAATAAAATGGCCCCATCGGGCCTATTGGAACGTCCTGCCGCTGAGGTCGTAGTGGCCGAGGTTATTCAGGAGACCTCCCCCATGAAGAAGAAACTTGGCGTCGGCGTTATCGCCGCGCTGCTCGCCACATCCGTCAGCGTGCCCGCGGTTGCGCAGCATCGCCAGCCGTCGCACCCCCAGGCCCATGGCCAGCAGCAGCGCCACGCCTGGCGCGAGGTGCGCACCTCGCGCGGCCACAAATGGCGCAAGGGGCAGAAGCTCGCCCGCAACCAGCGCCGCTATGTGGTGAGTGACTGGAACCGTCGTGGCCTACGTACGCCGCCACGCGGCTATCAATGGGTGCGCGAGAACAACAACAGCGGCGATTTCCTGCTCGTGGCGGTGACCACCGGCCTGATCGCCAGCATCCTCAGCCAGTAAGCGCGATCGAGAACATGACGGCCGGCGCGCCCGAAGGCGCGCCGGCCGTTGTTGTTTGATGCGATCAGTCTTGCTCCGAGCGGCCATTCCCGCGAAAGCGGTCCGCTAGAGGGAGGCGCTTTATGTCGATCATGTCGGACCGGTGGATTCGCGAGCAGGCGCTCGCCAATGGCATGATCGAGCCGTTCGTCGATGGCCAGAAGCGCGACGGGTGCATCTCCTACGGCCTGTCATCCTATGGCTATGACGCCCGCGTCTCGGATGAGTTCAAGATCTTCACCAACATCGACAGCGTGATCGTGGATCCGAAAGATTTCGCGGCGAACAGCTTCGTCGACCGCAAGACGGATGTCTGCATCATCCCGCCCAACAGCTTCGCCCTGGCGAGAACGGTCGAATATTTCCGGGTGCCGCGCGACGTTCTGGTGATCTGCCTTGGCAAGTCGACCTATGCCCGCTGTGGAATCATCGTCAACGTCACGCCGCTCGAACCTGGATGGGAGGGCCATGTGACGCTGGAATTCTCCAACACGACCCCGTTGCCCGCGAAAATCTACGCGAACGAAGGCGCGTGCCAGTTCCTGTTCCTGGAGGGTAATGAGCCCTGCGAGACGAGCTACGCCGACCGTGCCGGCAAATATATGGGCCAGCGCGGGGTGACGCTACCGAGGCTCTGAGCCCCGGCAGAGTCGAAACACCGCGGCATCGCACCTAGCGCGCCGACATTTGCCTTGTGTTAAGCAGCGACAAGCCAGCGTTCGCCAGTGTGTGCGACGACGCCGTGCGATCGGCCGTGACGTCCATCAGCGCATCGGGCTGAGCCAGCACGGCCCGGTACAGGTCGCGCGCTTCTTCCTGCCGCCCGGTGCTGCGATAGACCGCAGCGAGATTCAGCATGAGCTCGGGACGCGACGGGAAAATCCGTCGCTCGGCGAGCAATGTCCGCTCAGCCGTGTTGAAGTCGCCTTGCTTGATCGCGGCGAAACCCGTGCGCTCGCTCGCGAAAGCGGCGCCGCCTGCGCCCGAGAGCATCACTCCGGCGATCAATAGTCCTAAACCGATACGCATTGCCCGTCTCCCACCGACCTTTCCACGAAAGGTTTCACTTTTGTGACAGTAACGTGTCACTTCAATGACTCTATCGCAACAGTTTTGCGACAGATCGGTAAGACGTGCCATTCACGTCTCGGAGACAAACAAAAAGGGCGGCCCCGAAGGACCGCCCTTTCCCGATTCGTGCTGATCGAAGCGATCAGAAGTCGTTGCGATACTGCTCGTTGCCGATGAAACCGAGCTTGGTCACGCCGGAGCGCTTGATCACCGCGAGAACTTCATCAACCCGCGCATAGCGCGCCTGGGGATCGGGCTGGAAATGCAGCTCGGGTTCCGGGTTGATGGCCTTGGTCGCCTCCAGATATTGCTGGAGAGTAACCTTGTCGACCGGCGCACCGTTCCAGGCGATGGTGCCTGCGGGGTCGATCGTGACCTTGTTCTTCTGTGGATCAATCGGCGGCGGCTGGTTGTTCGGGTCGTTGATCGGAAGATCGACCTTCACCGCGTGCGTCTGAATCGGAATGGTGATGATGAACATGATGAGGAGCACGAGCATGACGTCGATAAGCGGCGTCGTGTTCAGATCCATCATCGGCTGGCCGTCATCGGAGCCACCGCTCATTGCCATATCAAATTACTCCTAAGCTCTGACCGGTCACATCCGTACCGTGCTGCCACCGGGCGGGGGCTCGGAAATGAAGCCGACCTTGGCGAAGCCGGCCATCTGCATCGTATAGATCGCACCGCCGACGCAGCGATACGGCGTGTTCACGTCGCCACGAATATGCACTTCGGGAAGCTCGAGATCGGGATTGCCGACGCCACCCTGTCGCGCAATCTCTGCCTTGAGCTTGGCGACCGCACGGTCGAGCAGCTCGGTGTGAGTTACCGGGGTCGTTCCCCAGTAGATGCCGCAGGTGCTGTCAGGCTTCTGCAGGATCGAGAGCGACACATTCTCGGGCTTCGTGGTCGTCGGATCATACCGGATGTCGGGGAGCTTGAGCTTCACCGACTGCAACACGACCGGGACTGCGATGATGAAAATGATGAGGAGAACCAACATGACGTCCACCATCGGGGTCGTGTTGATGTCCGACATCGGCTTTTCTTCGGCGCCATCGCCGCCAACGCTAATTGCCATTGAGGACTATCCTATCCTTGCAACTGCGCCGCCGGGAAACTCCGGCGGCGAGGAGGCGGGGCAGTGCCGACGCGGCACATGCCCCGCCCCGTCATCAGCGCGCTGCCGTGGTGGTCGCAGCGGCCGGCTTAGCTACGGGAGCCGCACCACCCTTGCGAACGACAGGGCGAACCGCACCGTCGGAAGCGAGGTAGCCGAGCACGTCGTTCGAGAACGAGTTCAGGTCTTCGGCGATCGACTTGTTGCGGCGCTGCAGCCAGTTATAGGCAAGCACGGCCGGAACGGCGACGACCAGACCGAGAGCGGTCATGATCAGTGCCTCACCGACCGGGCCGGCGACGGCGTCGATCGATGCCTGACCGGCAGAGCCGATCTTGATGAGCGCGCGGTAGATGCCGATAACCGTACCGAACAGGCCGATGAACGGCGCGGTCGCTCCGGTGGTCGCAAGGAACGCCAGGCCCGAGTTCAGCTGCGAGTTGATCGTCGCTTCCGAACGCGCGAGCGAACCGTGCAGCCAGTCATGCGCCTCGACCGGATCGGTCAGACGGGTGTGCTGCTCCTGAGCCGACAGGCCGTCGTCGACGATCTGCTTGTAGGCCGAGTTCTTCTCGAGCTTGGCCGAAGCCTCACGCAGGCTGTTGGCAGTCCAGAAGCCGCTGCGGACGCGCTTGTACTGGTTGATCACCTTCTGCTGCTCGAACAGCTTGGTGAACAGGATGTACAGCGAGACGAACAGCATGAGCACGAGAATGGCGAACACGCTCTGAGAAATCAGGCCGCCTTCGCGAAGGGCGGCTTCAAGGCCGTACGGGCTTTCGGTTGCAGGACCCGCGGCTGCGGCGCCGGCCGCAAGGATGGTGGTGAGCATTTGGTCAGTTTCCTCTAGGCTATATTTTTGTACGTCAAATCATCGGGAAACGGCCCGGGCACGATGCACCGAGCCGAATCCTTAACCCTCAATCCTCAGGCAGCACCCACTTGACCGGCAAGTTCGCGGTCGAGACCATGGGCTGGCCATTCTCGTCCTTTGCCGGGGTGTAGCGCACCCTGCTGCGTGCGATGCGGCACGTCGTATCGTCCAGCGAGCTGTTACCGCTCGAAGTCGAGATCGTGCACGCAGTCACGCGGCCGTCGGTGCCGACGGTCAGCCTTGCAACCACACGGCCCTGAGCACCGGCGCGAATGGCCTCCGATGGATAGGAATCGTTGTTGAAGAACTGGCCAGGGTTACCCTTGAGTCCGGCAGCCTGCGAAACGCGAGGCGGTGCCGGTGGTGGGGGCGGCGGCGCAGCGACCGGCGTCGGCACGAATACCGGCGGCGGGGTCTGAACCGTCTGGATGACGACTTGGGGCGGCGCCTGAGTCTGCACGATCGGCGGCGGCGAGACGACCGGGGGCGGCTCGAGCGGCTGATCTGGCGGAGGGGGCGGCGGTTCGTCGGGCGGCGGGGGTGGCGGCTCCTCGACGTCGAAGGTCTTCAACTTCTCCGACATAGCCTTCACGTATTTATACGTGAGACCGGTGACGAAGGCGTAACCCAGGACCGCGACGATCACCGACACGATCACGATCGCCACCACGCGGTTGCCGCTTACATTACGGTCAGCATAAGCCATTCAGAAACGAAACTCCTCTATCCGTACACGACGCGTATCGCCGATCCGTAACGTCCGTTCGTTCGATCCGCCTGTCATGGGCTGATGTATCCTTGGACAGTGGCGATCCTATATGACCGCCAAAACCCTGACGCAAACGCTTTGTCTCACGCAACAAACGTACAATCCCAACGTGGCAGAATTATTTCTGTATAATATCGGCACTAGGGCGTAACCCCTGCCCCATGATTCCCGTTCCGAAACTCATGCTTGCGATGGCTTTCGCAGCGACCGCAACCAGTGCCTCCGCGCAGCAGAGACCGCCGTTTCCCGCCGATTCGGTGGTAATTCCGCTTCCTTATGCGGACTATGCCGACCTGGTGCTTGCGGCCCCCACGATCGTCGATGCGACCATCCGCAGCGTGACGCGTCTGAAGGGGCCCGACGCGATAGGCGTCGCTGCCGGAAAAGCGCGCCTATATATCGAGGCGGACGTGCTCGCGCTGATTCGCGGCACTGCAGCATTGCCGCCGCGAATCGCTTACGTGGTAGACGTCCCGGTCAATGCGCGTGGCCAACTGCCCAAATTGCGCAAGCTGCGCGTGCTGCTGTTCGCCCGACCCGTTCCGGGTAACGCCGCCCTCGTCCAGCTGGTGCGGCCGGACGCCCAACGCGACTGGACGCCCGGCGCGGATGAACTGACCCGCCGAATCACTCAGGAGACGCTCAGCCCCGACGCGCCGCCGAAGGTCACGGGAATCGGCAACGCCTTCCATGTCACGGGCGACCTGCCCGGATCTGGCGAAACGCAGATATTCCTGACCACAACAGACAATCGGCCGGTGTCGCTGGGCATCCAGCGCACGCAGGGCGAGCAGCCGCGCTGGTCCGTGGCGCTGAGCGAACTGGTCGGTGAAGGCGCCCCCCCCGCGCGCGATACGCTCTTGTGGTATCGACTGGCTTGCGCACTGCCACCCGCGCTACCCGATGCGAGCATTGCGTCCCTGGCCGAAAGCGATGCCGCCATCGCGCGCGAGGATTACCGGCTGGTGATTCGCTCGCTAGGCCCCTGCACCCGCTAGCTCTCCGCCGCGACCGTCAGGACCTGGCCGGTGGTGGACCGCGCGCCAGCAAGAAAGCGGGCCGCGGCCGCGACATCACCCGGAGCGGCACCGGCCACGACGTCGATCGCGCCGATTCGGACCTGCGGTGCCTTCTCTATCGCGAGGGGGCCGATCGCGGCGATCAGCATCGCGCGGTCGATCGGCGGAATCGACGAGTCGATCAGCAGCAGGACGATGTCGCCCTCCGCCGCTCGCAGCAATTTCACGGCTTCCCCTGCCCGCGCCGCGTGCGCGCCCACCAGGGTCGCGCCGGAAACCGTCGCAAGCGAGTCGCGAACGGCCTCCTCCAGCGTCATTTCCGGTAACGGGTCAGCGTGATGCCGATCGATTCGCCGGCCTCCGAGATGGCCAGCTTGACGATCTTCACCACGACTCGCGCGACGCGTTTGTCCTGCAGGAACAAGGTTTCGGCGATATGGTCGGCGACGCCTTCCACCAGAGTGAAATGCACGCCCTCGGGCAGCGCCGTCGTCGCCGCGCGCTTCAGGTCGAGATAATTCTTGGTCGCGCCCAACGGCGAATCGGGCGCGAAGTGGGCCGGACAGTCGAGATCGACCGTCAGCGAGATCCGCAGCGGCTGCGGCAAATGGGTCTCTTCGGAATAGATACCGGTGAGCACCGGCACTTCGAGATCATGCACTTCAAGGCTGAGACGATCGTCCAAGCGCTGCCCTTTCATGGTGTGGCGGGCGCCATAGCAGATGACGGAGCGGTGGAAAGCCGCGTCAGGCTGCAGCGCTCGGCCGCGTGCTGACCGCAGCATGCCAGCGTGCGACCGCACGGCAATTGTCCGGCACCTCGAATTTGGCGGCACGCGCGAAATCGATCGTCACCAGCGCGCTGATGTCGGCGAAGCTGAAGGCGTCGGTCGCGATCCAGTCGCGACCCGTCAGCCTCGCGTCCAGCGACTCGATGAACGCGCCCCACATGATGAGGCCGCGCGCGCCGAGTTCCGGTATTTGCGGCATGGCCGGCCATTTGCCGGGCGCGGCGCGATCCTGGAAGGCGGGATGCACATTGCGAAAGGCGTAGACGGCAGCGGCATAACCGTCCGATTCGATTCGCCGCGTCCAGGATTCGATCCGCCCGATATCGAGCGGGTTGGTACCGAACAACGATGGCGCCGGCTGAACCGCCTCGAAATAACGGCAGATCGCGGCCGATTCGCAGATCACCTCGCCATCGTCGAGCTCAAGTGCGGGCACGGCGCCGCGCGGATTGACCCTGAGATACGGGTCGGCGAGATGCTCGTTGCGGCGCAGATCGACCATGACGCGCTCGATCTCGATGCCCTTCTCCGCGAGAAAGATGCGGACGCGCCGCGGGCTCGGGGCGAATTCGGCATCGTAGAGCTTCATCGGTCGACTCAATTCGGCTTGCGTTCAGGCCAGCCGAGGCTAAAGCGCGCGGCCCCGTGCGTCCATGCCGGGACTCGATGGAGCAACGCCGTTGATTACGATCGTGCCGATTTCCGAGGTTGAACCGCAGGCGGTGGAGCAACTGCTCGACCGCGCGTTCGGCAAGGGCCGGCACGAGCGAACCGCCTATCGGATTCGCGAGGGCATGCCCGCGATTCCCCGGCTGAGCTTCGCAGCGCTGGAAATGGACGCGCTCGTCGGCACAATCCAGTGCTGGCCGATCCTGTTCGACGGCGATGACGGGCGCGACGTACCGCTGGTGATGGTCGGCCCGGTCGCGGTCGAACCGGCGCGGCAGCGTGACGGGATCGGGCGTGATCTGATGCTCTCGGCGCTCAACGCCGCGGTCGCCACGGGGGATGCCGCGGCGTTGATGTTGATCGGCGACCCCGAATATTATGGCCGCTTCTTCGGCTTCACCGCCGATCGCACCACCAAGTGGCGCGTGCCCGGCCCGGTGGAACAGCGCCGGTTGCTCGCCATGGGCGAGTCGGTGCCGGAAGGCGCGGGTATGCTCGGTCCGCGAATCGCCGCGCTCGCCTGACGCTTTACGCCCGGGCGGGCCTGCCGTACCGCGAAGCGATGCCGATGGACCCCCTCCCCGATCTTGCCGCCCTGTCGCTGGCCGACATCGCGCGCCTTGCCGAGGAGCAAAAGCTGCCGCCGGTCGAGCGCTGGAACCCGACGCATTGCGGCGACAGCGAGATGCGGATCGCCCGCGACGGGACCTGGTTTCACAAGGGATCGCCAATCGGGCGGCAGGCGATGGTCAGGCTGTTCTCGACGATCCTGCGGCGAGAAGCGGATGGCGGCTATGTACTGGTCACCCCAGTCGAGAAGCTCGACATCGCGGTGGAGGACGTCCCCTTTGTCGCGGTCGAGATGAAGGTCGAGGGCGAAGGGCGCGACATGCGGCTGGCGTTCCGGCTCAACACCGGCGACCTTGTTACAGCGGGCAGCAAGCATCCGCTCCGCTTCGAGGAACGTGAAGACGGCCCCCGCCCCTATCTTCACGTGCGCGGCGGGCTCGAGGCGCTGGTGGCACGGCCAGTCTATTATGATCTCGCCGCACTGGCGCTGGCGGGCGGCGATATCCCGCCCGGCGTGTGGAGCGACGGCACTTTTTTCGCATTGGAACCGGCCGAATGAGCCTCGCCGACCGTCTGCGCAACGCGCTCGATACCGGGCATGGCATCGACACCATATTGCTGACCGGGGACCACCGCGACCTGGAGCTCGACCAGTCGGCCCCGCTGATGAACGCCGCGGTGCTCATCGCGGTAACCGACCGGGCCGAGCCGGGCGTGATCCTTACGCAACGCACCGATACGCTGGCCCGCCACGCCGGTCAGGTCGCCTTTCCAGGCGGCCGTATCGACCCGGGCGACAGCGGCGCGATCGACGCGGCATTGCGCGAAGCCGAGGAGGAGATTGCCTTGCCGCGCGACCGGGTGATCGTGATCGGCGAGGCCGACCGTTATCGCACCGTCACTGGATTCGAAGTGACCCCGGTCATCGGCATCGTGCCGCCCGACCTGATCCTGATCCCCAGCGAAGCCGAAGTGGCGCAGGTGTTCGAGGTGCCGCTGGATTTCGTGCTCGATACCACCAACCATATCGAGGTTGCGGTCGAGTGGCAGGGCCGCAACCGGCATTATTACGAGATCAACTGGAACGGCCACCGGATCTGGGGCGCGACCGCGGCGATGATCGTCAACCTTTCCCGGCGGCTGCGATGGAACGGGTGACGCTGCCCCAGGCCCAATGGCGCGCGCGCGAGGGGCTGACGGAACTCTGCGACGTGCTCGGCGCCGCCGAGGGCAAGGTGCGTTTCGTCGGCGGCGCGGTTCGCGATACGCTGATCGGCATCGACGTCGCCGATGTGGACCTGGCGACAACATATTCGCCGGAGCGGGTCATCGCGCTGCTCAAGGCCAATGGCATCAAGGTCGTGCCGACCGGACTGGCGCACGGCACGGTGACGGCGGTGCTGCCGGGCGGCGTGCCGGTCGAGGTCACCACCCTGCGTTGCGATGTCGCGACCGATGGCAGGCACGCGACCGTCGCGTTCACTGACGACTGGCAGGACGATGCCGCGCGGCGCGATTTCACGATGAACGCGCTCTATGCCGATCCGCTGACGGGCAGGATCTTCGATTATTTCGGCGGGATCGACGATCTGGAGGCGCGGCGCGTGCGCTTCATCGGCGACCCGTTGAAGCGAATTGCCGAGGATCACCTGCGCATCCTGCGCTTCTTCCGCTTCCACGCCCGGTTCGGCGACGCGCCGGACCAAGCGGGGCTCGATGCCTGCGCCGAACGGGCCAACGACCTGATGGCGTTATCTCGCGAGAGGATCGCGGCCGAGTTGCTGCGCCTGTTGGTGGCGGTGCACGCGGTGCGGGTCGTCGAGTTGATGATCGGACAGGGCATCTTCCTGCCGGTCCTGCCAGAGATCGACAGTTCGGCGCGGCTGGAGCGGCTGGCCGTGCGCGAGGCTGAAGCGGGCATCGCGCCCGACCCGATCCGCCGCCTGGCGGCGCTGATCCCGGCCGACAAAAAGGTGGCGGATGATGTCGGCGCGCGGCTGAAGCTGTCCAAGGTGGAGCGCCGCCGGCTGATCAACGCCGCCGAACCCGCGGGCGACGAACCCGCGACGGTCATCGGCTATCGGCTCGGCAAGACCCTCGCGATCGACCGGCTGTTGCTGTCGGACCGGGCGGAGAATGAGGCCGCGTCGCTGATCGATTGGGAAGCCCCAGCCCTCCCGCTCACCGGCGGCGCTCTGGTCGAACGCGGGTTGCGCAAGGGACCGGAGGTCGCGACGACGCTACGGTTGGTCGAGGAGCAATGGATCGCGGAGGGCTTTCCCGATGCGGCACGAGTCGAGCGCATAGCGGACGAGACGGTGGCTCAGTTCCTGCGGGCTTCCAGCAGCGCATAGGCGGCGTCGGCCTCGAGCGGCCGCGCATAGACGAATCCCTGGCCATAAGTGCAGCCAAGCGCCGCGAGCGTCTGGGCGAGTTCGTTCGTCTCGATCCCTTCGGCCGTGGTCTGCATGCCCAGCGCCTGGGCGAGCGACAGGATGGCGCGCACGATAGCGATCTTGTCGCGATCGGCGAGCATGCCGGTGACGAAGCTGCGATCGATCTTGAGGATGTCGATGGGAAGTTTCTGAAGATAGGCGAGGTTGGAATAGCCGGTGCCGAAATCATCCATCGCGAGCGTCGTGCCGAGGCCTTTCAGCGCGTGCATGATGCCGGCGATGCGATCGGGATCGCTGACCAGCGCGCTTTCGGTGAGCTCAAGCGTGAAACGCGATCCCTCCAGCGCGTTGGCGGTCAGCGCCCGCTCGACCACTGGCGCGATGATGTCGCGCTGCAGCTGGATCGCGGACAGGTTGACCGCGAGCTTCACCCCGCAATTGCCGCCCGCGCTGCGATCCCATGAGGCAAGCGTCCGGGCTGCCTCTTCGATCGCCCACCGGCCGAGTGGCACGATCAGGCCGGATTCCTCAGCGACCGGAATGAAATCGCAGGGTGAATATTCGGTGCCGTTCTCATCGGCCCAGCGGGCCAGCGATTCGAAGCAGACGATCTGGCCGGTCGCGAGGTCGCAGATCGGCTGATAGGTCAGGCGCAACTGGCCGCGATCGAGCGCGCGGCGCAGCGCCGTCTCCATGCCGAACTGCTCGCGCGCGATGTCGAAGGCCTGGGTCTGATAGGCCTCGGCCCGGCCACTCGTCTTGGAGCGCCGCACCGCGAATTGTGCGTGACGAATCAGTTCCTCGGCGTCGTCGACTTCGCTCGATCCGAAGGCGATGCCGATCGAACAGGCGACGCGAATCTCGAAATCGGAGAGGCGGAAGGGCGTGGAGAGCGCGTCCCGAATTCTCTTTGCGACATGGTCGGCGTCGCCAGGCCCCTCTTCCAGGGTCAGCAGAATGCCGAATTCATCGCCGCCCGTGCGAGCGAGCACGTCGTTCGCCCGGAGCGCGCCCTTGAGCCGCCGGGCAACGGTGATGAGCAGTTCGTCGCCTGCCATCGAGCCCAGACAGGCATTGACCCGGCTGAAGCGATCGAGATCGACGATGAGCACGGCGTAGCGCGCGCCGTGCGCGGTATCGTCGATCAGCGATTCGAGATGGTCGCTGAAGCCGGCGCGGTTGGCGAGGCCGGTCAGGCTGTCGGTCATCATCTCGCGACGGAGATTATGTTCGGTGCGGAGCTCGGACGTCTGATCGATCAGGGTGATCAGGCATCGGCCTTCGGGATTGCGGCTCAGCCGCGCGAGCGTGACCTGATAATAGCGGCAGTCGACCGCGTCGCCGAACTGCCAGGGAAAATCCTCCCGCAGCGAATGGCTTTCGATGAAGGTCGTGATGCGGGCGGCGATCAGCGCGATCAGCGGTGATGGGCCACTCGCGGTGCCAAGTCCGGCGAGACGAAAGGGACGGTTCGCCATCTGGATCGACGCCGTCCCGCCAGACGCGACGACGATCGCGGCCGGGATCGGCAGAAGATCGAAGGTTGCGGCGATACGGTCCATATCGCTCATGCGTGAGTCATCAGCCCCCGTCACCATGGGGGGCTCTTCCGTCTTCAAGACCCGGGACCTGAATGACATCATCGAGAATAGCGCTAGTTCAAACAGGTTAAGACCCGCTGAAGCTTGCGCTATATGTCAGTCACTTGTTCCGTGGGGATCAGAAGCGATTGTCCCGGGGAAAACCCGTGGGTGGCATTCGGCCCGCCGCGCCCCGCGCCGCGCGCCACGGCGCGAGGTCCGTCTCGGTTCGTGTCCGGCCGGTCTCGCCGCCCATTGCCCAACTAAGCCCATTGGCAAAGACGAAGGTGATCGCATCGGACAGGCCCCCATCGCGATAGCGCTGCAGTTGCACCCCCTGCCCGCGCGACAACTCGGCCAATTCGCTGAGCGGGAAGACGAGCATGCGGCGATTGTCGCCGATCGCGGCGACATAGTCGGCTGCCGGATCAACCGGCCTGACGAGCTTGAGCTTCGCGCCGATGCGCGGCGTGACCACGGTCTTGCCCTTGCGCGTCTCGGCGATCGTGTCCGCGGTCTTGACGATGAAACCGCGCCCGTCAGTCGCGGCGACCAGCAGTTTCTCCGCGCGGCTCGCCGGCATCAGATCGACGATGCCGATGTCGCCGTCGAGGTCGATCATCGCGCGCACCGGCTCGCCGAAGCCGCGACCGCCAGGCAGCTTGTCCGCGGGCAGCGTGTAGAAGCGGCCGTTTTCCGCCGCGAGCAGGATCTTGTCGGTGGTCTGCGCCGAGAAGTTCAGGAACGGCCCATCGCCTTCCTTGAACTTCAGCTCGGCCGCGGCGGCAGGCTCGATATGGCCCTTCATCGCCCGGATCCAGCCGCGCTGCGACAGGATCACGGTGATCGGCTCGCGCTCGATCATCGCTTCGAGCGGGATTTCGCGCGCGGGCGCCGCTTCCTCGATGGTGGTGCGGCGCTTGCCCAGCAATGTCTCCGGACCGTAGCGATCACGCAGCTTGCCGAAATCCTTCTTCAACCGGGTGCGCTGGCGCGCCTCGCTGCCGAGCAGAAGATCGAGCCCGATGCGCTCGCTCTCGAGCCCCTCGCGCTCCTTGCGGATCTCCATCTCCTCGAGCTTGCGGAGGCGCCGCAGCCGCATGTCGAGGATCGCCTCGGCCTGGCGGTCGGTCAGGCCAAATTCGGCGATCATCACCGGCTTGGGCTCATCCTCCGTGCGGATGATCTCGATCACCCGATCGAGGTTGAGATAGGCGATGAGATAGCCGTCCAGCAGTTCGATCCGGTCGGAGATCTTGCCGAGCCGGTGCGCGGTGCGCCGCCGGAGCACGATGAACTGGTGCTCGACCCAACCCATCAGCGCCTCGCGCAACGACATCACGCGCGGGGTACGGCGGCTGTCGAGCACATTGAGGTTGAGGCTGACGCGATTTTCCAGATCGCTCATCCGGAACAGGCTTTCCATCAGCATCGTCGCGTCGACCGTGCGCGAGCGCGGTTCGATGACGATACGGATCTCGGAATCGGATTCGTCGCGGATATCGGCGAGGATCGGCAGTTTCTTGTCGTTGATGATCGTCGCGATCTGCTCGATCAGCTTGCCCTTCTGCACGCCGTACGGAATCTCGGTGACGATCGCGTTCCAGGTGCCGCGCCCGAGATCCTCGACATGCCAACGCGCCCTTACCCGGAACCCGCCGCGGCCGGTGGCATAGGCCTCGGCGATCGCCGCGGCGCTGTCGACGACCTGACCGCCGGTCGGAAAATCGGGGCCCTTGACCAGCGCATTGACCTGGGCGTCGGTCGCGTCGGGCTGATCGATCAGCAGGATCGCCGCCTCGAACAATTCAGCGGCATTGTGCGGCGGGATGCTCGTCGCCATGCCCACCGCAATGCCGGCCGCGCCATTGGCGAGCAGGTTGGGGAACATGCCGGGGAACAGCTCGGGCTCCTGCTCCTCGCCATTATAGGTCGGGCGGTAATCGACGGCGTCCTCGTCGAGGCCGTCCATCATGTCGATCGCGACCTGAGTCAGGCGCGCCTCGGTGTAACGATAGGCAGCGGCGTTATCGCCATCGATATTGCCGAAATTGCCCTGACCGTCGACCAGCGGGTACCGCATCGCGAAGCTCTGGGCGAGGCGGACCATTGCGTCATAGACCGACTGGTCGCCATGCGGATGATATTTGCCGATCACGTCGCCGACGACGCGCGCGCATTTCTTGTACCCTTGCGCCGGATCCAGCTTGAGCAGCCGCATCGCCCATAACAGGCGGCGATGCACCGGCTTCAGCCCGTCGCGAACATCGGGCAGCGAGCGCGCGGTGATCGTCGAGAGCGCATAGACGAGATAACGCTCCGACAGCGCACTGTCGAAAGGCGCATCGACGATGGCATTGAAGGGATCGGGCTCGAGAATATCGGTAGGCATTGGATCGCGGTTAGCAGGCGGAATCGGGCAAGGCTAGGATCAGACGGGAAGCTCACACGGGAAGCTCAGACGGGACTGGGCAGGTCGCGCGCCAGTTCAGCGAGCAGCCATTCGCGGAATCGCTTGATCTTCGGCACGCTGCGCCGGGGCTCGGGGCAGACGAGCCAATAGGCGTAGCCGCGGGTCGAGACCTGATCGAACAGGCGTACCAGCCGCCCTTCGGCCAGATCGTTGCGCCAGAAAAAGGGCGTCAGCATCGCCACGCCCTGGCCGGCCATCGCCGCATGCCCCTCATGCGCCTGGGAATCGAGCCTGACGCCGACACGGATCGGCCCATCCGGCGCATCGACCCCGGCCTCCTTCAGCCAGTGCGGCCACCAGGGATCATGCGGACTGATCAGCGGCAGGCGCAGGAGGTCGGTCGGCTCGAAACTCGGCCCGTGCCGGCGGAGGAAGCCCGGACTGCACATTGGGGTGAAATCGATCGGGAGCAGCAGATCCTGCGACAGGTCGGGCCATGGGCCGCGGCCCGCGCGAATCGCGATATCGACATCGTCGGTCGCGAAATCGGACAGCGCGTCGCTGGTCAGCAGCCGCACCGCCATGTCGGGATGCGCCATCTGGAAGCTGCCGAGCCGCCAGGCGAGCCAGGTATTGGCGAAGGTATTGGACGTGGAGACGGTCAGCAGCCCCTCATCCTCGGCGCGGATCGTGGCGAAGGCCGAATCGAGCGCGTCGAAGGCCCGGCCGACCTGCGGCGCGATGCGGCGCGCGGCCTCGGTGAGCACCACTCGCTTCTTCTCGCGGCGGAATAGTGGGACGCCGAGCCGATCCTCGAGCAATTTCACCTGATAGCTGACCGCCGCCTGGGTCATGCCGAGTTCGGCCGCGGCAGTCGTGAAATTCTCGTGCCGTGCAGCGGCCTCGAACACGCGAACGGCCGAGAGAGGCGGGATACGACGCATGCATGAAAGATAAGGCAGGCTTATGGATGATGTCCAATGATTTGTTGGCGTAGCGTTACGAGCCGGCGCATAACCCGGTCGTGATCAACGCCCAATGAAGAGGAGAATGGCGATGCGCGACGACTTCCACAGCCAGGCCTGGGCCGAGAATCATCGACAGCTCAGCACGGCGATCCATAAGCTGGGTCGCTCGCTATTTGTCGTTTTCGAAAAGCTTCAGGCCGTGCAGTTCGAGACGCCCTGGCGCGTCCGCCAACCCAAGCACGGCAAGGCGGCGTGCCCGCCCCGCGCCTGAGCCGACAGGTTTCGACAGGGTGATATGAAGCGCGTATCGGGGCGGCATGTTACGGCTTGCCACGATCGCGCTTCTGACGTTGATGCCCGTAGTGGCGACCGCGACCGACCCTCCCCTGCTGACCTGGGACGATTTGTCGGCCCGCCCTCAACCCAAGCCCGATGCGACGATCGCCTATGGCGATGACGAGATGCAGAAGGTCGATATATGGGTGCCCGCGGGACAGGGACCCTTTCCGACGGTCCTGATGGTCCATGGCGGATGCTGGACGACCAGCATTGCCGATCGCAGCCTGATGAACTGGATCGCCGGCGACCTGCGCGCCCGCGGGATCGCGGTCTGGAACATCGATTATCGCGGTGTCGACCGAACTGGCGGCGGCTATCCTGGTACCTTTCTCGATGCCGGCGCGGCGGCCGATGCGCTCGCCGAGCATGCGGCGCGCTTTCATCTCGACACCGGACGCATCGTCGCGGTCGGCCACTCGGCCGGTGGGCATCTCGCTCTGTGGCTCGCAGCGCGACCGAAATTGCCCGGGCACAGCGCGCTCCGTACGACCAGGCCTCTGCCGATCGCGCATGTGATCAGCCTGGGCGGGCTGCCGGATCTCGAGGCGACAGCCGCCAGCCCCGACAATGGCTGTGGCATCGACGTCGTGCCACAACTCGTGGGCGCGCCGGGCAGCCGGCCCGATGTCTATGCCGACACGTCGATTCCACGCCTGCTGCCGATCGGCGTGCCACAGGACCTGGTCAACGGTCGCGAAGACCGGATTATCCCGGCCCGGCTCGGCACAGGCTATGAAGCCCAGGCACGACGGGCCGGCGACACCGTTGCGCTTCATGTCGTGCCGGCAACCGGCCATGTCGAACTGGTGACGCCCGATGCCGACGCCTGGATCGCAGCCAGGCGGCTGATCCGCGCGGCATTCGACCATCCCCCGAGATGAAGCGCCCAGGCTGACGCTCGCCTGGTTCGGGTCGACGGCGGCGTGTCGGCCATGCAACGCGATGCGGATCGGACGTTCTCGAAACGGCACGCCATCCGCCGATCGATCGTTTCCGCGTTAACTGTTTCTATACTATGTTCCGCCCCGATCGACGGGGAAATATCGATGCGAATCGTGGCAATGGTGGCGGTATTCCTGATGCTCGCCGGATGCGAGCAAATGCCCAGCCAGATCGCCAGCGCGGCCGGCGCCTCTGCCGATCCCGCCGCAAGCCTCGGATCGTCCAGCGCTTTCGATTATCGCTACGCCTTTCGCATGCCCGCCTCGCGTATAGCCTCGGCGCAGGAAAGCCATGCGCGTGGATGCGACCAGCTTGGCCCGGCGCACTGCCGAATCACCGCGATCCGCTACAATGTCGACGACCAGCACCGGGTCGAGGCGGCCCTTACGCTGAACCTCGATCCGACGATCGCCCGCGCCTATGGCAAAGCGGCCACCGACACGGTTACGCGGGCCGGCGGATCGATGACCAAGGCCGATATGGCCGGCTCCGATGCCGCGGCCGGGCGCAGCGACAGGGTGATCGAGCGCTTGCGCGAGGCGCTCGGCAATACCGAGGCGCAACTCCGTGCCACGGCCTCTCCCGAGCAGAGCATGCAGCTGTCCGCCAAGGCGGACCGGTTGCGCAGTGCGATCGCAACCATCGGCGAGGTCGATCAGGGCACGGGCACCGCCGTTGCCACGACGCCGGTAATCCTGACCTATGCGTCAGGTGGTGCGGGGGGCGGCTTCGGCAGCTCGGACGCGACGTTCGACACTGCCGGCCAAACCCTGTTGTCGTCACTCGCGGGGCTTGCGACGATATTGGCGGGCGTCGGCCCATGGCTGCTGCTGTTGCTGGGCGGCGCCTTGATCCTGCGCAGGGTCGTCCAGGGACCAGCGGACCAGGCGCCCGTGCCCGCGCCCATCGTGCCGCCCGCACCGCGCGGATCGGGCGAGGACCGCAATGTGATCCAGCGCTGGTTCACACACGACGAGCAGCGCGAACGGGAAACCGTCGACTAGGTCGCGCAAGCGGCCGCGTGGCCGCGGAAGCGAGCGGCCAAGCTGATTGCACCGCTGCCGGCCTTCCGATATAGCGCCGGTCTTCCGGCCCCGGCCTGCGCATCCGCGCCGCCGGGGCTGCTCATTTTCCGAGGGTAACGCCATCATGGCTCGCCGCCGCCAGATCTACGAGGGCAAAGCCAAGATCCTCTACGAGGGTCCCGAACCCGGCACGCTGATCCAGTATTTCAAGGACGATGCGACCGCTTTCAACGCCCAGAAAAAGGGCACGATCAGCGGCAAGGGTGTGCTCAACAACCGTATCTCCGAGCATGTCTTCACGTTGCTCGGCCATATTGGCGTGCCGACCCATTTCATCCGCCGCCTGAACATGCGCGAGCAGTTGATCCGTCAGGTCGAGATCATCCCGGTCGAAGTGGTGATCCGCAACGTCGCGGCCGGATCGCTGTCGACCCGGCTGGGGATCGAGGAGGGCACGCAGCTGCCCCGCACGATCATCGAATATTATTACAAGGACGATGCGCTCGGCGATCCGATGATCACCGACGAGCATATCGCCGCGTTCGGCTGGGCGAGCCAGGAAGAGATGCACGACATCGCCGACCTGGCCATTCGCGTGAACGACTTCCTGTGCGGCCTGTTCGCCGGGATCGGAATCCGCCTGATCGACTTCAAGCTCGAATTCGGCCGCATCTGGGACAATGACTATGCCCGGGTGATCCTCGCCGACGAGATCAGCCCCGACAGCTGCCGCCTGTGGGACATGGAAACCAACGAGAAGCTCGACAAGGATCGCTTCCGCCGCGATCTCGGCGGCGAAGTCGAGGCGTATCAGGAAGTCGCACGCCGCCTCGGCCTGCTGCCCGAGGGCGCCGACGGCGCGGTCCTCGATCTCGAGAAACACCGGTTGAGCAAGGGCAAGTAGCGCGGGCTCCGGCCCAGTGCGCGGACTCCAGCGACGATCGAGGTGCTGAATAGCGGGAGCTGGGCGCGACCGCTCGAGTCGCCCTGGCCGAGATTGTGTCCGCCGAACGCCCGCGGCGCGGCGACGTTGATCCTCGCCGATATG
>Ga0247737_1000297_pt1 | contig 18740 bp, 16 predicted proteins | sample UWRJL028104C2_FD_180937 | JGI IMG/M metagenome (GOLD analysis project Ga0247737, IMG submission 180937) | Plant litter microbial communities from Arlington Agricultural Research Station in Wisconsin, United States - UWRJ-L028-104C-2 | ecosystem: Environmental > Terrestrial > Plant litter >...
TCGACAGGAGTTAAGCATTTCAAAGGGGGCGACCCTTAGAGTCATCACTGAGCTTTCTTACCCACCGCAGGGACGATATCTTTCCCAAGAAACCCTAGAAAGTAGGCCGAACGAAATAGAAAAAGCATCGCCTACGACGCAAAGTCAGCTTCATCTAGAAACCATGACCAGGTAACTTACGGTGACCCCAATATTCCCCCAAGCCATAGAATTCCAGTGTGCAACATCTATAAACTGGTCATATCCCATAACCCAAGCAGTAATACCAACGTGGCTAATATCAGCAAGCCAGAGAGCAAAGACGTAGTTTCTGACAACTTTGACTTCGGTAGTTGTGTACAACACCTTGGACGTTAGCAACCAAACGCAGGAGTTCAAGTAATATCCTCAGACTTACAGCTACTCCGACCATACCGAGAAGAAGGTAGATATTCCCTAGTTGATAAGCCACCATCTCAGAGCCTTTGCTCAGAATTTCTGGCTTAGCATAAAGAGTCTGTTCCGAAACAAACCTGTAGTCGAGTTAGTAATTCTCTTTTCAGTCACTGGGTTGGATTCTGATGTGTATGTCCACATTGGTCGAGTTCTTGGAGAGCTCGTTATTGGATACCATGGTTTATGTTTGATGGCTGCTTACTTTTGCGGCGACATTATGATAGGCCCTAGAAAGCCTGCCACACTATATCAAAGTCAGTTTTCGCAACTCAGATAAGTACAAATTGCTCCAATTCCGGTTTGCTACCATACATACAGTGACAAAGGCTCCAAAACAGTGAAAACAATCCTCGGAACAGTGGGCAATATAGAGGCCATGATTCTCGAATGTTTAGGTCCTATTGATGAGTCTGCGATTTACAATTGGCCTCTCATTCATAAACTTGTTTGGGGAGATGCTGATCACACAGTTCAATAGACGTGTTTGTTTTGTTGTTACGAAAGAACTACATGACGGTTACAGTAGATAGTTTGGTACGGTCTTGGCACCCCCCCGCAATCCTCACTCGAGACAACTTCACTCCATAGCTTCACTTCATTTAATCGCGCCAGCGCCTGCCCTGGACCAAGTGCAATTTAATCATGATCATTCGGAGATCATGAGCACCATAGAGCCGCGACTCATCGCGCTGCTGAACAATGATACCGCATACGAGTCTTATCCACCGTCGCCCTCGTTAGAGCTTCCGCCTCTGCAAGATCCAAATATTCTCAAAGCGTCTGGACGTCCCTTACTACTTGAGCCCGATGCTAGTAAGCGGAACGGAAAACTGCAACATGCAAAATTAATTTCGGGCATTGAAGAAGACGAAGTCAATAAGAAACCTACTGACACCTCGAAACGAGCCTTGGGCAATTCGTCACCTCAATCTCTGCGAAAGATCCTCGATAATGACCATGAAAGTACACAGGCACTTTCTTCCAAGAAGAGAACCATAGAGGGCAGCAAAGATGATTTCGTACAACTCCCGCAGCCTCCGAAGAAGCAGAAAGCTGCAAAGCAAGTTGTGCCTCCCATAATCATTGGTCTCTTCCAACCGCCTCCACAAGCTACACTTTTCCCACCGATTGCATCAAGTGCCTTTCATGATAGTCATGGACGTAATTCCCTTAACACGGTACCGCTAAAACTGAAAGAGCTGCAGGAGAGAGTTAAGCCGAATACTGTTGCTAGCCCAGTTGCCAAAAAGAAATCCACAAACAAGGAGAAGAAGAGAAAGGATGTGAAAGCTAGAAAGAAATGGACGGAAGAGGAGACGAATAACTTGCTGCTGGGGGTACATAAATATGGAGTTGGCAAATGGTCTGATATACTAGATGACCCAGACTTTATTTTTAATGACAGATCTGGGGTGGATCTGAAAGACAGGTTCAGGACTTGCTGTCCGAATGAACTGAGGTCAAATGCGAAGCCAAAGGGTGCCGTTGAAGGTTCTCCAGCCAAAGCGCCCAAAAAGCCCAAGTCGAGTCTTCTTTCGGAGAACATTCTTATAGATGAGGAGACATTCAGTACCCAAGACCATACCAATGATGAACAAGCTCTCAGCAAGCCGCGTAAACTTCGAGCACACCGTAAAAAGGTTGAGGACCTCGTTCAACTTGGTATAGATGGTCCTTTTCGAAAATCGCAACGCCGTGAGAGAAGACCATTCACTGATGAGGATGACCGTGAGATATTAGAGGGCTACCAAATATACGGGCCAGCATGGACACGTATACAGAGAGACCCCCGATTTCATCTTCAAAGTAGACAAGCTACAGACCTCCGGGATAGGTTTAGGAACAAGTATCCCGAAAAATTTCGTGCAGATGATCCAGGGCTGAAAATTCCCCGCTCTCCTGCAGATATAAGAGAAAAGGAGAATACTACGACACAACCACCACCAACCTCAACGCTCCAACCCTCCTCAAGCCGCGATGGCTTGAGGATACACGAGATGATCTCAGAAGATAGTAGCAATAATACAAGAGTACAGCCATTGCAATCTCATCCATCAAACTCTGGCTTTAAGGACAACTATGTATACCCTGAACAGTCTGTCGAGCAAGTAGATAATCTTCCTTCTTTTGACTGGAACCCTACAGCTCCATTCACTAGTACGATGGGGGAAATGGACATCTCACGATTACTTCTTGACTCGGAGCCTTGGATGGAAAATACTACTACTGCTGGGAGAGAAAAACAATCATTCACAGATATTAACAGCATCTTGACATCAACCTCCGATGACGTTCCCCAAATCTCCTCATATTATGGCCTGTTGGTTAATGAAGAGCCTCTTAATATGACCTCTTCTGTTCCACTGGATAGTGATGGTTCTTTTGCGTGAACAGATACCCCTTAGGGTCCACGGAGTTCCTAAACTTGCTCTTGTCTTAGGGATATCCGTATTTTGAATTGACACGTAGGCGTTAAAATTGGGACGCGAATTCTAGGAGATTGAGTATCGGTGTTTAAATTTGGAAGGGCTTCTGGAGTAAATGGGCAAGCAATATTGGATGGGGTGGGTGTTAAAGAGGCATTAGATAGGGCGTTTACTCAATGACATAAAGTGGTGCCTTTATAGCAGAGCTGGCATAGATGAGCTTCTACGTTGATTGTAAAACATAGAAATTAGTAACGTGAATTCTTGTCTCAGCGAAATTGCGGTACCTATCCTAGTACCGGAAGCGCCAAATATGATATACTCTTAATTGTAAGTTTCTTCCGAGTCGCTCGTCTGAAGTAAGGATTTGTACCTGAGATAGTCGAGAGGGCCACCTTGAAAGATCTGGATGTGTGGATAATACAAAAGTTTCATAGGAATGAGCTCAGAACGTTGCAATTTCTAAAGCGGCTTTGTTGAGTGAAGAAGCCGCGCGTTTTCTTACAACGAGTAGTCCTAATTTACTAGTTTACAGATGCTAAAACACCCATTAACGCCTATCCTGTTGCCTATGACACTTGATCCGCTCAGTCCTCCTTCTTATCATCTTCATCTTTCCTTGGCTCGAAATTCAGCTGCCAATCATGTCAGCTCAATCCATCTCTTGTATCAAACCATGAACCTACAGCGTTACCATTATAGAATTGATGGTCATCAGGGCGATCCTGGTCTCTCAAAGTTCTAACGTTGATAGTCGACGATGCAGGTCTAGGCGACGATGTCCCATCAGTACCAGTAGATGCTTGTGGTTGGACAGGTGCCGCTGTACTCCCTAGAAAACTCCCTAGGGCACCTGCCACAAGACCTACTCCTGATGATACCAAATCGTAGCCTGCTGAGACACCCTTTGTTATGAGACCAGTAGCACCACCCCCTTCTATATAGAAATTAGCATAGTTGCGTGTTTTGCAAAGTAAATAGATGCTGGGCACCTACCGTATGCTGAAGTGTAAGCGGGAACCGGAACAAGAATGAGCGTAGCACTTGGAGTCAGTCCTTGTGACTGTAGAGTTTGGCCTTCTTCAGATACCGACAGATTCTTGTTTGGGAGCGGTGTAAGTACCTGCTTGAAATTATACGGTATATCGCCTGTCATTTCCTTGTTAATCCAAGCCCGTACCTGACCTCCCAAAGTAGCATCTGAAGGAAAGCTAGATCGAATCGTAGTGCCATCAAATAGTCGAACCTGTAACGCACATACTTTTGATCGACTCCCAGCAGACTCTCGGCTACTTGATGGAGCAGAACTATCTGAGGCAGCAACAGCTTCGCCCTTCTGTGACTGCTCTATTGCTTTAGCCAGAGCCTTCCTTTGTGCTTCTTTATCTTTCCGTTCCGCCTTATCATCCTCTACACGTTTCAAAATGCGTGCTCGTTCATCTCTTGCCTCCTGCTGTCGCTTCTTCTGCATCAGTGCGTATTTCATGTCAGATGACTTCTTGGAACCTTCGGGTGCTGAAGATTCGAGAGCTTCCTTTCGTGCCTTAGCTTCAGCTTTGCGTTTTTCTTTCTCTTTTGCTTCTTGCTCCTTCTTGTGTGCTTCGAGTCGGGCACCTCTCTCTGAAAGCAGATCTTGGACAATTTGTGATGAAGGGGACGAAGAGGCATCTACCGAAGCAGAAGGCTCCCTAGATGAAGAGGCCTGTTGCTGTGTAGTCTCCGCTGTTTCCGTCGTAGAGGTAGATGGGATTTCATTACTTTGGGCACGTGACTGAAACACAACCGCAATTCTCCGTAGAAACTCCTCCTTAGCTACTCCTGAGGTGATATATTCTTTAAGTTGACCACCTTGTATGATGACTAAAGTAGGTGTCTTTGGTAAAGGGAAAATTGCAGCTAAGTAACCAGCTTCTTGAGAACCAGCCACGAGACGAAGAAGAACGGTCTCTGTCGACAACGTAGGCTTCACCTAGAAATGGTACTTAGTTTGCATCCGCATCACCTCATCTTGGGCTCTTACATTTGAGTCTTGAAGAAACTCATTCTCCCACAAATTACTTTCATCGCCTCCATCTAGAAAGTCAAGTTGTCAGCATCAAGGACCTGAATGTGCATTATCTGAGGACATACCCGTTACAAAGCAAGCTACAAGTTTCGATTCTTGTAAGGCTTTGTTGATGCCACTTTTAAGGTCGCCCCCAAAAAACATTATGCTATATTGATCTCTTCTTTGGCTCGATATTGTCAGTATAGTATGCGTGGTATATGTAGTAGTTGTTGGTGGTACCGTATGTGGGGAATATGTGAAGTGGTGATTCGATGGTGTTAAATTCTTGGCATTTAAAGTACAAAGTCAATGATGAATCTCCTTGTCAAAGAGAATCAAAATTGAACCACAACAGCAGCAATGAGTTCTGCCAGAAAGTTCATGCAGCAGGCCTGCCGTAACGGTACACTATCATCGAAATTTATCAAGAAAGGAACTGCAAGCCCAATAGCCTCAAAATGTCCAACCTGTAGACAAATATCGCAAACAACCATCAGGCCAAGCTCCAAACAACCGGCAGACAGTCCGGATTTCGTATCACTTATAGACAACCCGCCAATTTTAGTACGCGCAGGTAAAAAGAAGCATGGTGCCGGTCTAATAGTTCTGGGTAGGTTACACTGGGGATTATATGATTCCTTGTTAACATTGTATCCAGCTCTTATCCCTCTCACTGCGTTTGCGCTGGGAACGTGGCAGGTTCAACGTCTGGGATGGAAGTCAAGGCTCATGGCTAAACTCGAGGACCGACTGGTTCGTGATCCACTGCCATTGCCTCCTCATATCGATCCGAATGCCATCAGCGAGTTTGATTATCGGAGGGTCTATGCAACAGGACATTTCCGGCATGATCAGGAAATGTTAATTGGGCCTCGATTAAATGATGGGAAGGATGGCTATTTGGTTATCACGCCATTGGAGAGGGAGGGGGACGGTACTACGGTGCTCGTGAATAGAGGGTGGATACCGAAGGACTTTAAAGATCAAAATAAGAGACTGGAGGGCATGGAGAGGGGCGAAGTTACAGTCGAAGGTCTGCTTCGGGAGCCATGGAAGAAAAACATGTTTACACCAGATAACAATATACGGAAGAAGGAGTTTTACTTTCCGGATGTTAAACAAATGGCAGCGCTGACGGGTAGTCAAGCCGTGTGGATCGAGCAAACAATGGGCATGTCTTCATCTATTTTTTCTAATAATATTCTTACTAATTTTCGTAGAACCTGATCTACTTTTGTCCTGGGATAGAGCGTCAAAAGGCATTCCCATAGGAAGAGCCGCTGAAATAAATATCAGAAACAATCATGCACAGTATATATTTACATGGTATTTCGCCTAGTCCCTTTAAACGCCCAATATACTAATTTCCCTCAGGTACGCCCTAGCTGCAGCAACATCTGTCATGCTTTGGATGGTCGTAAAAAAGCCGCCGGCTGATATTTCCCGCCGTGTACGCCAAAATAAGGAATGGACATAATGTCATGGATCTCGTCGCTGTATGAAACAATCAATCTTCCTCTTCTTCGTTGACTCGCGCCAACTCCTTTCCCTTCTTTAATTTGGGTGGAGGAACCATCCGCAGTTCCTGAAGCAATTCCCGGGGCAGGTGTTTCTGAGCTAGTGAGAATGGTGTAGTGGTGGAGTTTATTTGTCGTTGCCTATAGCGTGTAAATTAGATCCGAGACAGCCGGGTGACGAAGGGGTTTACATACCTTTTCATAAGTGTAACCATATCACTCTCATCAATAGTTTTTCGCCCAGCATGCCTGGCATATACTCCTAGATCTTCACTCACTTGCTCAAAAAACCAGTCTGAAGCTTGCATTATCACATCCAGAGTATCTTTGCTGATTTTGGCCTTACTATTACTCCCTGTTCTTGCATACATAGTTGCAAGCTTCTTGACAACTCCAGCGGGTAGAGAAGGATATTTGATGCCGTGTTTGGAAACCTTGACTCTCTTCTTTTTAGGAACCTTAGGAACTTCCCCTATTTCAGGAAGAGTTTCATCCTGCTCATCGGCACTAATATCCATGTCACTTCTGAGTGCATTTTCCGATTCTTCTGAATCCTCGATGTTATGCAGAGCAGTCTCCTCTCCTTGTTGCTCTTCTAGTCCTACGCCCCTGACAGATGTCGTAGCTACAATAGACCTTCCATCATCACTAGAAGAAAGACGTTGTTCCAACATATATGGTGGCATTCGAGGCGCTGGTACGTCTCGAGCAGGAACATTGAATACAAACGTATCTTCTGAGTCATTGCCAACGGACAAGTCTGGTCGAATGTCACTTTCTCGTCCAAGTCCAAAACCCAAGTTTCTCAAAGTGCCTGTATCTTCTCTAGGAAGTTCATTATCCATATCTGGCATTTCATCGTCAAAAGGACCACCCATAGCAAAACTTGAATCAAATACATGTCCAGGGCCAGCTTCATTAAGGTTGCCAAATGGGTCGCTTAGTCTAACACTACCGAAACTACCACGAGAAAGCCGTCCGGGGACTTGCTCGCTGACAGCCCTACGAGGTAGCTCCACAGAATAACCAGTATAGTCTTCATTTTCTATACCGGCAGAACGCGGCGGTAAAAGAAGACTATCATCTTCATCACTGTCATCGTCCAATGGCATTGAGAGTCTTGGTCTAACAGGATCAGGTCCATAATCCAAGTCATCCTCTTCGTATTTCCGAGCTTTTGTATCTAGTTCTCTTCGCGGTGGCGTAGGGATAAGACGTTCCGTTTTTGGTGCTAAAAGTCTGCTGAGCGCTCGTAGAGTATCTCGAGGTGTTTCCCTCTGTTGTCTTCCACTTCGTCGTCTATCCTTTCCAGGTGTGAGCCCTGCTCTTCGAGCTTCTACTTCTCGTATTGCAGCTCTTCCATGAGGAGTGACCGCAGTTGGCCTTCTCACAGAGCCTCCTATGCTTTGCACACCATTCGGGGTTTTTGATTGAGTTCCTGGTGTGCGGCGCAATGGCATTTGGGACAATGGACCAGCACTAGATGCTCGGCGCATTGGTGTGCTTGGTTTCGGCATATTCCCAAGATCGTAAAGAGTGACATGCGTCGTATCTTTGGAAGTAACAGCTGTATTGGTCACATCGTTAACAGGATTTTGATACGATTTCCGATCTTGTTCTACAGAAGACTGGCTCCCGTTCGCGTTGGAAGGATTCGTATATGTAGGACTTCTTCGAAGAGACATTGTTAACTTAAACACAAGCGAGAGCCTTAGAAAATCCAACAAAGTTGATATGCTATCATTTGCATATGAGGCTTTGCAATTCTAGACAATTGCCCACTATAAAGTTCGTCGCGTCTTAAAGCGCGTAAGATCTGCCAAGGGCTGCAAGTAAACGCCAATATAAGTGATCCTTGCACAATCTGATAACGATAACAAAATTTATGTGGGGAAGTGAGAAACAGAGGAAGACATTCAAACATTTGATTTCTGCAATCCACGACTAAAATGGCGAGCGACGAAGAATTACAAGAGCCTCTCCTTGAGCGCCTGAGTGCTACTCCTGAACCCCAGGAGCTTACAAACCCCAAGCTATCGTCGAAGAAGAGAAAGCGTGGAGCAGAACTTGAACCAGTGAAGAAGTCCGCAAAGAAGGAGAAGAATAAAAAGTCAAAGGCAGTATTTGACGATGCAGAGTTGGATATGGAATTAGGAGTCAATAAGGCGTTCTCACATATGGATAGTCAGCTCCTAGCAGACTATCTTGCACAACGAACGAGGATGTATGAAAAGGACTTGAGCTCAATTGAATGGGAGGAGAAATACCTTCCAGGTGTGTAACATACATTACATGAAGATGGAAGAAGCTAATGTGAATGTTCAGCCAATGCAATTCGAGACACGACGACTTGGGATCAACCTCGTACTCTCGATAACCTGCCCAGTTTCCTTGAAAAATTCGCTGGGAACACCACGAAATTATGGTCCGCTTCTAAAAAGAATGGTTCTCCCCATACCATTATCATAGCTGCGGCTGGTTTAAGAGCATCAGAACTAGCAAGGTATATATTTCTTAACCAGAAAGTTGGATCATTGTTAACAGCACAGGGCCGTACGGACGTTCCAGACGAAAGACGCAACAGTAGCAAAGCTCTTCGCAAAACACATCAAATTGAAGGAATCGGTAGCTTTCTTAAAGTCCACCAGAACTGGTATCGCGGTGGGAACACCAGTACGACTACAAGATCTTATGGATGATGGTTAGTTTATCTCTGCAAACTAAAAGAAAATTCTGATTTGTTATAGGAGCTTTGGCAACAGATAGATTGGAGAGAATTATTATTGACTCTTCTCATATTGACATAAAGAAGAGGGGTATTCTTGAGATGAGAGAAACCCAAGTGCCGTTAATGAAATGGCTTACGCAAAGTGTATTCAGGGATAGGTATGAAGCTGTAACTGGAGGTATACAGTTGTTCTTCTATTGATGTGAGGTAAGGAAGACTAGAATACATAATGAGAGAATATCCTTCACTTTCCGTCACAAGAGAAGATCACCTCATTGAAAACGGTACTTTTACTGTGAAAAATCTCAGCATATCATGCTCGGAAATTTTTCAGGTTTATGATTGAGATAACTACAGCCGTTGGAGCCAGGTGCTCTTTCTCGATCGGGATGTGAAAGCTACGCAATATTGTGTCCTCAAATTTCTTCGCCTGGTACTTATTTCCCTTTTGATTAGCAAGAGCGTTCGCGAAGAAGTTCTTTTCTCAACCTCATCCTGTCAGCCATTTGCACGCTCACTAAAAGTTCAACCCGTCTTCTTCTAAGGTCATTCTCAAGATAAAGTTGCTGCATACCTCTGCTGTCTCTATTCTACAGCTGCACACTCCTTTCTAACAACCTTGGTCTTCACATTTTGTCACCTTCCTTGCCACTCAGTAATTTCGTGTACGCATCCTGTGTCTCTCGAAGTTCAAATACATATATACGTTGCTTGGTCGAGTATACATCTTGGCAAAGCAAAAGCAGCATGCGGATCTTTATGTTATGGATATCTATTGTGATGCTGCATTCAACAACTGCACAAATCGATTCCTCTGCGCCTGGTTGGTGAATCTTTTTCCCAGCTTTTATTATCTAGCCATAACACTCTTTCACAGGATGTGCTGTTCGTTGCTGGGAAAACACAAAATACGTCAGCAGGTGCCTCGAAGATATGGCATGTCTTTGCACTGAAGCATATTATCAAAAGGTGAGTAGTGCACCAGCTATCCTATCAAGGCTTCTGCTGACTTGCATCCAGTCTGTCTTTCAATGTCTTTATTCGCAATGTGATACAGACTACTTCAATATAGCGGTCAAACATGCAGTAATTCAATGCTCGGAATTTGGTGGGAACTTTGTAGAAGCTATACATTCCGTTCCACACCATGATGATCTACGACGACGAAAAGAAATAGAGTACTTAGCAGGGTACGCATATTGTTACAAGAAGATTTCTTGCAACACTTTACGAATGCTGATTGTAGTAGTGCTGTCCTCATACAACCGTCAGGTAACCCACTGTCTGTAAACACATTACCAACCGAAAGCGCAGGCAACTTTCCATTACAGAGTCTGGCGTGGGAAACCCCCAACATCCAAGACAGCTCCAACTACAACATGTATCCTACAGAAAGTGTAGCTTTTCCAATACAAAGTGCTCAAAACTATCCCAAGTCTACGACACCTGTACTACCAAAATTCCCCCTTCAAAGCGTCGCAAGCTCACTTGAAGCTGCCTCGGGCTTGTTGCCCTACTTTCCTCTTCAGACGAGTCAAGATACAGGACCGAGTTATTCACAAGCTACCGGACACCCTGTCACACATACTATGGGTTCAACGGGTAACACTTTGCAAGCTTACCCTGCACTTACACTGCCAACTTCGAGTAATTCGAAAGCTGCCGAGTTCATAGGAGAAACTCCCCCAAAGAAAGTTCCATTAGGTGCCGTCTTGACTACCCTGACGATTTTCTATCTTGCCTTTGGTTTATAAGATATTGGATTCCACATTTATGCCAATTTTGTTGTTTAGGTTCAGCGGGAAAACTTTTGGGACTACTTGACTACCTTCCATCATGGGTTGCGTGAGCAGTTGCTGTATTGGTACTGATTGGTATTTAATTTTGTGTAATAAAGGATACTTTGGAAGTTTGAATGACACTGTATTGAGTGCTCAGAGTCTTAACTTTCGGTGAATTCAGGGCTGCAGGTTTGACTAATGAAGGAGATGTTGATTCAAACTGTTTCCTTCCCACAACTTTGGTAATTTAGTACTGCCGTTCAAGTTCCCTCTGGTTTTGCTGCACCTACCAGTATCATTCTAAATCAACTGCAGTGAAGATTATAATATACCAAGCCATCGGAATTGATTCATGCAGAAGTAACTCTATTCCCATAATATATGTACACCATTTGATTCGTTATATTTCTTAGAAGAGTTTCGCTAATTAAAGGAAACAAGATAATCCAAGTTCTATGTTTTGGTTGCAAGGATTCCAGTGACCAAAAGTACGCTAAGATAACAGGGGAGAGTACAAATCTTTATCGCCAAAAGTTTAAAGTTTCTGAAGCCGAACAAAACCTGCGAGCCGCTAAATCCAAAAGAATATACCTACTAAGCTGCTCTATATACTGCTTACAGATAAAAAAGAATGGGGGCCTCAAAAGACACAGCAGGTCTTTCGCGCGCAGAGAGGAAAAGCAAAAAGAGACAATTGGAGGACGCTATTCCGGATTTACCTGGTGATGATCAGGGAGTGGAGGAGCCTAAGACCGGAGAGACATCTGAAGGAAAGTCAAAGAAGAGAAAGAGAAACGGCGATGAGGGGGATGTAGACGAGGAGGCTAGAAAGGCTGCAAAGAAGGAAAAGAAGCGACAGAAGAGCGAAGCCGCTGCTGCTGCAGAGGAGGGGAATAATAGTGACGGAGGAGCTGCAGTAGCTGCAGCAGACGGTGGAAAGAAGAAGAAAAGCAGCAAGAAAGAGGCCGAAACTGTGGGTGCCGTTGAGGAAGCGAAGGGAGAGGTCACTGAAGAGGCGCGGAAATCAAAGAAAGAGCGCAAAGCCGAGAGAAAGGCCAAGGAAGCTGCTGAGGCAGAGGCTAAGCCGAAGGAGGAGGCTGTTGTTGAAGGAGATGGAGAAGTGAAGCCTGCGAAGAAGAACAATCGAAACAGGGAGAAGAAGCGAAAAGCTGCTGCCGAGGGTGGAGAGAAGGAGGCTAGATTCATTTGTTTTATTGGTATGCTAGTTTGCCATCCCACGCATAGGGTCCCTCCAAATATTTTGAGTAGGAAGGACATGCTAATCACAAAACCTATAGGTAACCTGCCCTTCACAGCAACGACCCAGTCTATACAGCAACACTTTGCGAAAATCAAGCCCAAGTCTGTAAGACATATCACGCAAAAGGAAGATCCAAAGAAGTCAAAGGGCATTGCATTTTTGGAGTTTGAGGGATATGACCATATGAAGACTTGCTTGAAGCTCTTCCACCACTCAATGTTTGATGATGGAGTTTCGGCGGCGAGGAAGATTAATGTTGAGCTCACGTAAGTTATTCTTCTCCTTCCTGAATGAGGAGCTTTATTGGAGATGGTATTGACTTATCGGTAGTGCTGGAGGCGGTGGTAATAGCAAGGAGCGCAAATCGAAGATCGGGGAGAAGAATCAAAGGCTCAATGAGCAGCGTCAACGCAGGGCTGAGGAAGAGGCCAAGGTCAAAGCTAAGAAGGGTGACGCAAAGGCTGCGCCAGATCAGAATTCGGTTCACCCAAGTAGAAGAGCTCATGTCCCAGACGCGTGAAGGTATTTCATGTAAAGTGGAGTGCTTCCTCTATGTACTGTTATCAAAAAGAACCAGACCAGACTACCCTGACAACTAAATGTGCCTCTCAATGCCAAACATGCCTTGATCAAAGTGATATCATCCGCTCCGCAAATAAAGAAAAGAAAATGCTATGCGGAAAGACCAGATCATTGATCATTACGCCTCATGCATTATCTACAGGAAATAAGTAGATATCTCCATGACGCAGAACCAGATAGAGTCCTCAAGTTGTAGAACCGAATTACAAGAACATGCCTTTGAGAAGATTAAATGCCCCTTCTGCATTCAGACACCTGCAGATACGAGGCAAAAAGTCTGAAGAGACTATAAATTATGTTCCCAGTATTCTGGCAATCATGAAGGACAATCATATTAGCCTCTCCAACGGTTCCTCATGCCAATCACCACCCCTGTGTTGACATTGCCTCTATGGCGGTATCTATAGAATCGTACATTTGGACTTCTTCTTGTTACTGATTTGTGGTCTGGGACTAAGGACAGCTCTGAATATGTTGTCAGCCATGTTTCACTTCTTAGGATGTTACAAAGACAAACCTGATTGCCTCATCAAACACACTCTTCAAATTACGCTGTGTGAGCGCAGAGCACTCTAAGTACTTGTGAGCTCTGATCTCTTTAGCAACAATCAAAGCTTGATCATATGAAACAGGTTCCATTCTCTTTGATCTCAAGCTCTCTAATGTGGCAGGGTCCTCTCTCAAATCCAACTTTGTTCCAACCAAGATGATTGGGACAGAAGGTGCATGATGATCGATCTCGGGAAACCACTGTGTGCCAGATTAGCCGCTGTCAATTGGTCGAACAGCTAGCAGCAAACATACCTTTGCGCGCACGTTGTCGAATGATGGAGGGCTAACAATCGAAAAACAGATAAGGAAGACATCGGTTTGTGGGTAAGAAAGTGGGCGCAATCGGTCATAATCTTCTTGTCCAGCAGTATCCCACAATCCTAAGCTAATTGGCTTCCCATCTACCATCACACTTGCCGAGTAGTTGTCAAACCTAGTCTAATCAGTCAAGAACTTATGGTGGTGTGCATCCCTTTCACGTACACGGTTGGAATGTATTCACCAGGGAAGGCATTTGTTGTGTATGATATAAGGAGACATGTCTATGCGGTTGATTAGCAATCTGCTTGAATTCCACGCGTATCACACGCTCAAAGATAGTTTTACCTTGCCAACAGCACCATCACCAGTCACAACACACTACAAAAACTCAGGTCAGTGGCGGTCAATATGGGCCAAGGCAGAATAGGCTGACCTTGAGCGACTGTGTTCCTGGGGCCGCCATTTTGATTGACGAAGTAGTTTAATTATGTGCGAGGATTGTATTGTGAGGCTATGTCTTCGCAGGATGTCTTGTTGTGTGCTGGAGGAGGGCTGCAACAGGAGATTAGATCTTGATACAATGACAGCTCGGTCCACCCAAATTGAAGCGGCTTTTGGGGGACCAAGCTTCTGAGGCGAATGAAATACCTTACGAGGAGTAGACTGTGGATCCGAATTCAGCTTAGCTGGGACAATTTGCGATGGCTTTATGCAAATGGGTATCAAGGCGACAGGTTGGCGTGTATGTTTGTTGAAGTTGTGGGTGTGGCGCTCAGAAACAGATAGACGGTAGATAGACGGGGCAGCAGATGGAGGTGCAGGTTAAGGAACTCGGCGCGCAGGAGATGCAGAGTTAGAGTGCAGGCAGAGCAGAGTCGGATTTCAGCACAGGGAGAGAGGCGGTACTTGACGCAGATCTGTAACGCAGCTAGATGGTTGCCGGATTTCTGAGGAGCTAGGGGAGATGCAGACAGGGAGGCAGGGTTCGAAATCAAAGCCAAAAGGAGGATTTTGGGTGGTGGAGGGTGAAGGCCTGTGATTGGCTGTACGTCGCGATGGCATTTGGGATTGGGGATTTGAGAGAGGCACGTGAATACTTGTCTACGAGCACCACAATCACATAGTATGATAGGCTGGTTTACTTATTCGCTTCAACTGAATTCCATTGCATCTGGCCGTTCTGACACAGCATATAAGAGCAAAGGCGGCTCCTTGTTGGTGGCTGGTTTCTTCGCGGCAGATCTGCTTCAAAGACTGGCTACATCGGTGTTTCGTTTGAGATCCAAAAGTCTTGGCTCTCGTAACATTGGGTTGAGGTTGATTTCAAAGGTTTGATAGCGTTTATTCTCTACTTGGTGTTCTGAGTAGATGTCTTTCCAGGTTGTTGTGATCTTCCATTGGGAGGAAGTCCTCGAATGAAGACAGACGAAGCGGTCTTGAACAAGTAGCACCTCTCTCCATAATAATATTCTCTAGTCAATAGCCATGACATACAAGTAGTATGGCTCTAGGGTATCTATTCAATTCCTTTCGCGGGTTGATTCATTAATATCTCCAAGAAAGAATGTCGACTTTGACCAGCATGCTTGGTAACTTGGCGATGTCTTCATGTGCAAAAGCCCTACACTTGTCTACTGGACCGAACTTTCGTGTTTTTAAAGTGGTATCAGTTTTCTATTTTACAGCTCTCGCTTCAGGCTAGAACTTTCGCGAGGTCGTCTTATCTACACTTGAAACATCACTTCCAGAACCGCTTGTCGTTGCTCCATCCTCTAAATCTGGTGTCCTCAGCTCCGCTTTAGCACCATGCTTTCCATCAAAATCAACATCATCCAATAATACCTCGCCCCGTTTCGCTGCCTGCAGTCTCGCTCTCTTGAAATGTCTCGTTTCTCTCTCCACGTCTTTAGTAACCCACCAAGTGGTTAGATTCGTCACAATGGCCAAGCCAACCATTGCCATTGCAACTCCAAAAGACGTCGCATAGCGTGGTGCATATTTGCTTCTGAAGATCTGTGGTCCAACAGCACCACCAATCTGGCCATAGCTATTCACGAAGCCGATAGCAAAAGCCGAACCAGTGGCTTTGGAAGTCGTCTGCACCCTCCAAGGCCACATCATAGGGTACCAAGAGGACGCGAGGGCTGTTGCAAGTATTGAAGTTGCATAAACGGCTCCCGTGCTTGGGAAGGTGAATAGTACGCTATAGCAAGCCAAAATCACAACTAGAAATGAAAGTGGGAATAGAGGTCGAGGTAGACGAGCCGTATCGGCCCACAACCCAAAGACTGCAATGAAGATAATGGTCAAGACAGCTGTTGGGAGGTTAAGAAGTTGGCTGCGTGCAACAGTGGTGAATCCGAGATCGGCTATGACGGTTGGAAGGTAGAATTGGAGACCGGTTGTGCCTACTGTGAAAAACGCCCAGCAGAAGGTGAACAGCCAAGTTTTGGGGTCTTTCATCACATGTCCGATTTCTTTGAAGCTGAAGTTTGCTTCTTTGGATTGAGGAGCATTGATTGGTAGCCGAGCTTGAACTGGTTTTCAAAATCAGCCAATGCACAAGTGGGTATTCTTTTGGAGCAATTACTTACTGAAAGCCTTTTCATCATCACTGAGCCACTTTGCCTGTGGAGGAACTAGAACGCCATGTTAGCCGGAGGATAGCGTTATTGAAGTTAAGCCTTACAGTCAGGAAGTAAGAACCAGATTGCTACTCCGATCACAACAGTGACCACGCCCTCAACAATGAACATCCTGTGAAACAAAATGTTAGATATCGTTCAGTCGTCATAGGGAAGTACTTGCCACTGCCACCCAGAAAGCCCTCCCTTGCCGGAAGCACCGTCAAAAGCAAATGCCAATACTCCACTAATTACTGTGCTAAAATTCCCCAGCATATAGAAATACAGAAGACGCCTGGCCATCTCATCTGGTCGATACCAATAGCAAAGCTGCAGAATAACACCTGGGAACATGCCAGCTTCCATAAGGCCAAGAAAGAAACGAGCGGCATATAGACCCGAAGAGTTAGTAACAGCCGCATGACAGCACGTTACGATTCCCCACGAAACCATGATTCGGGATAACCATTTGGAAGGTAGGAAGCGCTTCAAAAACAGATTGGAAGGTGCTTCTGCTAAGATATATGGGATCTGTGTTAGATTAGTCAGGTATAACTCATTTTGTCTGCTTTGAGATGTGGTTTTTGGGCTTACGTAGTATACTGTGTTGACAAGATTATAACCATCGGCGGTCATGCCCAACTGTGTGAGAATATTCATAGAAGTTCCACGATTCATGATGCGAATATTCGAAACCTGATCGTTCGATTAGCTCATTCTTCATTTCGTAATGTAGCTGCCTAGGACATACATTGTTCGCATCCAGATTCTTCATTAGAAACATGAGAGCACAGAGGGGCATAATATGCCAATCAATGCGACGAAGCAACTTCTTCTCTTGCTCGGCTGTCAAGAGCGTGCGTGCTCGCATTCGTTCAGCGTCGAATCCACTGACGCCCACGAAAGCATCATCCTCAAGCACCTCACCACGCTTCGCGAAATGAAGTGTAGATTTTGGATCATCTCCTATCCGCACAGCAGACTCGTTCTTGCTCGACATGTTGAGATCGCAACCGGCGTAAGCTAGTAATCCTTGCTTCTCTGTTCGTAATGTGTCGAAGAACGAAGATCTACAAATCGGAGCATTAAAGGATCCAGGCCTCTTCTTATAAGTTTTAACAGCAACCTAGCATCAAAGTACAAACCTGGAATTAGCACGACATTCAGTAGCTTCTCCACTCTGGAATTCCGATGCAATATATCGTTCGGTCCTATGTGCGGAGGGAAATGCAAGATATTTCCAATCAGGTAGCGAGTCTCAAACAAAGTATAAAGACCAATGAGTCGATAGAGCACCCCACTAACAATAGATAAGCCAAAGCATTATAGGTGGTGAAGCGGAGAGGACGAAAAGCCTTTGAATGGAAAACAGCATTCGTCATTCGGCAAAGAATGATGGAATACTTCAGTAATGGGGGGCTTTTGACAATTACTATCCCAATTACTAGCTTGGGAGCCCAAAAAAAAGATACTTTAGTTCCTAGGAGAAATATAGCCGGGCTGCGTTCCTGACTATTGATAAGCAATTTCACCATCAGTTTGGTAAACATTTATCACTTTAATTAAAAAAAAAAATGTGATTGCAACCCACAGAGCTAATGATACACTCTTCATAGAGTTCAGAGCTACTTCTATTTCATACCGTACAATGACACTCCAGCAGGCACAATCGCCACAGCGGATAAGAACTTACTTTCTGATTCTCCCAACCCAGACGCTCGGAATTGATGGCTTGAAGCAAACTCCTCGCTTAACCCCTGAACCCCCTTTTTCTGGGTCGTGTGGTTCGCCAACGAAGACAACCCCGCCTTCGTAAAAATGGGGTTCTTGTTGACGTTATTACATAGACAATGGCGTGCTGCAGCTTAACACCACCAACAATGAGAATACTGGATGCTTTCCAGTCTAGTAATGGATTTTATAAGCCAGAGTCATCATAACCCATTGGATCAATTGATGATTCCCGCAATGAGGGTTCGATGCCGTGGAGCCGAGATGAATGGGGGACACTTGTATATCAAGCTCCCGCCCAGGTTGCTGGATGGTTCAAATGAGCATTTGAAAGAATACTACGAGTAGAAATTAGTTCGCTATCTATAATCATACGCCCAGTCAATCAATATTAAAACCAATTAGAATACAATACCTTTAATACTTACTTTACTCGCAGCATGGCTCAGGTTTTACCTGCACAAGCTGATGTTCCTCGGCAGCTACACTATGAACAGGTCGCCGAAACAGTACATGAGTGTAAGATATACATCTCAATGATAGTCTCTAAACATAAACACATCTCTGACTACCAAGCATAGTGGACTGGGCTGAGCTTGCCACACTCGATTTGTCCAAATTTGACACCCCAGGTGGAAAAGAAGATTTGGCAAAGCAGCTATTCAATGCAATCCAACAAATTGGTACACAACAAGCGGTTATAAACTCTATAAAACTTACTAACTCAGCTCAGGATTCTTCTACATCGTTAACTTTGGCTTGAACCAGCAAGAGGTAGATCATCAATTTGCAATC
>Ga0247737_1000300_pt1 | contig 18666 bp, 16 predicted proteins | sample UWRJL028104C2_FD_180937 | JGI IMG/M metagenome (GOLD analysis project Ga0247737, IMG submission 180937) | Plant litter microbial communities from Arlington Agricultural Research Station in Wisconsin, United States - UWRJ-L028-104C-2 | ecosystem: Environmental > Terrestrial > Plant litter >...
AGCGACACCGCCGATCAATTGCGCGACGCCGAGCAGCAACGACGCCACGGCCAGAAGAGGAATGAACCAGCGCAAAGCGTTGGCATCGGCGGCGGGACGCGACAGGATCGCGGCCCCGATCGCCAGAGGCGGAAGCAGCGATGCGAGGTGCGAGAGCGTCCCGGCCGGGTTCAACGACAAAGGTAGCCAGGGCAGAGCGCTGCCTTCCGCCGCCAGCCTTTGAACCAGGACATCGCGGCCGGGCGCCAATGCCCAAAGCGACGGGGGCAGGGGCACCAACTGAAGCGATGCCCAAAGAATCCAGCAGAGGATAATCGCAACCAGCAGCGTTGCGGAGCGAGACAAACGGGTCTTCGCCAAGCTGGCCACGCTGTACCCCAGCACGAGAGTAGCGAGGAGTTGCAGTGCCGAATTGGCCGGTTGGCCGCCACTGCTCGATCCGCCCAGCAGTACGCACAGCCCCAAGAAACCGGGGATCAGCAACTGGCCGATGGTCGTCGCCGGTGCTCTGGCGGCGGTTCGGCTCGATCGACGAGGAGAGGATCTTGGTTTCATCGCGTCACTTTACCAGTTCGACCGTCGCCGACTCGATCTGCACATTGGACGACCGGGGGAACTCCACCGGCGAACCGACAAGCGCCAGAGTTTGCGCACCGCAATCGGCCGGGACGTCGAACTGGGTCGTGTACCGTTGCCGGCCTCCCTTGAGGCCGGTGATCTTCAGCGTTTGCAAGGGACTGCCGCCCTGACAGGCCACTGTCCAGGAAAGCTGATCGTTTTCATCCGAGCCCGATGCGACGACCGATAACCGGTAATGTCCGGGCGAGAGCAGCAGCGTCTGATCGGCGAGAGTCGCCGCGTTGCCGCCGAGATAGGAAACGTTCAGCCCCTTGGGCTTGCTGAATTCGCTCGATCCGTCGCTACCGTCCGTCAACCGCCAGTTAAAGGGCAGGGGACCGGGCAGGTTCTGGAATTGCGGATCATAAACCGGACCGAGCTCTTTGAGCGCCGACTCCGGCAGGAAGTTGATCCAGGCCAGATAAGCCCGTTCATATTCCTTGTTCTTGAGCAACGCCACAAGCAGCGCAGCCTGTTCAAACAGGACCTGGTTCTTGGCCGTATCCTGCGGGGTCAGCTGATAGACGACGTCCGGCGACACGCCCTGCTGATTGAGGGCGAAAAGAAAATACGCGCGCCATGGTGGGTTCGTCGCAAGCTTGCGGGCAAGCGGTGCGCGGCTTGCGGGATCGCGCACGATTCCTGCCATCGCGTTGATCAGGCCCGGCGTGCCGGGCGGCCCAATCCTTATAAGCCGGTCGAAATGGTCGATCGCCGCGCGATAATCGCGACGGCGTAGATCCTGGTCCATCAGCCATAGCCGCGCCCGAAGGGAACGCCCGTCGCTGCGTACCGCGAGAGTCATCAGAGCTCTGGCGCGGACGTCATCGCCCCCCTTGTCAGCAGCGAGGCCAAGATACGTCAATGCCACCGGATCGAGCGGCGCGGCGGTCAGAAGGCGGGCAGCCCTGTCCGGATCCTTGATCGCGATATTGGCTCCGTTTCCCGGGACCAGCTCGGCGGCGAGTTCGTGGCGCAACGCCGCCACGCTCCCCGCCGCCAACCCCGCCATACCCGCCGGGCGCGCGTCACTCACCGACGCACTCACCATATTTGTCAGAACCACCGCGAACCCGGCCGCCGCACTTGCCACGCCCAGAAGTGCGAATGCGACTGACCTGGTGCTTCCTCCTGTCGCAGCCATCCCGCTTACGACATCAGCTCGATGCGCCGCTGCCGATCCTTCTCGTTCTCGCCCTTATCGGCGCCGTAACCGTAGCTGTAGCCGTATCCATAGCCATAGCCGTAGCCATAGCCTTCGAACTTCGGATTGAACTTGGTCAGCACGACACCCATCACCCGCGCCCCGGAAGCCCGCAACTGCTTGATCGAGTTCAGCGCTGCCGGCCGACGGATCGCACCGGATTCGATGATCACGACGGTGCCATCACAGGCCGCGCCGAGCAGGGGGGCGTCGGCAAGACCAAGGATCGGCGGGCCGTCGACCACGAGAAGGTCGAAACGCTCGCGCATGATGGCGAGAAGCCGCGGCAGGTTCTGGCTCGCCAGCAGTTCCGCCGGGTTTGGCGGGATCGGGCCGCTCGGCAGCAGGTGCAGATTGGCGATGTTGGTCGACAGGATCTTCGGCTCGGAGAGATTGCCGCCGGCCAACAGTGCCGACAGGCCAGTCCCTTCGCCTTCCTTGGCGGTGAAAGATGGCTTGCGCATGTCGGCGTCGATCAGGAGGACCCTCAGGCCGACCTTGGCGAAGCTCTGCGCCAGACCGAGCGCGGAACTCGACTTGCCTTCCGAAGGCTTGGTGCTCGTCACCAGCAGCACGCGGGGCGTGCCCTCCGGCGAGGAGAACTGAAGCGATGTCCGGGCCGTGAAATAAGCCTCGGATATCTTCGACCGGGAGATCGATAGCTCCTCGATAAGGGTCGTATCCCGAGTAAGCTTGGGGATCACGCCCAGGACACTGACCTTCAGCTTGGTTTCCACATCCTCCGGGACCTTGATGGTGTCGTCGATATACTCGATCGCAAGGATCACCGCGATGCCGAGCAAGGCGCCGATCAACAAACCCATGATCAGGTTAGTGCCAAGCCGTGGGCTGAATGGTGCGTTGGGCGGGATCGCGTGGTCGACGACCGATGCCTGGCTCTCGCCAATGCCGCCTGCGACACCGATCTGCTTGTAGCGCTGGAGCAGCGCGTCATAGAGCGAACGGTTGGTATCGACCTCGCGCTGCAGGATATTGTACTGAATACTACGGTCGCGCAGATCCAGCACCGATCCCTTCAGTTCGTTCACGCGGCTCTTGAGCGCGTTCTCGCGGGACAGCGCCGCCTCATATTCCGAGCGCAGAGCACTCGAAACGCTGGAGCGCTCACGTGCTATCTGGCTGTCGAGCACGCCAATCCGTGCCTGCGTGTCCTTCATCTGGGGGAAGTCGGGTTTGTAGATTCCCAGCTTCTCCTGATATTCGGCGGACAGGCGAGTACGTTCACCCTGAAGTGCCTGGATCGTCGGGTTCGAGAGGCTCTCGGTCGTCGAGCCGTTCCGACGCGCTTCGTTATACCGGCCCTGCGCGGCCATGCGGGCGTCTTGCGCCACCGACAGCGATGCGTTCAGCGCGGTCAACGATGAGGCGTCGAGCGAGGTTCCGCTGCCCTGGCGGCCGTCCGGCCCCGGGGCGCTTTCGATGTTTACGATGCCCTGCTGGCGCGCATAGGCGACGAGTTGCCGCTCGGACTGGTCGAGCGCTGCCTTCACCGCAGTGATGCGCTGCTGCAGGAAGTTGCGGGCATAGGCCGTCGCGTCGTAACGCCGCTCCAGGCCGGTCGAAATGAAGCTGTCGGCAAAGGCGTTGGAGATACGCGCAGCCTCGTTCCGGTCGGCGCTGACGAAGTTCACGCTCATCAGGCGACTGTTGCCGACCGGCGCCACACTCAGACCGCCGCGGAGCCGGCTGACCGCAATGTTTTCACGCGCCTCGCGCGGCAGCGACTGCGGCGCATAGGCCGGATTCGACGCAAGGTTCAGGCGCTGCGCGACGCGTACAGCGAGATCTCGGCTCTGCAGCAGGCCGAACTGGGTCGCCATCGCCGCCGGATCGTTTACCACGACGGGCTCGATCGACGACTCCTTCATGATCTGCGATTCCTGGCGCTTGATCTCCATCGTCGCGGTCGCGCGGAACAGCGGCGTGGCGAGTAGCGTCATCGCCGTGGCGACACCCAGACCGGCCACCACGAACGCGACGAACAACCAGCGCCACTTGAGCAGGATGCGCATGATCGTCCGGAGGTTCATCTCGAACTCGGGCGTTTCGGGCGGCGGCAAGGCCATGGCCGACGAAATCGCCCCGCCGGTCGGCACGGACGGAAGCGTGGTCGGACCACTTCCACGAAAGGTTTGGATCGTGTCGGTCATGAGGAGAAGCAATCCATCTTTTCGGTTCAGCTCGCCGTCTCAGAAAGGCCGGAACAGGGCGAGCAGTGGAATTGTCTGCAGAACATTCTTGAAGGCGCTCTTCGAGGCGGACCCGTCGACCACGACAATGTCGTCACCGAACACCGGCGCATCGGGCATCTCGCCGCGGCGGATCGATTTCAGGTCGAACGCGGCCGCCTGACGCTGGCCGTTGATCTGGCGGAAAATGACGACGCGACGGGGATTGGCATCGTCGCTCGTGCCCTTCGCCATCGCCACCGCCTGCAGCAGCGTGGTCGGGCCGGCGATCGGATAGATGCCAGGTGCGCCGACGGACCCGTCGACCGTGATCCGCGCGCTGGACGCCGACTTGACGATGACCTGGACCTCGGGATTGTTGATGTACTTCTCGCCGAGCTTGTTCTTGATGTCGGTCGCAAGTTCCCCGGAGGTCTTGCCAACCGCGGTCATCTCGCCAATCAGCGGCATGGTGATCTTGCCACTCGCATCGACTGGCAACTCACCCGAGAGATCGGGGACCCGATAAACGGTGATCGCCAGCTGATCGAGCGCGCCAATGCGATATTCGACGTCCGCCGCCGCCGCTACGGGCGCGTCCGGCCGGCCGAAATCCTTGACCTCATACGGAATGGAACCGCCTCGGCCGGTCGAGCAGCCGACCAAGATAACCGGAACGAGCAGGGCCACCACCATCGTGCGCAGACGATGCAAGAATGTCATTTCGAATATCCTACGCGTGGCGAATCGCGACGAATAATCGCCGCCGGTCTATGTGGTTACAGGCGCCGGGACCTTTAACCGCGCGGCTCCGTCCGTCAACCCTGCTGCAGAGCAATATAGCCGCGGAAAAGGCACCTTTCAGGCGGTTAAGGCGGGGCCGGAATCAGCCTGCCAGGGTGCCCAGGCGCAATGTGTCGCTATTGTCCAAAAACCAGTCATAGGTGTCGCTGATTCCCTCTCGCAACGAGCGATGCGCGGTCCAGCCAAGGCCGGTTAATTTGCCGGTATCAACCAGCTTGCGCATCGTGCCGTCGGGCTTGGAGGCATCGAATATCGTGTCGCCGCGGAAGCCGACGATGTCGGCCACCATGCGAGCAAGATCGCCGATGCTGATTTCCTCGCCCGACCCGACATTGACGATCTCTTCGCCCGAATAGCCCTTCGCCAGGAACACCAGCGCGTCGGCCAGGTCGTCGACGTGCAGGAACTCGCGTAACGGCATCCCGCTGCCCCAGACCGGCAAGGTCGTCGCGCCAGCCAGCTTCGCCTCGTGCGCCTTGCGGATGAGCGCGGGCAGGACATGGCTCCCCCGCAGGTCGAAATTATCGAACGGCCCATAAAGGTTGGTCGGTTGGGCCGAGATATAGTCGCAGCCATATTGCCGGCGATAGGATTGGGCGAGCATGATCCCCGCAATCTTGGCGATCGCATACCATTGATTGGTCGGCTCGAGCGGCCCGGTCAGCAGCGCATCCTCGCGCATCGGCTGGTCGGCATGCTTGGGATAGATGCAGGACGATCCCAGAAACACCAGCTTGGCGGCGCCGGTGCGGCGCGCGCCTTCGATCACGTTCGCCTCGATCATCATGTTATCGTAGAGGAATTGGGCCGGCAGTGTGTCATTGGCGGCGATCCCCCCGACCTTGGCCGCAGCCAGGAAAATCAGGTCGGCCGGGTTCGCCGTCATCCAGGCAAAGGTCGCCGCCTGATCGCGCAGGTCGATCCGCGTTGTGCTGGAAACGATGTCACACTGTTCGGACGCCAGGCGTCGTATGATCGCACGGCCTACCATGCCGCGCTCGCCGGCGACCCAGACGCGCCTGCCGGCCAGGGAAAACAAATCGCTCATCTCGATCGTGCCTTACAATAGCTTATCATATGCGCCGAGCCTGCTGACTGACGGACGATGACCTGGTTCCGCTTGCCGAGAGTCGAGGTTATCGATTTTGCGAGCAGGGAAGGCGCACGGTGCGGTTGAAGCCGATTTCGCCGTATCCAGATTGGTCCGACAAGGTCGCATTCAGCCCTTGATCGCATAGAGTGAACTGGGCCGCTCTTCGTCGGGGCGGCGTGTCTCCGCTTCGCGCGCGACCACCTTCAGATCCTCTCGGACCATTTCGGACACGAGTTCGGCGAGCGTCGTCGTCGCTTCCCAGCCAAGCAGGCGCTTGGCCTTTGCCGGATTGCCGATGAGTAGCTCGACTTCGGTCGGGCGGAAATAACGAGGATCGACCTTTACCAGCGGCTTGCCGGTCTTGGTGCAGCGGCCGACTTCGTCGATGCCAGTACCACTCCACTCGACCCCGATCCCGACCTCGGCGAAACTCAGCTCGACAAAGGATCGGACGGTCTGGGTGATGCCGGTCGCCAGTACGAAATCGTCACCCTTGTCCTGCTGGACGATGCGCCACATGCCCTCGACATAATCGCGCGCATGGCCCCAGTCGCGCTTGGCATCGAGATTGCCAAGCCACAACATGTCCTGGAGCCCGAGATGGATCGCCGCGACGGCACGCGTGATCTTGCGCGTGACGAAGGTTTCTCCGCGCAGCGGGCTCTCATGATTGAACAGGATGCCGTTCGACGCGTGCATGCCATAGGCTTCGCGGTAGTTCACCGTGATCCAGTAAGCGTAGAGCTTCGCTGCGGCATAGGGCGAGCGAGGATAGAAAGGCGTCGTTTCGGACTGCGGCACCTCCTGGACGAGGCCGTAGAGCTCGGAGGTCGAGGCCTGGTAGAAGCGTGTCGTCTCGTGCAGGCCGAGCAGGCGGAGCGCCTCGAGCAGACGCAACGTGCCGATCGCATCGGCATTGGCGGTGTATTCCGCGGTGTCGAAGCTGACCTGCACATGGCTCTGCGCCGCGAGATTGTAGATCTCGTCCGGCTTCACTTCCTGGACGATCCGGATCAGGTTCGTCGAGTCCGTCATGTCGCCGTAATGGAGGTGCAGCCGCGCGCCTCTTTCGTGCGGATCCTGATAGATATGGTCGATACGTCCGGTGTTGAACGAAGATGAACGGCGCTTTACGCCGTGCACGTCATATCCTTTGGACAGCAGCAGTTCCGCCAGATACGCACCGTCTTGCCCGGTGACTCCAGTGATCAGGGCGGTCTTGGTCATGTGATGCAGCTCCATGGTTTGTGCGACCGCGGTCGTGTCACGTCGATCCGCCTTACCAAGTTGGCGGATAGGGTCCAGTTCTAGTGTTTGCGGTGCGTCATTTTCCAATCCGCCGTCCTGCGGGCAATCCAGTGCCGCGGACCGATGGTGGCAGGCAGCGGTCCCGTGAGATTGTCAGAACATCTGGTTTGGTGGCCGCCAACCCTGGAACGGTCGGCAGGCTGATCGACGTCCAGGCCGGACGATGAATGTCTCGGCGCGACGGCTCGCGACCGGGAGGGACGATGGCCCAGCCTCAGCCGGCGAGGCGCATCGGTTCCGGTCGCGATTGGACACGCGGCTGGTCGGGCCAGATGCCCCGCGTGTCGTAGACGATCTTATCGGCGCGCTCGTCGAGCGGGACCGATTTGAAGACGTCATGATCGACCAGCACGATCATGATCGGGCAGGTTTCGATCGCAGTATCGATGTCGGTCAGCTGCGCGCCGGTGCCGTCGAAGGACGTCGGCAGGGCGGCGGCATAGGGTTCGATGACATGGAGTCGATCGCCGAACCGCGCCGCGAGTGCGGCGGCGACCTTGAGCGCGGGGCTCTCGCGGAAATCGTCGATATTCGCCTTGAAGGCGAGGCCGAGGCAGGCGACCGGCATGCCGGGATTTGCCGCGACCATCGCCTCCGCGCGGGCGATGACATAATCGACCTTCGCATCGTTCACTTCGCGCGCGGTGCGGATCAGCGGGGTGTTCGCGCGGTCTGCATGGACCAGGAACCAGGGGTCGACTGCGATGCAATGCCCGCCCACGCCCGGGCCGGGCGACAGGATGTTGACGCGCGGATGGCGGTTGGCGAGGCGGATCACCTCCCACACATCGACATCCATCGTGTCGGCGACGCGGCTGAGTTCATTGGCGAAGGCGATGTTGACGTCGCGGAAGGCGTTTTCGGTGAGCTTGGTCATCTCCGCCGCGCGCGATGTGGTCGTGACGCAGGCGCCGCGCACGAAGCGGCGATAGAAAGCGAGCGCCTTGCGCGCGCAACGCGGGGTGATGCCGCCGATGACACGGTCGTTGTCGATCAACTCGACTAGGATGCGGCCGGGCAATACTCGTTCGGGGCAATAAGCGATGGCGATGTCCGGCCCCTCACCGACGCCGCCGCCGGTCTTGCCCGGAACCTTCAGGTCGGGACGGAGCTGAGCGAGGAGGTCGCGGACCTTTTCCGTCGTGCCGACGGGCGAGGTGGATTCGAGGATGACGACGTCGCCGGCCTTGAGCACGGTGGCGACCGTGGTCGCCGCCTGCAGGACATAGCCGATATTCGGCGCATGGTCCTCCGCAAACGGGGTAGGCACGGCGATCACGAACACATCGGCCGGTTCGATCATGGTGGAGGCCCGCAGATTGCCGCGCGCCACGACACCGGAGACCAGACCGTCGAGATCGACTTCCTCGATGTGCACCTTGCCAGAATTGACCGTGTCGACGACGGCCTCGGTCACGTCGACCCCGAGCACCTTCGCGCCGGTTCGCGCGATCACCGCGGCGGTGGGAAGACCGATATAGCCGAGGCCAAGCACGACGACCTTGAGCTCTTGATCCGAAACCATCGACACACGTCTCCGCAAAGCTTTGCCGATGCGTGCAGACGTGCCGCTCGACCGGGATCCGACTTGTCGCTGACGAGAGTTGATATTTCGAAAACGGCTGGCGGTGCGATGGATCGGGATCGGCGTCTTGCGCGCCACATCGAGCCGCCTGGCGTGGCTGTCGTGCGCGTTGGTTTTGCGGCTGGGGTTTTACCGCTGGTGGCAAACCCCCAATATTGTTAGGCAGCGCCATCCTCCGATAGGGCTAGCCGCGATGTCGACCACCTTCAAGACGAACCCAGATCTCATGCTTGGGTCGAAGATAAAGACCAATAAAGGCGATTTTTCGGACGAAATTGATTACAACGATCATAAAATCAATTTCGTGATGCGTCACGCCACGGATAAAGATGTTCTTGATCTTGGCTGCGTCGATCACGATCCGGAAGCCTATAATAGTCGATATTGGGTACATAAAGGCCTGGTCGCCAAGGCAAAGTCCGTGGTCGGATTTGACCTGTCGCAGGAAGGCGTGGATTACCTGAATGAGCGCGGCTACGATATATTGCACGGAGATGCGCAGAATTTCGACCTGGACCGAAAATTCGACATCATCGTTGCCGGAGATCTAATAGAACATCTGGAAGATTTTGCCGGTTTCCTGGAGAGCTGCAAGGCGCATCTTCGCCCAGGCGGATCGTTGCTGATCTCCACCCCAAATCCCTGGTACTGGCGGTTCATCGTCCTCGCGATCCTGCACAAGGAGGTCCGCAACAATCCCGAGCATACCTGTTGGCTATGCCCGCGAACGCTGCGCCAGCTGGTCCGGCGCCATGGCATGGATGTGGCCGATATCGAGTTTGGCTCGCGCTATGCCCGGGACCGATTCATGCCATTGCCGCGGGGCGTCAAACACACCAGCTGGCACGCGCGCGTCTTCGTCCCCGCATAGGCGGCGGCGAGCCAGCGTTCCGGTGAGACGCGGAAAGCCTTATCGGCTAGAGTTCCGTACGCGTCGCTCCGGTGCGCCCTCTTCGCCGAACAGGGCCAACTTGCGGGGGCGGTGATCGTCCGGCCTCGAGCCGCGCCACTTTCCGTTCTTGGGATCGCGGAACAATTCGCGGGAGCAGACCTTGCATCTGGCGAAGACATTACCTTCGAAAACCCGTTTGGACCCGGATGCCGTCCTATGTTTGAAGACCAGGCACCATAAGCCGAATATACGCATGCGACCCCGTTGCTCCCTTCATGCCCCTCGACCCGATTCGATCGGGTTCGTATCGCGTGTCCAGTGCAACGTCTTGAATGAAAAACACTCTCTCGTCCATGACAACGCAGGATGTCAGCGGAGGCTTGCCCCGACGATCGCCGCGATCCGGGAGCTGCTGTGGCCGTCCCCGAAGGGATTGTGCGCACGCGCCATCGCGGCATAGGCGGCGGGATCGTCAAGCAGGATCGACACCTCCGTGACGATGCGATCCGCATCGGTACCGATCAGCTTGGCGGTGCCGGCAGCAACCCCCTCGGGCCGCTCCGTCGTCTCTCGCATCACGAGCACGGGTTTGCCCAGGGCAGGGGCCTCTTCCTGCACGCCGCCGGAATCGGTGAGGGCGATCTCGCACAGATCGAGCGCGCGGACGAAATGCGGATAGTCGAGCGGATCGATCCGGGCGATGTTGGGACGGTCGCCGAGCATGTCGTCCATTACCGACACGACATTGGGATTGGGATGGACCGGAAAGAGGATAGCGGTGTCGGGGCGATCGGCGATGCGGCCGAGCGCCTGGGCGATATTGGCCATGCCGCCGCCGAAATTCTCGCGGCGATGGGTGGTGACGAGGATCATGCGCTTGCCGGCGAAGCGCGCGGCGATCTCGTCCAGGCCGGCGGCGAGCGCGGGATCCTGGGCGAGCCGCGCACGCGTCGCGTATAGCGCGTCGATCACGGTGTTGCCCGTTACATGGATCGTCGCGGGATCGATATTCTCGCGCTTCAACGCGTCCGCGGCGGTGTCGGTCGGGGCGAAATGCTGGTCGGCGATCGGCGCGACGATGCGGCGGTTGACCTCTTCCGGCCAGGGTTGCCAGATGTCGCCCGAGCGCAGGCCAGCCTCGACATGGCTGACCGGCGTCTTGCGGTAATAGGCGGCGAGCGCGCCGACCATCGCGGTGGCGGTGTCGCCCTGGACGATCACGCGGTCGGGCTTTTCGGCATCCATCACTTCGCCAAGCCCCGTCAGCAGGCGCGCGGTGAGGCGGTCGAGCGACTGGCCGGGCTCCATCAGGTCAAGATCGATGTCGGGTGAGAGCCCGGCGATGCTCAGCACCTGATCGAGCAGGCCGCGATGCTGGGCGGTGACGCAGGTGCGCACGGCAAGGCCGGGCAGTTGCTTCAGCGCGGCGACGACGGGGAACAGCTTGATCGCCTCGGGACGCGTGCCGAAGACGACCAGGACCTTGGGGGGTGTAGCGGACATATGCTCGCTCTAGGCAGATTGGCTTAAAGCCATGCTAACCGCAGGCGGCACAGCCCGGGTCCTTAGGCAGGCCGATGGTGCGGAAGCGGAAGGCGAGTGCGTCGACCAGCAACAGCTTGCCGGCGCTGTCCTCGCCAAAGCCGACGATCGAGCGCATCGCCTCGAGCGCGGCGAGACTGCCCATCACGCCCGCCATTGCGCCTAGGACGCCTGCCTCGGCACAGCTGGTCTCGGGGCGATCGGGGTCGCCGCCGACGAAGCAGCGGTAACAGGGCTTGTCTGCTTCCCATCCACGGAACAGGCCGAGCTGGCCTTCGAACTGGCCCACGGCGGCGGAGACGAGCGGAATGCGCAGCGCGAGCGCGGCGTCGGCGACGGCAAGGCGGGTCGCAAAATTGTCGGTGCCATCGAGTATCACATCAGCGCCCGCGACGAGGGCCCCGGCATTGCCGGTATCGATCCGCGCCTGCCGTCCCTCCACCGTGACTCCCGGGTTGAGCCGAGCGACCGCGGTGGCGACCGCCTCGACCTTGGGGATGCCGATATCGCCGCCGCCGAACAAGGTCTGGCGCTGGAGGTTCGACAGGTCGACATTGTCGTCGTCGATCACGATCAGGCGGCCGACGCCTGCGGCCGCGAGATACTGGATCGCCGGCGAGCCGATCCCGCCGGCACCGATGACCGCGACCGTCGCGCGGCCAAGCTTCTGCTGGCCGACGCCGCCCACTTCTTTCAGGACGATGTGGCGTGCGTATCGTTCAAGCTCGGCGTCGGTGAAGGTCATCCGCGCCAGTCATAGACGATCGTCGTCCGGTACCAGATGTCGGAGGCGCCTGCATGGGGCTGCGGGTTGGTTCGCGCGAAGCTGACGACGAGCCCGGCGCTATATTGCTCGACCGTCGCGCAATCGATCGCGCGGGGCAGCGACTGGCGGATCGACCCGTCAGCGGCGATCAGCGCGGCGACCTCTACCTTCAGGACGTAATGACCATCGGCAGGTTTGGGTTGAACGCACCGGCCGGCTGCCACTTCGTCCGCCACGAAACGCGTGAGCGGGGGCGTCACCTGCGGCGCCATCGACGCGGGCAGAAAAGGAAGCGTGGACCAGTCGGCCGGCACAGTCGGCGCGGTGGCCTGAAGGAGTAAAAAAAACAGCATCAACGCCCAGTCGAGCCGAATCCTCCGGCTCCTCTTACAGTATCCTCCAGTGTCTCGACTTCGTCCAGCACGGCGCGTTGGACCGGGGCCGGAACGAGTTGAGCGATGCGGTCGCCGCGGGCGATGACGAAGTCCTCATTGCCCAAATTGGCGAGGATCACCTTCACTTCGCCACGATAATCGCTGTCGATCGTGCCCGGCGTGTTGAGGCAGGTGACGCCGAACTTGAGCGCCAGGCCCGAGCGCGGCCGGACCTGGACTTCATAGCCGGGCGGGATGGCGATGGCGAAGCCGGTCGCGATCGCGGCGCGGGCGCCGGGGGTGAGCGTCGCGTCCTCGGCCGAAACCACGTCCATGCCGGCCGCGCCGTCGGTGGCATAGGCGGGCAGGGGCAGGCCGTCGCCATGGGGGAGGCGCTTGAGCGCGATGGTGATCGGGTCGGTCATGAGGTCTTTCGATCGTTAGTCAGAGTCTCGGCGATCCGCGTGGCGAGCCGTTCCGCCACTTCTTCCTTGGGCAGGCGGTCCCAGCTTTCCACGCCATGGGCGGTGATGACGTGCACGGCGTTGGCCGCGCCGCCCATCACGTCGCCCGACACGTCGTTGGCGACGATCCAGTCGGCGCCCTTTCGCGTCCGCTTGGCGGTCGCGTGCTCGATGACATGCTCGGTCTCGGCGGCGAAGCCGATCAGCAGGCCGGGCCGATGCGGGCTCTTGGCGAGGATGGCGAGGATGTCGGGGTTTTCGACGAGGTGGAGCACGGGCGGCATCACGCCCTTTTTCAGCTTCTGGCCGGCGGTGTCGACGCGCCAGTCCGCCACGGCGGCGACCATCACGGCGGCATCGACCGGGAGCGCCCGGGCGACGGCATTGGCCATTTCCATGGCGGTCTCCACATCGACACGGTCGACGCCGGGCGGGGTGTCGAGCGTGACAGGTCCGGCGACGAGCGTCACACGCGCGCCAAGCGCGGCGAGCGCGCCGGCGATGGCGAAACCCTGGCGGCCGGACGAGCGGTTGGCGAGATAGCGTACCGGGTCGATCGGCTCGTGAGTCGGGCCCGCGGTAACGAGGATATGCTTGCCGGCGAGAGTCACGAGGCGGCGAGCGCCCGCTGGATCGCGGCGAGGATCGCCTCGGGCTCGGGCAGTCGGCCGGGGCCATATTCGCCGCAGGCCATCGGGCCTTCGTCGGGATCGAGCACGGTAATGCCATCGCCGCGCAAGGTCGCAACGTTGCGGCGGGTCGCGGCATGGCCCCACATGCGCACGTTCATCGCCGGCGCGGCGAGGACCGGCTTGTCGGTCGCGAGGAGAAGGGTGGTCGCGAGATCGTCGGCGATGCCGGCGGCCATCTTCGCCATCAGGTCTGCGGTGGCGGGGGCGATCACCACCAGATCGGCCTCGCGGCTGAGCTGGATATGGCCCATCTCCGCTTCGTCCTTCAGGTCCCACAGAGTGGTGTAGACCTGGTTCTCGGATAGAGCGGCGAGAGTCATCGGCGTGACGAAATGCTGGCCGCCCGCGGTGAGCACGCATTTCACCTCGATGCCCGCCTTGCGGCACAGGCGGATCAGCTCACAGGCCTTATAGGCCGCGATGCCGCCGCCGACGATGAGCAGGATCTTCATCGCATCCTCCCTATCTGACCATCCGCGTCACGATGATCCGCCTTTTATCGAGCGCGGCGGCGATCAGGTCGCGCAGGGCGTCCGGCACAAAGGCCAGGCCGACCAGGATCACAGGCGCAATCATCAGCCCCCAATAGAAGGTGTCGGTGCGCCCGAACAGGCTGAGCAACAGCGCATAGGCCGCGAACGTCGCCACGGCCCGGAGCGCGAGCTCCTCATTCCACCCTGCCCAGCCGAACAGGGCAAAGCCGATCAGCAAGGCGGAAAGCCAGGCCGGCGCGAGGTTCAGCGCGGTCGATAGCGACATGGTCTTCACGAAGAAGCCGAAGCCCAGCATGCCGGCCCAGCCGGGCGAGGCGGGGTCGATCGGCCGGACGACCTGGCTGACGGCATGCGCGTGGAAACCGACGACCACCGCCAGGACGATGAGCGCGATGCCCCAGCCGATCGCTTCGCGGCGGCGCCCCTCGGCAAAGGCGAGCACCAGCATGACCCCGACATACAGCGCTGCGGTCTCGCGGATCAGCATCGCGATCAGACCGAACGCAACCGCTTCGACCCAGCGGTCGCTACGCCTGAGCGCTAATGAGAGCGCGATCAGCAGACCCGCCCATATCTCATGGAAACTGGCAAGCTCGGGCTGGATGAAGGCCATAAGGCCGCCGCCGAGCAATACCATCGCGATCGCCAGCGGCGGCGCGCGGGCAAAGGCGGGGCGCAGCCGGATGAACCAGGCGAGCATTACCGCCGCAGTCAGCGCATAGAGCAGGATCACCGTGCCGACCGGCGGCATCGCTGCCTGCAAGGTCGCCAGCGTCGGTAGGCGGAAGGTCACGAATGGCCTGAGCGGATAATTGCCGGTGCGGAGCGCTTGCGCGGTCACCGCGTAATAATCGCCGCCGCCGCGCACGCCGGCGACGATCGTCTCGTACAGCACGACATCGGCCTCATCGTCGGCGCGCTGGGCCGGGTCGTGGCTGACAGGCGGCGGGCCCGGGCTGACCAGTGCGGAGAGGCTTGCGACGAGGAGGATGGCAAGCAGGGCAAGGGCGATCCGCGCGGCCGGGCGCTTCAGGAAAGCGAACCGGGTCGGCTGGTTGAGCCAGAGCGGCGTTTGCGGACGGGCCAATGCCTAGCCCCCGACCGTGACGGACTGGCGACCCCGGGCGCGAGTCGCCGCGGACATCGGGGTTGGTTTCGCGCGATTTTCCCGCATGCGCGCAGCTACTTTTTTTCTTCCGCTATTATGTTGGATTTCGACCCCATTTTTCCGCCCTGAGATCAATGGGTTGTCCGGGGTTTCCGCTGTTATGGATAACAGGGGAAAAATAGCGGAAAAATTGCCCGACTTTCCGCTGTTAAAGGAGGAAAAAAGGCCTCGCATCGTCCAACATCCGCCAACAGGAGAAAAGGAGGTTCGGGTTCGAGATGACATCCCGATGAGGTCACGCTGCATCCATGACGACGACCTTTGAATCAAGGGCATCGCCGACGCAGCGTGCCGCCCCATCCTAGCGCACCAGCAAGGTCGCGGCGACGGCCACGACTGCACTGACGATGGCGACCGCCACATAGCGCCAACCGCCGCCGATGCGGACGATCTCGATTTCCTTGAGTGGCGGGGCGGGGGGTGCGCCGCCGGGCGCCGGATAGCGTAGCTCGATATTGCGGATCAGGTCGGGCAGGCGCGCCAGGGTGCGAAGGTCGGTAATGATCCGGTCTGCCACCGCCGCCTCCGGCCCAAGCTCGGTCCTGATCCATTCGCGCACAAAGGGTGCCGCCGCGTCCCACAGGTTGATGTCGGGATCGAGCGTGGTCGCCACGCCCTCGACCATCACCATCGTCTTTTGCAGCAGCAGCAGATGCGGCTGAGTCTGCATGTCGAAATCGCGGGTGATGTTGAACAGGCCGTCGAGCATCATGCCGATCGACATGTCCTTGACCGCCAGCCCGCGCATCGGCTCACCGACCGCACGCAGCGCCGTCGCGAACTCGGCGACATTGTGGTGCGCCGGCACATAACCCGCCTCGAAATGGATTTCCGCGACGCGTTTGTAGTTGCCGGTGATCAGGCCGTAGAGAATCTCCGCCAGCCATACCCGGGCGCGCCGGTCGATCCGCCCCATGATGCCGAAATCGATCGCGGCGATCCGCCCATCGGGCAGGGCGAACAAATTGCCCTGGTGCATGTCGGCATGGAAGAAACCCTCCGCGATCGCCTGGCGGAGAAACGCATGGACCAGCGTGTTGGCGAGCTTGGGCAGATCATAGCCGGCCTCGACCAAGGCGGCGCGGTTGCCGATCTTGATGCCGTCGACCCAGGCGATGGTCAGCGCCTTGCTGGTCGTGCGCTGCCAGTCGATCGCAGGCACGATGAAATCGGGCTGGGCCTGCATCGCTTCGGCAAGCTCCGACGCCGAGGCGGCTTCGCGCCGTAGGTCCAGCTCGCGCGCGGTCCAGCGCTTGAACGTCTCGATCACCAGGCGAGGGCGCAGCCGGGACAGTTCGCCGCCGAGCCCCTCGATCTGTGCCGCGGCCCATTGATAGGTATCGATCGCCTTGGCGAATTCTTCCTCGACGCCCGGGCGCAATACCTTGACCGCGACATGGCGGCCATCGGTGGTGATGGCGCTGTGCACCTGGGCGATCGAGGCGGCGCCGACCGGGGCCGGGTCGATCGAGGCGAACAGATCCTCGGGCGGGCGCCCGAACGCGCGCGTCATCGCGGCGTAGATCGTCTCATAGGGCAGCGGCGGCAGCGAATCCTGGAGGCGGAGCAGATCCTTCGCGGCAGCCTCGCCGACAATGTCCGGGCGGGTCGCGAGGGTCTGGCCAAGCTTGACCGCGGCCGGGCCGATCGCCTGCAGCGCATCGGCATAGGTTGGCGTTTGGGGGACACGTGCACCGAGGCGAACGAGACGGATGAAGTGGCGGACGCGAGGCGGTGTGTTGGGATCGCGCTCGATTCCCCGCAACGCGCCGTGACGCGCGAGAATGCGGCTCCATTTGAAGAGCCGCCAGAGGTGGATGGCGGGTGCGGTCACCGTCTGCTTTCCCGGCGCAACTCGATGGCCGGCCGAGACGACCAAGGCAATGAAGCGCTGCGCTCAGCCAAAGCCCGTTCCGTAACTGGGCCCCGGCCTCTGCCGGGGAACAGGCAGGGCATCAAATCTTCCAGCCGCTATGGATCGCGACGAGGCCGCCGAGCATCGGTTCGACGCTCGTTTGCACGAACCCGGCCTCGCCGATCATGCGTTCGAAGGTCGGCATGTCGGGGAAGCGGCGGATCGATTCGATCAGGTAGCGATAGCTTTCGCCGTCTTGGGCGAGCAGCTGCCCGACCTTCGGCACGACCTTGTGCGAATAGGCATCGTAAACATCGGCGAAGCCCGGCCACAGCGTAGTCGAGAATTCCAGGCAGAAAAAGCGCCCGCCACGCCGCAGTACGCGGTGCGCCTCCCGCAGGGCCTTGGGAATATCGGTCACGTTCCTGATGCCGAAGGCGATGGTGTAGGCATCGAAGAAGCGATCGGGGAACATCAGCGTCTCGGCATTGGCCTCGGTCCAGACCAGGCCATCGATACCGCGCTTCTGCGCGCGTTCCATGCCGACTTCGAGCATCTGCGGGTTGATGTCGGCGACCGTCACCGACGCACCCGATTTCGCGAGCCGGAAAGCGATGTCGCCGGTGCCGCCGGCCATGTCGAGGATCTGTTCGCCCTCGCGCGGTTTCACCCGGCGGACGAAGCGATCCTTCCAGAGGCGATGCATACCGCCCGACATCGCGTCGTTCATGATGTCGTAGCGCGACGCGACGCTGGAAAAGACTCCGCCGACCCGGCGTGTCTTTTCCTCGGGGGCCACATCTTCATAGCCGAAGGATACGGTGTCGTTCATGGCGGTCGCTCTAGCCAACGCTTGTGGCGTCGGCAAACGCAACCTAGCGATAGGCGGATAATGCCAGAGCTTCCCGAAGTCGAAACCACCGTCAACGGCCTCCGCCCGGTGCTGCAGGATCAGCGCATCACGCTGATCCAGATGCGGCGCCCGGACCTGCGCCGGCCGTTTCCCGCCGATCTTGGGCAGCGCCTGACCGGTGCGGTGGTGACGGGGCTTGGACGACGCGCCAAATATGGCCTGATCGATACCGATCGCGGCGACACGATGATCTTCCATCTCGGCATGTCGGGCCGATGGCGAGTCGATCCGAGTGAAATCCTGCCGCATGATCATCTGATCCTGGAGACGGGGACGCATCGCCTCGCGCTCAACGACGCCCGGCGATTCGGCTCGGTGGACCTGGTGCTGACCGACTCGCTCGCCACCTATCCGCCATTCCTCGCAATGGGTCCTGAGCCGCTTGGGCCCGATTTCACCGCGCGATACCTGCACAAGGCGCTCGACGGGCGAATCGCCTCGATCAAGCTGATGCTGCTGGACCAGCGGATCGTCGCGGGGCTGGGCAATATCTATGTTTGCGAAGCGCTGAACCTTGCGGGCATCTCGCCCAAGCGCGCTGCCGGGCAGGTCTCGCTCGCGCGGCTGGAGCGGTTGGTGGCAGCGGTGCGCACGGTGCTCCAGGCAGCGATCGAGGCGGGCGGATCGTCGCTGCGTGATTATGCGCGGCCCGATGGCGAGCTTGGGTATTTCTCCAAGCAATGGCGGGTCTATGGGCGCGAGGGC
>Ga0247737_1000301_pt1 | contig 18654 bp, 23 predicted proteins | sample UWRJL028104C2_FD_180937 | JGI IMG/M metagenome (GOLD analysis project Ga0247737, IMG submission 180937) | Plant litter microbial communities from Arlington Agricultural Research Station in Wisconsin, United States - UWRJ-L028-104C-2 | ecosystem: Environmental > Terrestrial > Plant litter >...
CCGGCTCGACCTCGACGCTCCACGCCAGCAGCCCCGCCGCATCGGGCGTGATCCGCGCCGTGAGCGGCAGGATGGTGTGGTGCACATCGATCATCCGGTCGCGCTCGCGGTGGATCAGCGGGGGCAGCTCGTGCATCCAGCGGCGATAATAATCGTCGTCATAGGGGTCGGGCTTGACCCATTCCCAACCCGCCGAGATCAGCGCCGCCTCGACCGCGTCGATCCGGTCGCGCGGCACCAGGATGTCGAGGTCGCCGATCGACCGCCCCTGCCCCGCCTTCAGGTCAGCCGCGACGAAGGCAGTGCCCTTGAGCAGCACGACCGGCACGCCGATCGGCGCCATCGCACGCCGGGCTGCCTCCGCTTCCCACAAGGCGACGACACGGCCCTGCGCGGCGGAGGCGCGGGCGTCGGCCAGCAGGCGCGCCACCGCCTGTGGCACGCGCAGGCCTTCCAGCCGATATGCGAGCGTGCCGATCATCTGTTCGGCCCGCGCGGTTGCGATCAGCGCGGCCCAGCCCGCCGGGTCGAGCGCCAGCGTGTTGCCGGGGGTGCGCAGCGCGCGCGCAAGCAACCAGCCGTCGGTCACAGGTCGCGCCACAACGCCTCGACCTGCGCCAGAGCGCGGTCGGTATCGGGATAGTCGATCGCCCGGGCCGGAACGGTCGTGACCAGGCGAGTCAGCGCGTCGAAGCCGCGCTCCCCCATCGCGACATAGTTGGTCGATGCCTGGGTCAGCCGGACGAACACCTCGCTCGGCGCGACATAACGCTCGGCCGCTTCGAAGCCGAAGCGCGGGAACAGGATCAGCGCGGGGTCGGCCGCGCGGTCCATCCCGGCGATCGCCGCCGCATTCGGCACGAGATGGCGGATGTCGCCCTTGGGCGTGCCCGGCAGCAACGGACCGAAAACACCGTCGGGCACCGCCGCCTCGGCCACGCCGATCGCGGCATTCTTCAGGCTGATCAGTCGCGGAAAGGCATGGATCAGCCCGGTCGCGGGATCGAGCAGCGCGAACTCGTCGCCCATCAGCCGCCAGCCGCGCGTGCCGAGCAGCGCCGCCAGGGTCGATTTACCCGCGCCCGACATACCGGTCATCACCAGCGCCCGCCCGTCGCGCTCGACCACCGAGGCGTGCAGCAGCAGATAGCGACGCTGGCCGAGCGCCATTTGCAGGTTCATCCCCATCTCGGCGGCGAGCAGTCCCTGGGCGAGCGGCAGCGGCGCTGCCTCGGGCAGCACGAAATCGCCGCCGATCATCACTGACGGCCGGATGACCCGCCGCCAGGGTCGCGCGGCGAACAGCCGGACGTTGAAGTCAGGCACACCGTCATGCGGGCCGGGATAATCCGTGTAGAGCGACTCCATCTGCGCGATCGGCGCGCGCCAGTCGGAGCCGATGCGGAAACCGATGGGCCCGATCCTGACGGAAAAGACGTGCCTCATGCCGCTGACACCAGCCCCGACGCGACAAGTTCATCAAGGCGCGCGGCGAGCGCGTCGGCATCGAGATCCCCGAGATCATAATCGGTCGCGAGCCGCTCGGTCAGCGCGGCGAAGGTCATGCCCGCCTCGCCCAGCGTCGCGAGAATCTCGGGCGCGGGCGCCGTAATCAGATGGGTGATGCCGGAACTGCGATGATAGACGGCCGTGAAGCTGTCGAGATGGACGATGCGCAGGCTCTCGGCCCGCGCCATCCGGTACACCATCCGGCACGGGGGTTCGGACAAGTCCTCAGCCGCGAGGCATCTGCAACGAGGCGAAGCAGGTGAAGCCGCTCGTTCCCGACTGCAGGCGGCGGATGTAATTGGTATAGGCCCGGTTCTGCTCGTAGCTGGTGCCGGGCAATTGCCCGCCGTTCAGCGCGACCTTCACCGCGTCGCCCTTGTACGGCTTGCCGGGTGGGGCGAACGCCCCCGCCGTGCCGGACGGCACCAGCGATCCGTCGGCGGCGATATAGCTGCCGGCGCGGCCGGGATCGGGCACCGGGATCTCGCAGGTCACCACCGACGCCGCAGTCTGCGCAAGCGCGGGACGGATCGAGACGATCGCCGTCGCACCCACCGCGCCGAGCATCAAGGCCCGGCGCCGATTCACGCCGTCCTGCGGCATTACTTCCTGGCTTTCGTCACTCATGATCAGGCCCTTTACCTTGTTAGCCCTTTCACATTCGCAAATGGCTGGCAAGCGAGGCTGGCCCGGTTAAGGATGAATGGGTAGAGCAGCCGCCATGCCCGGGTTCCGCCACCGCACCTTCACCGCGATCGTCATCGCCGTCGTCGCGGCGATCGCCGTCTTGCTGATCTCGTCCGAGGTGCCGGCGACGCTCATCACCCTGGTAGGCGGAATCGCCGCTGCGTTGCTCGCCGCGGGCGCTGGCGACGAAACCACCGAGCCGGCGGAACCGCAGACCGAGGCGACAATACCCGCGCCCCTCGACGTCACCGAAGTGATCGAGGCGATCGTCGAGCCGGTCATGATCGTCACCCACGGGCGGGTGAGCCATGCCAATACCGCCGCCCGCGCGCTCCTGGGCGGGCATATCGTTGGCGAGGACGTGCGGCTCGCGATCCGTCACCCCGCCGCCGCCGAGCGGCTTGCAAGCGCACCGGCCATGCCATCCCAGGGGCCGATCGACCTGGTCGGGCTCGGTACGCTCGACCAGCGCTGGCAGATGCATGTCGGCATCGCTGCCGGCGGAGCGCGCATCGTGCATCTGATCGACCAGACAGGCAATTATGCCGCGGAGCGCATGCGCGTCGATTTCGTCGCCAATGCCAGCCATGAGCTGCGCACCCCGCTCGCCTCGATCCTTGGCTATATCGAGACGCTCGAGGAGGAGGCCGGTGCCGACAAGGCCGTGCGCAACCGCTTCCTGAAAATCATGTTCGACGAATCCCGTCGCATGCAACGACTGGTCGAAGATCTGATCTCGCTCAGCCGGATCGAGGCGGAGAAATACCGCTTGCCCGACAGCGCGGTCGACCTTGGCGCGCTGATCGGCGAGGTGCGAACCGAATTGCTCGATGCGCGCGATGCACGAGGCAGTGAAATCGTCGCCGACATCGAAGGCGATATCCCGCCCGTCGCCGGTGATCGGGCGCAGCTCAGCCAGATTCTCCACAATCTGATCGGTAACGCGATAAAATATGGCCGGCCGGGCGCGCCTGTCTCGGTCAGGCTGTGGCGGGACCAGACCGGCATGGTGCGGATCAGCGTGACCGACGAGGGTGATGGTATCGCGGCGGAACACATCCCGCGGCTGACCGAGCGCTTCTACCGGGTCGATGCGGGGCGCAGCCGTGCGGCGGGCGGTACCGGGCTCGGCCTCGCGATCGTCAAGCATATCGTCGAGCGCCATCGCGGCCGCCTCGACATCGCCAGCACCGTAGGCAAGGGCACCACGGTCACGATATTGCTGCCTGCGCACGGAACCACTGTCATCAAACGGTAACGCAACTGTCACAGAGGCGCGTTGGTCGTGCTGCTAGCGCGACTCAGGGAATCGCTCCCCAGGAAACTGCCCCGTGTTACGAATCGCCCCGATTCTCGTTCTGTCCGCGCTCGCCCTCACGGCGTGCGAGGACCAGGCGAATGGTGGCGGCGCGGGGTCGCGCGACCAGATCAAGGCAGTCGGCTCCTCCACGGTCTACCCCTTCACGACCCTGGTGGCCGAGCAGTTCATTAACTCCAGTCCCGATGCGCGTACGCCAGTGATCGAATCGACCGGCACGGGCGCCGGCATGAAATTATTCTGCGCCGGCATCGGCGCCGCGCACCCCGATATCGAGGCGGCGTCGCGCCGGATGAAAGCGTCCGAATATGCCAGCTGCAAAGCGAATGGCGCGGGCGACCTGCTGGAGATTCAGGTCGGGCTTGACGGCATCGCCTTTGCCGAGGCGAATAACGGGCCGAAATTCCAGCTGACCCCGGTCGACCTGTTCAAGGCGATGGCGGCGAGCCCGATGGGCCGGAAGAACACCGCCAGGACCTGGCGCGACGTGAACCCGGCGCTGCCCGCCTCGCCGATCCAGATCTATGGCCCGCCCGCGACCAGCGGCACGCGCGACGCGCTGACCGAACTTATCCTCAACAAGGGCTGCGAGACGGCGATGCCGGAGATGACGGCATTGAAGGACAGCGACAAGGACGGCTACGCAAAGATCTGCAGCCGGGTACGCGAGGACGGCGCCTATATCGACGCGGGCGAGAACGACAATCTGATCGTGCAGAAGCTGCAGTCCAACCCGACCGCGATCGGCATCTTCGGCTATTCCTATCTCGAGGAGAATCGCGACGAGGTGAACGGCGTGCCATTGGGTGGCGTCGAGCCGACCTATGAGACGATCGCACAGAATCGCTATCCCGGGTCACGTCCGTTGTTCCTTTACGTGAAGAAGGCGCATCTCAACGCGATCCCCGGATTACGCCGCTTCCTCGTCGAATATTCCAAGCTGTGGGACCCGACCGGACCTCTGGTGAAGCGTGGGCTGATCGCTTCCCCGCCGGACGTTCGCGCGGCGGAGGCTGCAATCATCAGGAACGAGACCCTGCTCGACCCGAAGACGCTTCACTAGATGTCCGCCCTCGCCCTCCTCTTCCTGATCGCCGGGCTTGGCCTGATCGGCTGGCTGACCGCGCGTGTACGCGCTGTCAGCTTCCGCCGTGACAGTAGCGCCCGGTTCAGTTCGCTGCCGTCGCATCACGGCACCTATGTCGCGATGTGGACGGTGCTGCCGGCCGCCCTGTTCCTTGCCGTGTGGTCGTCGGTGTCACCGGCGCTCGTCACCGATGCGGTGCTGGAGACGCCGGCCGCGGCACAATTGCCCGCCAACAAGTTCGAGCGTGCGTCCGTGCTGTCCGAGGCGCGCAACCTCGCAGCCGGGCGCAGCTTCGGCACGTTCAACCCGCTCTCCCAGACGCTCGCGCCGGCCTATGCCTCGGCGCAGAAGCGCTATGACTGGATCTCGAGCGCCGCCGCTCTGCTGCTTGCCTTCGCGACCGGCGCCTGGGCCTTCACCCGCGTACGGCCGGCGTTCCGCGCACGAACCAAGATCGAGCGCGTCGTGATGCTGCTGCTGCTCGGAGCATCGCTGATCGCGATCCTGACGACGCTCGGCATCGTCGCGTCGCTGGTGTTCGAATCGGCGCGCTTCTTCCGCATGGTGCCGATCGGCGACTTCCTGTTCGGCACGCACTGGAGCCCGCAGGTCATTCCGGCCAACGATCCCGGATCGGCCCTCGGCGCGGTACCGTTGTTCTGGGGTACGTTCTTCATTGGCGCGGTGATCGCGATGATCGTCGCGATCCCGTTCGGGTTGATGAGCGCGATCTACTTGACGCAATACGCAGCACCCAGGGTACGCGCCTGGATGAAGCCGATCCTGGAGGTGCTCGCTGGCGTCCCGACCGTCGTCTATGGCTATTTTGCCGCGCTGACCGTGGCGCCGGCGGTGCGCGATCTCGCGGTGTCGCTCGGCGTGACCTGGGCCTCGTCGGAAAGCGCGCTCGCCGCCGGCCTGGTGATGGGAGTGATGATCATTCCCTTCGTCTCCTCCATGGCCGATGATTCGATTGCCGCGGTGCCGTCGTCGATGCGCGACGGCAGCCTTGCGATGGGCGCGACCTCGTCCGAGACGATCCGCCGCGTCCTGCTGCCGGCCGCATTGCCGGGTGTGGTCGGCGGCATCCTGCTCGCGGTCAGCCGGGCGATCGGCGAGACGATGATCGTCGTGATGGCCGCTTCCGGCGTCGCGACCATGACGTTGAACCCTTTCGCCAGCGCGACCACGGTGACCAAGCAGATCGTCGACCTGCTGACCGGCGAGGCCGAGTTCGACAGCCCCAAGACCCTCGCGGCCTTTGCGCTCGGGCTGACGCTGTTCGTCGTCACCCTGTTGCTCAACATCGTCGCGCTCACCGTGGTGAAGCGCTATCGGGAGGCCTATGAATGAGTAGCACCCCACCCGACATGGGCAGCCCCGAAAAGACGCCGACCGACTGGCGTGGCGACGCGATGCAGCGCCGCATTCGCCGCCGCTATCGCTCCGAACGCCGCTTCAAGCTGATCGGGCTGGCAGCCGTGATGATGTCCGCTGGCTTCCTCGTCTTCCTGCTCGCGACGATGCTGTCGAACGGCATTGGCGGGTTCAGCCGGACCGAGATCAAGCTCCCCATCGACTTCCCCAAGGCCGGGTTGACGCTCGACGCGTCGCGGTTGGCCGGACCGGGCGCCGATATGGCACTGGCCGGCGCCGGCATTCAGGGCGCGACCGACGGCGCCGCGATCGCCGCCTTTGGCAAGGACGGCGACCAGCTGATCTCCGACGGCGCGTGGCTCACCGTGCGCAGCGCGGTCAAGGCTGATCCGGCGCTGCTCCGCGGCCGCGCGACGATCGCCGTGCCTGCGTCGGACGCGATCGACATCGCGGCCAAGGGCGAGGGATCGAACGAGGACAAGGCGCAGGTAGCGAAGCTGAAGGCAGCCGGCGTGCTGACGACGGGCTTCAACCTCTCCTTCCTGCAGGGGGCGGATTCGACCGACCCAACCATGGTCGGCATCTGGGGAGCGCTGAAGGGATCGATCTTCACGATGATCGTCACCCTGGTGCTGGCCTTCCCGGTGGGCGTGTTCGCGGCGCTCTATCTCGAGGAATATGCGCCGCGCAATCGCTGGACCGACCTGATTGAAGTGTCGATCAACAACCTCGCCGCGGTGCCGTCGATCATCTTCGGTCTGCTCGGGCTGGCGGTGTTCCTCAACACCTTCCACCTGCCGCGCTCGGCGGCGATCGTCGGCGGGCTTACGCTCGCGCTGATGACCATGCCGGTCATCGTGATCGCCGGACGCAATGCGATCAAGGGCGTACCGCCGTCGATCCGCGACGCCGCGCTCGGGATCGGCGCCTCTCCGGTACAGGTCGTGTTCCACCACGTCCTGCCGCTTGCCCTGCCCGGCATCCTCACCGGCACGATCATCGGCATGGCGCGCGCACTGGGCGAGACGGCGCCGCTGCTGATGATCGGCATGCGCGCCTTCATCGCCTCGCCACCCGAGCGCCTGTCCGATCCGGCGACCGTGCTGCCGGTGCAGATCTTCCTGTGGTCCGATCAGGTCAATCGCGGCTTCGTCGAGAAGACCAGTGCCGCGATCATCGTGCTGCTCGTCTTCCTGCTCGCGATGAATGGCGTCGCGATCTACCTCCGCAATAAATTCGAGACCCGCTGGTAATGACTCAACACCTCAAGATGACGGCCCACAACGTCAACGTCTTCTATGGCAAGAAGCAGGCGATCAACGACGTGTCGATCGACATCGACCAGGATCTCGTGACGGCGTTCATCGGCCCGTCGGGCTGCGGCAAATCGACCTTCCTGCGCACGCTCAACCGCATGAACGATACCGTCGCCAGCGCCAAGGTGACCGGCGACATCCGGCTCGACGGCGAGGACATCTACGCCGCTGAAATGGACGTGGTGCAGCTCCGTGCGCGGGTCGGCATGGTGTTCCAGAAACCAAACCCCTTCCCGAAGTCGATCTTCGAGAATGTAGCTTACGGCCCGCGCATCCACGGCCTCGCGTCAAGCAAGGGGCAGCTTTCCGGCATCGTCGAGCAATCGCTGAAGCGTGCCGGCCTGTGGGAGGAAGTGAAGGACCGTCTGCAGGACAGCGGCACGGCGCTGTCGGGTGGCCAGCAGCAGCGGCTCTGCATCGCCCGCGCGATCGCGGTCGACCCTGAGGTGATCCTGATGGACGAGCCCTGCTCGGCGCTCGACCCGATCGCGACCGCGAAGATCGAGGAACTGATCCATGAGTTGAAGGGTCGCTACGCGATCGTGATCGTCACGCACAACATGCAGCAGGCGGCACGGGTATCCCAGCGCACGGCGTTTTTCCATCTCGGCACGCTGATCGAATACGGCGCGACCTCGGACATCTTCACGAACCCGCGCGAGGAGCGCACCAGGGACTATATCACCGGCCGGTACGGCTGAGCGACGGGACACAGGCAGTGAGCGAACATACGGTAAAGGCTTTCGACGACGATATCGGTCAGCTCCGCGGCCTGATCGCGGAGATGGGTGGGCTGGCCGAACAGGCCATCCGCGCCGCGATCGAGGCGCTGCAGCGCCATGATCTGGAAGCCGCTGCGCGGATCGTCGCCGAGGACAAGAAGATCGACGCGCTGGAAATGCAGGTCGAACAGCTGGCCGTGCGCATCATCGCGTTGCGCGCGCCGATGGCGGTCGACCTGCGCGAAGTCGTCGCGGCGCTGAAGATCGCCGGCGTGGTCGAGCGCATCGGCGACTATGCCAAGAACATCGCCAAGCGCGTTCCGCTGATCGACAGCCATGGTGAGATCGAACCGCTCTCGGTGCTGCCCGCGATGGCAACGCTCGCCGCCGCCCTCGTCCATGACGTGCTCGACGCCTTTGCCGCGCGCGACGCTGACGCAGCGGTGTCGGTGTGCGAGCGGGACAAGGCAGTCGACGATTTCTACAACAGTCTCTTTCGGGTCCTCGTCACGCACATGATGGAGAACCCGAAAACGATCGGGCAGGTCGCCCATCTGCTGTTCATCGCCAAGAATCTGGAACGTGTCGGCGACCACGCCACCAACGTCGCCGAAATGGTATATTACGCCGCAACGGGCACGCACATGGCCGAGCGTGACCGCGCGACGATCGAAACGATCTGAAGGAGCAAACCGATGGCCCGAGCAAGAATGCTGCTGGTAGAGGATGATGCGGCGCTCGCCGAACTCCTGATCTATCATTTCAAGCGTGAGGATTTCGAGGTCAAGCAGACCCCGGACGGCGAAGAAGCGCTGCTGCTCGCCAAGGAGCAGACGCCCGATATCGTGCTGCTCGACTGGATGGTCGAAGGCCTGTCGGGCATCGAGGTGTGCCGCCGCCTGCGCCGCATGCCGGAGACGGCGAACGTGCCGATCATCATGCTCACCGCCCGCGGTGAAGAGGAAGATCGCGTGCGCGGGCTCGAGACCGGCGCGGACGATTATGTGACCAAGCCCTTCTCGCCGCGCGAACTGGTGGCGCGGGTCGGCGCGGTATTGCGCCGCGTGCGGCCGGCGCTGGCGGGGGAGCAGCTTACCTACGGCGATGTCGAAATGGACACCGTCGGTCACAAGGTCCGCCGCGCGGGCGAAGTCGTGCCCCTCGGCCCGACTGAGTTTCGCCTGCTCAAGCATTTCCTCGAACATCCGGGCTGGGTCTTCTCGCGCGAGCGCCTGCTCGATGCGGTGTGGGGGCATGATTCGGACATCGAATCGCGCACCGTAGACGTGCACATCCGGCGGTTGCGAAAGGCGATCAATGGAGCCAACCGACCGGACATCATCCGTACCGTCCGGTCCGCGGGCTATGCACTGGATTCCGGGGCGTAGGTCGAATCGGCGACCCATAGCGGAGCCATGCGCCCGCCCAAGCGTTTGGGGCGGGCGCGGGCCGAAGCCTGCGTGTCAACATGCAGGAGACAGTGATGAAACTCATGCTCTTGGCCGCTCTTGCGGTCGCAATGCCAGCTATGGCGCAGGAAGCGCCGGCCCCGCAGACGGCGGCCTCTACTGACGCGGCGATGGCGCCAGATCCGGTCGGCGGTTATCAGCCCAGCCAGCCTGCGATGTCCGGCCCGGCACAGCCCGGCGTGAAGCCGACCTTCGTGCAGGCACCCTCGCCGGACCAGGCCTTCCCCCCACCCCCGCCGCTCGCGAAATACCCGATCTGCAAACGCGGTCAGTTCGACAAGTGCATGCAGCGCGGCGGGCGCTGACACCATGGTGGGCGACCGGGAGCGCCCGCCCCTATTTGCCTTGGCAGTGCGATAGAATAGGAAGCGTTCCAACATCTTTTGGAGCGCCCGCATGACAATCAGTTTCAAGGACCGCATCGCCATCGTCACCGGCGCAGGCGGAGGCCTGGGCCGAGCTTATGCGCTTGAACTGGCGAAACGTGGCGCGAAAGTCGTCGTCAACGACCTTGGAGGTTCGCGCGACGGCACCGGCCATTCCGACGCAGCGCTGAAGGTCGTCGCGGAGATCGAGGCGGCCGGCGGCGAGGCAATGTCCGATGGCGGCAGCGTTACCGAATATGATCACATGGTCGAGCTCGTCGCGAAGACGAAGGAGAAATGGGGCGGCGTCCATGTCCTGATAAACAATGCCGGCGTCCTGCGCGACAAGAGCTTCGCCAAGATGGAGCCGGCCGATTTCAAGTTCGTCGTCGACGTCCATCTGAATGGATCTGCCAATGCCACCAAGGCAGTATGGGAAACCATGCGCGAGCAGAATTACGGCCGCATCCTGATGACCGCGTCGTCGACCGGCCTGTACGGCAATTTCGGCCAGACCAATTACGGCGCAGCCAAGCTCGGCCTCGCCGGCTTCGCCAAGACATTGTATCTCGAAGGCGCCAAGAACAACATCAAGGTCAACACGATCGCGCCGACCGCCGGCACGCGCATGACCGAGGATCTGTTCCCGCCTGAAGCGTTCCAGGCCTTCGCGCCGGAAAAGGTCGTGCCCGCCGCGCTATACCTCGTTTCCGAGGAGGCGCCGACCAACATGATCGTGGGCGCTGGCGCTGGCGTGTTCCAGGCCGCCTATGTCACCCTGACACAGGGCAAGCTGCTGACCGGTGATGAGCTGAACCCCGAAGGCATCGCCGCGCACTGGAACGAGATTGTCGATCGTACCAACGAGATGACCCCCCAATCGGGCGGCGAACAGGCGATGTCGATCCTCAGGAAGCTCCAGGGCGGCTGAGCCGTGCTACTGTATTGCATTGGCAATACAGTCATGATATTCCTCGCGTAACAAACAGGAGGAATGCCATGTATAGCGAGAGCGATCTTGACGACGCTGTGGCAGCGGGGGCCATCTCCCGCGAAGCTGCCGCGGCCTTGCGCAGCCATGTTGCCAGGAGCCATTCGGCCCCAGCGGTCGACGAGGAGCATTTCAAGCTCCTTAGCGGGTTCAACGACATCTTCGTCGCCATTGCGGTTGGACTGGTGCTCGTCGCCCTGGCCTGGATCGGGCAGTCGATCACGACCCCGCTCGCCGGCGTGCTGGTCGCTATCGCCGCGTGGGGGCTCGCGGAATATTTCACCCGGCAGCGCCGCATGGCCCTTCCAAGCATCCTGTTGCTGATCGCCTTTGTCGGCGGCGTGGCTGCGACTCTGGTCGGTATCATGGTCGAGATCGATCCCGATTTCTCGGACCGCACGAACGCCATGATCGGCGCGGGCATCGGCCTGGTCGCGGCCGGCGCGGCCTGGGTGCACTGGAAGCGCTTCATGGTGCCCATCACAGTCGCAGCCGGGGCGGCTTCCCTCGTCGCGGTTGCGGTCGGACTGACGGTGGCGGCAATCCCCGCGGCGAAAGACACGATCTATCCGATCCTCCTCGTCGGTGGGCTCGCGGTATTCGCGCTGGCGATGTGGTGGGATATGTCGGACCGCGAGCGCCGCACGCGCCGCTCGGACGTCGCCTTCTGGCTCCATCTGGCGGCCGCGCCGCTGATCGCGCATCCAGTGTTCCACATGCTCGGCGTGTTCAACGAGAACATCACGTTCGACATCGCAGCGATCGTGCTCGTGCTATACCTCGCCTTCGCCTTCGTCGCGCTGGCGGTCGACCGCCGCGCGCTGCTCGTCTCGAGCCTCGCCTATGTTCTCTACGCGATGTACTCGCTCTTCCACACAGCGGGTGCGGTCGAGCTGGCGTGGGCCTTCACCGCACTGGTGATAGGCTCCGCGCTGCTGACGCTCTCGGCCTTCTGGCATCCGATGCGCCGGATGGTGGTCGGCACGCTGGGCAGCCTGAGTGAAAAGCTTCCGCCAGTCGGGGCAATGGCCACCGCCTGACGCAAGAACCCGCCAAGCCAAACTGCCCCCGGCAGCCCCTGGGCTGCCGGGGGTTTCTTTTATTCGTCGACGAGCTTCATGAGCCGGCGCTCGAGCGGCGCCAGCACCGGTGCGAGTTCATGGCCGCGCTTCAACACGACCCCCGCTTCATTGACCAGCGACCACATGCCCTGGCGGCTGCGCAGGCCGGGATGTTTCTGGATGCGATATTCGGGCCGTTCGGTCGTACGACGAAAGGCTGCAAAGATTGCCGCGTCACGGCCAAGCTCGATCGCATAGTCGCGCCAATGGCCCGCCGCGACCATTCGGCCGTAGAGATCGAGGATGCGCGTTAATTCAAGGCGTTCGAAACCGACTTGGCTGGCACTTCCTCGCGACAGCGGAAAAGGGGTAACCGTCCCCATCAGGCCTTGGCACGCCTGCCGTCAGGCACGATCGCGCACATTCTTGCGTTTGGGTTCGGCCTCGGCCAGCAGCGTGTCGAGCCGCTTGCGCATCGTCTCCAGTTCGCAACGGAGCAGTTCTAGCTTCTGCGTCTGCGGATCGAACATCTCGGTGCACGGTGTACCATAAGCGAGGAATTCCTGGGGCTTCTGCCCCCCCTCGACCATGGTTGCACGCGCCGGAATGCCGACCATCACCGCCCCCTCGGCCACATCGCGCGTTACCACGGCGTTGGCGCCGATGCGCGAACCGCGACCCACCGTGATCGGTCCGAGCACCTGAGCGCCCGACCCGATGATCGCGCCCTCCATAATCGTCGGGTGGCGCTTGCCCGCGACGCCGTTGTCGGGGCTGGTGCCTCCGAGCGTGACGCATTGATAGATCGTGACGTTATCGCCGATTTCCGCCGTTTCGCCGATCACGACGAAACCATGGTCGATGAAGAAATTGCGGCCGATCTTCGCACCCGGGTGAATGTCGATCGCGGTCCAGGCGCGTGAAAAATGATTGACCAGCCGCGCGAGGAAATAGAAGCGCGCGTTGAATAGGCGATGCGCGACCCGATGCCACGCAAGCGCCCAAACCCCGGGATAGGTAAGGATTTCCAGCCGCGACCGCGGCGCCGGATCGCGCGCCTTGATCGAATCGAGATAGGCGATCATTCGCTCCATCATCCTGTGTCCCCTTTGCAGCGCCAGTATTTAGGCGTTCAATCGGCCGAATTAAAGGACCAGACTGTCGCGAACTTTCGAGGCATAAACCCTATCTTCCTTGTGGGATTTCGCAGGAACGGCGAATTCGGCTCAAATCGGTCGCGGAGAGTTCAGCCTGATGTTCGATGTAACGCTCGCGACCGTTGAGACAGTATTGCCCTTCATCGCTGTCGGTTTTGCCGCGCAGATGATCGATGGGGCGCTGGGCATGGCGTTCGGCGTCATCAACAACACGTTGCTGGTGAGCTTCCTCGGTCTGTCCCCCGCGGTCGCTTCCGCCAGCGTCCACGCTGTCGAGACCTTCACGACCGCGGCGTCGGGCGCGAGCCATATCTATCACAAGAATGTCAACTGGAAGCTGTTCCGCCGGCTGGTGATCCCCGGCGTGATCGGCGGAGCGCTGGGCGCCTATGTCCTCAGTAACATCGACGCTGCGATCGCGAAGCCATTCGTGATGGCGTATCTCGCCTCAATCGGCCTTTACCTGCTGTATCGCGCCTGGCGTGGCAAGGTGGAGCCGCGCGAGCCCAAGATCATCGAGCCGCTCGGGCTCGTCGGCGGTTTCCTCGATGCGGCCGGTGGCGGCGGCTGGGGACCGGTGGTGACGTCCAACCTGCTGGTCCAGGGCGCGAGCCCGCGCAGCACGATCGGTACCGTCAACACGTCGGAGTTCTTCCTGACCGCGACGATCTCGGCAACCTTCATCGCGACGATGGGCTTTGCGGCTTTCACCTTGCAGACCGTTGGAATCCTGATCGGCGGGCTCATTGCGGCGCCATTCGGGGCGGTGCTGGCAAAGCGCGTGCCTGCGCGCGTGTTGATGGCGATGGTCGGCGTCCTGCTCACCATGACCAGTGCCTATACGATCTGGGCAGCGTTGACGAAGTAAGCCCTTCTCCCCTCCCATAAGTGGGAGGGGAGCAAGCGCCGCTTAGTTTACCGCTGCGTGGACCGTCGCGACCGCTGTCATTACGGCGCCGATACGCACTGCCGTCTGGATCGCTTCGGCGGTGGCGCCGGCCTTCTTCAGCACATTCTCATGCGAGTCGATGCACATGCCGCAGCCGTTCATCGCGGAGACGGCGAGGCTGAACAGCTCGAAATCGACCTTGTCGATACCCGGCGCACCGATAACGTTCATGCGCAGCTTTGCCGGCATGGTGAGATATTCCTTGTTCCCGGCGAGGTGCGTGAACCGGTAATAGACGTTGTTCATCGCCATCACCGCCGCCGCCGCGCGCGCCGCGTTGGCCGCCTCGGGCGAGAGCTTGTCGGCCACTTCGGCCTCGGTCGCGTCGACCAGCGGCTTGTAGCCCGAGCCATGCGCGCAGGTAAGCAGCAGACCGTATTTCTGCTGATCTGGCAGATGGGCCTCGTTGAGCAGCGAGCCGACGTTCAGCCGGATGTCCTTGGCGAAGTCGGGCAGCGTGCCCGCGAATTCCTTGAGCGACATGAAATACTCCAATCAAACGAAGGGGCGCGGGGCCGCTGGCCCCGCGCCCCTTCATGGTTCGTCAATTACGCGGCAACCTGGAGGACGTCGTCGCCCTTGTTCCAGTTGCATGGGCAGAGCTCGTCGGTCTGCAGCGCGTCGAGGACACGGAGCGTCTCGGCTGGGTTGCGGCCGACGTTCAGGCCGTTGACCTGCACCGCCTGGATCACATTGTCCGGGTCGATGATGAAGGTCGCGCGGTACGCGACATGCTCATTGGCATCGAGGATGCCGAGCTGCGACGCGAGAACGGCGCCATTGTCCGCGAGCCAGGGGAAATCGGCAGCAGCCAGATCCGGATCCGACTTGCGCCAGGCCAGATGGACGTGGGCGGTATCTGTCGAGGCGCCGATCAGCACGGCATCACGATCGGCGAAGTCTTCCTTGAGCGCGGCGTAGCCGACGATCTCGGTCGGGCAGACGAAGGTGAAATCCTTCGGCCAGTAGAACAGAACCTTCCAGCGGCCGGGGAATGCGTCGTGGCTGAGCGTCTCGCCGGCGGGAAGCGCGTCGATGCCCTGCTGGACGGGAACGGTGAATTCGGGGAGCTTGTCACCGACAGTAAGCATATTGGCCTCCTCAAGGAATTGGGTCGGCCTTCGACATCCTCGCGCGCGGCAATTGATTCGCCGTCTGTGCTGGCCTTCATATAAGGCTGGCGTTTGATCGATCCAACAGGTTATTTAGGCAACGTTGATCGACTGAGGCGATTATGGCCACTTACCTGCCCACATTGAAACAGCTGCAATATCTCGTCGCGCTGAAGGACCATGGCCATTTCAGCCGGGCCGCGGACGCGTGCTTCGTCACTCAGTCGACACTCTCCGCAGGCATCCGCGAGCTCGAGACGCTGATCGGGGTGACGCTGGTCGAGCGGACTCGCCGCGTGGTGCGCTTCACGCCGCTGGGTGATCGCATCGCCGACAAGGCTCGCAGGGTTCTGCGCGAGGCGGACGAACTGGGGGACCTTGCCCGAGCCGCGGGGCGCCCGCTTTCGGGCGAGATGCGCATGAGCGTGATTCCGACCATCGCGCCGTTCATGCTGCCCCGAATCCTGCCGCGGCTGCGGCACGACTATCCCGATTTGAAGCTGTTCCTGCGCGAAGAACCCAGCGGAGCCGCTTGTGAGGGTCTGCACAATGGCCGCACAGACTGCGTGCTGCTCGCCTTGCCCTATGCTTGTGGCGAGGTGGCGTCGCAGTTCCTCTTCGAGGACCGGCTGTTCGTCGCGGGCCCGCCCGGCGAGATCGGCATGGCCAACGGCGCGATGCATGCCGACGACATCAACGAGGACCGGTTGCTGCTGCTCGAGGACGGGCATTGCCTGAAGGATCATGCGCTCGCCGCCTGCAACCGACCCGAGCTGCGGACCGAGGCCAGGATGATGGGTACGTCGCTCCACACCATCGTCCAGATGGTCGACAACGGACTGGGCGTGACGATGTTGCCGGAAATGGCGCTGAAGGCGGGCATCCTCGACCACACCGGACTGACCGCGCGGCCACTGGATGCCGCAAATCCAGCACGCCGTATCGCGCTGGTCTGGCGCCGTGCCTCACCACGCGAAAAGGATTTCCACCTGCTCGCCGAGGTACTTGCCGAAGCGCAGTAGCCTGCGGTTCTGAAACCATTCAGCCGCCGAGCCGTATCTTATCACGCGCGCTCCCCCGAGCGCGTGTTGGATTTTGCTGGAGAGACTGATGAAATTTCCCACCAAGCTTCCCGTTGTGGCGATGTCGGGCCTGTTGATGGTCGCGTCCGCAACCGAAGCTCGCCCGCCCCAGGCGGCCCCTGCCCCTGCGCCTGCGCCTGCGGCGCAGGAAACACCGAACCCCGCCGTCGGCGGCGCAGCGATGGACGCGGCCAAGCCGATCACCGCAAACGCCGCGGCCGCACCCAACCTGACGACGCTGGTCAGCGCCGTGAAAGCGGCCGGACTGGACGGGACTCTGGGCGGCACCGGACCGTTCACCGTGTTTGCGCCGACCAATGACGCATTCGGGCGGCTTGCCCCCGGCACCGTCGACACGCTGCTGAAGCCCGAGAACAAGCCCACTTTGGTCAAGGTGCTGACCTATCACGTCGTGCCGGGCGCGATCACGCTCGAACAGCTCAAGGCGCAAATGACTGCCGGCGGCGGCACCGCCACGCTGACCACGGTCGAAGGATCGACCCTGACCGTGACCGACGTGAACGGCGCGTTCCAGCTGACCGATGCCAATGGCAACAAGAGCTATGTCGAAGTGCCCGACGTGCGCCAGTCCAACGGCGTGGTGCATGTCGTCAATGGCGTGCTCCTGCCCAAGCTGGGCTAGGACCTGTCCCACCGCGCGGCGGCACGCGTGTCGCCGTCGCGCGGTTCCACCCATCGAGCTTCGTCGCCGCGCGTCTCGCGCTTCCAGAAAGGTGCCTCGGTCTTGAGGCGATCGATCAGGAACGCGCAGGCTTCGAGCGCGGCGCCCCGATGCGCCGCGGCGGTGCCGACGAACACGACCAGCTCACCCGGCTGCATCACGCCCACCCGGTGCACCACGCTTGCGGCGGCGAGGCCCCACCGCCGGGCGGCTTCCTCCGCCAGGGTGCGCAGGGCGGACTCTGTCGCACCCGGATAATGTTCGAGCTCGAGCGTGGTGACGCCGTCATCGGCCCGCACCACGCCGGCGAACGTGGCGATCCCGCCGACGCCAGCAGCCATGATCCCTGCAAATTCGGTCGCCTGATCGATCGATTCGTACTGGACGAGGACCCGGATCATCCCCCCGTCACCGGCGGAAAGATCGCCACCTCGCGCGGATGGCCGAGCGGGGCATCGAGGCCGACGAAAATCTGGTCGACCGCCGCGCGCAGCCGGCCGCGATCGGCCAGGGCACGGGCATGACCTTCGCTACGCGTCGAAAGCCAGTCGATCAGATCGGTGACACGCGCCAGCCCCTCTGGCGGATCGAGCGTCTCGCTACCCGTACCGATCGCTTCGCGTACCCAGGAGAAATAGAGAAGGTCGATCGCCATCGTGACGCTCAGTCCATGTGCTTCAGGCCGACCCGCAGATAGTCCCAGCCCGTAATGAGGGTCAGCACAGCCGCACCCCACAGGGCGGCGATGCTCACGGTCTGGACCCAGGGAAAGGCGGGCAAGGCACCCGCGAGGATGAGCCCGCCGAGCGAAACCAGCTGGAGGGTCGTCTTCCATTTCGCAAGCTTCGACACCGGTACCGACACCTGAAGCTGGGCGAGGAATTCACGCAGGCCGGAAATCGCGATCTCGCGCAGCAGGATGATGATGCCGGCGATCAGCGACCAGCCGGAGATGTCGCGTGTCGCCACCAGCATCAGCACGACGGCGGCGATCATGATCTTGTCGGCGATCGGATCGAGGAAGATGCCGAGCTTCGATACGGTTCCCTTGGACCGGGCGAGATAGCCATCGAAATAATCGGTGATGCCCATCAGGCAGTAAAGCGCGAATGCGACCGCGTAACCCGCCGCCCAGGCGGGCCACCACAGAAAGCCGACGAGTAGCGGCACCGCGAGAATTCGCGACAGGGTGAGAATGTTGGGCAGGGTCAGCATCGCAGCCAACCTAGGGTCAGGCGGGTTCCCCCGCAATGCTCGAGTCACGTGTCGGTAGGCCGTGCGGCGACACTAACCGACTATTCAGTTGCTGCCCTATCGCACGCTCGGCTATGCGGTGCCCATATTTCGCCACATGTGAGGCCGTTTCCCATCATGCTCAATGCGCTCGGCTTGCTGAAAGAGCGCCGGTTCATGCCGCTTTTCATCACCCAGTTTCTCGGTGCCTTCAACGACAACCTCTTCAAGACTTCCATGGTCCTGTTCGCGACCTATCAGGTCTTCAACGATCCCAAGGTCGAACAAAGCTTCAATGCGCTCGCGACCGGGCTCGCGATTCTTCCCTTCTTCCTGCTGTCCGCGCTGTCGGGACAACTCGCCGACACGACCGACAAGGCGAAGATCATCAGAATCGTGAAGACGGTGGAAATCGGCATCATGCTGCTGGGTGCCGCGGGATTGATGGTCGCGAAGGCCGGATACTGGACCACCGGGCTTGGCCTGATGCTGGGTGCCGTGCTGTGCCTAGGTGCGCATTCGACCTTTTTCGGGCCG